>LKMJ01006104.1_pt1 | contig 11356 bp, 11 predicted proteins | sample 643391 | NCBI WGS metagenome assembly LKMJ01 (sample SAMN04112250, study PRJNA286221) | soda lake metagenome | biome: soda lake; feature: Kulunda Steppe; material: water; isolation source: sample PL-Br10 brine of Picturesque Lake | place: Russia: Kulunda steppe | collected 2010-07
CGGGCTCGTCACTCTACGTCGCCACTGGGTTCGGCGGATGGGGAATGACTGGTGGCGTCGCGGCCGGTCGACTACTGGCCGAGGCCATCGTGGGCGAGGCACCGTCGGAACTCGACCTGTTCGATCCGCTCCGGTTCACGCCAACGGCCTCCCTCGGTACTGCGCTGACCGAGAACGCCGACGCCGCGGGCCAGTTCGCCACCGACTGGCTCCGGACGCTGCTCTCCCCGGACCTCGGTTCGATCGACCGGGGCGAGGGGCGCGTGATTCGTGACGGGGCGAAACCGGTCGCCGCCGCTCGAGACGAGGAGGGCGAGCTTCACACCGTTTCGGCGATCTGTACACACGCCTACTGCGTCGTCGACTGGAACGACGCGGAGTGTACCTGGGACTGCCCCTGCCACGGTTCGCGATTCGCCCCCGACGGGACGCTCCTCGAAGGACCTGCGACCGAAGGCCTGCCGTCGGTCGATGGTGAGTGATCCGATATGACGAGTACAGCCACTCGCATTGAGGACGATGGAGAGAGCCGACCGTCGTCCTCGGCAACACGATCGGTCGTATCGACGAAGGTGATGACGGTCGACTGAACCAACTACGATGATGATGACAGTCACTCGTTTCGACGAGGACGTCACCGTTTCCGAACGGTAAGAAGACGCTCCACGATCGATACGCACAGCGTACTTACACCGATCGGACGTTCAACTCCAGTAAATGGCTCCCGCGATCGTTCACTTTCTCGTCGGTGCGTCGATCCTACTGGTCGTCGCGACTCCATTGGCCGCCCGGTACGGGGTGAGAGCCCTGTGGCCGCTGTGGCTCGTCGTCGTCGGTGGCCTGTGGGGACTGTTTCCGGACGTCCACCACATAACTCCCGTCTATCAAGCCGAACTGTACGCACTCCACAACTCCCCCTGGGCCGACCTGTTCGCGTTCCACTACACGCTCGATCGGCCGTTCGTCCGCGCTCGCTACGTCGAGAGCGTCTTCCTGTCGATACTACTCTTTCTCGCCAGCGTCACCGTCTTTTCGATCGCCGGTGCGACACAGCCTACGATCGATTCGGTGGAGGCGACCGAACCGGCCGTTCGATCCTGATGGCGTCACCGTCTCCTCGAGAAGCGGTTGAATCGAACCCTTCCATACGGTATCGACTCACCGAATCGAGTACTCGACCAGACCGTTCGAACCGCAGTGCATGCACTCGATATCTTCAGGATCGGCCGTTGCGCCACACTGTCGACACTCGTATACCCGTGTCACGCCATCGCGTGACAAGAGCGACCTGATAGCCCCCATCATTCCCTGTACCCGCTTCAAGACGACCAGGTATAAAATACACAGACAGTTTAGTTCGACGAAAGGGTCGCGGAATTTGATTGATGTGGGGCGATTTAACTTCGTCGGTCGAAGACGCGCACTATACCTAGTGCCACGGCGGCGACCGGCATTGTATCTGGTATCACGCCGGCGACCACCGTAGGCCTGGCGACAGTTTTCGCGATCATCCCAACCAGGACAACTACGATCGCTCGGGAACGAATCGGTGAGAGCGAACGACGTTACCGGCGGCGATCCGCGTCCGGGTGGCGACGAACGAGCTGGCGTACGTTCCGGGGATTGCTCGGTCACCGGGCGATCCAGTACGAAACCTACTCCTGGAATTCAACGAAGCGACTGGAAATCCGGCAACCGAATAAATAGTGGTCTGACGGCGACGTCGCTACGCGAGTTACGTTCGTGTAAAAATCGAGCGTCGAGCACCGGTCCGAACCCGGTGCGGTTTCGTTTTTCGCGCCGTCTCAGGTTTCGCGCGTCTCCGTCGAAGTCGCTGTCAGGGTCGTGGGTCCCACCCACAGACGGTACAGGACGTCGCGGACGTGTCGTGAAGGCCACCACAGTCCGGACACTGTTTCTTGTTGTGGTTTCGCTCCCACCCGACTTGCTCTACTGTGTGACCGCGGTCCGTCAGGAATTGGTCGAAAACGTCGGAACCGGCACCGTTGGGTGAGGATGCCATAGGTGTGTCATCGACCACCACAGTATTAAATCGTTGGGTCGTGGCAATTGGTAACATATAACTCATACATGGCCCACGAGCGTCGAGGATCGCGTTACGGGAACGAGACGACACGAGACCCGCGTACTTTTGCCCACCACCGACCAAGATTCGAGTATGAGCGACCTGCGCCTCGACGCGACCCAACTCGATCGGTACTCCAGACACGTGATCATGGACGAGGTCGGTCCCGAGGGCCAGAAGCGACTCCTCGAGAGCCGCGTGCTGGTCGTCGGCGCGGGTGGTCTCGGCTCGCCCGTTATCCAGTACCTCGCCGCGGCAGGCGTCGGCCGTCTCGGAATCGTCGACGACGACGTCGTGGAGCGATCCAACCTCCAGCGACAGATCGTTCACGGCGACGCGGACGTCGGCGAACCGAAAGCGGTGAGTGCGGCCGAATACGTCGCCCAGTTGAACCCCGACGTCGACGTCGACACGTACGAGAGACGACTCACCCCCGAGAACGTCGCTAAGATCGTCGCGGGATACGACCTCGTCGTCGACGCCAGCGACAACTTTCCAACCAGATACCTGCTCAACGACCACTGCGTGCTCACGAACACGCCGCTCTTTCACGGTGCGATCTATCGGTTCGAGGGACAGATCACGACGTTCACCAACGACGGCGAGGGACCCTGCTATCGCTGCATCTTCCCCGAAGCGCCCGAACCGGGAACCGTCCCCGACTGCGCGACGACGGGCGTCCTGGGCGTCCTCCCCGGGACCGTCGGCTGCATCCAGGCGACCGAGGTCGTCAAGTACTGCATCGACCGAGGGGACCTCCTCGACGGCCGACTCCTCATGTACGACGCCCTGGCGATGACGTTCGACACGGTGGAAATTCGGAAGAATCCGGATTGCCCCGTCTGTGGGGTTGATCCCGACGTCGAGTCGATCCACGACGTCGAGTACCGGGACGCCTGCTCGATTCCCGCCGAGTGACGCGACGAACACCGCCCGAGTGCCGCGACGGACACCGCCCGAGTGTCCCCCGATTCCCATCCTCACTGGCCCTCGAGTCACAGCATACACCCGGACACAGAACGTTTTTCCACGGGCCTTCCTAACGAGGGATATGACCCAGACCCACCAGGAGTTCGGCGACTGGCCCTTGAAGCGCCTCATCACCGAGGTCATCGGCTCGGGACCGAAGTCAGCCGAAGACATGACCCGCGAACAGGCACGGGAAGCGTTCCAGCGGATCCTCGCCGAGGATCCGGACTACACCACCCTCGGGGCGTTCTGGCTGGCGAATCGGTGGAAGACGAACACCCCCGAGGAGCTGGCAGGATACACAGACGTCATGCGCGAGGAGTGCATCGAGCCGGCGGCACCCGAGTGCAATCCGGTCGATTGCGGTGCCAATTACGACGGCAAGCACACCTCGGCCCTCCTCGGCGTCGGGGCGGGCGTCGTCGCCGCCGCCGCCGGCACCCCCGTCGTGACCCACTCTGGCGATCGGATCCCGACCCAGAAGGCCACAGCCTACAAGAACGTCCTCGACGAACTCGGTGTTCGAACCGACCTCGCCCCAGGCGAATCGGCCGACATGGTCGACGAGACGGGCTTCGGTTTCTACTACCAGCCGAACTTCAATCCTGGAATTCACGCGCTCTACGACCGCCGGGATCAGATGGGCGTCCGGACGTTCGTCAACACGATCGAGACGCTGGCGAACCCGGCCGACGCCGACGTCCACCTCGGCTCGTTCTACCACCTGGCATTCGCGAAGAAGATGTGCGACCTCGTCGCCGAAAGTGACCAGCTCGACTTCTCGAAAGTGATCATGTTCCAGGGAATGGAAGGCTACGACGACGTCCGACCCGGCTACACGAAAGTCGCGGAGTGGCACGCGTCGGGCTCGTTCGACGATTACGAGATCGAAACCGCCAACTACGGAATGGAGATGGAGAGTGAGGACCTCGCCGTCGAGGACGTCCGGGCCGAGTCCGCACTGATCACCGAGGAGGTGCTCGCGGGCGAACGCGACGATCACTTCGCCGACGCGATTCGGCTCAACGGGGCGTTCCGGATGTACGCCCGGGACGACGTGGAGTCGCTCGAGGACGGCCTCGACCGCGCACGCGAGGCCATCGCCGACGGAAGCGCAGCGGAAACGCTCGAGTCGTTGCGGGCGTTCTGAGGGTGTTTGACGGGCCGATACTCTCTCATTTCAGAATGTGTGGTATATTAGACCGACTGTTGTAGCAAAGCCCCGTTCGCCCTCTCCGGTGCCTGTTCCATCCCTGCAGCCCTCGTCGTCACCAGTCGCGAAGGTCCGGATCCGTATACGGTCAGGATCCGTATACGTCGACACGCCAGTCGCCGTCGTCGGTTTCGTCGACCTCGTACGGCAGTTCCCGTTCGTCCAGGACGTCGTAGAGGGGCTGGGGTTCGAACGGGAGGAGGATCGTCACGTGACCGTCTGGATCGAGCGAATCGATAGCAGCGTGGACGTCCTCACACGGCGGTTCGTCTCGGTCGCGGCCGTCGACACGTCGAGTAACGGTAGGCGAACTCATACTCGATGGCTACGACCCGTACGACGGTGAGACGTTCCCCGAACGTGTTCGTTCGGTAGCCAATCGATGGGAATCGACCGATCGGTTCAAACGGCGGCCGCGACAAGGGGCGACCAGGAATCCCTTCGATGACAGCTCCCGACGAACTCGAAACGGCACTCCGTAGCATCGACGACCCGGTCATCGGCGAGGACATCGTCTCCCTCGGCCTCGTGGAGGAACTCTCGATCGACGACGGGGTCGCGACGATCACGTTCGCGTTCAACACCCCGTTCTCGCCTGCCGAACTCGAGATTGGACGACGCGTCCGCGAGATTCTCGACGAGGCCGGACTCGAACCTGACCTCCGTGCCTACGTCGGCGAGGAACACGGCTTCGACGAGGAAGTCATGCCGGAGGTGCGAAACATCATCGCCGTCACGAGCGGGAAAGGCGGCGTGGGGAAGACGACAATCGCCGCCAACCTCGCGGCCGGCCTCCAGGCGAAGGGCGCACGCGTCGGCCTCCTCGACGCCGACATCTACGGACCGAATGTTCCGCGGATTCTCCCGACGGATTCGGAGATCGACCTGACGGCGGACGAACGCCTGCTTCCCGCGGAGTCCGACGGCGTGAAACTGATCAGCATGAGCTACCTCCTGCAGAATCAGGACGACCCGGCCATCATCCGCGGACCGATCATCAACCAGATCCTGGGACAGTTCATGAACGACGTCGTCTGGGAGGACCTCGATTACCTGATCGTCGACCTCCCACCGGGAACCGGTGACGCCTCGCTCAATCTCCTGCAGACGCTCCCGGTCAACGGTGCCGTGATCGTCACGACCCCACAGCAGATGGCCGTCGACGACACGAAGAAGGGACTCAAAATGTTCCAGCAACACGAGGTCCCGATCGTCGGCATCGTCGAGAACATGAGCGGCTTTCGGTGTCCGACCTGTGACGACGTCCACGAACTGTTCGGCAAAGACGGTGGGGTCGACATCAGCGAGGAGTACGGCGTGCCGCTGGTGGGCTCCCTGCCCATTCATCCCGATTTCGGCCGGGAAGGTGAGACTCCTGTCGCCAAGGACGAGGCAAGCCCCGTTCACGAGACGATGCTCGAACTGGTGGACGCCATCGCCGACAGACTCGGCGAGATCAACCGACGGACAGTCGCCGAACACGTTGGCGAGGTCGACGGTGACGAAGCGGAGAATTGAGTCAGGTAGCGTCCGCCGCTAGCTTCGCTTCGACGTACTTCGTGACGTGATCGCCGATCTTGCGTTTGTACCCGGCCTGTCGTGCCAATCGATCGAGTTCTCTCGCGACGAGACTGCCGTACTGTACGGCCTTCTTCTCCCGATCGGCAACCTCCCGTGGGAGGTACGTTCGAGCGACCTGTCTGAAGCCACGCTTTCGTTCGGTCTCGTCCGCCAGCAGGTCCGTCGGTAACCGTAGCGCCGCCTCGACGACCGCGTCGTGGAGCAGCGGCGCGACCGGTTCCACGCCGGCGGCTTCGAGGGCCAGGACGTCTCGTGGCAGCTGCGCTGGAAGGGTCAGGATTTGCTCGCGAACCGCACCGCGAACCGTCTCTGCCTCGACCCGGTGATCCAGGTGGACCACCTTCTCGTAGCCGCCGAACAGTTCGTCCGCACCCTGGCCGACGGCGAGGGCGTCGAACCCGTCCGCCGCGGCGCGTTCCCCGACGAGATACAGCGAGAGTGCGATTCCGACGTCCATCGCGTTCGTCCGGCCGATGGCTCGCGCGACCGTCGGAATCGCCCGTTCGAGGTCCGCGTGTTCCAGTTCGACGACCGTCAGGTCCCGCCCCATCGCAGCCGCAGCCGTTCGGGCCGCTTCGACGTCGTGACTCCCCGGAAATCCGACGACGTAGAGCGGGGCGTCGAGCAGTTCGGCCACGAGTGCGGAGTCGACGCCACCCGAGAACCCGACGGCGACGGTGCGGTTACGGTCGGAGGTCCCGTCGACGCCCGGGTGAACCCCTCCACCGTCCGAATTACCCGCCTCGTTCACACCCCTGTGAATCGCCTCGTCCACGCGTTCGAGCGCGGTCGGTCGATCGGTGTCGGGTTCGGGATTCGGGAGCTCCCACACACGGTCCGTCGTCTCGTCGTCGAGGTCGACGACCACTCCCGCAGGAACGAGAGACGGCTCGTCGAGGTCGGCCGGTCGAAACGCCCACTCGACGCTCACCTCCTCGACGTACAGGGGCACCCGTCCGAGGACGTCGCGAACGAGCAATCCGTCGATTTCGCCGGCGAATCCGGCCGTACCGGGGAGTGGATCGCGTTCGTCGAGGGCTCGGCGAACCGTCCGCTCGTTCGCACCTCGAAGGCAGGTCATTCGAGTAACTCCCGCATCCGGCTGGCGACCCGCCGCTTCGCTCCCCCGGCGGCCTGGCGAAAGCTGATGTGCCATGGCGTTCGTTTCCCCTCGATCGAGGTGTCGCCCCGTCGAATCGCCTCCAGTATCGCGTCTGCGGTCGGGTCGGACGCGCCGACGCGGGTCACCGCCTGGCCGACCATCTCGCTGATGTGGGCGTCGCTTCCGGCGGTCATCGGGATGCCCCGTGTGCGGGCGAAGCGTTCGGCCTGTCGGTTCGCCCGACCGGTGATCAACCGCGAGTTGTACACTTCGATCGCGTCGGCCTCCGCGAGCTGCTCACGGGTGATTCGCGCCATCACCCCGTGGCGGGACTCCTGAAAGGGGTGCGGGACGACGGCGACGCCACCTTGCTCGCGAATTGCCGCAAGCGTCTCCTCGTAGCTCAATCCCGGCGCGACGCGCTTCTCGACGCCCAGACCGAGGACGTGTCCCGCCTTGCTCGACACTTCGATTCCCGGAATCCCGATCAATCCGTACGACGGAGCCTTTTCGACCATCTCGAGGCTAGCGTCGATTTCGTCGTGATCGGTGATCGCGAGCGCATCGAGGCCGACGGCGGCGGCCTGCTCGAGAATGAGGTCGACCGGATCGCGACCGTCGTAGGAGAGCGACGAGTGGACGTGGAGTTCGACCGACAGCACAGTCACATATGGTGGGGAGTCACAGAAAAACGCCTCGGTATCGGCGGCCTTACCGACTGACGGTTTCCGTACCCGAGCAACGGACACGACGCGATCATACGACAGAACACGAATCCACACACCATGCCGAGGATACGTGAAGGATCTCCACCCGACGCCAAATCGGAAATTCCGAGCGAGTACGCAGTCGAATACTAAAGATTCATAATCGGGCCGCCCTGAGTTATTACATGGCAGTTGTCAGCGTCTCGATGCCGGACGAACTCCTCGAGCGCATCGACGGATTCGCACAGGAACACGGATACACGGGCCGAAGCGAAGTGTTCAGGGAAGCCGCACGAAATCTCCTTGGAGAGTTCGAGGACAAACGGCTGGAAGACCGCGCGCTGATGGGCATCGTCACCGTGTTATTCGACTACGAGACCACGAGCGTCGAGGAACGGATGATTCGTCTCCGCCACGAACACGAGGGGCTCGTCGCCTCGAACTTCCACAGCCACGTCGGCGACCACTACTGCATGGAGCTGTTCGTCCTCGAGGGACAACTCGAGGACATTTCGACGTTCGTCGGGAAGATCCGCGCCACGCGGGACGTCCTGACGGTCGACTACTCGGTGACGCCCGTGGACGAATTCGATCCGATCTCTCAGGACGGGTAGTGCGGTTCGACATTGGACTCACGATCGACCATCCTATCGCAGAGATCGGCGCTGAGGAGGACTGACATAAAAAACGGACGGCCGTCCACGACGCCATCGTCTGCGAGTTTCAGGGCTCTTCCTCGAGTATCCCCATGTCGGCGGCGATCAGATCCGCCAGGTGATCGACCAGATCGGGGTCGACTTCTGCGATTTCCTCCCCGTCGTGACGGTCGGCGTTGTGCCGTTCGATGGTCTCTGCGAGTTCGGATAGCGGCACCCGCGTCGTCGTCCCGCACGCCTCACACTGTACCGGGACCCTGGGTTCGTCGCCATCGGCAGTCATCAGACTGACGATTCGCCGGCAACGGTATAAGTCGCTTCCCCTCTCCGCGACTCGGATACGTCGCGGGGTGGCCGACTCACAGCGTCTTCAATCCGCTACCGGTGAGTGGGACGACCACGTCGTCGTCATCGTCGAGCACCCCTTCCTCACGATATCGGCGGAGAGCCGCCGGAGCGACCGCACAGGTCGGTTCGACGTAGAAGCCATTTCGGTGTAAGCGATCGAGGGCAGTCTCGATCGGGTCGTCACCGAGGGCGATGGCGTCGCCGTCTGTCGCATCGATCGCGTCGAGAATCTGCGTGCCGCGGGCCGGTTCGGCGATCTTGATGCCGTCTGCGATCTCCGTCGGTTCGCCGTCTTCGTCCGTCATCTCCCGTCCGATCGACCCTGCGATCGGTGCGTAGCCCGCCGCCTGGGCCCCGAGCAATCTGGGCGTCGAATCGACGATGCCCGCGTCCTCGAGGAGGGAGAACCCCTTGTAGGCGCCGAGAAAGAGCGTGCCGTGACCGAGCGGGAGGACGACCGCGTCGGGGACGGTCCAGCCCCGCTGTGCGGCCACTTCGAAGGCGAAGGTCATCGTCCCGGCGTAAAACGCCGGGTTCCAGGCGTGAGAGGCGTACCAGCCCTCGCCCGACTCGACCGCGTCGATGCACGAAGCGGTGACGTCCTCGCGGGTTCCCGAAACTCGCACCGGGCGTGCGCCCGCCCGTTGTATCGTCATGAGTTTCGATTGTTTGACGTCTGCGGGGACGTAGATGTCGGCTTCGAGGCCGGCACGGGCCGCGTAGGTCGCGATGGATGCACCCGCGTTGCCCGAGGAGTCTTCGATCACCTTCTCGACGCCGAGTTCGACTGCGCGGGAAAGGGTCGTGGTCGCACCCCGGTCCTTGAACGACCCCGTGGGAAAGACGTACTCGAGCTTGAACGCCGCGTTCCAGTCGGGAACGTCTAGTAGCGGCGTGAAGCCCTCGTGGAAGGAGACGTGTTTCTCGACTGGAAGAAACTCGAAGAACGTCCACAGCCCTTCGCTCGTGTCGAGCTTGTGTAACGGCAGGGGCGTTCCCTGTGGATGCGGTCGGTCGACGAACTCGAGCGGGTGGCCACACGAACAGCGCCAGGGCTCCTCGGGACCCGCGTCGTATACGGCGTCACAGTCCGGACAGGTTAGATCTGATGTCATCGGTCGTAATTGTCAGTGTGGTCGGTCGTGGTGTTCGATGGGGGCGGTCGTGGTGTTCGATGGGGACGGTCGTGGTGTTCGGCAGGCCTCTCCTCGTGAGACGGTCAGGGCTTCAGTAGGTGTCGACGTCCACGCCGACAGAGCAGACGTACTCGCCGGTGGCGACCTGTGGAAGCCGCCTGGTCCGCCACAGAATTCCGTCGCTTCCGGCCGTCACCTCCGTTTTCGTCTCGCCGAAGGGAGTCGTGACTTCGAACAACGTCTCGCCGGTGCTCACCCGGTCTCCGAGCTCTTTTCGGATTCGAACGAGCCCGCCCGACGGGGCGCCGTACTGTTCGAATCCGGTCGCCCTCGTCTGTGGTTCGAGGTCCACGCGCCCGGGGAGGAATCCGTAGTGGGTGAGGACGTTTTCGATGCCCTCGACCCCCTTTCGAATGCTCGTTTCGTCCCACCCGACACAGCCGCCGAGTTCGGGATCGACCGTGGGAATCCCTTCGTCGGGGGCGACGCGAGCGAGCTGGCCGTTCGGCCCCTTCTGATCGAGCACGTACCCACAGCCGAAGACTTTCGCGAGTTCGAGACACTCGTCGTGGAGTCTGTGACGGGAGCCACACCGAACGCGGGCCTCGTCGATCATCCGACTGGTCGAGCCCTGATGTAAGTCCAGCACGAGGTCGGCACGCGTCGCGGCCTCGAACGTCGCGTGCGCGATTCGTTCGCTCGACGTCCCCGATTCCGAGCCGGGATAGGCACGGTTCATCTTCGTGTCGTCGATCGGATTTCGGTGTTCCGCCACCTGGAACCCGTGGTAGTTGACGATGCCGACGATGAGAATCGTCCCCGAGAGCTCGGTCGGGTCGAGACGAGGAACGAGACGCTGGAGGACGCCGACGCCGTTCAATTCGTCACCGTCGCTGGCCGCCTGCACGTAGAGCGTCTTCCCCGGGTTCGCCCCGTTGAGAACGGCGACCGGAAGCCCAAACGGGCTTCCGTCCCTGGTTTCGCCGACCTCGAGACGCCCCGTGTCCATCTCACCGGGTTCAGCGCTCGCCGTTCCGAGCGTCTTCGTCATGTGCTCGAAGAGGTGTGCGCCTGCCTTTATTGGTTCGGTCTCTCCGTTCGAAGATACCGTCAGGACGAGTGACGTGGTGACTGATTAGCGTGGTGGATGGCCCGAAAAACGATCTGAACCGCACTCCTGAATTGATTGGTTCTGGTCCCTGCGTGTAACTACTGTGTGGCTACTACGTGGGTCTCTGTGTGTGGCTACCACGTGGGTCTCTGTGGGTGACTGCCCGATTAGTCCGTGCAATACTACAAAAACCGAAGTGTACAGAACCGCCGTGCTGCGAGAGTCGGCGCGGAACCAGTAGCCTCGAAAATGCCGTCAGTCGCTCTGAATCCGCGGCGCCAGCATGTACGTGACCTGTCCCTGTCCCTCGGCGAAACCGAAGTAAATCTTGATTGGGAACTCCTCGCCCAGATCGAGGGTCACCTCGGTGTCGGCGGGAATCGCCTTGTTCATGTCCTTCAGGTAGTCGAGGGAGAACAGCGAGTGTGCCGACCCGACCTGCAGGTC
>LKMJ01006105.1_pt1 | contig 11355 bp, 8 predicted proteins | sample 643391 | NCBI WGS metagenome assembly LKMJ01 (sample SAMN04112250, study PRJNA286221) | soda lake metagenome | biome: soda lake; feature: Kulunda Steppe; material: water; isolation source: sample PL-Br10 brine of Picturesque Lake | place: Russia: Kulunda steppe | collected 2010-07
CTCACTCCTCACCGACGACCAGTACCGGCACCGGCGCGAGGCGGACGACCGCGTCGACGGTGCTCCCGAGTAAGGCGCGTCTGAACGACGACCGTCCGCGGGCTCCGACCACGATCGCCGAGACGCCGTGGTCGGCGGCGGCGTCGAGGATCTCCTCGTGTGGGACCCCTTCACGGAGTTCGGTCTCGACCTCGACGCCGGCGTCGTCTGCAGCCACGGCGACGGCGGCCAGCGCCCCCTCCGCGTCGGTCCGGAGGCTTCGCCTGACCTCGTCGGGGTCGACGATGGCGTTGTCGTACTCGGTTCGCGTCTCGAGGACCGCGACCCCGTGGAGGGGGACCTCGAGCCGGTCGGCGAGCCAGACGGCGTGCTCGACGGCGCGGGCGCCGTCCTCGCTCCCGTCGGTGGCCACTAGCAGGGAGTCGTACATGATCGGCGGTACGAGACGCTCACCCAAAGGGTTTCCCGGAAACCGGGGCGGTTATGGGATCCGCCCGGCTACCGTGGGCCGTGGAGAACGTCACCGACCGGGCGAGCAACCCGTTCGGCATGCGACCGCCGGCAGAGCGCGAGGAGCCGGGAGTTCGGTCGGCCGTCTTCGGCTACGGCGACGCCAACGCCGACTTCCACCTGATCGGCGACCACCCGGGCGTCCACGGCGGCGAGCGGTCGGGGATCCCGTTCACCGGGACCGAGAGCGGCCGGACGCTCCGAGCACTGCTCGTCGACCTGGGGTTCGTCTCCGGGCCCACAGAGGAGCCGACCTTCGAGAACCTGTTCGCGAGCTACATCCACATGTCCACGCTCCCCGACGGCCGGGAGCCGACACCGGACGCCTACGACGACCACGAGCGGTACTTCGACGCCGAGCTGCGGGCGATAAACGCCCACGTTCTCCTGCCGGTCGGCCGGCGAGCGACCGACCACGTCCTCAGGGGTTACACCACCCGACGGGACCGGCTCACCCTCGAGATGCCGGCCCTACACGCCCGGGAGATCCGCGGACGTGGCTTCATGGTGATACCCATCGCGGAGCCGGCGTCGTGGACCGACGGCGACCGTGAGGCGATCGAAACGAAACTCCGGGACGTGCTGGCTTCGGACTACCGACAGACCAAGGGCGTGGCGACGCGAGTGGGCTGACTCCCCCGCGCTGACGCGAAACGGTCCCCTCGATTTTTGGGCTCCCGTCCTCGGATTTCCGAGGCATCCGACCCCGACTGTCCGGACCGTCGTCCCCGAGTTTCCCCGTCGTTGCCCTTGAGTTCCCACGTCGTCGTCCTCGAGCACCCACGTCGTCCTCGAGTTCGCCGGTTCCGTCCCTCATCAACGACCGAACCGACGTCTGATCGCCACACGAAGCGGGAGCCCGACAGCGCCGACGACCGGCAGGACGGCGAACGCAACGAGCTCCCCGGCGAGGGAGGTGTAGCCCGCGACGGCGGCTCCGAGGGCGAGCGCGGGCGTGCCGACGGCGAACACGTAGACGTAGGAGGGCGACCAGCCGGGCAGCCGGCGCGTCCAGTGGATCACGACGGCAAAAAGCGCTGGCATGAGCACGACTCCGGCGAGCAGTGGGCCGCCGACGAGCCCGGTCGCGACACCGACGGCGGTCGCGACGACGACCGTCTCGGTCCGTCCGATCGCTCCGAAGGTGTCCCCCCGCCAGGCGATCCTGGCGCCCACGGCAGCGACCAGCGCGAGGGCGACCAGCCCGCCGAGGACGGCGTGAAACTCCACTGGCTCGAGTGGCGGATCGACGGGTTCCGTCCCGGCGAGGAAGGCCAGCGGCGACTCGATACCGTACCGGCTTCCCGTCAGGGCCGCCCAGAAGGCGGCTGGCTCGCCTCCCGCCGCCGAGAGGGCGGCCGCGAGCTCCCGCAGGCCGTCCTCGTTCTCGAGGGCGAACTCCGCGAGCCCCGCGAGGTAAGCCAGCGTCGGGAGCCACAGGAGCGCCGAGGCGGGGTTCCAGTTCCGCCACCACCTCGCGAGCGGGTTCTCGGCGAGCCAGCGTGGCGCCGACCGCCTCCGTCCGGTCCGGCCGGCTCCGAGCCCCCCACTGGACGAGCCGCCGGCCGTTCGTGAGCCTCCCGCCGGCGATCCGGCGGTCGTCGTGGCGGTTCCGGCCGACGTCCCGGGGGTGGTGGAGCCGGTCGCCGTCGTCGAGCCGGACGCCGCTGCCCTCCCAGTCCCGGCGGACGCCGACGCCCGGTCCGATCCGGTCGACGTCCGTCCGGAACCGGCCGAGCTCCGCCCCGAATCGGCCGTCGATCCGTGCGCTCCCGAGGTCGTGGCTTCGTCCGGGCTACTTCGCGTTCCGGCGGCGCTCGCCGTCCCCGAAGAGCTGCTGCCTCGAGTGGAACCCGAGGCGGAGCGTCGGTTAGCGGAACCGGAGGACGCTCCCGAAACCCTCCTGGATCCGGAGTCGTCGCTCGCCCAGACGTCCGGGGAGGGGATCCCGCTGGTCCGTTTGGCGACGTAGTCCCGGTGACCGAGGCGGTCGTAGGCCTGTCGCTCGACGGGATCGCCGAGAATCTCGTAGGCCTTTTTCACCGCGGTGAACTGCGCCCGTGCACGGTCGTCGTCGTTGTGGTCGGGGTGGTAGACCCGGACCTGCTCGCGGAACGCCCGTTTGATCTCCTCCTGGCTGGCGTCCGTGGGAACCTCCAGCAGATCGTAGAAGTCCTCTGTCATGTGAGACCCCATCTCGTCGACGACCCGTTCGTCCCCACGTACGGACACGGGGATTATAGTTTCCGTGTTCGATTCGGGGGTTGATATACGCGACGGCCGTTCGGGTCCGGACGCGTGGGTCGCGCCACCGCCCACGCCGGGATCTCGCCACCCTCCGATCAGCGGAACTCGGACAGCGAGCGCTGCCCGAGCGGTCGGCCCCGGTCGGCCTCCGACTCTCCCCGGGCGGCGAAGCCGTCGAGGCTGGTCTGGTCCGGGGCGTCGAACGCGAGGTTGGCCACCCGAACGCCGAGCTTGCGGACCCGGTCGTCGGCGAACTCCGCGAACAGCTCGCGGGCGATCTCGACGACAAGCGCCGGATCGTCGACCGGTCCGGGCAGCGATCGTTCGCGGGTGTTCACCTCGTACGGCGGCGTGACGGCCTTGACGCCCACGGTGCGGTAGAGCGCACCCTCCCGGCTCGCGCGGTCGGCGACGGCCTCGGCCAGCGTCCCTATCGCCTCGCGTTTCTCCGCCCACTCCTCGACCGGCGGGTCGTAGGCGGACTCCCGGGAGAAACTCTTCGGGCGGCCCTTCGGCTCGACCGTCCGGTCGTCCCGGCCGCGGGCCCGACGGTACAGCTCCCGACCGCGCTCGCCGAACCGCTCGACGAGCGGCTCCGGGTCGGTCTCGGCGACGTCGCCGGCGGTCTCGAGGCCCAGAGAGCGCAGCTCGCGGGCGGTGACCGGCCCGACGCCGTGGAGCTCCTCGACCGGCAGGTCGGCGAGGAACGCCCGGACCTCGCCGGGACGGACGACGGTGAGCCCGTCGGGTTTCTCGAAGTCGCTCGCGACCTTCGCGGCGCTCATCGTGGGCGCGACGCCGACGCTGACGACCACCCCGACCTCCCGGCGGACCCGGCCTTTGACGTGGCGGGCGAAGCCGTCGGCGACCTCCCAGGCCGTCCGCTCGGTGACGTCTAGGTAGGCCTCGTCGACGCTCACCTCCCGGACGACGTCGGCACAGTCCTGCAGGATCGCCTTCACCTCGGCCGCGACCGACTCGTAGTAGTCCATGTCGACGGGGCGGTAGTAGCCGGTCTCCGCGCGAGCTCGCGGGGACTCCGGATCCCAGTCGGCCCGCCTCGGGAGCTGCTGTAGGGCGGTCGAGATCGCCATCGCGCTCTCGACGCCGTGCTCGCGGGCCTCGTAGCTGGCGGTGGCGACGGCCCCGCCCGTCTCCCCGGGTTCGTACCCCATCCCGACGACGACGGGCTCCCCGCGGAGGTCGGGCTCGCGCAGACGCTCGCAGGCCGCGTAGAAGCAGTCGGCGTCGACGTGGAGGACGATCCGATCCTCCGTCTCGGGCGCACCTACGCCCGGCAGCCGCGAGCCGTCGCGCATGGTCGTCCCTTCGCGTGGACCACCGTGAACGTTGTGTCCTCTCGCCCGGGCGTGTCGACGTCGCCCACGGCCGTCGTCTGGATGTGGAACGATCGATCGTCGGGGACAAGAACGATACGTCGGGCCCGCTTCCCGACCGACATGGTAGACGGAACCAACCGCCAGTGGATCCTGACCGAGCGACCGACCGGCGAGCCGTCGACGGACGACTTCTCGCTTCGCGAGGAACCGATCCCCGAACCGGGTCCGAACGAGGCGCTCGTGCGGACGAGCTACCTCTCGGTCGACCCGTACATGCGCGGTCGGATGCGGGACGCGGACTCCTACGCCGACCCCTGGACGCTCGGCGACCCGATGCGGGGCCGCGTCGTCGGGGAGGTGATCGAATCGAACGTCGACGACGTCGCGGTCGGGGACCTCGTCAGGGGAAACCTCCACTGGGCGGAGTACGCCGTCGCCACCGGCGCAGAGCTCGACCCCGTCGACACGGGCGAGGCACCGCCGTCGACCGCCTTACACGTCCTGGGGATGCCCGGGCTCACGGCCTACGTCGGGACGGTCGAGGTCGGCCACGTCAGGCCGGGGGACACCGTGGTCGTCTCGGGGGCCGCTGGCGCGGTCGGCTCCCTCGCGGGTCAGATCGCCCGGATCGCGGGCTGTCGCGTCGTCGGCGTCGCGGGCTCGGCGGAGAAGACGGCCTGGCTCACCGACGAGCTCGGCTTCGACGCCGCGGTGAACTACCGGCGCGTCGAGGACCTCCCGTCGGCGATCGAGTCGGCCTGTCCACGCGGCGTCGACCTCTACTTCGAGAACGTCGGCGGCCCCGTCAGCGACGCCGTGATGGATCGACTCACCGACTACTCCCGGGTCGCCGTCTGCGGGAAGATCTCGCTTTACAACCTCCCGGAGGGCGAGCGGGCGACCGGCCCGCGGCGACTCCACCAGCGCACCCGGACCCGGGTCGAGGGGTTCATCGTCAGCGACTACGATCACCTGGCCGAGAGCGTGAGCCGTCGGCTGGCCCGCTGGGTCGAGGAGGGGGAGGTTCGCTACCGGGAGACGGTGACCGAGGGGATCGAGAACGCGCCGGCGGCGTTTCTCGGCCTGTTCGAGGGCGAGAACGTCGGCAAACAGCTTGTGAAAGTCGGCCGGTAGCGCCGGCCGCCACCCCGTCAGTGGGGTCGTCCCGGTCGCCACTCCGTCAGTGGGGTCGTCCCGGTCGCCACCCTGCCGGTATGGGCGCCTTTTAGCCGTCGGCGGCCACAGGGGATTCCATGACGACCGACATCGACCGGTTCGACTCGCGGCGATCGACCGTCTACGCCGAGGGTGGGATGGTCGCGACGAGCCAGCCCCTGGCCGCCCAGGCCGGCCTCTCGATCCTCCGGGAGGGCGGGAACGCCTTCGACGCCGCCGTCGCGACCGCCGCCGCGTTGAACGTCGTCGAACCGACGTCGACCGGCCTCGGCGGTGACGTCTTCGCGCTGTATCGGACCGCCGACGGCGAGGTCGGCGGCCTGCGTTCCTGTGGCGGGGCGCCGGCCGACGCGACGATCGAGACGGTCACCGAGGCAATCCGGGAAGCCGACGACGCGGAGGCGTACTACCCGGATTCGCGGGGGTACGCCGTCGACGACGCCGGCGGAGCCGACGACCTCGAGATGCCGTTTCTCGGCCCCCACGCCGTCACGGTCCCCGGCACCGCACGGGGGTGGGAGCTGACGGTCGAGGAGCTCGGTCGACTAAGCCTCGCGGAGGTCCTCGCCCCCGCGATCGAGTACGCGACGGATGGCTACCCCGTCTCGGCGGTGATCGCGCACGGCTGGACGGCGGCGGAGGAGCTCTTTACCGACGAACACGCCCGCGAGGCCTACCTCGTAGACGGCGAGGCACCGACCCCGGGTCAGACCGTTCGTCTGCCACGGCTCGGGGAAACGATGGGCCGGATCGCCGAGGAGGGGGCGGATCTCGTCTACGAGGGGGCGGTCGCCGAGGCGATCGCCACGGAGGTCCAGTCCAGGGGTGGCTTTCTGACCGTCGAGGACCTCGCCGGCTTCGAACCCGAGTTCGTCGAGCCCGTGAGCACCGAGTACGGGGGCGTCGAGGTGTACGAGCTGCCGCCGAACAACCAGGGGTTGCTCGTCCTCGAGGCGCTCAACGTCGCCGAGGAGATAGACGCCGGCGAGTTCCCCGCGGCGTCGCCCGAACGCGTCCACGCGCTGGCCGAGGCGACGAAACTCGCGTTCGTCGACGGCCACCGGTACGTCGCGGATCCGGAGTACGCGGAGATCCCGCCGCTCGGATCGAAACGCTACGCCCGCGAACGGGCGCGGGCGATCGGCGACCGGGCGATCGACGATCCGGCGGTCGGCGTTCCGAGCCGGGCACCCGAGGACGCGGACACCGTACTGTTGACCGTCGGCGACGAGGCGGGAAACCTCGTCAGCTACATCAACTCCCGGTTTGCGGGCTTCGGCAGCGGGCTCGTCGCTGGCGACACCGGGATCGCCCTCCAGAACCGCGGCGCGTCGTTCTCGCTCGATCCCGATCACCCCAACAGCCTCGAGCCGGGCAAGCGACCGTTCCACACCCTCATCCCGGCGGTCGCCCGCTTCGCCGCCGACGACTGGGCCGCCTTCGGCGTCATGGGGGGGTACATGCAACCCCAGGGACACGTCCAGGTGCTCTCGAACCTGATCGACTGCGGGATGACCCCCCAGGAGGCGCTTGACTTCCCGCGGTGGCGCTACCGGGAGGAGGGGACGCTGGCGGTCGAGGAACGGCTCACCGGGGCGACGAAGCTCGCCCGGAAGGGCCACGACGTCCGCGTCATGCCGCCGACGACATTCGGCGGCGCACAGCTCGTTCGGCGAACTCGCGGGACCTACGCCGGTGCGACCGAACCCCGGAAGGACGGGGCGGTCGTCGGCTACTGAGCTCGATCGGTCGCGTCGATCTCGGAAAGCACGTACTCGTGGAACGCCCGCAACGCCGCGCTCTCGTCTTCGGCGAGGACGACGTCGCTGGCCGAAAGCGTCGCCAGCCCGAACGCCCGCGGGCTCGGCGAGTCGAGGGGGAGCCGCTCGACGGTCAGCTCGCCGGCGTCGATCGCGGCGACGACCGCCTCGATCCCCGCCACGTCGAGGGTGTCCTCGAGGATCTCCCGGTAGGTCTCCTCTAGGACGGCGAACTCCGGGACGTCCTCGGCGAACCCGAGTAACATCTCGCTTGCGACCTGCTGTTCGCTCGCCGATTTCTCGTAGCCTTTGTACCGTTTGAGGATCATCAGCGACCGCGTCGCGTTGATCCGGAAGTACCGCTGGAGGAGATCGGTTCCGTCGAGTGCCGCCCGCAGCTCCTCCCGGACAGCGTCCGGATCGAGCGACTCGACGATCCCCACGAGGTCGACTTTCCGGTTCAGGGGCATAGAGAGGACGAAGCCGTTGTCGGCGACGGCGACGGTGACGTTCGCCGTGGCCTCGGCGGCACAGCGGGCCGCCAGCAACCGCGAGAAGCCGTCGTTGAACCGCCGGCCGTGACAGGAGTGGACGTAGTACCGACGGGCGTACTCCTCGCGGTCGCGCTCGACTTCGATCGCCAGCCGACTTTCGGTACTGACACTCGTGGGGCCGGCGTACCGGAGCTGCTGGTCGAACAGCCGCGCGATCGCGCGGACGGCGTCGTCGTCGAGGGGAAACTCCCGCAGCCAGGCCCTGACCGCCGGCGGACCTCCGTCGCGGTGGCGATCGAGCAGCTCCCCCTGAACGGCCAGGATCTCCCGGCCGAGATCCGGCGAGAGCGGGAGCCGTTCGGAGTACCAGGAGGGCACTGTCGGCCGGGAGCTCGTCCGATCGACGTACACCTTCGAGCCCCGACGGTACCGGTACTCGAAGCGGTTCCCGCCGAGGACGAAGACGTCGCCTTTCTCCAAGGTGTCGAGGTAGTCCTCGTCCAGCCCGCCCACCCACTCGTCGTCCGCGCGGGTGTGGACGTCACAGCTGAACGAGTCCGGGATCGTGCCCACGTTCGTCATGTAGATCATCCTGGCGAGCCGTCCCCGCTTGCCGATCAGGGGCTCTCCAACGGGGAACTCGGGGTGGTGGTGTTCGCCGCCGGGTGGGTCGTTCTCGTCGCGCCAGATCTTCGCGTAGACGTTCCGATCCTCCATGCCGGCGTACTCGGCCGTGAGATATCGCATGAGCGACTCGTAGCGTTCGTCGTCGTAGTTCCGGTACGGGTAAGCCCTCCGGAGGATCGCTTGCAGCTCCCGTTCGGGCCGGATCTCGGCGATCGCCATCCCGTAGACGTGCTGGGCGGCGACGTCGTGGGCGTTCTCCGGGATCGAGACGGCGTCGACGAATCCCTCCTCGGCCCGTTTGAGCATGGTCGCACACTCGATCAGCTCGTCCCGGTCGAGGGCGATCAGCCGGCCCGTCACCGTCTGGCCGACCCGGTGGCCCGCCCGTCCGACCCGCTGGAGGAGGGCGGCGACGCTCTTCGGCGAACCCACCTGCACGACGAGGTCCACGTGGGGCATGTCGATGCCGAGTTCGAGGGAGGTCGAGGTCGTGACGACGTCGAGCTCGCCGGCTTTCAACCCCTCCTCGACCCGCCGACGGACCTCCTTCGAGAGGCTGCCGTGGTGACAGCCGGAGTTGTCCTCGCCGTAGGCCGAAAACCGCTCTCTGAGCTCGTGTAACACCCGTTCGGCCCCCGATCGGCTGTTCGTGAACACCAGCGTGTTGGTGTGTGACTGGACGTGCTCGTGGAGGAGCCGGTAGAACCGCTCCTGGACGAGCTCGCGTGGGGTGGTTATCAGGTCGTCTGTCGGACACTCCAGCTCGAGGTCGAACTCGCGGGCGAACCGGGCGTCGACGATCTCGTACTCCCTGGGGGGTCCGCCGGGCTCCTCGCGGCCGACCAGAAACTCCGCGACCTCCTCTATGGGTTCGATCGTCGCCGAACAGCCGATCCGGGTGAGCGGCCGGTCGGCGAGCGCCGCGAGTCGTTCGAGGCTCACCGAGAGATGCGTGCCGCGTTTGCCCGCCGCCAGCGAGTGGATCTCGTCGACGATGACGTACTCGACACGCCGGAGCTTCTCGCGGAACTTCGGGGCGTTGAGCAGGATTGCGAGCGTCTCCGGGGTCGTGTTCAGGATGTGTGGGGTCTCCTCGAGCATCCGCTGGCGGGCGCTCGAACCGGTATCGCCGTGGCGGATCGCGTGGCGGATCTCCCCGACTACCTCGCCGCGGTCGGCGGCGATCGACTCGATTCCCTCGAGGGGTCGCGTGAGGTTGCGGTGGATGTCGTTCGCGAGGGACTTCAGCGGGGAGACGTACAGACAGTAGACGGCGTTTTCGAGGCCCTCCGTCCGCTCGCGCCGGAACAGCTCGTCGACGATCGCACAGAAACTCGCCTGGGTCTTCCCGGAGCCCGTCGGCGCACAGATCAGCGTGTTCGTGCCCTCGTGGATCCGCGGGATCGCCCCCTTCTGTGGCGGGGTGAAAAACCCCCCGTTCTCGGGGACGAACTCGCCGAACTCCTCGAGCCACCACCGCCGAACCGCGGGCTCGAGCAGCTCGAAGACCTCTCGATCGTCGATCTCGACCGCCGTCGGGTCGAAGGGGGGCTCCACGTCGAGATCGTAGCCGTCCATCGCCGGTTCCTTGGACTGCGCGGGCAAAGGCGTTGGCCATCGATCCTCCCCGTCGTCGCCTCCGTCCAGCCGTCGAACCGGAGCTGGCGGTAGCCGACGACCGCGGCAGCGACCAACGCGAGCGCGAGGAGGCCGACCAGCCCGAACGGGAGCGGCCAGCTGTCACCCTCCCAGTCGTCCTCGAACACCGCGGCGTAGTGGCCGGCGACCTCGGTACCGTGGAGGGCGACCGCCACCTCCCGGTTCTCGCGAAACGCGTTCTCGTTCCAGTTGGGGCTGCCGAGGACGACCACCTCGTCGTCTACCACCACGCCTTTCGCGTGGATCTTCTCGAAGCGACCGTCCGGCTCGACGAGCCGGACCTCGAGGTCGAGGGCCTCCTCCTCGGCCGTCCGCTCGAGTTCCGCGGCCAGCTCGCGGTTTTCCTCCTCGACGTACCACGTCGAGTCGAGCAGGATCCGGACCTCGACGCCACGCCGTGCGGCCGCGAGACTCTCCTCTACCAGCCGAAACTCGGCGGAGCCGATCCGCACCTGTTTTATCAGGATCGACTCCTCGGCCGAGCCGAGCAGCTCCGCGAACCGGTCTTCGGCGTTGTCGGGAGCGACGAGCACCTCGACTGCCTCCGCCTCGAGTCGCTCCGGCTCCGCCCGTCTGTCGAACGAGCCCGACGCCGGCTCCTCCTCGACGAACGTCGCCCGCTCGCGGTGCTCGCGCCAGGAGGTCACGTCGGCCCCGTCGGCGTCGGCGGCGAACAGCTCCGCGAGCGCCGCCGCGACGGCCGGATCGTCGACCACGACGCCCCAGCCGCGGCTCCCCGCGCCGCCGGTGCCCGCCGGCTTCCAGTTCTCCGTGAGGACCACCGCCCGGTCGTCGACGACGGCGTACTTCGGGTGGTGGAAGCTGTAGCGGGCCCCCTCGCCCCCGATGACGTTGACGTCGACGCCGGCCGCCTCGAGCTCGCCCAGCACGGCGTCGCTTCGCTCGGGCGTACCGCCGACGGGGCCGCCCTCGAGGAGTACCTCGACCTCTAGTCCGCGTTTCTCGGCCGCGAGCAGCTCCTCGGCGACCGGCTCGGAGGTGAAGGTGTAGCCGGCCAGCAGGATCCGGTCGTCGGCCTCCCGGAGGAGCTCGAGGGGAGGGTCGGGGGCGTCCGGCAGGACGAACGCCGTCACCTCGGCGTCCTCGAAAACCTTCGGCGGGAGGCAGGTCGCCCCGTCGGGCCACCAGACGCCCCCCTCGCCGTCGGTCCGGTGCCAGGTGTGGGCCGTCGGCGCGCGGTCGTAGGCGACGGCGTCTATCGTCCGGTTCCCCTCGCGCAACTCGAGGGCGTCGCCGTCGGCCGCCAGCCGGAGATTGCCCTCGAAGCCGACGACTGGGTCGTCGGTCAGCTCGTCGGTCCGGTCAGGATCGGCGCTCAGCGCGATCCGTCCGGCCGCCGTCCGGTTCGGGAGCGACGCCGACGCGTGGCCGTCGGTCACGGTCAGCTCCCCCAGATGGCGCTCTTCGGGCAGCTTCAGGACGAGAAACTCCCCGACGTTGTCGTAGGCGGTCGGATTCGGGTGGAGTTCGACGATCGTCGGCTCGTCGCCGTCGGCGACCGCCGCCGCCCGCTCGCGGCTC
>LKMJ01006106.1_pt1 | contig 11354 bp, 13 predicted proteins | sample 643391 | NCBI WGS metagenome assembly LKMJ01 (sample SAMN04112250, study PRJNA286221) | soda lake metagenome | biome: soda lake; feature: Kulunda Steppe; material: water; isolation source: sample PL-Br10 brine of Picturesque Lake | place: Russia: Kulunda steppe | collected 2010-07
ACGGATCGATCGGCCCGTCGGCCGTGGCTACCGGGCGGTAATGTCCCGATAGCCCTCGCATCGTCAGGGTTACAATCCGGATAACTACGTCCGGAACCGCCCTGTCACCGGCCATGATCGAGTGCACGAACTGCGAGACGGCCCAGTTCCTGCAGATCACGAAGAGCCGGGTGTTCTTCGAGGGCGGCGACCTGATCCACGAGCTCTCCGAACGGTACGAGTGTACCCTCTGTGGGGGTACCGGCAGCTACACCTACCGGGAAGCCGACGACCGTGCGTCCCTCTCCGGCGAGGTCGAGATGACCGAGGAGCGCCCGCGGTTCGCCTGACCGCCGACTGCACTCGATCCCCATTTTCATTCGACGTCCACCAGCACGCCGCCGGGATCCACCAGCTATTTGGCCGTCCACGCGTCCCACTCGGGCATGGATTCGGCGTGTGGCCCTCCGGAGGCGATGGCCGAGCGACGCGAGGAGCTGACGCCGATGATGCGCCAGTACCACGACCTCTGTGCCCGCTACGACGACGCGCTCGTGCTCTTTCAGGTCGGGGACTTCTACGAGACGTTCTGTGAGGCCGCCGAACGCACCGCCCGGCTGCTCGAGGTGACCCTCACCAGCCGCGAGGACTCGACCGGCGAGTACCCGATGACGGGGATCCCGGTCGACAACGCGGCCTCCTACGTCGAGACGCTGCTCGAGGCGGGCTACCGGGTCGCGATCGCCGACCAGGTCGAAGAGCCCGAGGCGACCTCCGGCGTCGTCGAGCGCGCCGTCACCCGCGTGATCACCCCGGGGACGCTCACCGAGGACGAGCTGCTCGCCGACGACGACAACAACTTCGTCGCCGCGGTCGCCCGCGACGGGCCGGCGGGGACCTCCGACGTGACGGGAGGAAGTGCTGACGGGCCGGCGGGGGAGTCCGACGTGACGGGAGGAAGTGCTGACGGGCCGGCGGGGGCCTCCGACGTGACGGGAGGAAGTGCTGACGGGCCGGCGGGGACCTCCGACGTGACGGGAGGAGGTGTCGACGGGACGAGAGGAGGCGCTGACGGGCTGGACGGGGGGCTCGACGGGTCGGAGTCGTGGGGGCTCGCGTTGCTCGACGTCTCGACCGGCGACTTCCTCGCGACCGGCTCGCGAAAGCGACGGGCGATCGCCGACGAGCTCGCCCGCTTCGATCCCGCCGAGGCGATCCTCGGCCCCGGGGTCCCCCCGGACGTCGTCGGGGAGACGTGCCCGGTGACCGACTACGACCGGACGGCGTTCGACCGTAATCGCGCCGGGGCGCTCGTGGCCGCCTACTTCGGCGACCCCGACGCGCTCCTGGCCGACGACGCCGAAATCCGGGCCTGTGGAGCCCTGCTCTCGTACGCCGAGTACGCCAGGGGCGGGCTCGACCTCGACGACGGATCCACCGGCGGGGACCGTGACGGCAATGGGAGCGACGCGGACGGACGTGACGGCAATGGGAGCGACGCGGACGGACGTGACGGCAATGGGAGCGACGCGGACGGACGTGACGGCAATGGGAGCGACGCGAGCGCCGACGACACCGCCGGAGCCGGCCGACCGGTCGGGGACGATCCGGAGCCACGTCTGGCGTACCTCACCCACCTCACCCGGTACGATCCCCGGGAGTACCTCCTGCTCGACGCCGTCGCCCTCGAGAGCCTGGAGCTGTTCGAGCCCCGGACGGTCCGTGGCAGCGAGGAGGCGACCCTGATCGGCGTCCTCGACGAGACCGCGAGCGCCCTCGGTGGCCGGAAGCTCGCCGACTGGCTCCGGCGACCCTCCCTCGATCCCGCGGAGATCGAGAGCCGACTCGACGCCGTCGAGGAGCTTCTCGGGGCCGTGAGACGCCGCGAGCGCCTCCGGGAGTCCCTGCGAGACGTATACGACTTAGAGCGGCTGATCGGCCGGATCTCGCGCGAACGGGCCGACGCCCGCGACCTCCGATCGCTGTGTGACACGTTAGCGGTCGTCCCCGAGGTCCGCGAGGCGCTGGCCGACGCCGACGCGGACCGCCTGGAGACCCTCCACGACGCCCTCGACCCCCTCGCGGACGTCAGGGGGTTGATCGACCGGGCGATCGTCGAGAACCCGCCGATCGAGATCACCGAGGGCGGCGTGATCGCCGAGGGGTTCGACGCGGAGCTGGACGCCCTCCGGGAGACCGCCCGGGAGGGCAAACGCTGGGTCGACGAGCTCGAGGCCGGAGAGCGCGAGCGGACGGGGATCGACTCGCTGTCGGTCGGCTACAACGCCGTCCACGGCTACTACATCGAGGTGACGAACCCGAACCTCGAGGCCGTCCCCGAAAACTATCGTCGCCGCCAGACCCTCAAAAACTCCGAACGGTTCGTCACGCCCGAGCTCAAAGCCCGCGAGGACGAGATCGTCGGCGCCGAGGGGCGAGCAGACGACCGCGAGTACGAACTGTTCCGGGAGGTCCGTCGGGCGGTCGCCGACGAGGTCGAACGCGTCCAGACGCTCGCGGAGGCGCTCGCGACCGTCGACGCGCTCGTCTCGCTCGCGACCGTGGCGGCCGAGTACGGCTACAGCCGCCCGGAGATCGTTCCCCACGGCCGTCGTGGCGTCGACGCCGACGTCCCCCGGAGCGGCAGCGATGGAGGGACTGCCGGGGATGGCACCGGTGGGGAAACCGCAGGGGACGGCGACGGTGGGGCAACCGAATGGGCAGCTGCCGGGGACGGCGACGAGCCGGCACCGCGGATCCGGATCGAGGGCGGCCGTCATCCCGTCGTCGAGCGCACCCAGCCCTCGTTCGTCCCCAACGACGCCCGGCTCGGTCCCGATCGCCGGCTCGCGATCGTCACGGGGCCGAACATGTCCGGGAAGTCGACGTACATGCGCGGGGTGGCGCTGATCGTCGTGCTCGCACAGATCGGCAGCTTCGTCCCCGCCGAACGGGTCCGGCTGACGCCCGTCGAGCGGATCTTCACCAGGGTCGGCGCCAGCGACGACATCGCGGGCGGCCGATCGACGTTCATGGTCGAGATGGAAGAGCTCGCGACGATCCTCGCGGAGGCCGACGCGCGCTCGCTGGTCCTCCTCGACGAGGTCGGTCGGGGGACCTCGACGGCCGACGGCGTCGCCATCGCCCGGGCGATGGTCGAACACCTCCACGACGAGGTCGGCGCGCTCACCCTCTTTGCGACCCACCACCACCCGCTGACCGCGCTCGCCGACGAGCTGGCGGCCGCCCACAACCTCCGGTTCACCGCGAGCCACGAGGACGGGGAGCTCGTCTTCGACCACGAGATCGCCCCCGGCGCCGCCGCGGGCTCGTACGGCGTCGAGGTCGCTACGGCCGCCGGACTCCCCGACACGGTCGTCGAGCGGGCCCGGACGCTGCTCGGGGCCGACGGACCGGGGGCCGGCGGCTCGCTACCGGTCCCCGGCGACGCCGACGACGCGCCGACCGCGACGGACGACGGGGCCACGGCGGGCGCCGACGGCCGGGGGGCGACGACCGCCGACGGCGGGGACGATCCGACGGACGTCGCCGCCGAGTTGCGCGCCCTCGAGATCGCCCACCTGACGCCGGTCGAGGCGCTCGCGGAGCTGGATCGGCTCAAGCGATCCCTCGAGGAGTGAGCTCGTCGGCTCCGGGGTCGGCCGACGCCGGAACGGCGACCGACGCCGGCTCAGCCGACGACCGCCAGACCGCGTGCCGTCCCGATCGATCCCTCGATCAGGGGTTCCCATCGGCCGCCGAAATCGCGGCTGACGAACAGCCCCCGGTTCGTGGCCGCGTACGCCGTCCCCGGCTCGTCGCCCGTCGCCAGGACGGCCCGGGTCACGCCCTCGCCGGTCGGGAGCCCCCGGCCGTCGAGTCGCTCCCAGGGGCCCCCCTCCCGGCGGTAGAGGTGGGCGTCGGCGCTCCCGGTCCGGTGGGCGGTCCGCGCGCCGCTCGCGGACGAGACGAGCACGCGGTCGGGGTCGGCCGGATCGGCGACGACGCTCCAGCAGTACGTGTGAGCGAGCCCCTCTTCCGGTCGGCGCCAGCTCGCACCCCCGTCGTCGCTCTCGGCGTAGCCGTCGCCGGCCGCCGCGTAGAGCCGTCCCTCCCGGTCGTGGCTCGCGAAACTGTGGTTGTCCCGGGGGGAGCCCGGTGGGCGCTCGGTCCACGTCCGGCCGCCGTCGGCCGTGTACAGGAGCGCTCCGGCCTCGATCCCGACGACGAGCCGGTCGGGGTCGGACGGATCGACCTCGATCCAGCGGACGTGGTGGGTGTGGGGTCTGGGCGGGAAGTACCACTCGGGCTCGGACGGGCAGTCGACGATCCCCTCGAGTTCGGTCCACGTCTCCCCGCCGTCGGCCGAGCGGTAGAGCCGGCTCGGCTCGGTCCCCGCGTAGACGACCGCCGGATCGTGTCCCCGGACGGCGAGGGCGGTCACCGCCTGCCCCTCGTGTTCGTCGTCGTCGCCGGCCTTGTCTACGAACGGCGTATCGAGGCGCTGGAAGGCGTCCCCACCGTCCACGCTCCGGTAGAGTCCGTCCCCGAACGTGCCGACGAACACCCGATCGGGATCCCCGGGCGGGACGGCGACACACTCGAGACGCGGCCCCGCGGGGTCGTCGGCTCCGTGTCGCTGGTCGGATCCGTCGTCGACTCCGGACTGCCGGCCGACGCGACGCTCGTCGACGTCGCCGCCGTCGGAGACGAACAGCCGGTCGGCCGTCGCGGCGTACAGACGCTCCATACCTCCCGGACGTCCTCCCGGGTCAGAACGCTTTCGCCGGCCAGCGGGTCGTCCGTCCCCGCTCACCGGTCGCCGACGCCGACGAGGTCGAACGGGGTCCCGTTGTCGTGTTCGGTCGCGTGCCCGTAGACGACGTGGGCGGCGGCGACGTCCTGGATCGCGAGGCCGGTGGAGTCGAAGACGGTGACGCCGGTCGCGTCGGTCCGTCCCGCGAGCTCGCCGACGACGATCTCGCCGATCTCGCCGTAGACGTCCCCGTCGTCGAGGATCCCCGCGCGGTAGGGGACGTTGATCTCCCCCGAGTGGGTGCACTGCTCGTGGTCGTCGATGACGATCGTCGCCTCGAGGAGCAGCTCGTCGGCGAGTTCGTGTTTGCCCGCGGCGTCGGCACCCATCGCGTTGACGTGGGTGTGCTCGGCGACGTCGTCGGGGCCGACGATCGGCTCCTCGACCGGGGTCACCGTCGAGAGCACGTCACAGTGGCCGGCCTCGGCGATCGAGCCGCCGCGGACGTCGAACGCCCCCTCGTGGTGCTCGACGAACCGCTCGACGCGTTCGTCGTCGACGTCGCTGACGACGACCTCCTCGATCGGACGGACCTCGCTGATCGCCTCGAGCTGGGTGTACGACTGGACGCCGGCGCCGACGATCCCGAGACTCCGGGCGTCCTCGACGGCGAGGTGGTCGGTGGCGACGGCCGCGGCCGCGCCCGTCCGCTTTCTGGTCAGGGTGGTGCCGTCGAGGATCGCGAGCGGGAACGCCGTCTCGGGGTCGGAGTAGATCATCGTCCCGAGGACCGTCGGCAGGCCGTGGTCCGCGGGGTTGTCGAGGTGGACGTTGACCCACTTTACGCCCGCGGCGTCCCAGTCGCCGGCGTCCATGTACGCCGGCATCGACCGGAAGTCGCCGTCGTACCGTGGGAGCTCGATGTACGACTTCGCCGGCATCTGCGTGTCCCCGCGCTGAAATGCGGCGAACGCCTCCTCGATCGCGGGAACGAGGTCGCCCATCGGCGCGTTCGCGTCGACGTCCTCGTCGTCCAGAAGCGTCGTCTGCATGTCCGCGACTAGCCGGACCGGTTACTTAACCGTACTGAGGTGGCTCCGGCGCCTCCCCGTCCGTTCTGGATCGCGTCGCCGTCCCCGGACCCCCACGCCGGCGGCGGGAATCGTACAAGTTTTAAGTGTCGATTCACCCAACCGTCGAACGCATGCAGCTAACATGGCACGGCCACTCGACGTGGCACGTTACCGTCGGCGACACCGAGCTGTTGATCGACCCGTTTTTCGACAACCCGAAGACCGACCTCGAACCCGAGGACGTGCCGACGCCCGACTACGTGCTGTTGACCCACGGCCACGCCGACCACATCGCCCACGCCGGAGCGTTCTCGGAGGCGACGCTCGTCGCGACTCCCGAGCTCGTCTCCTACGCACAGGGCGAGTTCGGCTACGAGGACGCCGTCGGCGGGATGGGGATGAACCTCGGGGGGACCGTCGAGTGTGGGGACGCCTACGTGACGATGCACCGGGCGGACCACACCAACGGCATCATGACCGAGTACGACGTCGACGCGGGGATGCCCGCCGGCTTCGTAATCTCGGACTCGCCGCCCGCGGAGGCCGGCGAGGACGCCACGACGTTCTACCACACGGGTGATACCGGGCTCATGTCCGAGATGCGAGACGTGATCGGCCCGTACCTCGAGCCCGACGCCGCCGCGGTGCCGATCGGCGATCACTTCACCATGGGCCCCTGGCAGGCCGCGATCGCCGTCGACTGGCTCGGCGTCGACCACGCCTTCCCCCAGCACTACGATACGTTCCCGCCGATCGAGGTGGACACCGACGAGTTCGTCGAGGAGGTCGCGGCGACCGACAGCGACGCGGCGGTTCACGTGCTCGAGGCCGACGAGCCGTTCAGCCTCGAGTAACCGAAATCCGTTTTCTTTTCCGGACGAGTTCACCGGGGATACGAACGTTTACGCCGCTGGCGGTCGTCGGTGTCGCCTGCAATGGCGAAGGAAGTCACCACCGTTTCCGAGGAGGGGTTCGGTTCGACGAGCGAGATCCGCGAGTTCGAGATGGAAATCGACGCGACCGGCGAGGAGACGCCGGACACGCTCGAGGCGCTGCTGGCGTCGTACGCGGCCTGCTACGTCCCCGCGTTGCGCGTCGGCGCCCAACAGCGGAACGTCGACGATCTCGGCCATCTCGAGATCGACGTCACCGGCGAGCTGAACGACGACGACAAGCTCGCCTCGGTTCGGTTCGACATCGCCGTCGAGGCCGACGTCGACGAGGAGACAGGGGAGACGATCGTCGAACGCGCCGACCAGCTCTGTAAGGTCCACGACGCGTTGAAACCCGCCCTCCACCACGAGACGACGTTCACCGGCGGCGCGTTCTGACGGCCGGAGTTTTCGACGGCCGGCACGGGCCGGAACCCTCGACGGCCGGCACGTGTCGGGGGTCCTCGACGGTCGGTACGGGCGGGACTCTCGAGGCCGGTACGCGTCGCCATCGCGGCCGGTATCCGTAGAGCAAAAAGGAGGGCGACGGGGTCGTCGATCACCCTCCGGCGAATCTCCAGGGGCAGGTGATCGTGACGACGGGTGTGTCCGTGGTGGGGTGGGCAGTCCGCGGGAGGGCTGACCCCGTCACCGACCGATCGGACGCCCGCGGGACGTATCAATCGTCGGGGGCGTTTTCCGGACCTGAAAAGCCGCCGGCGAGGGAAACCCTGATTGTCACCTCGCCCGAATCGACTCCATGGACGAACGCTCGTGGACCGACCGAGTCGTCGGCGAACGGATGGCCGTCGACCAGGAGTTCACCTCCCGCATCACGAGTTCGCGCTTCTCGAGCCAGGAGTGGAGCCTGATCATGACCGCCACGGAGTTCGAGATCGAGTCCCCCGAGGACCCCGACCGGGCCCGGATCGTCGCGAACACCGACCGCGTCGAGAGCATCTTACCCGAACTCGAGAACCTCCGTGCACAGACCGGCGCCATGGGGGACGCTCCCGGCGGCGGGAACGGCGGGAGCATCGTCGACTCGATAAAGGGCGCACTCGGCATGGGCGACGACGGCGACCACGAGGCCGAACGGCAGGCCGCCGAGGCGCTCACCCAGGAGTACGCCGAGACGCTCCAGGAGCACCTCGAGTCGAAAGGCCGGTGGGAGGAGGTCCGCGAGCTCGCCGCCGAGGGGTAGCCGGCGTCTCACGACGCCTCGAGAGCCAGAACTCCGCAAACGGGCAGTGACGCCAACGGGCGGCGACCGCTCGACTAGTCGCCCGCGCGAAACAGGGTCCGCTCGCTGGCCTCGTAGATGTTGATCAGCTCCGTGATCAGCTCGTCGTAGGACTCGTCGTCGACCCTGAGTGCGTCGAGGCGCTCTACGGTCTCCTCGCTGAGTTCGACCTGAGGCATACGTGGAGTGTCGTCGTGGAGCAGTATAAAATCCACGTGCACGGCGGTTTCCGGGAGGCGTGGCGTCTATCCCGAGCGGATTTATGTTTACGGGGCACCCACCGTCGGTCATGAGCCCCACCGAGTACCGGTGTACCTGTGGCGCGCTCCTCCGATTCAAACAGGACCTAGAGCGAGAGCGGGGAACGATTCGCCCACGCTGGAGGTGTCGCCAGTGTGGGACGCCGGTGCCCGGGATCACCGCCGAGCGGCTCCGACACCAGGACCCCTCCTGATCTCGCCGAGCGGCCCGAGCGGCTCCGACACCAGGACCGACCTCCGCTCAGTGCTGGTGGCCGGTGGCCTCGCCGAAGGTGACGCCGAACCGCTCCTCGAACAGCTCCATCACGCGTGCCTCCTGGGCTTCGAGGGCCTCGTCGGCGTCCTCCCCGTGGTGGACGACGTGGTGGGCACGTCCCGCGAACGACAGCGAGACCACGTCGCCGACGGTCTCGGCGGGGGACTGGTCGCCCTCGGCGACGAGGTCGAGCAGGCCGGTCGGTACCGTCACCTCGTCTTCTTCGCCGTCTTCGGTTGCGATCGTGAACGTGGTCGTCTCGACGTCGTCGGTCATACGTCCACGTCACGGGGGGAACGTAAACCTGCTTCGGCTGATCGGCCGTCGGTCCGGTCGGACGCGGTCGACCTCGCCCGATCGGGGCACACGAATCGGAGCACACGACCAATACACACGTGTATATTGGCCTGTATACACGTGTACATTGGATAGGTCGGGGCGCAGATCCAGATATTCGGAGGATAGAGGTATCGAAACTGACTTATACGTGTAGCCAGCCGACTTCTCACCCGCCGTTCGTGGAACCGTTCGTTCCCACGCCGGTGGCCCCTCCGACGCCGTCCGTTCCACCGTCCCGTTCGATCCTTTCGCTTCCGTCCGTTCCACCGTCCCCCGTCCCGTTCGTCATCGAAACCGCCCTCGAATCGAGGTCCTCTGCCGTCCATCCGACTTCCATCCTCGGCCCCAGTCGGCTCCCGTCCTCGGCCCTAGTCGGCTCCCGTCCTCGGCCCCCGTCGGCCAGGCGTTCTCGTCTCGTAAACCAGTATACTCATTGTGGTTTACGAACCACGGGGTGGTATGTCGACCGATCACGGCGACGTCGAACTCGTCGACGCCGTCGTCGTCCGGCAGTTCGCCCGCGCTGCGGTCGTCGCCGCCCTGATGGGTGCGGCGGCGTACGTGGCGATCCCGATCTCGGCGGTTCCCGGCACGCTCCAGACGCTCGTCGTCTTCCTCGCGGCGCTGTATCTCGGCCCGCTGTGGGGGGCCGCCTCGATGGGCCTCTATCTCGCCGCCGGCGCGATCGGGGCCCCGGTGTTCGCGACGGGGACCGCGGGCCCCGGCGTACTCGTCGGGCCGACCGCCGGCTTCCTCTGGACGTTCCCCGTCGGGGCCGCCCTCGCGGGGTCGATCGTCCACCGCGGCCGCGGACTCCGTGACCCCGCCGAGGTCCCCCTCCCGCTCGTCGTCGCCGCGCTCGCGCTCGCGACGGCGGTGATCTACGCCGCCGGCTTCGGCTGGTACGCCACCGTCACCGGCGTCGGGCTCGCCGAGGCGTTCGTCGTCGTCGCGGCACCGCTGATCCCCGGCGACGTGCTCAAGCTCGTCGCCGCGGTCGCGATCGTCCGGACGGGCGCGATCGAGCCGGTCGAATGATCGAGCTCCGGTCGGTCACCGTCGGCTACGGCGACGAACCGGTCCTCGAGGAGCTCTCGTTGACGATCGGGGACGGCGAGTTCGTCGTCCTCGCGGGGGCAAACGGGAGCGGCAAGACCACCCTCCTCACCCACTGCAACGGCCTGCGCTCGCCCGACGAGGGGACGGTGCTCGTCGACGGCACCCCCGTCTCCGAGGACCTCGTCGCGGCCCGAACCGCCGTCGGCATGGTGTTCCAGCACCCGCGGGACGGCTTCGTGGCGGCCACCGTCGGCGAGGACGTCGCCTTCGGCCCCGAGAACCTCGGACTCCCCCGCGAGGAGATCGACCGACGGGTTCGCCGGGCGCTCTCCGCGGTGTGTATGGCCGGCCGCGAGGACGAACGGATCGACGCGCTCTCGGGCGGTGAGCGTTCCCGGGTGGCGATCGCCGGCGCGCTCGCGATGGAGCCGGCCCACCTGTTGCTCGACGAGCCCCTCTCCGGGCTCGACGAGCCCGCCCGCCGGTCGGTGCTCGATCGGCTGGCCTCGCTGTCGGCCGACGGCACCGGCGTCGTGGTCGCCACCCACGATCTGCGGGACCTCCAGGCGCTCGCCGACCGCGTGGTCGTCCTGGCCGACGGCCGCGTGGCCCTCGACGAGCCCCCCGACCGCGCCCGGGAGCGTCTCCCGGCGTTCGGCGTCCGGCTCCCACGATGTTGAGCTACGAGCCCGACGACACCGTCGCCCACCGCCTCGATCCGCGGTCGAAACTCGCCGTCCAGATCGGGTTCGCGGTCGCCGCCCTCGCCGCCCCCACCCCGCGCCGGCTGGCCGCGCTGACGCTGCTCGCGCTCCTCGCGCTGTGGAGCGCGCGCGTTCCCCTCCGCCGGGCGCTCGCCGCCGTCCGGTTCGCGCTGGTCGTGCTGGCGGCCGCACCCGTCGTCGCGGCGCTTTCCCCCGGCCCGCCGTGGATCGAGCCGACCGCCGCCGTCGATCCCGCGCTGGCGAGCTATCGGGTGGGTACGGTACTGCTCGTCAGCGCCGCGTACGTCCGTTCGACGCCGATCCGGGACTCGCAGGCGGCGATCCGGTGGGCAGTCCCCGGGAAGGTGGGCCGGCTGCTGGCGGTCGGCGTCGGGCTCGTCCTCCGATTTCTCCCCCTGCTCGTCGCCGACCTGCGGACGATCCGCGAGGCGAGCGCCGCCCGGCTGGGGGACCGCCGTGGCGTGGTCGACCGGCTGAGTCGCGTGGCGACCCTGGGACTCTCGCGGGCGTTCGCCCGGGCCGACCGCCTCGCGCTCGCCCTCCAGGCCCGGTGTTTCGCCTGGAATCCGACCGTCCCCGGGCTGGCGTTCTCGCGGCTCGACGTCCCGGCGTGCCTCCTCGCGCTCGCCCTGGCGCTGTCGGCGCTGTGGTGACCGTCCCCCGCGGTCGCCGACCGTCCGCGTGAGCGTCGGCGTCGGCTCCCGCGTGACCCCCGTTGCCGGCCCCCGTGTG
>LKMJ01006107.1_pt1 | contig 11354 bp, 16 predicted proteins | sample 643391 | NCBI WGS metagenome assembly LKMJ01 (sample SAMN04112250, study PRJNA286221) | soda lake metagenome | biome: soda lake; feature: Kulunda Steppe; material: water; isolation source: sample PL-Br10 brine of Picturesque Lake | place: Russia: Kulunda steppe | collected 2010-07
GCTATCAGGAACTGAACTCGCCGAGGCCCGATTGCTCGTGGTCCAGCGGCTGGATGACCTGGGTATCGTCGTTGCCGGGGTTGTTGACCCGCGTCGAGATCTCGTAGGCGTCCAGATCGTCTTTCGGATACGGCTGGCACAGTTCCTTGCGGGTGTCCGGGTCTGCGGCGAGCCAGTCGGACTCAGCGTCCTTTGGGAGGACGACCGGCATCCGGTCGTGGATGGAGTTCGTCAGGTCGTTCGGCTCCGTCGTGAGAATCGTGATGCACGAGATTGTAGAACTATTGGAGAGAAGCAACCAGTTCTTCTACCTCAGCTCGGTCATCAGCCAGTTTAGCAATGCGCGTGGTGTCCCGAACCTGGGTCGAATTAAGTTCATGGTAGACCTGCGTTGCGATATACCGTGCGAGATCCTCTGAGACAGAATAATCGCGGGGGAGTACTTCAGTACAGACATCGATAAATTCGCTCTCATCGTACTGCTCAAACTCCCACTCCATAAAACGGTCCACGAGGGAGTCGGGAGTAATTGAGCCAAGATCATTGCTCGTTGCGACGACGATTGTATCAAGTTCGATGCGTTCGTCGACGCCCGATTTGGTTACTTTCACGTACCCCTCACCACAGGCGGTCATCAGTGCTTCTCGATCCGCCTTCGACCCTTTTTCAATTTCTTCAACCACGAGATACGCAGGGTTTTCGCGGAGTGTGTCGCGAATGCCGACAGCGGTGGTACTGTCGCCCGAAAGGACAACACGCTCTGCGTTAGGAAGCCGGGAAATATCGTCCGTTATCATCGACTTTCCTGATCCAGGTGGGCCATGGAGTAAGTGGTGGACCTGTTCACCGCGGTCTATCGTACGTCTAAGCCACTTTTTTGCTTTATCGCGACCGACAACATCAACGAATAGTTCACTCGGGTCAATATCCTCAGGCTCAACTGTCGTAGCCGGTGCCTTCTGGGACTCTCTAGAACCATCTACGATTTGTTTGGCTGTCTCAAGATCCGTCACCCGATAATTTGACGAGTTGTTCGATTTATAGGTCTGTTCAATGATACCCATCTGCATCAATTTCTTAAACTCCCATCCGCCGGCTTGAACGTCATTAGCCTCAAAACCGACATGATCATATTCCTCCATCCGATCTTGGTTGTCCGGCTCCTCCATCCACTCAATCGCATTTTCGAGGACGCGGAGTACTCTGTCATCTTCAATCAGAGTATCAACCATAGCTTGTGGAAGAGCCAGTAGGGAATCTTATTAATACCCTCCCTCATCGCGAAGAGTGACTAGAGATAACTATAATAATCGAAATTGTATATTCGCCAAAGTACAGAACTTTACGCCACAGCTTATCGGCGATGTGAGCATCTAGTTGAACGGATGGGGACACGCGACGACGACACTCGCCCAGATCGCGCCCATTGACATCCTCCCATTCGTTCAGGAATGGGATTCCTCCGGTAGGGATGTTGGCTATGCCGCACCCACGGAGGCAAGTTTCCCCGTACGGGTACTCCGGTTTGTGCGCTCCTCGTTGGGACTGGCCCTCTCGGGAGAGCGTGATAACTCCGACCAGATATGGTCGTCCCACTTGAGGCGCACAGGCCGTGCCATCGACCCGACGTCCAGATTTACGCCAGCCTGTCGTTCGAGGAATGTCCGTGACGCACCGAGGTCGGCGTGCCCCTCGTAGCCACAAGAACAGCGGAACACGTCGCCGTCCCGCTCCGTCTTCTCTCGTTCGCCACACACTGGACATTCCGCCGTCGTGTATGCTTCTGAGCGGACTTCGACCGTGATACCGTACTCCTCGGCGGTCGTGGCGAGACGATCGATGAACGAGCGATACGCCCAGAACTGGTGGGTTTTCTCGTTCACTTCCGCGCTCCAGTAGTCCACCAGCACGTCCGTAAGGTCGCCGACGTACACCGTATCGACACCTTCGTCGTATAGTCGCTCGATCAAATTCCGCACGAGAGCGTCTTGGGCGTGGTCGCGGCGGCGCGTTCGCTTGCGGTACAGGGATCGAATCCGCTGACTGCTGTTTCGGCCCTCTTGGAGTTTCGATTGGAGCCTCGCGATTTCTTCGGTGGTTTCACGAAAGCGGGCGAACAGATCGCGTCCCTCGTAGAGATACTGCTGGCCGGTGGTGGTGGTACAGGCGACGAGGTTGTTCGCGCCTACATCCAGAGCAGCCGATTCGTCGGCTAGTGGTGAATCCTGTCGAGAATCCGGGACAGTGACAGGCTGAATGGCTCTGAACGTGTCGTCGATCTCGTCGAAGTACAGTTCCAATCGGCCCTGTTCGCCGTCCCACTTGGGAGCGCCACAGACTTCGAGCCGTAGGCGGTCGTAGTAGCCAAATCCGTACTCATCTTTCAGGTCTTGGCCGACCGGGATTTCGAGGCGACTCCGTTCACCAGTTTCGATGGTGTAGGAGTCATTACGGATGTACGTCCGCAACTCTCTACCGGCCTCCTCGTTGCCCCAGTAACCAGGAGGGGCTGTGTCCTCGCCATCTTCGCAGGCGGCGAAGAACGACCGCCACGCCTCGCTGTTCTTACGGATGACTTGTTGGGCAGTAGCGGAGCCGAGGACACCGACGTACTGTTTGCGGTAGTCGGCAGTATCCCATACGGAGTCGCCGTCGAAGAAGTTCTGGCGGCGCTCGTAGTTCAGTTCGTTCCACAGGCTGGCGGAGGCGTCCAACAGCTCGCGGAGCAGCTGCTCATCCTGCTCGGAGAGCGGTCGCACCGCGAACGTATTGGTTCGCCTCACGACAACAGACATTTGTGCCTGGATGTCTAAATGTCTTTTGGACACAAACGATGCGACCGAACATCGACATCTCGCACACACTGAATGGGCGGGTGAAAGACTACGCCGAACAAGAGGACAAGGACCTCGAAGAAGCCTATCAAGAGATTATCGAAGCCGGTCTAGAGGCGGTGGAACATCCAGACAAGCCGTAACACTGGATTGTGGGGCTGTGTTGTCGCTCAGACCCAGCCTGAAAGGATGGGCCCACTCGCTACGAATCATCCGAACCAAGGTCATTCTGGAAGCCTTCTCGGAAACCTTCGGACGATCGCCAAAATCCAGCGCCTGAGTCCGATTTACCGCATTACTCAGCCATTCCTTGGAAATGCGGAAGCGACACGCCGCGGCTTATCTGGTACGTGGCCATCTATTGGAATATGCCCGACCGCTCCACATCGACGTCGAACCGATTGGCGGTAGACCAGCCAACACGGAGCGCTGACCGCAACCAGAATCTGGCTAATCAAGCCGATCCCGCGACAGACGGAATGCTGCTTCCCTCTCTTGAGGACGGTATCACGCTCCTCGATGTCGACGGTGAACGGGGTGTTCCGATCCTTCAGTCATTGGTACTCGATCATCTCCTCTTACACGACGGGCCCGCTTTCTGGATTGACGCAAACGGCCATGCGACGACGGCCACGCTGACGCAGATAGCCCCCAGCCAACGGTTGCTCAACCGAATTCACGTCGCCCGCGGATTTACCGCCTACCAGCACTACGGCGCCGTCTGTGATCTCCCGTCAACGGTGAACAAGACAATCCAGACGTCCACCGTCGACACCGTGGCGGCCGGTCGACGGACACCAGGGCGCAACGAGGATACCGCTCCCCACACACCCGCCCTGATCGTTGCGCCGGCCGTCGACGCCCAGTACCGCGCCGACGATACCCTCGGCGAAACCCACGCGAAAACCCTCCAAGCCCGAGCCCTCGCCCGGTTATCGACCTACGCCGAGGGGTACGACATCCCGGTGCTCGTTACGCGAAACGAACGAAACGAATTCACCGAGCCAGTCGCGACGGTCGCCGACAACCACCTGGAGTGCGAGCAGACCCGAATGGGACCACGGGTCGTCGGCGAGGACTTCGAGACGCTCGTCTATCCCGTCGACGACGGCGCGTACTACCAGACGACGTTCGCGTACTGGCGGCAGTTGCTCGCAGCACGTGCCACGCAGGTCGGCATGGAACCGACGACGTCGGCGCCGTCGACGCGGACCCCGGGGGATGTCGGAACGGGCGTCACAACTGACGGTGAGACGGTGGCAGCCACCGCGGATCCCTTGCTCGATGCGTGGACGGTGACCGGGACAGGAGGCCGATAGCGATGGGGCGGACGAACCCAACCTACCGTGATGCACTGCGGGCCATCGAAGAGCGTTGGGCGGAGTTCCGCCGGGCACTGCGGCGTCGCGACCAGCCGCGCTTCGACCGGTTGTTCGAGTACGCCCGCGAGCACGCCGACGCGAGCGGGATTTTGAACCACCAGAACCCGCTGCTGCCGGCGCTACTCAGCATCGATCTCGAACAGGAGGCGCGCCTCGACGACCACGAGGAACGTCTCGAGGAGCTCGAGCAGCGGTTTTCGGAAACTGTGACCGAACAGCAGCAATCGTCCACCGAGGGTAGCACTGGAGGTGTAGAATGACGGAGTTGACGACGATTGCCTTCGATATTGAAACGACGGGATTTCAGACCGATGATGAACTCACAGTAGTTGGATTCGACTCGGCGGTCTCGTCGCGAGTATTTCTCCACACCGGAACGGCACCACAAACAGGCCTCGCAAATCGGCTCAACGACGCCCTCCAGACACCGGTACAGCTCTCGCTTCACGACAGCGAACAGGATCTCCTGAACAAACTGGCGACGTTCGTCACATCGACACTCACCCAACGTGATGCAAAGCTCGTTGCGTACAACGGTGAGCGGTGGAACGGAGGATTCGACCTCCCGTTCCTTCGCACACGGCTCTGTACGCACGGGCTCGAGTGGCCTTTTGGCACGTTGCCATACGTCGACGTAATGGACGTCTTCGAGACACGCTTCAATACGAGTGAAGACACCCTGAGTGGCGTCTACGAGGAACTGATCGGCGCTGGATTGAGCGATCTGGATCCATTCACCGACAGTAGCGAGGCAGTCACTGCATGGAAAGAGGGCGCCTATGAGCCGCTCATCACTCACAATATCGCCGATATCCGACGGACTCGAGTGTTGATGGAGCTTGCAGAACGGTATTGCTCAAAGTCAGATTTCTCTATGAAGTCGCTGGAGCCTATCGCATAGAAGATCGCGCGTTTCAAGCAGGGTTGGCGGCAGTAAGGCCGTTATGTGTCCTACTGCCGTTCCCATAGAGTTTCGATTCGCTCTTCGACGTAATCAAGGGCGAGGCGGCAGACGCCACGATGGTCTTGTGGCCACTGTGCGTCCTCTGCGTCGGTACGACTTGCGTCCGGCGGCGGATGGAAATGATCTCGTTCGTTGTGACTGCTGGGGTGGCGGTCCCAGCGACACTTCCACACGCTCTCTTGGCGCTCTTCTTGATAGTGAACGGTGAAGTCGTCGTTGCGATACCATCGAATCTCAAACCGAGCAGACGCATCACCTGGGTAGTAATCACCGGCGAGCTCGATACGGAGATACAGCTTTCCCTCCTCAACAAGGTCTACTACTTCAAACATGCGACGGCCAGCGAATCGAGACTGCATCCGCTCTAACACCGCACGGTCCAGTGGGGCTGGACTTGCGCCGTCGTCGACCGGTACCATTGTCAGCCGTGGGAGGGCGCTGTGGAGCTGGTCGCCTTCTGGCGGGCGCGCTCGTGGAACCGGCGCTCCTCGATTGCGGTCGCCCAGTCCCCAAGGTCCCCATACACGTCGTCAACGCGTTCGGCGTCGAATTTGAGAACATCGACGTCACCGGGCGAGTCAGCGTCGTACTCCGTGCGGTATGCTTCGATTTGGTCGGTGAGGTCCGAGACCCGGGCCTGTAGTTCTTCGACGGTGTGTACGTTCGCCAACTCATTCACTCGGCGCCACTCGAAGTAATCGTCATTGCGCTCGTATCGAGCTGGAAGACCATCGTGGTGGATAACGATGCCGAGGTCAGCGTAGAAGGACAGATGCGTCCGTGCGGACTCTTCGGAGCAGTCTGCACGCTTGGCGATCTCGGCGGCCGTCATTGGCTCTCGCGCATGGAGGACGGCGCCGTACACGCGTTGTTTCGTGTCTTCGCCTTCGAATGGCCGGTCGAATGGGGGTGGGCCGTCGCGACGAGCGTCGTTTGACATACTTCGACCAACGGGCTAAGACCACATATTTCTTTCTCTGTCCAAAATATATCCACTACCTACTCATGATATCAGGTCGACAACCCTACCCAGTTTACTCACTCAGGCATGACTGCTATCGCCGATTGAGCGATGACCGGTGCCGACGAATTGCTCGGCATTGCCGATCGAGGGGGCGGCGTTCGCGAGCGCGAGGTCCCGACGGAGTGTCTTCCACTCACGAATCGCCTCTGAGTCGATCTCGTCTTCTGGAGGCCCAGATCCGGAGAGCGTATCGACGGATCCTCGCTGGTCTTATGATGTTGGGCATCTTCCCAACACATAAGAGATAGCCCAAGAGCCGGTCTTCCAGTACACACGTCGAAGCTGGTCCCGTCGACTTCTGGGCGAGCGCAGACGAGTACTGGGAGGCCGTCGGCGGCGATCCGCCACGGCCGTACTGACCATACACCACCCGCCACCACGACACTCGAAAAATGACCACGCTCCACATCACCGTTGGCGACCGAGAACAGGTCCGTGAGGACGCACTCCAGTTCGTCCACGCCGCTGAGACGGACACGCTCGACGACCAAGACGGGGCGGCGACACTCCAGTTCGGAACCTACGACGATCTCGTCGACAGCCTCACCCCGCTCCGTCTCGAACTCATTCAGGCGATCGCCGAACACGCACCCGAAAGTAAGCGGGAGGCCGCACGCCTCGTCGACCGTGATGTGTCCGATGTCCATTCGGATCTGAAGCACTTGGAAACCCTGGGTATTCTTGAACTGAAAGAAGGCGGCCCCGGTGGGGCAATGCAACCCATCGTCCCGTTCGACCGGATCGAGATGCACATCGACTACCCGCTCGTCAATGATATCGATGGGGATGAAGCCTCGGTGAGCGCGTAGCCCAGCACGCAAAGCAATGACCGGAGAGAAAACCCGGGTTGAGTTCGACGCTCCGAAGTCTCTCATCGACGCCCTAGGGAACACACTCGACTGCTCTGTTGAAGATTTTAACAAAATCAGACCAACCTAAAAGTCGACTAAAATCGACATGAATTCAGAGAATAACAACGAAGCAGATACTGAAGGGATTGATTTCACACCGAGTCGGCAAAAGTACAGGGCCGCAGAATACGATAACGTCTTCCCAAGACACCAATCACTGCCAGTTATCCGGAATGTATCAAGACTGGCGTATAAACCAACCAAATTTATCTCTGAACTGATTCGCATCCTTATCGGGCATCAAGCCGGCTACACCACCCACCACATCGCCTTCACAACGTTCTTTATAACGATCTTCATATCGATCGTCGCAGCGCCCGCGGTGCTCACGTACACCGTATGGCAATACCTCAACACCGGAACACCGGCACTTCCAACAGTGATCAGTCTGACCGGCACGGAACCTGGCATGACCCTACTACACTACGGAATGGCGATCGTGGGGCCCACCCCGACACCGGTTCTTGTCGCTGCGTATATTTTAATCGCGTACGCTGTCTCAACAGTGTTGCATGAGCCATGGGACGAATTCACACCGGGCTACTTCTCACCAAGAGACAACAGAGTCAATCGGAAATACTCCGTCAAAGACGTTCAACACCCGGTTTCACGTCTCAACATCGCGCTCAGTATCATCGGCGCGCTCATCGCAACCACCGTTCTCTACACCACACTTACCGTCACACACCCGGGCCCGATTACCACGATCATCCTGACCGGACTTGCCGGAGTTGGATACCTCATCGTAGTCACTCTCACTGCTCTTCGCTCCGCGTATCTCTTCACAAAAGTGTCCCGGCTGCTCATCATCTTCACTCTCCCATTCCTGATTCCGCTCTCACACACCCAGTTCGGAATCATGCTACTTACGGTACTTCCGGTGCTCGCAGCGACAGTCTGGGTACCAATCCGGCAACTCCGGTACGACTGGTCACACACTCCGGACATGGATTACTACCCGCGAGGGAAGTGGGTCATCGGAACCTGGGGGATACTTCTCGCAGCGACCACAAACGCTGTACTCAACGGTCCGCTCCAGATCACAGTTGCAGGGTACGCCACCGCACAACTCGTCACATTGATGTTCTTCATCTACCGGCGACGAATTCCAACCAGAAAATCATTCAGGCGAACAACGGTCCGCGATTACCATGGCACCACATCCACCTCAGTACATGAAATAGAACGCGACAGGCTTGAAGACGAACTCCAAAGTCGGATGAACACCGACGAAGTACGTGAATTCTTCACGAATCCACTTCCAAGCGCTGACGACGAGATTATTGAGGATATCCGACACGCTATCTGGGAGTTGAACGAAGCAGCCGAACCATACATTGATGAGCCACCATTCGTTGACGAATCCGGGCTTGACTCGCTCAGCAAACCCGATGTGAAGCGTATCAACCGACAAGCGGCTACTCTCGCTAATGACGAAGACAACGCAGAACGTGTTCGTCGGGCAGCTAGCCGGGTTGAACACGTGACCGATCAAGCCCTCAATGGCTGGAATCTAAATGGCGATACTTCCTAGATTTAATGGATATAACTAATTGATCACAAATTACAGTATAGTATCCCAGTCAGCCCCAGTAATGATGTGATGATCCGCAATTCGGACAACTTCGCGTAGTAGTCATACACTCATTACAAACGATTATATCACAGTCTGGGCATTGGGTATCAAACTTATTGGCTCTGGTGAATCGCCAGAAGGCGTTTGATTTCACTGTTTTACGGCTCGCTTGATGTTGTAGACCGCACACATCAAAACGATCTCACGAAATTCGCGGTACCACTCTCGGGCACGCACTGCGTGGCCGAGCGTGCGCTTGATCGTCGAGAAGACGGTTTCAGACAGTGCTCTTTGGCCGTACAGAGACCCATCGATGCGCGCGTTATGCGCGCAGTCGATGGGTCGGAACTCGCGGTGTTTGATCAGCGGTCTCACGCCCTCTTCGCGTAATTTATCGCGTAATTGCTGCCAATCGTAGCCTTTGTCGGCGGCGAGGCTGGCAATCTCGCCCGCGTTGCGGAGGGCGAGTTGCCAGCCGATCTGGGTATCGTGACGTTTCTCGGTCGTGCAGTGAACGTCGAGCACAGCTTGCGTTTTTGTATCGATGAGCGCAGTCGTTTTTAGGGTTTGAACGCGGTAGTTCGTCCGGCGACAGTAGTGCTTGCTGGCGGTTTCGCGGTCGAAGAACGTCGCGTCCATCGCAGCGTGATCGGCGGTGTCGTGCAGCTGCGCCGACAGCCGCAGCAGCACTCGCCAGATCTTCATTTCTAACCTATCAAACGCCTTTACTAGCGTCGAGTGATGCGGGAGATCGCCCGCTTCGAGGCCGATCTCGGCCAATATTTGTGGCATCTCACTCAGCAGATCAAGCGCCTCGCGGTAGGATTTCTCTAGGTAAATACGGAGACAGTGGAGCGAAACGACGGCGTAATCGGCGAAGCCCCCACCCCCTTCGGGGGCGGCGGCTTCACCTCGGCCACCAACAGCATTTTTAGCCAACGACACCGCTTTGCTCGTGAAGCGGGAGATCTTCGACATCAAGCATCGCCGATTTCCCGCTTCACTTCCTTTGATTTGACGACCTATCCCGCCGCCTTACAGCGATTCACCAAAGCCCAATTATCGAATAGTTGTATTATAAAATTTGCTTTTGTGTAGCACATTCTTAATTCCGAGTTCTCCGACGATTTTCAACGAGGGTAACTCGACGAACTCGCAACCGAGGAAACATTCCGCCGGCGATTGAGCAACGCCTACTACGACGGCCGCACCGACTACGATACCATCGAAACGATTCTCGGCTGTGAGGAGGCGATGCGGTTGAAGCTCCTCAGTGCGGCGATTGATCAGACCTCCGCAATACCCGAATTCAAGCACGATCTCCCGACCGATAATACCTTCTACAACGGCGAGGTTGCCAAATGGATGGCCTCGAGTTGGTCTGAATCATCCGATGGCATCTAACGGCAGGGACTCGCAGTATGTGGTCAAATTGTGGCGGGTGTGTCGCCATGGGTGAAGCGATGGGTTCGCCAAAAAAGCGGCTTTCACAGTATATCCGCGGCAGTCGTTAATGTCACTACAATATCTTAACCAACAACCGGTGCGTATTTCCGAATACGCTCTTCTGGCGGAGATTGTTGATACAGAATCCTCGTTCAGAACTGGAATGGAAACCGGCTCTCAGAAGGGCTCTCCGACCAATTTTCAGATCACCGGAACTCTCTCAGAATCGCAAGAGGGCTCGCCATCAACAATGTGCTACACATGAGCGTTACACCTACTACCCGGTGTAATACACGACAAAAGTACGAGCACATTCCTGACAAGTTGGCTCAGAAAAATACCCCTGACCACCATGGTCGAGTTTTCGCACATACTTCACGTCTCTAGCGGACGGACCATCTACAGTAGTCTCTTTTTTACAGTATGGGCATTTTACGTGTTTAACCTGGCCTGCCATAATAGATTCAACTACTGTTCTATTTGGAAAGTAAATATACTTTCGCTCTTGTGTAGCACATTTTGATTTCAGAGAGTCGCTTTGACGGCGTGTTTGAGCGCTTCTCGTCCGGGTTTGCGGTAGAAGTTTTCGTCTGAGTTGTAACGCTCGGAGATACTGTGTGAGACGGTCTTTTGAGATGCCTCGATGTGGCGAGAGCCACCGTCGCGCCAGCGAACCTGATGGAGCAGGCCGCTGCGACCGATTCCGACCCAAACGCATCTAGCGGAATCATTCGTGTCCTTGTCTTATTCGACTCGACAGCGACAGCCCGCCAGGATCAACAATCTTCTACAGAAGAGCGTCCGAATATATTGGTTAATATCAGCTCACAGATTCCGGAAATCATTCCGGAAGTTGACGACGACGAACAATAACTCAGAACATGGCGTCGAGAACGCTTTTCGAACCCATTTGCGGAACCTCGGAAGCGACACGGCGTCGCTTATCGGATTCGGATGTCCAGTGGATTGTTGAACAACAAATGCCGTTCAGCATTGATTTCCTGGACGACGGTCGCGTCCTTGAGTGGGAGGCAACCGCCGACGGCGCCGTCGCGACCGAACGCAAAGACTACTCGCCGCGCTTCTACGTCGCCCCTCGTGACTCTGAGACCGACCTCGATCTCACGACGCTCCAGTCGGTGTACGATCAGCACCCGGACGTCGTCACAACCGAAATGGTTGCGCGACGGCCGGGCTTTCGACGGGACGAGGAGGCC
>LKMJ01006108.1_pt1 | contig 11354 bp, 9 predicted proteins | sample 643391 | NCBI WGS metagenome assembly LKMJ01 (sample SAMN04112250, study PRJNA286221) | soda lake metagenome | biome: soda lake; feature: Kulunda Steppe; material: water; isolation source: sample PL-Br10 brine of Picturesque Lake | place: Russia: Kulunda steppe | collected 2010-07
CTGATCTTTCGATTTCGGATATTGCCGAGGAGTTAGACAAATCCAAGGCGTCACTGTACTACCACTATGATTCCAAGGACGACCTCTTGATCGCCTTTCTTGAATTCGCCGTCGACCAGTTCGAAAAATCCATCAGTACCGAAACTGGTGAAGACCCAAAGGAAGACCTCGACCGAATTATCGAAAAAATGCTTCCCCTCCAGCCTGACGAAGACCAGAAACAAATCCAAGAGGTGTTAGTCGGCCTTCGTTCACAGGCTGTGACAAATAGAGAGTTTCGCAAGCAGTTTACCCGCATCGACGAGCGACTCCTAACCACCATCAAAAAGATCATTGAGCACGGTATCGAGATGGATTCGTTCTGTGATGTAGACTCAACCCGTGTCGCAGAACACATTCTGTCGACGATTAATGGAGCTATGTATGCCCGCGCAACGACGGAACGAGAGAATGCTGCAGCCGCAATCCGTGTATCTCTTGTCTCGTACATCGACTCCGAACTACGGTCGAAACGAGATAATTAGTCCGTATTGACATTTGAAATGGAGTATGCTAATTACCAGTGCCGATTTCTCGACTGCAGGGATGACAACAGATACCACAACCGAACCGGTTTACCGGTGGGGTCCGAATAATTATCGTGTCTATTCCACATAAATCACACGTCTACACGCTTGCGCAACGACCAGATGGGACGCCAACACCGAATGATTTCTCATTCGAGACTCGCGAGACACCCAAACCGGCTCCAGGAGAAGCACTCATCCGAACATGTTTCCTCTCAGTCGATCCGTATATGCGGGGACGAATGCGTGCGGTAGAGTCCTACGCCGAACCGTGGGGCATCGGTGCGCCACTTGAGGGTGGCGTGGTCGGAGAAGTCGTCGCAAGCAACGGTAGCGAAGTTGAGGTCGGTGACGTTGTCACCGGAAACCTCCAGTGGGCCGAGTTCGCGACCGCGTCTGCTTCGGAACTCACTCCTGTCGATCCTGACCGTGCGCCACTCTCAGCGTACCTTGGCGTGCTTGGTATGCCAGGAACCACAGCGTACTTCGGTGTGAATGAGCTCGCCAAGCCGCGTGCCGGTGAGACATTTGTCGTCACCGGTGCCGCCGGTGCCGTTGGCTCTGTTGCCGGGCAGATCGCAGCTCTCAACGGTGCCCACGTCGTCGGCTTTGCGGGCACTGATGAAAAGGTGGAGTTCCTCAAAGACGAGTTAGGATTCGACGCCGCAATCAACTATGCCACGACCGATGACTACGCTGCAGCTCTCGACGAGGCAGCACCCGCTGGCATCGATAGCTACTTCGACAATGTAGGCGGAGAAATCACAGACGCGGTCTTCTCGAAACTCAACGTCGACGCTCGCGTCGCCGTTTGTGGACAAATTGCATCATACAACGCGACAGACGTCCCAACAGGGCCACGAAAGCTGTCGACGCTCATCGAGAAACGGGCCACCGTCGAAGGATTTCTTGTCAACGATTTTCAGGCACGATTTGAGACCGCAACTCGCCAACTCGGAGAATGGATCGAGACTGGAGAGATACAGTACCGCGAAACAGTGACTGATGACCTCGAAAACGCTCCAGATGCATTTATTGGCCTCTTTGAGGGAGACAACATCGGTAAACAGGTAGTGAAAGTTGCCGAGCCGAAACTGTAGCGAACGGAACCGTTATATCTCGAAAATAATCTGCCCTTCCTCTGATTTCAAGCGTAAATTCCTGTCGAATAGTCCTCGACCAACCTGACTGAACGTTCAGTCAAAACGTTTATATTCGTCTCACCCCGACAGTGTTCTATGAAAGAAACAACACACAGATGGTTGTCTCTTCTTTTTATTTTAGCTGTCCCTGTATCTCAACGCTGGCTATCTCCGTCTCGGTTCGTACCGTCGACGGGGGCGAGTAATGCCAACTAGCCGAGTTTCTATAGGGTTGATTGTTGGAATACTGCTCGCAGTCTGTGGAGTCGGTGCCGCTGCTGCAGTAGTTGGTGGAGAGACGGCCAGTGCATCTGATCCAGGGCTCACGCGTGGTGAGCCCACCATTGACGCATCCGTTCCAGAACCAGAGGTTTCAGCCGGCACAGAATCCGAACTCGAAATCCAACTCCAGAACGACGGCAAGATTCGGCTGGGTGTCGACCGTTCGACTGTGACGACAGCTCGAGCAGTCACTGCAGAAATCACCGATGAGGGGCCGTTCGATGTCAAATCAGGTACCTCTTCAGTAGGATCGATCCAGGACGGCGAGAGCGTTCCAATCACACAGCGAATCAAAGCACCAAGTGATATTGAACCGGGAGCATACGAGATTACGCTTGAAGTCGACTACTCGTATACATACCAACAGGGCCAGCGAACGGTAACCGAGCGATCAGGGAGCGAGAAGATCGACCTAAAACTCGTCGTTCCTGACGAGCCACAGTTCTCTGTGCAAAATCTCAACGAGACACTCGCCGTTGGCTACAGTGGACAGGTAACTGGCGAACTCACGAATGATGGTTCCCAAGTAACCGACGATGCGGTTCTCATCGTCGAGCCGATGAGTGATTCGCTCTTCGTTGAAGATACACGCTACGCGCTTCCGGAACTCGACAGCGGTGAATCCTCCGAGTTCAGGTATCCAATGGATGTAAGCGGGCAAGCCGACCCCGGGGCTCGACAGCTCCGATTTACTGTCGAGTACACTGACGATTCTCGAGATACCCAAACCTCGCCGGCAATCAACCAGCGTGTCGTTATCGATGACCGACAAGATGAATTCTCCCTCGAAACGGTCAACGGTTCGGTTCGACAGGGGGAAACAGCCGATTATATTCTTGAAATAACGAACGAACGTCCGGAAACGCTCTCGAATATCGATGCGAATCTCTACGCCAACAGTCCACTCAGTTCGGCCAACGACGAGGCCTATGTTCCGGAACTACAGCCCAATGAGTCAGCCACGCTCCGATTTGATATCACTGCTGCAGGAGAGGCGTCGCCTGAACTCTACCCGGTCGAACTCGATTTCCAGTATGACACCGAGAGAGGCGATACCGAACTTACGGATGAATACACCCATCCAGTTGAAATAGAACCTGGCGTCGAAGATGACGGGCTCGGTCTCAGAACCATCTTGCCGGTCGTGATCGGGCTTGTGGTCATCGGTGGTGCCGGATTCGCCCTCTGGAGACGCCAACAGTAAGCTCCAATGACGAATTCCGACCAGCCAGAGACGGACGCCGATTCAGGTGGCTCGCCTGTCGACGAGAACTCTCCGTCGTCCCGTGATGACCCACCAGCCGACAGCTCACTGTTCGGATCGCTCGTTGACCGCATACCAGTCTCAACCGACACCGAGCATGATGAGAAACAGGACCCATTCACACGTTATATCAACCCTCTCATAACCAGTCGGTCGTGGACGATCGTGCTCGTCTTTCTGTTGCTGACGGGCGTTTTCTTGGGTGGAGCGATTGTCGGCGGTGGCGAACAGGAGGCCGGCTCAGATCAGTTCACCGACGACTCGGAGGCACAGATAGCCTTCGATCAGGTTCAAGAGGATTTCGGACAGAACGGCCGTGATAGTGGCGGAACCACAGCCCAACTGTTCGTCGAAGACGACCGAAACGTGCTGTCGAAGCCAAGTCTGTTGCGAATGCTTGAGTTCCAGGATCGGGTCGAAAATGACGATAATCTCCGTGTGGAGTCGACGACGAGCCCGGCATCGTTGACAGCCGAACAACTTGACCCGAATGCGTCGACGACCGAACAGCAGTACAGAGCCGTCGATCGAGCCTCACAACGGCAGATCGATGCGGCAATCGCCGACGCTGACGAAATCGCTGGGCTGCCTGTCAGCACGGATTTCACGCGAGAATCTGCTTCCGCACGGGTTGCACAGATCGCGATAACGTACACAACTGCACCGATGGCAGACACCAGTGATACGGCTCACCTCCAGTTCGAAACCCAGGATCTGGCGAACGAGATTGCGGGGTTCGATACTAATGACAATATCTTGATTTTCGGAGATGCGATCATCGATGAGGAAATCGTTCAGCTGCTCGGCGATACGGCGATCATTGTCTTCCCAGCGGCAATTCTCCTTATCATGTTTTTCCTCCTCGTGGCCTACCGAGACCCAATCGATCTCGGAATCGGACTTACTGCGCTTGTGATGACGTTGATATGGACGTTTGGATTTATGGGGTTTGCCGGAATTCCGTTTTCGGACTCGCTGGTTACGGTCTTTCCACTGTTGCTTGCAGTTGGGATCGATTTCGGGATTCATATCATCAATCGATATCGTGAGGAACGGGCCAAAGGAGCAGCTATCAACGAGGCGATGGGTATAACAACTCAACAGCTTACGACAGCATTGCTCATTGTCACTATTACGACCGTCTTCAGTTTCACTGCAAACATCGTGAGTGAGACGACTCGAGATTTCGGTATTGTCGCTGCGGCAGGAATCATTTTCACGTTCTTAATTTTCGGTGTCTTCCTTCCGGCCGCAAAGGTCGGATTTGACCGACTTCGAGAGGGAACTCGTTTTCCAGAGTTCGGGACAGACCCACTCGGGAACGAGCATTCTGTGCTCGGTCGTATTCTCCCAGTCGGGACGAAAATCGCACGGGTGACCCCTGTGGCTTTCCTCATTCTCGCAGTGACCATTGGCGGGGCAGCAGCCGTCTACGGTACCGGCGTCGACGCCGAGTTCGACGATGAAGCGTTCTTTCCAGACCAGGATCGGATCGACCAATATCAGTCGCTTCCAGGGCCGCTCGCACCGAGCGAGTACACGTTCATGCAGGTGCTTGCATATCTAGAAGACGACTTTGAGCAAGGGTTCGAGGATTCCGTGACGATATACATCGATGATCCTGATCTCCGCTCTGATTCCGCACTCCGGGATATCGACCGGTCGCTGTCGAACCCTGACGACGCGTTCGTGAGCGATGGTCGACAGGCCGATTCGGAATCAATTCTCAACGTGATCGATTCACAGGCCGAATCCGACCCAGCCTTCGACTCAACCGTTGCGCAGTACGATACGAACGGTGACGGAATTCCGGATCGAGACCTGCCGATAGTCTATGATGAGCTGTTTGCTGGCGATAGCAGCGAGGAGGCAGCAAACTGGCTCACAACTGACCGAAGTGCGGCTCGAATGACCATACAGGTCGACGTTGATGCCGAACAGGACGAAGCCGTGATTGCTGCCACCGAGCTTGCTGACTCCATGCCGCTTGAGGCAACGGCAACAGGCCAACTCGTTGTCTTCGAGTCGGTAATCGACGAGACGATTGACGCCGCTGTTGTCAGTCTGATTGGGGCGTTCCTACTGACAATGGTCTTCCTGATTATTTCTTACTGGTGGCTTGAGGGGAGAGCGATTTATGGTGTTCTTAACCTTGTGCCTGTGTTACTTTCAGTCGCACTGCTTGCTGGATCGATGCGGTACTTCGACATTCCACTAAGTCCGATTAATGCGCCGATTCTTTCGGTGTCGATCGGGTTAGGTGTCGACTATACTGTTCACTTTATGCATCGGTTTGTCGACGAGTACGAATCAGGCAAAGACGTTCATGCGGCACTGCTAGTCACCGTTAGAGGAACTGGCGGCGCACTCACTGGAAGCATGCTCACGACTGTCTGTGGGCTCGGTGTGCTGTATCTTGCACTGATTCCGCTCATTATGGAGTTCGGATTGCTGCTTGCACTCGGAGTATTGTATGCATATCTCTCGTCGATACTGGTCTTGCCGTCGACAATCGTTGTCTGGGAACGATTTAGCCGTGCCGCGCCTATCTCGAACTCTCGCTGGGTGAGTGGATGAGTCAGCATCCTTTTCTAACGCTTAGGAATGCCGTTCCAATGGATTCTGGCCTTCAGGACGACGATACAGTGAAAACCAGTATTGAGCCAACGTATCGGGCATTGTGCACTAACGGTTATGCCGAGATCTTGATCACATATCCCGTGTATTCGATTGGGAGGATTGAGTAGTGTCTCGTTTACCTAACCCGGTTCGGCTTGTTATTATCTGGATAGGGTTGGGGCTCGCTCGAGTGGGGATAATCGACAGAGACCGCGCCATCAAGACAACCGAACTCGCGTGGCCACGTATCGTGACCGGCATCGCCCGGATGTCAAAAAGTGCAGTTGACGTCGCGATGGTGGGTGTCGCAGTTGGTACCTCGGCGATTGCAGGAGTTGGGTTCGCCAGTCCGTTCTGGGGGCTGGCGTTCGCGGTTGGCGGCGGCGTCGCGGGTGGAACAATTGCCCTCGTCTCTCAACGGTTCGGTGCAGGGGCATGGAAAGAACTCGGCCAAGCCGTTCGAGCGAGTACACTGCTGGTCGTCGTACTCACCCTTCCTCTCTCGGCGCTGTTCTGGCTGTACCCCGAACAACTCATCTCTTTGCTTAGCAATAACGAAACCGCCATCGCCGAGGGTGCAACCTACCTCCAGATTGTCGGTCTCGGGATTCCGTTCGCAGGATTAAACCTCGTCGGAAGTCGAGTACTTGTCGGCTCGGATGACGCTTACACAGCGATGCAGATTCGGGCAGGTGGTGCGGTTATCAACATTGGGCTCAACGCCGTGTTTATTTTTGGGTTCGGCTGGGGCGTCGCCGGAGCAGCACTCGGGACTGTACTATCGAATGTGGCTGTCACTGTGACGTTTGCTGTTGGACTTGTCCGTGGTCGTCTGCCAGTGATTGGTACGTTCCCGGTGGAGATATCCGCGACAGGCCGATGGGCAGAACCGGGGATGATCTGGGATATCATCAAGATCGGGACGCCGGTTGGACTGCGCAACCTCGTGTGGACGACTGCAGAGTTCCCGATGCTTGGTATTCTTGATATCTTCGGAGAGAACACCGTCTCAGCATGGGTTATCGCGCGACGAATCTGGGGTATTATGAACACACCTGGCTGGGGGTTCGGACTTGCATCCTCCAGTCTCGTTGGTCAAGAACTCGGACAGAACGACGAACGAAAGGCGAAAGCCTACGGTCAAGACATCATCGGGTTTTCGGTCGCAACGTACGTTGTCTCAGCATTGCTTATCGCGCTCTTTGCACAACAAATCGTTGTCCTCTTTTCGGACGATACGACAAGCGAAGTGATTCCGATTGCGACAAACCTCGTGTATGCTGCTAGTTTTGCCGTCGTCTTTCAGGGTGTCGCTAGCGCCGCTGCCGGTCCACTTGATGCGAGTGGCGATACTCGTATTCCGTTTCTCAGTCAATTTCTCGGGATGTATTGTGTCTCGATCCCGCTTGCGTATCTCGGTGCTGCCGGTCTCTCAATTCCCGCGATTGTGGTTCCCGTACTCGGTGTTATGACGCCGGAGTTCTCGATTCCTGCATTAGGGTTGTGGGGTCTGTATCTCGCCTTCGTTGCGGAGACAGCAGTACCTGCAGTCATCAACTATTGGCGGTTCCGAACTGACAAATGGAAAACGATCAGCCAAGAGTACCGTCCCAATACGGCATTGGGTGATTAGGATGTTAGATTAAAGATGTTGAGCGTGAGATCCTGTATTTGGCTATCGGTCTCATCTATGGGTCACTCAACGGGTGTAAACTGGTAGCCGTAGAAGACGAGCGGAGAGGCGAACAGACCTACAACTACCAAGCCGACAAGCAGCAGCACCGTTGCGAGCACAGCAGGGAGACCAAAGAGTGCGTACAATGGATTCGATCCGAGTATGAATGCTATGGGGGCGGCTACGAGCATTCCGATGAGCTGTCGGCGCGCACCCCGAGCAAGTAGGACGCCAGCAAGAACCAACAGTCCGGCAGCGACACCGAGAGCGACTCCTGATATCAACAGAGAAAAACGCCATCAAATACCTGTCCAAATCATCTCTCTCCACTCAATATAAAACACCACGACAACTGCAAGCGAGGCAACACTCACGTACATAAAAAGCTCGCCTACAAACAGCCATGGATCTCCGTACACTCGCGCCGTCGACAGCCCACTGAGCTGCATGAGGCCCAGCCAGCCGAACAGGGTGAGAAAGCCAGCCAGAAGGATCGATCCGTAGCGTCGTTCGTTGTATGCGACAAGCAACCCAGCAATCGGTGCGGCGATTACTGCGGGGGCCCAAGCGATCTGTCGACTGCTGACTCCGAGTATGAACCCGAGTTGTTCGATCAACTCGGCGAGCGGCGCAGTAAACGGCGTGAGGACGAAGAGCATGAGCAAGAGCCGTTCAATCCAGACGACTACGGATTCAGATTTGTGTTCGTCTTCTGTTTCACTCATCAGCTCTCACCCGGTACACCGTATCGCCAGCGACGCCGTATACTGCCCCATCGTCGACGACAGGTGTCGATGCATGTCCCGGCGTCTCGGCGAGATCAATGGACGCGACCGCCCCAGCTGTGTCTGGCTCAAGAATACGCAGCCCAGCACGATGTGCAACGTACAGGTAGTCCGACCCAACACTGATACCGTGTTCGACACCGGGTAGCTCTCGGTCCCAACGGATGTCACCGGCCGTGCTGACACACAGGACGCGGTCTTGGTCTGGCTGGACAACGTAGATGTTCTCTGCAACCGCGACTCGGTCTCGGAATGACGATGCCTCCTCGTTAAGCGGCAGCTCCCATCGTCGATTACCTGTCTGTAACTCAAAGCCAACGAGCGATCCGTCGTCAGTCACAAAGACCATTTCATCCGCGATGGCAACGCCCTCACGGAGCTCCCGGTACCGTCTTGTTTCAAGCGGTTCGGTACTCTTCCAGCGTTGGGTACCCGTTTCGGGATCAACGGCAACCAGGTGTTGATATGGGCGATACGGGAGCGATTGGACAACGAGTGCGTCGTCGGTTGCTGCAAGCGGAACCATCCGTCCATTGGTTCGCCACCGCTCGCGACCGCTCGTGACGTCAATCGCAACGAGTCTGGGTCCAGCGTCAATTCGTGCCGAAACATACACCGTGTTTCCGAGCAGCGTGAGCCCCTCTGTGCTTGAATTAAGATCAAACCGCCATCGCGGACGCCCAGTTTCGGTATCAACAGCGTAGATGGAAGACAACGAAGCAAGAATACATCTATCTCCATGGATTCTGGGCGAACTGTCCAACTGCCGGTGCCCATCCCGCCGGTCCAGAGGTAGCTGGATTGTCCATAGGATATCGCCGGTTTCAGCCGAGAACACTCGGAGCCGGTCGTGCCCGGGAACGAACAGTCGCTCGTCGACGAGCGAACAGCCCATGAACCGGAACAGGTCCGACGGATCGAACTGACGGTCCCACGAAATCTGTGGGTCGGCTCCGACACCGGATCGAGAAACAGTGGCAGTGTTTTCGGAATCTGCGAGCGGATGATTCCACGCGTCGACTTCTGTCGGATCGTGTTCCGCTCCACCCAATCGAGGTAATAGCGTTCCTCCAACAGCAGAGAGTCCTGCTACTGTAAGGAGACGGCGTCTCGTAATGGAGGGATGTACAACGATAGTTGAAAGTGTATGCTAGTCAGTATAAAACAGTTCGTATTGTTGACTAGATCGTACAGTCGCAACGTATATCCATAACTCTGTCAGGCCGACATAACCAATTGGAAGAATACGGAATGTAGCAGCCAAAGTCTGTTAGAATATATACGAAGTGCTCAATATGACGAGGCACCCTCCGATGAACCGATAGAGCAAAATGATCGAACCACCGGGTTCAGATGGCTCTGGCTGGGTTTCACGCAAGAAGTCTGGGCCGAAGTGATAGATCCTTTTAGGGATGGCTAGATACGCGGCACCGAATAGCAACAAGCCCAGTCCAGCGAGTTGACTCAACATCTATTCTACAGATAGCATGGCCGAGTGCCTCGGGGCTTGACCCCGAGGGTGAAGGCCGTCACCTGATTTGCACACATATAACTGAGTCACGGCTGACGAATGCAGTATGCAGAAGTCGTTGACTCGGACTATAGTCTGTCAACTCGATATTGACGAGGGCAGTCCACGACTTCTGACACAAGGACAACGTGAAGCACGCCGTGTCGTGAACGAAGTCTTCCGCCTTAATCGTGAAGGCTACGACTGGGACCACATCGAAGATCTCGTGACGGACCGGTCATCGCACGTCAAGAACACAACTCAACGTCTCGTCGAAAAAGCAATTGACGCGCTTGAACGCTACTACGACGAAGACGATTACGGCCATCCACGCCAGAATCATGAAAACGAGTTCCCACTCCGAATGAATCACGGCGAAGGATACGCTTTAACACTGAGTGATTCCGGTGCGGTGAACTTCCGCATCACCGCTCAGAAACGAACGTTCGTTCGTGGAACACTCCAAGCAAGCCGTGATCAGACCGAGTTGCTTCAGACTGCGTTGACTGATGATGAATGGCGTGTCGGCACTGCTGAAGTTGTGTGGCGAAACGGTCGGCACGAACTCCACATTAACATCACGCACAAAACTGCGACTGTCCGTTCACAGGATACCAGTACAACGTTTATTGGTGTTGATGTGAACGAGGATAACGTTGCGCTCGCAGCAATCACTGAAGTGGGTGTGCAAGACTCGATTGTCATTGAGTACAGTGAGATCAAGCAAGAGCGTCACGAGTTCTTCACGATTCGGAAGCGAATGCAGTCAGTCGGGCAAACCGCGTTTGAAAACACGATGCAGGACCGTGAGAAGCGGTTTGTCCACGACCGACTTCATCAAGTCTCACGACGTGTGGTGGAGTGGGCCGACCAGTTCGAGGACCCGGTGTTCGTCTTTGAAGACCTCAAAGACATGCGCGATTCGATTGATTATGGCACCCGGATGAATCGACGGCTGCACTCGCTGCCCTTCGCACAATTACAGGATTTCGTGACGTACAAAGCCGCATGGAACAGCATCCCGTCAGTGAAGATTAACCCAGAATACACCTCTCAAGAGTGTATCGTGTGTGGTCACACGGACCGTTCAAACCGGAAGAGGAAACGGTTCAAGTGTGTGAGTTGCGGGTTCCAAGATCATGCTGATCGGAAAGCAGCGGTGTTGATTAGTGCGAAGGGGTTACAGGAGTTAGATAGGAATGTGCCTGCTCTCAACAACCTTCCTGTAGTGAGGGTGCGACGGCAGTGCAACGGGGCGAGTGAACCGCCCGGCCATGACCCGGTTTCCACCGTTCGAGGCCACCAGACCGATGGTGATTCCGGGAGTGTTAGCAGTTAATCCGTGGGAAGAAGCCTCGGGGCTTGACCCCGAGGCAGTTCACATTCGCTAGTTGTCCACTCTGTCTGAAGAACCCAGTAGTTGACACTCATTGATAGAATGATGCGACTGAATCAGGTAACTGATTCAGCCGCTGTCCGGATTTTTGTGTGATGGAGTTCCCAAAACTCAA
>LKMJ01006109.1_pt1 | contig 11353 bp, 13 predicted proteins | sample 643391 | NCBI WGS metagenome assembly LKMJ01 (sample SAMN04112250, study PRJNA286221) | soda lake metagenome | biome: soda lake; feature: Kulunda Steppe; material: water; isolation source: sample PL-Br10 brine of Picturesque Lake | place: Russia: Kulunda steppe | collected 2010-07
AGGAGCAGGTGCTCATAGGACAGAAGGGGAGTGGGCACTGGCAGGAGCAGGTGCTCATAGGACAGAAGGGGAGTGGGCACTGGCAGGAGCAGGTGCTCATAGGACAGAAGGGCAGTGGGCACTGGCAGGACAGAAGTGGGCGCTGAAAGGAGCACGGGTGCAGGGACCGATGAAGCACAGCCATTCGACACACACACACACGCATTCCGAACGCGCTCAACACACAATCTCCCTGTAAGAGAGGTTAACTCTAATTTGCCATCTCCACATGCTCCCCTCCAAGCGCCCACCAATGCGCCAATGCCAGCCTCCCCTCCAGCCACCCACCATCATATCCAAGCTCAAAGACGCGCCCCCTCCATTGTGGAAGGGCTCTGGTGGCACCACGCCCGTCCCCCCGCTTGCGGCCGCCTCAGCCGCCGCCAGCACACCGGCCGCTGTTTGGGCGGCCGCCGTCGGCGGCGGCACCAGCGGTGGGCGCATGCTCCGCACGGTGCGTACGTCTGCCTTCCAGCCTGCCGCGCCTGTGGGCGCGTCCACAGCGTCGCCTACCCCCAGCCCGCCCAGCGCAGCCGCCAGCCCAGTGGCGTCAGCCGCCTCTGCGGCTGCGCTGCCGCCCACGCTCCCGCACGGAGGCCAGGTGCCCGCCTGATCGGCACTTGCTGCAGGGGACAGGTTGCTGCCTGGATCGGTAGCTGAGGGAGAAAGCTGGAAAGAAAAGGCGGACCTAGCCGTGGGGGACCCCCCTTGGTGGGCAGCGATTGTGGCAGCGCATGCCCCCCCCGGGTTGCTGCCCCCACTGCTCCCTGCAGGACCTTGAGACGGCTGGTGCTGCTGCGGCTGCGGATACTCCTCAGGGAACAGCGCCATGTGCCGTGCGACGTCTGCGTCCATGGCTGTGGGGCAAGCGCGCACACAGGCGGGGGAAGTACAAGTATGGCTGTCAGTCCATATACATGGCTGCATAGACCATGGTTGCCGGGACAAGTGCACACCAGTGCTTCGACTTAGGTTTTTGGGTTTGTCGCCATTTGGCAACACAGGTCGCTTCTGCAGAAATTGTGTGCCGCCACAGCGATTATGCTGACGCTGTTGGGAGATGGGAGGATAAGGAAAGTGGAGGAGCAGGGGAGTTCTGGCTTTCAACTGTCCTTGGCTTGGAGGGGCCTTCGAGCCCCCAAAGTGCGTTAATGCACAATTTCATACAACTGTTTAAATGAATAAGCAAGAATCTGGCGACGCAGAGTGGTTGGTGAGCACTCCTCGTGTCGCCATTCGGCGACGCAGGGTGCTCTGCTACGCCCGGCAGGGCGTCGTCTTGTCGCCACAAAAGGAAGGAAATGCGACCATTTGGCGACGCGTCTTTCTTAATCGAAGCACTGGGGCACACAGGTGGAGATGCAGGCACACATGAACGCACCTGCCGCAGGCGCCACACCGCACATGAGACATTCATGGGGTGTGGCATTGCCGCCTTCCATGTGCTGCGGTGGCCTCCCACGGACAGGGCACAGTGGCTGGCCACCTGCCATGCCCAGTAACACCCACCCACAATGCATAAATCATGCAGCAGAATACAAGCTGCCCACCGAGTGCAGAGATGGTTTTGGGCCACATCGCGTAGCACACCTATACGCAGGTTTCTTGATCACGGCAGCCAGAAGGACGGTCACACCACAATTTTGATCCGGCTGTTTTTTCATGCTGCCTGGGGCCTTGCTTGCAAAAGGCCCCAGCGAGATATTGCACGCCTTAGCATGGCGCTCAATTTTCACGAGCAGCCTGCAGCAAGAGCAAACATGACTGGGCAGATAGGATGGCATGCGGGCAGTCAAAACAGAGCGGCATGCAGGCAGCGTGGGCCTGTGCATCAGAGCAAACATGAGGGTAAGCAAGGCAGCAAATGGGAGGCCATGAGTGCGTGTACGCTTGACAGCACACTGAGGAGGACATGCTGCAGCGCTTGCAGCGCCAATTGCAGTTAAAAGAGGCGCCCACATTTTGGCGGCGGCTTCATGGAAAGGCGGCTTTATGATTATTACTAGAATTGCTAAAATGATTATTATTTGTTTTACCATCAAGCAACAGGCATGATGGCACCTGGCGGCGCATTTGAGGTGTGGCGCGCACACGGCAGCATACTAAGGTGAGATGCTCGCAATACGACGTGTCGAGGTTACATGCGCACCTGATAGTAAGTTGAGGTGAGGTGCACCCTGGCTGGTTTGTGTTGACGGCTCCATGGGCGGCAGGGGCACAAGGCTGGAGCGGTTCAGGAGCCACAGGGCCCTGCTGGTGCGCTGCAAGGGGGCGCAGGCGTGAGTGCAAGCCAAAAATGGTGTGCAGGCGCAGAAATGTGCTGAATCAGGGTGGTCAAGTGAGCACTGGGGTCCAGCAGCTGCAGGGCCCTGCTGGTGCGCAGCAGGGAATCGCTGGCATGGGTGCAAGCGAAAGGGTGCGCAGGCGCATATCAATCCAGAGTCAGGATGAACAAGTGAGTGTGGGGTCCACAACAGCCACAAGGCCCTGCTGGTGCGCTGCGGGGGAGCTGCAGCGGCACAAGTGTAAGCAAAACAGGGTAGGAGGGGCGTGTGAGCATGATGGGTGAGGGTGTATCAAAGAGCGGAGCGGCCTCAGCAGCCACAGGACTCTGCTGGTGGCTTCGCTAGGCCAGAGGGCGTGGGCGGAGGCGCACACAGAGCACGGCTTGGTAGGAGGGTTGTGCGAACACGGCGGGTGGAGAGTGATTGCGTGCGGTGCACCTCTGTGCTTAAACTTGCTTCCGAAACAGACCAAGCAATGTTCCGCGGGGTCTGAGGCCAGGGTCAGCCGTCGTTGCAGCAGGCCATCAGCCTTGCGAGCCATAAGCAAGAGAGCTCCAGCACAGCTGGCAGCTGTGGCACAGGCCAACTCTGGCTCAAAGCCCTGAAGGATTGCAGGGGCTGTTAGGGAGGCAAGCTGGGGTGGCAGTTGATAACTCAGCCCAGGGCCAGCAGCTTGTGCGCATTGCGAGGCTGGGTGGTGCCCACAGCACAGCACAGCACGTGAGCCCTAGAAGCATGCGGCATCAGCCACGACCCAAGCGCGCCCCAGGGTATGCAAGCGGGGAGGGCCCCGTTGCCCGCAGCCCACACAGCCACGGGGCCCCCTGCCCGCCACAGCCCTCCCTCACCGACTATCATTGCCTATGGACGCTGGCAAGGCGCCCGCTCCTTGCTCTCGCCTGCTCCCTTTCTAGCTTCCCCCCCCTTGCTCTCTCACACACTCTCTCGCTCTCACCTGCTTCTCACAGCTGGCACCCGGCTCTCACAGCTGGCACCCGGCTCACACAGCTGGCACCTGCTTCTCACAGCTGGCACCCGGCTCTCACAGCTGGCACCCGGCTCTCACAGCTGGCACCCGGCTCCCCCCAAAAGCTGCTCACCTTCAGCAGCTTGCGCTGCTCGGGCAGGCGCGCCAGCAGGCGCGCCGCGCCCAGCAGCAGCCTGACCATGTTGGGGTTGCGCGCGAGGGAGGCGCAGGGCCCCTCATGCTTGGCCATGTTCTTCACCACCTTGAGCACCATGCCGAAGATGCCCCAGTTGCCCTGAGGGGAGGGCGGGCAGGTGGGCAGGCGTGCGTTTACGGGCGCTACCTGGCTGGCCGGTGAGCTCGCAGCAGCACCTCTATTTACAAGAGCACCTCTATTCACAAGAGTGTGCGTGTATGGTTTGGTGGGTGTGCAAGGCAATGCACCTCCCATCCGAATGGCACCGACAAGGTGGAGGCAAAGCACAAGTGCTGTCCAACAAGGCACCAGTACCGTCTAACAAGGCATCAGTACAAGGCACATGCCTCCTCCCACCCATTCCCACTCCTGACGGCTCGTGCAGGTGCCCGTGTGCATATGGATGCTCGCAAATTGGAGAGCAGGAAAGGACGCGAGCGCACCAGGAAGTTGATGGGGAGCGCCTTGCTCAGGGGGACGCGGTGCCATGCCCGACAGCGCTCCACACAGGCACATGCAAATCTCACAAACTCAGGCCCAGCAGCGGGCGCACCAGGAAGTTGATGAGCAGCTCCTTGCACAAGAGGACCAGGCCATCGTCTGCCAGCTGCGAGGCGCCCCTTGGATGGTTTGTCTGCAGCAGTGAGGGCCATGGAGGCAGCCCCAAAGCACATATATGTGCGAGCGTATGTGTGTCCATGTTCACGAGGCGCCCCTTGGATGGTGTGTCTGCAGCAGTGCGGGCCATGGAGGCAGCCCAGAAGCGCATATGTGTGCGTGTGTGCATATGCGTGTCCATGTTTACGAGGCGCCCCTTGGATGGTTTGTCTGCAGCAGTGCGGGCCATGGAGGCAGCCCAGAAGCGCATATGTGTGTGTGCATATGCGTGTCCATGTTTACGAGGCGCCCCTTAAATGGTTTGTCTGCAGCAGTGAGGGCCATGGAGGCAGCCCAGAAGCGCATATGTGTGTGTGCATATGCGTGTCCATGTTTACGAGGCGCCCCTTAAATGGTTTGTCTGCGGCAGTGAGGGCCATGGAGGCAGCACAGGAACAAATGTGTGGATGTTTTAGTGAGCGCAAAAGTGCGTGCATGTGTGAAGCGCCCCAGGGAGGTGTGGGAGCAATGAAAAGAAGTGTGTACTCTATGCTTACAAGCCTGTATGCAGGGCACATGCTTGTGCGCATCCGCACCAGCACGTGTGAATGCTTGCATGCTAGCGCTCCGTCTGGCTGTTCCACTCGCCAGCCCCCACATCATTGTAGGCAAGGAGCCCTGATGCACCCAGCCCAGCAGTTCACAAAGGGGCATCAAATCAAGGCCTGCACAAATGCCGCCTCATTCCGTGTACGACATGAGATTTCAACCGGCAGGCACCCGAGAAATTGGGAGCAAGAAGGGTGCCCACAACATGGCAGTAGGCAGGGCACCCACCACATAACGGCGAGAAGGGTGCCCACAACATGACAGAAGGGTGCCCACAACATGACAGCAGGCAGGGCACCCGAGTAATTGAGCGCAGGCAGGGCACCCACCACATAACGGCGAGAAGGGTGCCCACAACATGACAGCAGGCAGGGCACCCGAGAAATTGAGCGCAGGCAGGGCACCCACCACGATGGCCAGCAAGTCAAACAGCGGCCCCATGACGCTGGCGTTGTTGTTGTGGGAGCTGACCGCAGATATCAGGGCAGTGCCCAAGCTCTGCGTGTGTGTGTGTGTGCTCGCGTGTGCATCATGTGTGGACCATGAGCATGCGTGTGCATCATGTGTGGACCATGAGCGTTCGTGCGCATCACGTGTGGACCATGAGCGAGCGTGCGCATCTGTGCCTGGGGCAGGCATCCATGCACACACACAAGGAAGCAGGTACCAACGGTTGCACATGGTGCTGGTGCACCCCTCCGCAAGGATGGGAAACAGGACGGCCAGACAGAGCAGAGCGCAGATGATGCGTAGGCCAGGCATCGCAGCCCTCTTCTCCCTGAAGCGCTTCAGCGCGCTTGCTGCAGCCGCATGCTCCTCCAGTACGCCATCATGCTTGGCCTATCTACAAGATTGAGCATCAAACTTGCACCTCACTGCTACAGTACAGGTGGGCTTTGTCAGCAACAATACCTGACCAAAATGAATTGCTGTCCTCTCCTACACCAGAGGCACCTGCCTGCCAGTGAACACACCTGCCTGCCACTGCGGCTTCTGCAGCCCATGGTGCAGCAGCTCCCAGCCATTGGTCTCAGGGACAGAGCATCAGGGGCGAGGAGGTAGAGCAACAGCTGCCAACCGAAGCTCATCCAAGCCTAAAACAGGCACAACTAAGAGGCCAGGCCTGATCCAGGAGCAGAGACGCCCGCCATGCGCCACTCACAGAGACTCACTCTCTGCAGCCAGTCCACCCTCACTCAACTGCCACAACCGCCACGCCTCCACCCCAACCCACCCCAACCCCTAACATCCACCAGATGGGTGAATGGTGTCCGGAACGGACAGTCCACCCCGACCCACCTTCTCCTTGGCGAGGGTCATGAGCGTCACGTTGCTGACGGCGCAGCAGCGGCTCAGCACCGACGCTGACAGTGCACAGACCTGGCTGTCCAAGTTGTGCAGCTTCAGGAGTTTGAAAAAGGTCTTGATGCCGCCCTGCGGGGGCAGGTGGGCAGGGCGGGCATGGCTTGCGCACATAGACAGGCAAGCGTGTATGCGTGAAAGAGTGAAAGCGTGAAAGTAAGGCTAGACGCCTACCCCCTCTCCTGGGGAGCACGGTCCATGCTGTCTGAGGCCTCTCTGGTTAGGGGCAACCACAAAAGCAGATATGCTCAACAAAGCAAGCCACCCCCCCTGGCAAGCCACCCTAACCCTATTTTCTTAAAGCATGGAGGACGCTGAGTCAAGGACTCCTAGGTGCTTTGGCAAGGGCCACCAGTGCGCTTCACTCTTGGCCTTACACTGGTATGCCACAGTAGTGCACGCACCTCCAACCGAATGAGGGTGCCTGTGTGCGGGGCAGCGGCGAGCGCATCGTTCATGAATTTGAGCCCAGCCACAACCTGTGAGTGAGTCACACAGGCAAGTTCAGTCGGAGTCAACACCGGGATGACTGTACCCCAGACTCCTGGCCTATTTTTGACAAGAATGGGACGTGAGGCACAAGAATGACATGAATGACGAGGATCACATTCATGCACCCTCCCAGCAGATAAGGTTTTAAGTATGGTCCACTCCTCACAGACCTCAGCCCCACTGTTTCCGTTTTCTGGCGTGTATGTGCAGAATAAATGCAGATCTACATCGCAAACATATCAAACCAGAGGACAGAACGCACCACTTCTGTGTGGTGATTGAAGTGGTTAAGTACTGTAATGCATTCTTGCACCACAGCCGTAGTGCTGGCATCTGGCTTGCCTGCGTAAGTTAAAAGATCATTGACACACGTCAGGGTAGGTCAACTTTGAATGAGCAACAGTCTGCATGGGCTATGAGAGTCAGCGGGAAATTAGGTGAGGGAAGGTCGCAAATTTTTGCAAGTCATAGTTGGAAATGTTTGCATGCAGTTGCGGCATGCTTGCATGTGCATGAGACGTGAGTGTAACACAGAGAGGGATGCAAGCATGGTAAGCGGTGTAAGTAGAGGGGTTGACCTAGACACACATTTAGGAAGGACCAACCTCCTTTCCATCAAGGTAAGTTTGACTACGTCCTGCATGCTACGCGATAGTCCCCAATCCCAAGTCTGCACCCAGGCTCCCCACCTGAACGTAGACTCTTGATGATTCCACTGCTACTTCTGATCCGCTCTATCACCGTCTGCGTGTTTTGCTCAGACAAGGAGGAATGTTCCATCTGAGTCCTTTATTGACCGGATACCCCAGATGAAATTTCCGACATCCAAACAAGCGTGAATGAGCGCCAATAGTCGACTACATGATACAAGCACCTCAGCACACCCTCCGTAGAACAAGGTAAATTTTGAATTTTTATAATATCATACATGATACTGCATTTTTATATTGAATGATATTTCAATCCAGTCGAGCAGGCTTGCTCAATTCAGCACCCTGTTTCTTGCCATGCAAACTCAGGAGTCTTTTCTGGCACCTGTTAACAGCTATCCATGCGTATAAGAAGTATAGACACTCCAACCAGAAACTTACAGGCAAGCCTGTTACAATTTACTTGACAGGCAAGCTCATAACGACAAAATTGATGGACTGGCCTGTGACAACACTGACAGCGATCCAGTGTCCTGGAGACAAACTCATTTGATATTCGTCAAAACATGTTCTCCAGATCCAGGCGCATAACTGAGATCATGCATTTGCACAATAAAGGTTGCCTTGCACTTGTTTGTATGTTCTCTCAGAATGAAGTACTTGTTCCTTTTCTTCCCTTTCTGCCAGTCCTATTCCGTGGAGGCCTCCTTTTATATTTTTCATGCCTTGCTTATTCAGACTGTCTCTACCTATTTCCTTTCTCAATTTCCTTTCTCAAAGGCACAACAACAAACTCTATCATTTCATCTCGGGCATTATGGACTATTTGGGGGCTGGAGAAGACCAGCAACAAACCAATCAGCCTAACGACCAGGCTGGCGGTTGTACCCTAACTTGTAACTTGCTTTGCAAGTTTGGGGTTGGAGACTTGACGACGCCCAGTGCAGGATGGTTGGTCTTCATCCACAAACACCCACCACCAGCTGATGGTCTGCAGACGGGCAGAGCTTGCTCTCAGGTGTATGCCCTGCTAGGCTGGCAGGAAAACTTCCCTCCCCTGAGGCTGACTTTCAACTGGTTGGAGCTAGTCGCGCTCTGCTCAACAGCGCATCAGCTGTCTGCTCCATAGCTACTCTCAATTAGCAAGTGTTGTAAGACAGAAGAGAAGGAAGACAAGCTACTTTGCAGGTACAAGTCAATAAAGTAATACAGGCGAAGCAAGCCATGAATACACAGCCTACTAAAACAAGCGACTGCACACGCCATGCATACACAGCACAATTCTGGTGCAGCACTGATGTGACATGGCAGAGGGGACCCTGATCTACTAAGTTAGGAAGGTGATTGATCGTAGTTGAACATCACCAGGGTAACGAGGAAGACTCTTGCTCAATCATACAAGAATGCTGCTGTTCCCGACGAGTTCACTCAGCCCGGCTTTCAATCGGCTAGCAGCTCTTTGGCAATCCTCTGGCTTCAAGTTGGCATAGGCTGCACGAATGTAACCTGCACCGATATCGTATGCAAATCTGTTTTGGCAACAGGCTATGGTTTTCAATGCTCAAGGAGGGGGTACCATCGCCCTCGTTCAACCTCAAGGCCGGCAATTTGAATGGCACACCAGCACTTGAAGAGATGGCACGGATACATGCAGCTGTGTCATTTTGATCCAATTGATCATACTCCAGGATTTGGAATAAGGCACATACACACCTTTGCCTTCCAACTTCAATCACCTGTTTACTGTGACCGTGTAGGCAGCAGGCAGGAATTTACATTGTCATGCTCCACGCCAAGCCATGCCCTTGCGCACCTGGCGCTCCACAGGATGAACCAGGAATAACACACACGCCGTGCTTTTTCACAAGCCACTCCACGGCACGGACATCATCTTGTGCATGCGGTGGCAGGCGTGCCCATAAGTAGATTGCACCTGAAGACGCAGCGATTGAAATGGTAATGGAGACCACCCAAGCTCTGATGGCTGGTTTTGACGTGATGGTGCGACCCTGGAAGATGCATGAATGCCTGCGCGTACAGAGCTTCAGCCCCAGGAGCTGAAGTGATGTAAAGTAGGGTCCACGCCAACCGATTAGCTGGCATCGTGAATGAAGGAAAGGTCCACTTGTGTTGCTAACTTGTGAGCTTGAAAGCTTAAGGGAAATTCAACACGCTTCAAGCTGCCCAGCAAGACCTGATGGAGTAGAAGAGCGGATGGTATTGCACCTATCACTGGATGTGGTCCATGCAGAAGGCAGGTTGCTCTAACATCTTGCGCTGAGCCTGCATACATGTGACAGTAGCACTGCACTGCCATTTCTGCAGAAATGCGACCTCTCTGTCCGTGCCTTATTTGCCCCACCTTCTCCCCCGGCAATGCCGCTCCCCAACGACCCCAGAGGCGACAGCGCATCCAGGACTGTCTCCTTGTTGCCTGCATTGCAGGCATGGGCACTAGTTTGAGCAGCAAACTGCATGAGGAGCGCATTGCAGGCATGGGCACTAGTGTGGGCAGCAAACTGCATGAGGAGCGCATTGCAGGCATGGGCACTAGTGTGGGCAGCAGACTGCATGAGCAGCGTAGTCAAAGGGAGCCCACACACAACTGCCCACTTGGCCATGCGCATGATCAAGCATGCTGGCACCTTGCAAAGGTCTGGTGTTCCTTGCGCAAGCTCATCCGCTCTGTACAGACAAAGGTGCTGCATCTCCGGTGTGACATCACCCGCGTGTCAGCCCTGTGGTGAATCAAATTTCAGGGGTGAAGTGCATTCCACGCCTGCAGCTGCGCGCCGCTTGCCTGAGAGCTTTGCTATTTGGTCGACCATGTACTCTTGCCCGGATGTCAGGGCCTCAAGCGCTAGCCGCTGGCTAAGCTGGGTGACACAGATAGGGATCTGCGGGGCAGGTGTTGGATCGAGCAGCTGGGCTTAGCGATACAGAATGGGAAAAGGTTAGGGATGGGTAAATAGGGTCTAATCAATTTTGGAGCCTGCAGGGAGAGGACACATGAACTTGAGCATTCTGCGCCTTGGTACATACACAATAGGAGCTGCACGAAGCTAAGTGGCCCTGGCTGACTGCTGCCGCGCAAGCACTAGGAAGGTGCTTGGATCAGCTCCTGTTGGCTTGGCGGTGAAGCAGAACTGATTGTTTCAGGATGGTGGACAGGGCTGCGACAGCTAGCTAGCAAGCAAAGCATACTCATGCTGGGCTCAAAAGTGAGGCAGGCAGGATAAGCAGACATGCAGGGAATCCAGAGCTAGGCAGAGCAATGCTGGAGCTGGCTAGGACAATACTGAGCTGATTGAACACTAGGGGGTGATTGAAGGCCAGCAATGGCTTGATTGGCCACAGCAGCAATCCTCTGGCTTGCATATAGTACGTATCTGGCTTGTAGCAGCATGCATGTGGACATATGAGCATCGGAAAGCAAAAAACTCCAGCACGAGGGTCGCTCGCAGATTCTTGCAGAGTAAGGTGAGTACCTGCCATGGGCCTACTAGCTCCTCTTTTGCTGTAGAAAATGATGGAAGGAGGTCCTGCCTGGACCGCCAGAGGGGGCCATGCATTAATCTTTCAAACAACAAGCGAGCTCCGGGGGCTCACGGGCACAAGCAACGCAGGGGTCGGTGCTGCGGGCACCTTGCAGACCTGGAAAGCGCGTAGCCGCAGGTCAGAGGTGATGCCCATTGCTCAGCTCACAGCGTACTTCACATTAGACAGGCCCCCCGTGCTCACTGTGCCTTGTGTCTTCTTGGCTGTGTCCTGCGTCTTAAAGAGCTGCATCGACGCTCACCCTTTCCCACACGCCGTGCAGTGGCAAACTGGCGTTCACTTTGTTCTGCACCTTCACAAGCTCTAGCACATCCTGCACTAAGCCTGTGGTTGCAGACTGACCCTCACCGTGTCCTGCACCTTCACAAGCTCTAGCACATCCTGCACTAAGCCTGTGGTTGCAGACTGACCCTCACCGTGTCCTGCACCTTCACAAGCTCTAGCACATCCTGCACTAAGCCTATGGTTGCAGACTGACGCTCACCGTGTCCTGCACCTTCACAAGCTCTAGCACATCCTGCACTAAGCCTGTGGTTGCAGACTGACCCTCACCGTGTCCTGCACCTTCACAAGCTCTAGCACATCCTGCACTAAGCCT
>LKMJ01006112.1_pt1 | contig 11351 bp, 21 predicted proteins | sample 643391 | NCBI WGS metagenome assembly LKMJ01 (sample SAMN04112250, study PRJNA286221) | soda lake metagenome | biome: soda lake; feature: Kulunda Steppe; material: water; isolation source: sample PL-Br10 brine of Picturesque Lake | place: Russia: Kulunda steppe | collected 2010-07
CCCCCCCCCGGCAGGGCGCCAGTGGCTCAGATGATGCGCCTGTGCAGTGTGTGTTCGTGTTTGTGTATGTGTGCGTGCAGCATGTACGTGTTCATCTGTGCATGTGTGTGTTTGTGTGTGTATGTGTGCGTGAGTGTTTGTGTGTGTGTGTGTGTGTGTGTGTGCGCGCGCGCGACCTGTCTCAGCCTATACAGGCAGGGGGCTTAAAAATGTTGACATTTGCTTGAAAATTTGAGCCTTGACAAAAAACATCTTGCCAAGCCAGCATGCCAAAGCAGCACATCACATTACGGCAGCACTGCACATGACGAGCGCAGCACAACGCCTGCTGCGCAATTTGGAGTGGCAGCGCTGTGGTGTGGAAGTCACCTCCCAAAGGAACACTCACTGTTTGCGTTGTCAATGGGCTCCACCAGTACCTGCATCCAGGATGACGGTAGCATCTTGAGAGCAAGTAAGGGGAAGACAGACATTGAAAGATGGTGTGTAGACGTTGTGTCCACCAAAACATCCCGAGCATGCAGCATGTCCGCTGCATGGTTGGGGCCCCTCATCGCCTTGTTTCAAAATGACAAATCCAGATGTTGATCACGTGCGTCTTTTGTGAGGCCCCTTTGTGTCGGGTTGGAGAAAAGCATGCGCATCTGGATGTCACTTTTACAGACACAATATGTCCGGACAAGCCCTCGCAGGCAAAACTATCCTCGTGCCTGTTTCAATGAGTAGCTGCCAGGATTGATCAACACTGGTTGGCGTTGCTTTCCTTCAAGCCCTCGTGAGAACTTCAGGTCCTGTCCCTGCTTGGGACTAAAGATTGGCCTACTGACTTTGTATTGCCCCCTGGTAATTGTTTGTGGAGGCGGTTGAGCACAGCATCCAATAGAGTCTGGAAGATTGAAGTGACCCCACCAAGCGTTCCTTTGAGGATCAGGGGCACGCGGCCATTACCTGCAGTGCCTCAAGCGCATGCCGCGTCTCCTCTGCCGGGAGCCCAGACTCTGACGTAAGCATAGCCACGACCTCTTGGATTAGTTCAGTCTCTGACGGGTCCATGGACTGCCTAATCTTGCTATGCTGCAAGCACGCATCAGGGGGGAGAATCATAAGGGGACACTCAAAGTATCTGGAAATGAATGGCGTCTGGGGCATGGGGTGCCATTCATGCTTTGCATTTAATGAGGTCAAAAAGATTCATCGTGCTTGCTGCGTACCCACTCCTACCCTTGACAAATGGCGCCACCCTGGCTTCACTGCCTTCACAGGGCTCCAGTAATAATCTTACCAACATCACGAAAACACGAGCTTTTTTCTGGATACGGCCGAGGCACCACCAATGCTGAGCTTCGCAAAAAAGCCTTCCTCATGGGCTCATTCCAAGCGGGTCATTTGCTATCCAGCCCTTCGTGTGCTCCTGGTGAGCTCCTCTAAAGGAAACAGAAGTAATCTAGCCAAGAGTGCAGGCCTGCTTCACCTCCATAATCTCATCTTCCTGCAATGGAGGTTGTCTGTCTTGGTCTTCCTGGGAAACTTGCTGGAGGCGCTGTTTTTCAAGGGCGCCGTCCCTCAATGCTTGCTGGTCACTATGCTCTGCACATGAGCATCACAGAATTACCAGGATGCATGAACAGGGTAGACAAGGCTGATCACGGTAGCTGCGTTGTTTCCGAGGGCTTGACATCTTATTGGCATTGCTTGTGTGCAGGCCTTCCATGCTAGCAAACTTAAGCTGGAAACAACGAAATTACCTATGGCCCAGTGCAACAGCTTTTCCAGGCTATCATTCGGATCAGGCTTCCTTCCAGGCTGATCATGCCTTGGTTCTTCTTGATCAGGCAGGGGCATGATGCCCCCTCCTCCCCCTTGGCTACCTCCAGTAAGTTTGAAACAAGTACAAGACAGTACACAAAGGAGTAGGAGCAGCCCGCTCTTCCTCAGCATGGTTCTCTGCCAAATCATGCCAAATGCCACTGTCATTCAAAGCATATTTTTTATATGGTACTTAATTTTTTTTTGTACGATAAAATGAGCTAAGGATGAACTTCTCCAGACGCGTTTTTGGAGGGAACCCAGGTTGGTGAGGAGAATCATTGCTACCAACCACAGACTCTACTTGATTATGGCTGGCCCTCATTCTCTTACGCACTGAGTAGTCCCACCTAGTAAGCATTTTCTTTTGCGTGGTTGAACAAACAGTAGACTTTGAGGGCCATGTGGCACGCTGCACATGAATGATAATTGTTTGGAGCCTTTGGAAGATCAACTAGGCAGGGCTGGATAAGAGACGGAAGTCTAGACTTTGATCCTGCTGAGTACGGAAAGCTCGGAGTGGCCCGCATCGACACATGCAACGCCCTGCACACTAGATGCTGACAGAAGAATGTGTCAGGTGCTCAAAAATTCATGAAATTTGCCAGGCATAGCCTGTGCCTGGGCAGTGCATGCAAGCATGTGCTTGCTTTCCGTCCCAGGGCGCACACCCTGGCTTTGCTTACTACCCTGCACACCTCGCTCGCAAAGCAGCAAAGCCTCTGCACTCTTGAGGTCCCTGTGTCCGTTGCACCCCCAGATGGCTTCAAGCTGGTCATCGAGTACGGGCCGAGCTTCAGGGAGTATGGCGAGCAGCACGGAGGCAAAGTCAGGTTACCCAAGGCTCTGGCCACCCTCGAGCTAGCATGGACCTCGGAAGACAGCGAGGCGGAGGTTGTGGAGCGCCTTGCCCAGGTGGGTGCAGGGGCGGGGTTGACCATGCTGTGGGCGGATGTGCTGTGCGTGCTGTGTGTGGCGGGCGCGGGGCGCGTGCTGGGAGTGTGGAGCACGCAGTGTGTGCTGCGTGCAGGGTGCCTCTGTGTGGGGCATGCGCAGTGTGCTGTGGTATGTGCAGGTCTGCAGTGCGTTGTGTGTGAGTTGCCATGCTTTTAGCAGGATGTCAGTTGGATGGACGGGGCGGCCGTTGGGGGTAAGGAATGCCATGTGCGGAAGAACACTTTGGGGACACCAGCCCTGTTACCAGACTTTATTTTGGACCCCTCTCAGTGCAGATGTGCTGTATACGCAGTGTGCCCGCTTTCTCGCTTGCGTGTTTGGCAGCAACAAAGGCCTGGCAGGAGACGGCATGTTGGTAGTGCTGGCCTCCCCCACATACAGCATTTGACGCACCATGGGTTGACCTCGGAGTGCATGGCATGCAACAGCCATGGTTGCTCCTTAACGCGTAGTCTGCACATTTGGCCCTATCTGGGTACGAAACAAGAGCGTGGTACAAAACAAGCGCAGAGGGCAGGAGGAGTTGTATAGTCCTTCAGATACCTGACCAGCTCCTTCCTGCGCATTCCCCTGGCGTGTCAGCACATGGTCATGCTCGCCCTCATGTGCAACTGGCCATGCTCACCCTTGTGTGCGTGCGGCTATGCTTGCCCTCGTGTGCGCATCCCCTTGCTCTCCCGTGCCACTCTCAATGAACACCAGAGCCCGCCTGCTTACTTGCGCACCTGTGCCCATGCCCATGCTCTGTTTGTGCGTGCAGCGCAAGAGCGCGCTCATCCTGGAGCGCATGGAAGAGCGGGTGGCCCTTTCGCTCTCCGTGGACCCCACCCCCCATGCGGCCACCTTCCCAGAGCCACGCATCCTGTGCAGCCTGAAAGTGGTGCCCAGCTTCCCCGCGCTGCGCTGCATCAATGCGGCGCGCACGACCGCCTCTGGCACGGTGCGCACAACTGCTTTGGCACGGTGCGCACGTTTGCTTCTGGCATGGTGTACACGATTGCTTCTGGCACGGTGCGCACGACTGCCTCTGGCATGTTGCGGGCTGCCCTGCGGGCTGGCATGCCTGCTGTGGCGCATGCGTGTCCCATATGCACCACGGCACCTGCACATGGGGCGCAGAGGGGCCTCTGAGCGAGGTTGCCGTGCTCGTCCACAAGGAGTGTGCATGCTCGACGGGGTTGTTGCGGCTTTCCGCTGGTGACGTGTGCCGACAGTCCAGCAGGCTCGCGCCTGTTCGTGCTGACATGCTTGCTTGCTCTATCGCTTGCGGGGGCCACAAAAGGAGGTGTGCTCGCCTGTGATCATCGGTCCCACGGCATGACACAAGGATGCACGGTGCACAAGTAGGATTGATGTGCACAAGTAGGATTGATGGCACAGGAACAGGTTTCATGGCATATGCCAGTGGGATCCGCAGCCCTTGTCCAGGTGCTGGTAGCTGTAGACTCTGAGCGGGTGTGCCTGGGACTGGCAGCATTATATGTACGCCCATTAGGGTCCAATGCATGTGCCCATTAGGGTCCAATGCGTGTGCCTGGGGCTGGCCGCACCAGGATCCAACACGCGCGCCCGTATGCACTGCGGGCCGCCTGCAGGTGTCTCCCTCCCTCATGGCAGCCCTGCTGAAGCACTGCGAGCTCAAGGGCGTGTGGAAGATCAAGGGCGCCGACGGTTTCGGCAACTGGTGGGCCACGTGCACTGAAGTGTCGCAGTGGGAGTCGATGCGCAACCTGAACCTCAGCTACTGCAACCTGGCCAACATCCCCAACACCGTGGGCGAGCTCAGGGCGCTGCGTATCCTGCGGCTGAGCCACAACAGGTGCGTGTGCATTCTGACACAGCACTTGTTTTTGCTGCTGCTGAGGATGGGTTACTGAGGCAGAGGCTGCTTCTGGTGCTGCTCTACATCAGTGTGTGCAAGCACTGCCGTTCTCTACGTATGTTTCAGGGGGGGGGCGGGAAGGTGCATGAAGAGGCATGCATGCAATGCTATTCATGCTCCAGTATGGGCGCAGGTGTGCTTGCTGTGCAGGATGGGCAATTTGGCAAGAGGCAGGCTTGCGTTATTAGGAAAGAAGGTATAACCCTTGTGTGAATGACGTGCGGATCATTACGCCAACGAACGAAGGCCTGCCTTGGCCGTACTTGCTCAGAGAGTCTCCCATTCTGCAGCGCCCTAAGGTGCTTCTGCATGCGCTCTCGCTGCACAAATCGTGCTGCTTTGCTTTTCGAGCTGCATGCTCCAGTGATGCTGCTCTGCCTGCTCACGCCAGTGGTACGTATACAACCTCCAGGTTGACCTCACTGCCGAGCGGCATAGGAAAGCTGCAAGAGTTGGAGGTCCTAGCCTCAGACCACAACCTCCTGACAAGCGTGCCAGGTGTGTGCCTGGTCAGGTCATGACGGTCTGTGTAGCCTGTCAGGTCATGAAGCAGCGTGGCAGAGCCATCTAATGCCTGCGTGGCATTCAAACCAGGCACGTGGAGAGGCATGCCGTGAAATTGTGCTGGGTACCTGCAAGGTGTGTAGTACGGTTCATGCCCATATTATCTGCCTAAAATGGTCCGCATAAATCATGGCGGAAATCCTCTTGGGTCAGTAACGATTATCAGGATTAATTGAAATGGTTTGATGGGAGGTATGCAGCTGTGAGTGGATGGCCTGCTTGCGTGGAACTTTTCCTCTGGAGTTCTGAGGTAGTGAGGGGTTTCAGAGCCGTACAGGAAATTCAGTGCAAACAGACCATTCACAAACAGTCACGTGCCTCCAAATTATCCCCATGCAATTATTGTGGAAATCCCTTGGGTCAGCATTAAAAAGAACAGATTACTGCAACAAATCACCGGCCAGCGGACGCCCACTTGATGCCCTGTGGGACAGCACAGAAGCTTGTGTTGAGTACTTGGGGGTCGTTGGTTCCCTTGAATGCACTGCCAGCATGATTATGGCCTTTGTTCTGCCACAGATGACATGTGGTTTACATCCATGCCATGCACTTGGATCATATGCCATCTTGCAGACCCCAGGACAATGCTTTTCCTGCGATGCACTCCTTTCAACATGACTGATTTGAATGCCCTGCTGACTTAAAATGGTTCTTCTGGTGCCAACACTAGTTGGTGTTTGTTGGGGGGGAGGGTGCGAGCAAAAAGCAAGTCTTGATACAGCCCTGCAGCTGACATGAGTGGAAAGGTCACTGGCTTTGCATGTCCCTTGCAGCCAAGCCATGGCACAGGTGGTAAGCAAGATGTGAGCATGTAAATTGATAGATAGCACGCACGCATTTAAGGAGACATGGTCTCCATTGCATTTGTGCCTCAGCCCCATCCCCAAGCTGCGCCATGCGCACTACCATCGTAGACCAGGAATGTACACGTTTCCCCCTAGCGCACTTGGATCAAGCGCACATACACATATATGCACATGCAGACACACCTACAGGCACACACAGACCTGCGGCAGCGCTGTGGATCAGGCACGCACGCACACAAATTCATGCACGCGCATATACACGTACAGGCACACACACATGCACACTCACACATGCGGAAGCATCAAAAATCAGGTGCACCCTTCCACACGTACTTGCGCTCCGCAGTCGAGCTCCGCCACTGCGTGCGGCTGAAAGAGGTCAACCTGGAGAACAACCGCATCGCCACACTCGTGCTGGACCTGCGGCCGCTGAAGGACAGCCTCCACTCCCTGCAGGTGTGTGCTGGGCCAGCAACCGCCGAGGAATTAGGTTGAGCAGATGTGCCCATGGGGGACCGTATGAAAAAGTACTGCGGTGCTGAGCTTGTGCAGCCACCATGATCTACCATCCCATCAGTTTAGGGAGGGTATGCGCAGGGGGGCTTGTGCATGTCGGCCAATACCCCGGCCCTGTTGCCCTTGTTGGCAGGCCCCCCCAGTTGATTTGCGTTCCTGCTGCTGATCAGCATATGGCCTCCATCAGCCAGTTTAAGCTGTACAAGCCCATAAGGCGCCGCTGCCTCCCTCTGCTCTGTTGCTTGTTTGGCAACAAGCAGTTGCGTGGCATTGACAACACCACAAAACACTTTGTGTGTGCGTAGCTGTTTGGCAACCCTCTGGACTACTTGCCTGAGTTGTCCCCGTGCACAAGCCTGCGCTCGCTGTCGGTTGCCAACGTGCGCATCATGGCCGACCTATCCTACTCGCGGTGCGCTGTGGCAGTCGCTACTGCCACATTCAGTGAGGGTGGTGCTGAGTGCAGGACGCAGAGGACCTTGGGCGCCGTGTGCGTGCAGAGGAAGGGCCTTCCGATGTGTTTGTAGCAACCAAGCCTGGCCTCCAAGCAATAACATATGCATGTCAGAAGTGCAATCCCTGTTCTTTGCATTGCAAGGCCTGTGCATTTGTCATGCCTTGCATCCATCCTGCATATGACCCATGGAGGCTGCTCGTTGCTTGTTGAGAGCCCTCTTGATGTCCAGATCACACACTAGTCCAGCGCAAGGAACAGGATGGTGCTCCAAAATTAACAATGTTCATGTAATAATGGAACATCAGTGGAGCATTGGTGTTCCATGATTGATAATGCTCATGTAACAATGAAACAACTGGTCTCCCATGATTTGTCATGTTCTAGCAACAACAGAACAACTGGTGTTTTAATGTATACACTGCTCAAGCAACAATGGAGCATTTGATGTTCCATGATCTACGATGTCCAAGCAACAATAGAACAAGAGTGGAACGCTGGTGTTCCATGATTGATAATGCTCAAGTAACAATGAAACGACTGGTCTCCCATGATTTGTCATGTTCTAGCAACAACAGAACAACTGGTGTTTTAATGTTTACAATGCTTAAGCAACAAATGGAGCATTTGATGTTCCATGATCTACAATGTTCAAGCGACAATGGAACATTTGATGTTCCATGATCTACGATGTTCAAGCAAAAATGGAACTTTTGATGTCCCATGATTTTACTGATCGAAGCATCAGGGTGGTGTTCCATTATGCACAGTGCAAATACCACGCAGCCTGTGCACAGCATGCGCCCCGTCTGCATGCACGCACCACAGGTGGGAGGTGGAGGTGGCCAGCCTGTCATACATGTCGCGCGGCCACAAGCTGTTGCCCCTTTTCGGCCTGACCTTCCGCCGTAGTTCCCTGCAGCACCCACTGCTGGCGGGTGCACTCGGTGGGTCAGCTTTGAAGGCAGGGCTGCGGCTGCAGCTGCTGGCAGACGCACAGGGTGGGGCAGTGCTGTTGTGGGCAGGGCTGCTTGAATACAATCTGATCTTCTTGCAGCAATAGGCCTTTGGCTGGTTGCAGGTGCCGTGGGCAGTCGGTTTGCGTGCGGGAGGTGCTCATGCACAAGCTCAGGCATGCGCACCAACCAGGAATGGTGCTGCTGCGCCCATTGTAATTGCTTATCCCTGAGCTGAGCCTTCTCAGCTGTCGCCCACGGCAAGCTCATCGTACCCCTGCCTATGTAGCAATTGGTTTGTACTATGATGATGCCTGTTCAGGCCCTGTGCCCGCACCAATTTCCAATTTCTGCGTGTAATTTGGCCATTTCTGAGACGGTCGGATTAATGTAAATGCGCGTAGTGAAAGCATAAGGCATTGATGGCTGAACAGCGCAGTTCGCGGGGACTCCGCCAGTGGTTGCGGCAGGGCGAACGGTGCACTCGAGCACAGTGTCCCCGGCCCCCAGGAGCCGCGCTGCGCCCCTTCCCGCGCCCCGCGAGTGTGATTTTGTGCCTGGTGTGTTTGTGGTGGCGTCCTTGTGACAAGGGCGGGCGATGCGTGGTGCTCCAAGAACTCCGACGCGCGTGCTTGCATCGTATTTCTGACGCCGGTCGGACCGCCCCCCGCCCCTTTCTGCAAAGCTCTCCTCCCAGCACACAGCGCACCACCCGCATTGCGTGCGACAGGCATCAATATCAACAATGGTGTACGGGGGAGGAGACGGGGCAGCGGTGCTGGCGGATGGGGGCGTGGTCAAGGGGAGGCAGTGTGCGTGCGCGCGTACATGCAAGCACCCACCCACTTTTTGGTGTCCCGCAACAGGTGCAACATAGAAGCCATAGTACAAAACAATTGGCGCTCTTCTGGTCCTGCTGCATGCCTCTCAGGCCGCATCGCGGAGGACCGTGCTAACTGCGAGCTGATCGCGCGCGAGGTGGTGGCCATCCAGCAGCTGGTGCTCATGGCTCTGGGCGAGCATGATGTGGTGGTGCGGCAGGCGTGCAAGACCATAGGTGTGTGGCAGGCGTGCAAGACCATAGGCGTGCGGCAGGCGTGCAAGACCATAGGCGTGCGGCAGGCGTGCAAGACCATAGGTGTGTGGCAAGCAGGTAGAGCGTGGCAGGTGTGCAACACCATAGGTGCATAGCAGGCAGGCAGGCAGGAATGTAGGCGTGTGGTAGATGTGCAGGACCGTAGGTGCACGACGGGCGTGTAGTGTGTGGCAGGTGTGCAGTACCATAGGTGCACAGCAGGCAGGACCAGGCAGGACCAAGCAGGACCAGGCAGGACCAGGCAGAACCAGGCAGGACCAGGTGTGTGGCAGGCTGGCAGGCGAGCAGAGGACCGCAGGTGCATGGCAAAAGTTATGCACTGTAGGTGCATGGCAGGCGTGCAAGACTGTAGGTGCCCGGCAGGCGTGCAAGTAGATAGATGCGGAGCAGGCGAACAAGACCATAGGCGGGTGGTCGGCGTGCAAGATTGTGAACGTAGGGCAAACGGACAAAAGATCATGGGTGCTTTGGGTGCAAAGGACCATGGGTGTGGCTGTGCCATATCACAAGGGTCCATGAGCGCCACGGCAGCCCTTCAGTGTTTGGGGCATGGCGATGCCTGTGGTCCACACCCTCTTGGTGGGCAAGCAAGACCTTGGATGTAGACGCCAGGTGCCCTGGAGCAGCCCTGGTGCGCTGAGGACTTTGCCACACCCAAATTTGTGCCTGCGCGCGCTTGGCATGCAATGTTGCGCTTGGCATGCAATGTTGCGCTTGGCATGCACTGCCGTGTAGCACCATGGGCCATGTGCCTCACGTGCCGGGATGGGAACCTCCCACTCTAGATCCGCGCTCCTTGCTGCCAGGTTGCCCGTTCTTACTCCCACCCCAAAAGCAGATGCAGATCCATCCTTGTTTTTGCAGCGCTTTGTGTTGCTTTGCCACCCACACCCATAAGCTAGTGCCCCGCATGGTCATGTGGTAGTCCACGCAACTGCTTCAACCTGCGCGCGCATGCTTACATCTGCGTGCAGAGCACCTTGCACGGCTCAACGAGGGTGTTGTGCGCAATCTCATAGCTCACGACGTCCTGAGTGCAGTGTCTTCGCTCCTGGAGTCCAAGAGCCAGGTACGTGCAAGTGTTGGGAAGCAAGTGATCGTCAGAGGGACCCTTATTCAGAACAAAGGGACCCTTATTCCGAACAAAGCAAGCATCCCTTGAACCTAAGCTGCAAGCAATCCTTAAGTGGAAAGCATCATGAGGGGATGGGGAGCTTGGAGCTTTTGGGACTTAGTGCAACTCCAAAGCTTGGTGAAGCTACCCTGCAACTTGTTGAAGTTTAGAGGGCAAGGCACTCTGAAAGTTTAGAGTGGGCATCTCTCAAGTGCCCCTGCTTGAAAGCAAGATGTGGTCTACCTGACATTCTCAACGCTTGTTTTGTGGCACCTATGCAACACGCAGGATTCCCAGCTGTGCGGTTTGTCTGTGCTGTCTGCACTGGTTACCAGCTCAGATGCTGTGAACTCCGAGGTGCTCAGCCAGGCCATGCTTGCCCGACTGCACACCCTCATCTGCGATGGTGAGTCTCGGGCCATGCTTGCCCGGCTGCACACCCTCATCCTCGATGGTGAGTCTCGGGCCATGCTTGCCCGGCTGCACACCCTCATCTGCGATGGTGAGTCTCGGGGCACATAGGCTGCCAACTGGAGCGTGGGTTGCAACAGGGGTTGTGCGCCACTTGCAGCGTGGGATGCATTAGGGGACGTATGCCTTCAAGGCAGAAGAGGCAGAAGATGTTCTGCAGCGGGGGATGCAGCAAGGGATGTATGCCTTTTGCAGCATGGCTTGCAGCAAGAGGCGCGTGCCACTTGCAGCGTGGGTTGCAACAGGGGAGGTGTGCCTTCTGCAGCGTGGGTTGCAGCAGGGCGTGTGTGCCTCCTGCAGCTTGGCATCCAGCTTGTCAGCGCTTCTTTGCAGCTCGTGTGCATTTCTCCCACTTGAAACCCGTCAGCAATTCGTGATCCCGACAAGGCTGCTGTTCCCATGGGTGGCAAAGAGCAATCCAGCCAATAGCACCCTTGGGTGGCGTGCTCTGTAGACATGGGGAGGCGGAGAGGGGGGTTGCAAGCCCAATTGAAACCGCTTGCAAGCTCAATTGAAACCGCTTTCAGAGCAGAGTCGTTTAGGTGACTTTTGCAAAAGTCCATCTGCTTGCTTGCTCGCACGTCCATTGCACCCAAACTGTATCTCAAGCTTGATAAGGCTGGCCAGTGCGTGCATGGGGGCCCGGCCTCACCCTTGCAGGCCCAGAGCAACGGACCTGAGGTGCTGCTCTGTGGCAAGGAGCCTTGAGCCAGGGTGATACGGGGGGGG
>LKMJ01006114.1_pt1 | contig 11347 bp, 15 predicted proteins | sample 643391 | NCBI WGS metagenome assembly LKMJ01 (sample SAMN04112250, study PRJNA286221) | soda lake metagenome | biome: soda lake; feature: Kulunda Steppe; material: water; isolation source: sample PL-Br10 brine of Picturesque Lake | place: Russia: Kulunda steppe | collected 2010-07
ATGCCACCACATGCACACGCAAAATCACCACAGGCGCACGCGAGACATCACCACAGGCGCATGCGAATGCCACCACAGGCACGCGCAAAATCACCACAGGCGCACGCGAGACGTCACCACAGGCGCACACGAGACATCACCACAGGCGCATGCGCATGCCACCACATGCACGCGCAAAATCACCACACACGTCCAGCCAGTGCATCAGACGCATGCCACGTGTGCACTGCCAGCACACCAACCCTACACCAGCAAGGAAGGCGTGCGCATGCGGCTTACCCCTGAGCACAAGCATGCGCCTTGCACCTACACTTGTGTTCACCGTTTGCCCCAGCACACAGGCCCTCAACTCGCCCCTGCACACATGCATGCACGCTCTTACGCGCGCACACACATACTGCAAGTGACACGCACACACTTCAACGCGCACGCACCACACACACACACACACACACACACACACACACACACACACTTACATACACCCCGTGCCCCAGCACATGAACAGGCTCACCTTGTCCCTCAGGTCCAGAATCTCGCGCTCCCTGGCTACGAGATCTGCTGCGGCCTGCGCCATCTCAGCCGCGGTCAGCTCCAGCGAGCCCACCTGCGTGTTGGTACGTGTGCACGTATGTGCGAATGTGTATGTGTGTGCGTGTCAGTAAGTGTGTGCGCACACATAATCGTGTGTGCGTGCACGCGTGCATCCGCCTGTGCGTGCGTTTTGGGGTGATGGCGGGGAGTCAGCATAGCTTCATACCACCTTCCCTGAGGTGCATTGGCTTGGGGACAAAGCCAGGGGCTTTCTCCCGGACCCATTGTGCAACACTGTTGTGAGCGCTGCAGCTCTGCAACAGCTGCGGGGGGTCAGCAAGCGGACGAGGGCATTGCTTCGCGGTTCCTGCGACGCCTCGCCTGCCCTGGGTGCAGCAGCCAACAGCACCCTTGTTCCTGCACATCGTGCAGTGCTGGCTGAGTGTATGGGCGACCGTGCAGTGCGTGGCCGGGGACATGGCTGAGTGTATGGGCGACCGTGCAGCGCGTGGGCAGGGACCTTGGCTGACGCCTACTGACAACAACTGAGCGTCTGGGTGCCCAGCCGCCTGCACAGGCCTCAGCGACGTGCTGTTTCCTCAATTATTGCGCGAGGGGCACGCCAGCCCTGTGGGGATGAGCGATGGTGATGCCTTCCAAGAGCATAGGGGCTCTTGTGGTGTAGAGCCCACGGCTGCCGGCAAAGCGCAGTGTGCTCACCCCACTCCCCCTGCACATCCTGCCAAGTCCTGAACACGCGCGTGACGGCACAGCAGCTGACAGACGCACGCCACAGCCCCGGTCCCGTGGGGGCAAGCCCGCAAGTTGCGTGCGCAGCCAGCTGCCTCACATGACACGCGTGCTGGCGCGCGCGCACGCTGGCATTTGGGTGCCCATCCGCGCACCCACGCACCTCGCCCTTTGCAGAGATGTCAGACAGCTCAGACAGCGGCTTCAGGCGCTCCACCTCCGCCGCCGCCACGACGCCATAGATGGCGGGCATGCCGGAGCGGTTGCTGGTGGTGCTGGTCATGCTGAGGATGAGGTCCTTCAGCTCCTGGAACTTGGTCTCAGGGATCTGCGCGAGCGCGCGCGCACACGGTAGACACGCAAGGCGCCACTGGTCACGCCCTAGCACACCACTGGGCATGCTCACACTGCACTACATCACGCGTGCCACGCCGCAAGCTGATCGCGCACGCGCCACGCCGCTGGATGCGCACGCCACGCGCCGCACTGCAGGCCACGCACGCCACGCAGCAAGCTGCACTTGCCGCGCAGCTGGATGGGTACGCAGGGCCCCCCGGCTCCACTGACCTTCTTGTTCCCCTCCTCCATCTGGATGTGGAACGTGTCAAACACACGGCCGTCATGATTGGAGATCTCGGCGCTGACCACCTGCGGGGGGCACAAGCAGGCAGGCACGGCATGCACACCAACCCTGTTGCCCAAGCCGGCTACAAGACATAGGCATGGGGCGCAGCACACCAGGCAGCGTGGCTGCAGTGGATGCGCGCTCTGGCTGTGGCTTTGGCTGCAAGGACACCCAGGTGGACACACACACCAGGGAGGGCGTGCCACTGGTCACGGTAATGCAGGAGGCCCAAGAGCGGAGGCGGGCCTTGCCCTGCGCAGGCCTTCCAATTTTTTCTAAGGCTGGGACACGCGTCAGGCCAGGCCAGGGGGCACCAGCGAGCCCAGCAGTTTGCCCTGCTGGCTGGAGGGCTGACTGCTGCCTTGTTTGCCAAGTGCTGACATATGTCAGCAACGGGCCCCGGTCCGACCCCTCTACGTAACCCTTGCCTTGCCTGTCCAACCCCTCTGCAACCTCTGCCACAGGCAGAGCCCAGGCTTACCCCCGTGCCCCTCTCAAGAGCCCAATGCACATTAGGCTGGAACACAGGGGTGGTAGAGCATGGTGCTGGCTTGGCCGCGCAGAGGGCACAGGGTGGTCCTGAAGTTAGGGTGTGCGGGACTTGCACCACAAAAAACACACGCATATGCGCACGCGTGCGCTGTGTACGCACCAAGAAGCCAGCCGTGGTGAGGGCGCCTGAGAGAGTCATGAGCAGGTGGGGTTGGTCCTTCCCCTCCACAGTCAGCACCGTGCACTCAGGGTCACTCTCGTTGTCAATCTTGACATTTAGTGAGCCCTCTTCGTCAAGGGACTCCGTAGTGGCCTGGGCAGCTGTGGCCATGTCCAGCCGTACGCGGTGCTGCTGCGTGCCACGGGCAGGGGCGCATGCGTACACAGGGGGCGCATGACACACTTGGCAGGCAAGTATGAGCATACCTGAGGGATGTACATGGGGCAAGCAGTACAGTAGCTTGGGGCGGGCTATGTGTGCGTGTGCAAGGCAGAAGGCGCTGGAGGGTTGGGGAGAGCAGCCGCGACAGGAGGGGAGCACTGGGTGGGTGGAAGGGATCAGAGCAAGGATGTGAACAAGGGTACAGCGGGAGCTTCCCATCGTGCTGCCAAAGCGCTGTCCTGCAAAGCAACCGCGGCTCACTTTGGAGGGGAAGGTGTTTGACTGCCAGCGTCCGGAGCAGCCCCCTGTGCAGCATCTGAGCTACCTCTGCTGTCATGCCCCACCAGCTCTTGATCTAGGGCATACATCTGCCTATAAGCCTAGTAGCAGCTGCCTGATGCAGCATCACCAAGGAGAGCGAGTCAGAGATGCTGCTCAGTCATGCTGCCTCAAGCTGGTTGAGGCATGGTAAACGGCACCCACATTTGATGCTGCCCGGCTACTCCGCAGCGCCAGAGGCAGCACGGGACGCGCACACAGAAGGCCGGAAGGACCAAGAGATGGGGGAGTCAGGAGGGCTGAGGCGTATTTAGGGGCACACCGAGACGAAAGACAGGGCGCTCGTATGCCTTGTGCACTCCTGCTGCTGCTGCTGCTGCGGCCCAGTGAGGGCAAGGGCTGAGTGGTCGTTCTACCTAAGAAGCAAGCCATATTCCCAGACTCCCGGCGGAGGGCGTGAGGGGCCTCCCCGGGTACCTCGGGTGATGTCGCTGTTTTGTGCTCGAGAGGGGTGATCCGACGAGCCGTTTAGGCACACATTATCCTTACCTAATTATTCAGCAATCAGGTGAAAGGATCAAAACTTCACTGTAGATAACGTGAATTTGTGCTAGACAAGTAAACGTTCTGGTTTTAGATTATACTATATTATTAATATATTATATTCATGTCGTGCATCCATATCCACCGTCTCTGCATATTGTGCAGTCAACCCTTTGCACGTTCAGGTAATACCATACCGTATATTTTCAGTGCATGATTGGAACAAGGTGTTCAGTTGTATTTGAACCTTTGTAGGCTTGGTACCCAAGTTAATCGTATTGGGACATGTCTAGTTGAGTAGGCTTGGTACCCAAGTTAGTCGTTGGAACCAACCTTGTGTTGTTTGAAGTTAGGATAGATAGCACTGACTGTGCTCATGAGCTTCGCAAGCATTCCTTAGACAGCAGAAGCGGATGAGGCTCTTGGTGAACTGCCCAAGCGGAGAGAGCCGTCTCCTGGTAGAGTATTCGTTATCAATAATTATTCTGTTTAGCCTGGTGGCAAAGACTGACTGCCGCTCACACAGTTCCACTGATGAGCGACGTCTTTGAAATGAATACACTTGCAGCAAGTTCCTGATGAGTGCACTGTGCTAGAGCTCAAGCACCTCCTTGAAGAAGAAGAAGGTCAGTTTTTATCGATTGCAATCAGATGCCAACACGGCTTGCCCTTGCTTGTCAGGGGTGAAACCTTTGCGCTGTTCCGTTACATGCGCTGTGTTTTGTTTTGCAGGTATCCCTGTCAAACAGCAAGTACTTTGCTATGCTGGTCAGCACCTCCAGGATGAAGTCGCCCTGGCAGACCACCACCTTGAGGAGTATACTTTGTCTAACGAGGTATGGGCATACTCCAATCTTGTATCATTTTGCTAAGCGACCATTACAGAGAAAGAAGAAGAACCAGCTTTGCCTCGGCTCTTACCTGTCAGACATATTTGCTGCAGTCTCCTGTGAAAAATGCACCTGCTGCAGTGTGCTGCAAGCACTGGCATCTCCTGCCGCTCCTCCCCTCTCCCAATGTCGACCACTGGACCAGCCCACGCATGTGAGCAGATGTGGTAGCTGTCTAGGTTGCTGAGTCCCGCAGGAGAAGACAAGCCTCACAGATTAAACAATTAAAATAGGACCAGACAGACCTTTCCCTATCAATCTTGTCATCCAGGTGGTCCTGTACCTGACTCGCGTGCTGGAAGCTCCCAAGATGGTGTTTTTGTGCTCGCGCTGCAAACCAAGCCAGCGCGTGCCGGAGATGGTGGAGGCGCACATGCCTGTGGGAGAGGCCATGCAGCTGCTGGTCAGCAGGTGCGGCATAGCGTGCAGCGTGGACCAGAACATTTATTTTTCAGATTAATCATGAGCAGTTCAGTAGAATGCTTCCAAGAGTGCAGGGAGTTTGGGGATAGCATGCTTGAATGTCTTCAGAATCAGGATTGCTGAAGTGCAATGATTTGCAGTGACTGCAATCTCTGTTTGAATGGCAGCTAATATGATGCCAGCTTGTATGAAGCCCAGAAGGGCCTCGTGTTGCTGTGCCAAAGGGGTCCATTTGGTGCCCACACAGCAGTTGCACCAAGGACCGTCAACATGGCCAAGACACAGGCGCTTCACATACGAGCAGAGGTGCCTGAGCTGTCCAGAAGAGCTAGGCACCATCAACCCACATCTCACACCCATTCTCTTTAAGGCATCAGCAGTCTTGGGTTTCTGTCCACCTTGCCGCTTTGGAGTCGCATTTTGCGCGTATGAGCCTAAGGGGAAGTTGCGGGGGCCATGCCTTTCCTACACAGTTGTGGGTGCCAATCTGCATTTCACGCCTAACAACCAGCATGAGCAAGCATTTAGCCAGCTGCAGCGCTCTCAACCCGCAGGAACTTGGCCGGCCCATTCCCGCCTAATGCCCCCATGCTTGCCAAACGCCAAGATGGCACAACAATCCTCCTGAACATCAACCCTATGGAGGGCCTTGCAGAGCTTCTGGAGCGCATAGCTCGGCATGAGGTGAACATATCTGTCTTGATTGTTGATGGCCCGTGCACGTGCAAAGCAGACATAGGGGGGTTGAATGATTTTATGCATGCTAGCTGCAACATTGTTGAGTGATTATGTGACACATGCGGGTATCCGTTGGCTCAATATTTTCTTGCTTCAAGCAAGTGAGCACCTTCAATGGCCAATGCAGGTTGTAATTCTCATTGGTGCCTTCAGGGAATGGAACCAGATACAATGACATTTAACCAGGCTCAGGATGGAGCGCTTCACATCCATGTTACACCGTCAAATGACTCCCTGGCTGGGCCACAGAACAGGAACTGCTATCCTGTTTATAAGAGGAATGTTTTGCCCCAGCGGAAGATGCCAAACATGACGGATACCCAGGCTGGGAAAACAATGCAGCCACTGCCGGACGTTTCAAAGGAGCTCTGTGTATTTTTTCCTTCGTGTTGATGTTTGAGGCATACATGTGCCCATACCAGCATCAATGCTTGGGCTGTGTGAGTGCTTTTGGACACTGCTTCATTGTGTCCAACTTAAAGTAGGTTTGGCAAATTGCGCTATGTTGCAGGCTTTGCAACCCCTCCAAAGAATAGTGTGAACATGCACTCAATTTAAGGATTTTGCTTCAACAATTCGTCATGCAAACGGATCTGGACATTGTAATAATGCCGTGTCACGCCAGATAAGTGCAGCGCCAGATTTATGCTGCATAACAGTCTGGCGGTAGACACGCTAGGAAGCATCAAGGGCGGCTAAGCGCAAGTTGCTAGAAGCTGTTATGCCAGTTAAGCCAATGCTGCAACAAGCTGTGCCAGAGGATCTAAGTTAAGGGGGAGTGTGTCGCGCAAGGCGCAACCATCGGCACACGCCCACACTGTAACGCATGCCTGCCTGTAAGCGCACTAGGCGGCCAAGGGCCATTGTGCCTAGGCAACTGCAGACTTAGGACTAAGTGGTAGGCTGGTGGGGACAGACTAAGGAAATCGGAGCTGACCAGATCAACAGTGACGGTCATGCAGAGTCTTTTTGGTTTGCAGCAGTCTCTCAGCGTGGCAGCCTCGTTGGGGGTACTGATGGCTTGTTGGAGGTACTAATGCATTAGTGGGACAGTGCTAATGCGGCTGAAGCCTGCTTTTGGATCTGTAATGGCTTGTGGGTTTTATTCAAAACATGGTGACTGAAAGACAAAACATTGCTCCCAGGCTCATCATCAAAACCGTTTTGGTGACCTTGGGCAAAGGTGATTTTGGAGGAAACATCATGTTCACAGGTTATGGAAGTTGTCAGGCCGAGAGTCTGCTTGCAGAATAGCCTCAGGCTCTAGACATTACCACTACATACGCAGTGCAGCACACTTCTGGCTGCAGCATTTATCTGGCGTGACAAAGTGGAAAATGGATGGCTCAACAAAGTCTGCTCTTCTTGCCGGCACATGTAGCCAACAGGACTCTACCCCAATGGCTTCAACCAAATCTTTCAGCAGATGAACTTCGATCCTGCTCTAGACCAGATCATCATGATACTATTGGCATACTGCCAGTTGAAACGAAAAATGGCCATCAAAGAGACATATAGGCCGTACAAACTTCGCTCTGGGATGTACACCTCGTTGAAGTTAAATGTTTTGATGACACACGACCAGAGCAACAACTAGAAAGAGCAACTGAACAGCACACTTGATTGAAACACGCCCTTGCACAGCAATGCTACAAAGTGCGCCTACATGCCTGTCACGCCAAGAGACTGCTGCACACCAAACAGGCTCATAACATGACCATAACGATGGACGGACTGGATTAAACTGGGCGCTGCCACGCCTGTTACGCCCCAAGGGCTAGCGGGGTCTACTCCCTGGCGTACATGTTACAAGGTCGCTAGGAGCAGGCAAGGTAGAAATGCGAGTTTGTCTTTGACGTGTAATGACTGTATTCAGCGATAATACAACTATAGCTCAACTACCAACAGGATCAAATGCTCCACCAATTGACTCAACCGACCTGCGGGTCACATTGCAGCATAAATTTGGCACTGCACTCATATGGTGTGACATACCATCCTGAATGGAGTGATGGGGACCATCTATAAATGTCATACTGAACTACCCCTCAATAAGCTTGGTCTAGACCGGTGTAGAGTAAGAAAACTTACTCTTGATATAAATACTCATTCTATTCAATACGCAACAAAAATCAAAATTACGAATAGGAGGTTTAAAAATATCAAGGAAAGAACAAATGGCTCTTTTCAGAACCCTCCCAACCTTTTTCCTTGTTTGAGGGTGGAGGTTTGCTTGGTGCTTGCACCAGATGTAAACTTCTTCCTTAATTCACGCAAACAGGGGTTAACTTACTGGGGTAGTCATTTCTTTTTATTTTGTGGGACATGAATTAAGCAAAGATTTAACGTCCTGATATGGAGTCGAGCTCGCAGTCTAACGATTGCTAGTCAGCCCACATTCTTCCCGCCATATGCATGCATGGACTGCCTGGCACAATCGTATTTTACAAGCAGAAGCTGCAGAACAGTGAGCCCATCGACCTCAGTCAGTTTGTCATGGATCTCAGGGAGGGAGACTTGAAGAATCCTGATACAAATCCAAGTATACACAACTGCAACCGCTCCAGTCATCACCAATGATGTGCTGTTTTATGCATGGGGCCAACTGGAGATATTACAACGAGCTTTCCTTGAACTCGTTCTTTCTATAAATGATCTAGGAGCAGGCCAGTCGCACTTCTCGACTGCTCATCATGCCACAGGCATGCTTCTACAATTATGAACGTCTACGTTCCACGGATTATTATGAGAATGTAGATCACAAACATCCCATCTCTAGCATGGCATGCATCTGAGATGGAGACATGCTTCTGAGACTGGTCTCGCGTTAGCCTCACCAGCGAGTTCTGATTTAAACAAGTAAAAATACTTATTGGGGTGGAAAGCAGCCGCGTGCACCTTGCACCATATGATTGTTTTGATGTCCACAGCCGTATGGAGTCCTAGATACTACTTCCATATTTTTAAAGAAAATCAATTTTCTTCTAACCCTCATCCACAACCCGTACGCATCCTCCTTGTGTCTTTGTGCTCCTCTAAGGCATTAGGGGAAGGGAGGAAAGGGCATGTCAGATAGACAAAGGTTTTGTTTGAATGGTGTTACCTTGAAGTTGTGATGTGAAGCGCGCGGAAAAAGAGACAACAATGAATGACGCCATACCCCCCCTGCCTGCTGCCTCTCAAGCTAGGGATAGCGCTGTTGCTCAAGCTAGAGATGCACGAATCCTTGCCAGAAGGAAGCGGATTCAAGAGAGGCTTGCTGCTCTACGGGAAGGAGATGTGACAGGCGCGTTGCATTTGCGTTGTTGTTTACAGGACGAGGCATAAGGGCTGGAACTTCTGTTGGGACCTTTTTGCCTTAGCTGTCTTACTTACAATCGTTAATGTCAGCATATTTTGCATGGGGTTTGAGAGTGCTCCCTGCAGCGTCTGCAGAGGGCACATGTTTGTGGGACGCGCATTGCACTGCTCACTTGCAGGAGGCAAGGAAGGTGAAAAGAAGGAGGAGATTGGAAAAGGCAAGCAGCAGCTTGTAGAAAGTAGGCGCAGGCTGTACCGCGTGAAGCTCAGGACTGACCAAGATACGAGCTCTGTGCGCGTGGCCGGAGATGAGCGAGAGAATGTCCACAGAACTTTGGAGGAGATGGCGCGGCAGGTATGACCAGGTTGGCCTTCCGTTGCATCTTCCTCCATCCTCAACATGGCATACCGCACCTCCATCACATCATGTTCATGCAGCATGTGTCTCAATTCGAACTTTCGTGCTGCACGCGGGCAAGCACTCGCTCGGCAAGCTTGTGTGTGCATGCAACTTTGCAAAGGAATGGCGGGGTCCTGGCGCTCCCATGACCAGGTCGATCCACACCACTTGATTGCACAGCGCTTGCGATCTTGGCAAGCTAGGCCTGTTAGAGGCCGCTCGCGCAGGGTCATGCAAGCCAAACTGACTTTGTTCAATGATGAGGATGGTCAACTGTATGCAATTGGAACGCACATGCCTGCATTTGGCGAGCCAGGACTGTCAATATAAGTGGATGTAATTGGCGACCCATCTGCGTGCATCCTGAGTGGGAGGGCCGTCTGATCTAGGAGTGTATACGAGAGGCAGCAGCTTCTGGGATGGGGTGATGCTCTGCTTTCCCTCAAGGCAGGCCAGTGCGCACGCATGTGTACATATATCCTCAACACGAGATCATGTCGCCATCAGAAGCGCTGACGCCTTGGTCGGCTGTTGCGTGCGCGCAGGAGCTGCGTGGCAAGCTTCTTGCGGAGGCTGAGCAGAGCGCCCGCCACAATGCGGCTGTGGCGATGCGGTGGGCCGACCTGTTCTCCATCGAGGTGCCACAGGACCTGTACCAGGAGATTGAGAAGCAGCGGCAGTCCTGCCAGAAGCTTATCTCCTCCAAGGACAAGCTCATCGCAGGTACGGGCTACGCTGTGCACTGCTGTCGCCCAGCACAGCCGCGGCAGTTTGGAGCCCGCCGCCTCATGTCTATTGGGCTGTGGATGCAGGGTCCGCACTCCTGACTGAGCTCAGTGCAACATCCCCTGCCCTGCATGCTGTGCGGACAAGCTCGGTTCAACAGCAGCCGCCCTGCATGGCATGCCTCAGAGCTCAGTGCACAGTCCTTGCGTGCCAAAGCCAGGGAACTCATTGCAACAGCAGTCGCCCTGCGTGCTGAGCCGCGGAGCTCAGTGCTCCAACATTTGCCCTCTATGCAGTGCTGACAAGCTCCAAGGTCCAACAATAGTTACGAGCGTGCCATGCAGACGCACACAGTGCAGTAGCATCTGCCTGCATGCCACGCAGACATAAAGACGGAGCTGAAGAAAAAGGACGACGAATTTGTGCGGACTCTCAAGAAGCAAGCAGAGGACATTGACACGTTGCTGCAGTTCATGAGCCGCCAGTTTGTGGAGATGCAGAACGCATACAAAGATGAACTGGACGAGATTGAGAACGCTTTCTTGGCGGTGCGTGCCTTGTGCGTGTAAGGGCCAGAAATTCACTGAACCTGCGTCTGCGTTGGGGGGGGCTTCAATGCTTGGGCAGGGGCTACATCAAGTCTTCATGTATTTTTGTTGCTGAGGTCAGTTCATTCTTCTGCGGCTTGATAGAAGGTGTGCAGGGGAATATCTCCAGCGTCTGAGGCTTCGGGCATCTGATTTGGAGATGCTGCCCATGTGCGAGACAGAGCAGTGTTGAGCCCACCATCTGGGTCCAATCCATGGCATCCTGTCTCTCAAAGCAGACAGCTTGCTTCATGCTTGGTTGTCACTCAGCTGGAGGTCCAAAAGCTAGACGACTGCAGCACGGGGTGGGCACATTGACAGGGATAGGGATTGTACACACTGACAGGATTAGGGGGTGGGCACATTGACTGGGATAGGGATTGTACACCCTGACAGGATTAGCGTGTGGGCACATTGACAGGAATAGGGGGCGGGCACATTGACAGTATTGTGTGGTGGGCACATTGACAGGATCAGGAGGTGGGTACATTGACAGGGATAGGGGTTGTTCACACTGACAGGATTATGGGGTGAGCACATTGACTGGGATAGGGGTTGTACACACTGACAGGATTAGCGTGTGGGCACATTGACAGGAATAGGGGGCGGGCACATTGACAGTATTGTGTGGTGGGCACATTGACAGGATCAGGAGGTGGGCACATTGACAGGGATAGG
>LKMJ01006115.1_pt1 | contig 11346 bp, 10 predicted proteins | sample 643391 | NCBI WGS metagenome assembly LKMJ01 (sample SAMN04112250, study PRJNA286221) | soda lake metagenome | biome: soda lake; feature: Kulunda Steppe; material: water; isolation source: sample PL-Br10 brine of Picturesque Lake | place: Russia: Kulunda steppe | collected 2010-07
CACACACACACACACACACACACACACATGCACACACCTTCTTCAGATTTGCGAGATCATGTTTGCAACTGGTGCTGCCACGGAGGAGGCCCACCTTGCTCTTGAAGCATTGGGTCAGCTGCCCTACATCTGGCACACCGGCCAACCAGAAGCAATGCGGCAAGCCATCTCCAAACTCCCGCCACTTCGTGCGATCGATTGTAATGCCTATCTAGACGGATGCTGCCCCTATGCATCCAGCATTAATGAAGGCGAAGGAATCCGACTTGAAAAGGTAATTATTTGCACAACTGGCTTGTTGTGGTGGCTGTGCTCTGTAGTCCCTTAGCCGAATCTGTAGGCCACAGCATGTCATGTCATTCTGGCCACACATCATGCGCAGCCTTGCCACAGTTTGGTAGGCACTGACCCTGGGTAGCTTGGGAATTGAAAAGGCATGGGACAGGGACGACGTGCCCTATGTTCAAAACAGTTGCTTTTATAGGCTTGTTACATGTGACCAGGAGGCATGCCAACATTTGCAATTGGCATCGGAAGGTTCCGTTGGTGTCTAATCACTATCACTCTGTCTTTTGGTGGGGACAGCTGAAAAGAATGTTAGATAAATTCAATTTCCTGGACTCATCGTATTTTTGATGCATTTTACCATGGTATTTCAGACAAGAAAGGGATTACAAGGTGCAGGAGTTGGGAACAAGGTTGTTTGGCCTATTCATTTCATTTCTGCAACACTGAAAGCATTCCTTTGCTCCTGACATGAACTGTGTCACGCTAAGCACACTCAAGCTAGATAAGCGCCTTCAGTTCTAGGTTTTTAGTGCAAGGCAGATTGGGGCTTTGTGAGCCTTGCTTGCATACAAACTGTGCAGATACGGTTCCTCCAGCCTTAGGGACCTCTTGGCTCTGGGCCAAAATTCTTAAGCAGTCTGAGCCAAACAGGGACCCACAGGGAAACCCCTCCAAAACAACAAGCTAGTGATGTGCATGCACCCCCTGAGTTGGGATAGAAACTAGTCTCATTATATATATGATATATGATCTATTATATACTATATATCTGCGAGCATGATTTAAGAGTAGGGTGGCTGAAAACAGTGAAATAGTATTAATATTACAAATTACGTTTGCCAAAAGCAATCCACAACACCACTTGGCACACAATGTCCATCAGAGCTTAGGGAGTGGGGCACTGATCAGGAACCTTGGTTGGTTAGGTTAGGTTAGGTTACAAAGCTGTACCTGCCAGACGAGGGCAGCTTAGCTGAACCTTGGTTGAGAGCCTCAACTTTATGAATTGTATGGCCTGTTTGATCTTTATTTAACCTTTGCATGGCTCATTATCAATCACCAGGCAAGCTCAGCCAACTGAATCCAATATAGTGGATGCTCTGGACGAGGCTCTGGTGGTATGAATGCAAAAAACAAGGCTTCAGCCTGAAAGACTTCCTGAGGTACTTTGTTGTACTATCGCAGGTGCTGATGAAGATGCCTTATTTCCACCCAAGCTTTTCACGAACGCTCCTGCTCCTGCCTGCACATACTCAGGAGTGTTGCCCTTTCCGACATTTCTGCCTTGGCCGCAACTCTGACACTTGTTCAACCTGGGCAGAGAAGAGGACTTGCTCAAGGTCTAACTGCAACAAGCGTCATCCAGCGTCAGATCTCACACAAATGTTACTCCGTGCATTCCCGCCTCAAACTCCCAGTCCCTTCAATGCTCCCCAAGGGCCAAGTCGAGCACCCATGCCACAGCAAAGGAACCACGCAGGTGTACCTCTGTTTCAACCACAGCAGCAGCAGCAGCAGCAGCAGCAGCAGCAACAACAACAAGAACAGCAGAGACAACAGCAGCAGCAGCAGCAGCAGCAGCAGCAGCAGCAGCAGAGACAACAGCGGGGAGAGCAGTACCAGGAGCAAGGCAGAGCAAGCACAGCAAACACATGCCATTTTGCAAACGGCTGCTGGAACCTCCAATGCAACAGGGATCACCCACCCTATCGCCAGCAGCTCCCAATCAGCGTCCTTGCTCCATTCGCTTTGCTGGAGGACACACAGACACCATCTATGGCAAACACCAGGCAGCTTGCGTCGCACATGCAAGAGAGACTGAACAGACTAGCAGCCAACAGTGCAGCACCCAACGTAAGTGTGCTTGTATGTATCGGTGAACACGTTCCTTCTCCCTTGCTTTTTTTGTCATGTCCAGAAGTCTAGCATTAGCCAAGGCAGTGTTCTATAGAGATCAATTCCAAGAGTAGAGTTATCAAGAAGAGAGGTCAGGAAATTAGTGAGAAGTGTCACTCCTTGTCCCCATACACATGCACCTCTACGTTTAAGGGATGACCTTGGGCAATTCTTTATTTCCCCCTCTTCCATCTTGATTGTCTATGACAAGGATATTGCTACACCCTTAATTATGTGGTTCAGTGGGCACTTAGTCACATGGGGTGGGAAGACACCTGCAGGACTGGGATGCACAGTCGCTGAATGGGTATGCGCACGCAGAGAGCGTGGCTCTACTTGCACTTTAAATTAGATAGAGGCTCATCATTGAAAATTAAGCTGGAATAAATCCATCCTGGCAATGTTTATTCAAAGGGAGAATGAATATGATTGAAATGGTTGCCATTGCCCATTTTTATTAAGTTGAAAAGCACTTATCTAGCCACGTGTCTGCCCTTGTGCGCACACAAATGCGTATCTGATTCTGTGCGTGCGCGCACAGGTTTTGAGGGAAAAGCTGCAAGAGCTTGTGGCACAAGTGGATGGCCTGGTGAGCCAGCCAAGCAACCCTGAGAGATATGTGAACACCGTCCGTGTCCAAGCACATATCCTGGCTGAGTTCATTGTCAAGGTAAACATAAAACACTCTCCCCATAAGAGTTATGTGCGTCGTTTGCTGAGGCAATGGATTATGATGCCCAAGGGCTGCACAGGGGGGCTTTCAGGGAGAGTTTACATCTCTTTTTGGGTCATAATTCATTCAGAGTGCGGTCCATTATACTGTTAACTGGGCGCTACCACGGTCAATATTGAAGTGCGTGCCTGGATCAAAGTTTTGATCCTAACATCATTGAGCCATGCCATCAGATTTTGTTTTGTTTAGAAAAGGGGCCGGACCAACTTACACAATTTTTTAGATGGTAGGTGTCCATGAATGAGGTGCCAGGCTAAGCTGGGTTCTAGAGTCACAGATCTAGGTGTTCACTAAGGAAAGCATTCTTGAATATTTGGGCCATTTCAATACAAGAGCATGCTAGAACATTGACTTAGCTTGAGCAACATTCTGAGCCCCTTGACATCCTTGTTCTGCTCTGCAGGTGCTTTTGCAACTGGCAGGGGTTCAATACAATGGCAGGGCAGGGCTGCATTCCCTCTTGACTGACAAATTCCCACAAATGATCAGGGGTGCTTTCCCTGACTCATCTCTGCCAGATGAGCTCATATGGGTTGCAAACGTGCTGCGCCTGATGGGCAACACCACAAAGCATGACACCCGCGCACGCCCAAACTTGGCCTACAATGAGCATCTCATCGCCTTGGCATGCTCTGCTCGCTGCTATGAGCTCATGTTGGATACGTTGACCAGACTCGCGAGCTTGTGTGATCAGGAATTTGCCTTGTGAACCTTGCAAAATTAAGTGTTTTATTGTAGGATATGTCACGCTGAGAGACAGCTACAAACCAAACAGACTCGTGGCATGACCATGACATGGTATTTGAGCAAATGTGGTGTGTGGACTGGTTGCGGACCGCGACATCGTACAACAAGCAGACAACAGGTTGCCCGCGATGAGACTGAGGAGCCTCTGATACCCTTATTCTTCCCTCCACTTTCTGTCTCTCGTTTCAGCCTGCAAATAGGCAAAGTCAGCGCTGCATGCAGCTGCTGTCGGATGCACTCACACTGGACGGGGACTGGACTGGACTGGACTGGACTGGGCGCTGTCACGCCTATGAACCCCCCAAAGGGCTAGAGGGGTCTACTCCCTGGCGTGCATCTTGCAAGGTTGCTAGGTGCAAACAAGGTATTACCGCGAATTCGTCTTGGACGTGCTCAAGTACAGCTATCATAGCTGTGTATGATAGCTGAACTGACAGTGGGATCAAATACTCTGCCAACTGACTCAACCAGCCTCCGGGTCACAATGCAGCATAAATCTGGCACTGCATAAATCTGGCGTGACAGATTGGATGAATTCAAATAGATGCCAGCATGGAGCTCCTAGGTATAGTGGTATTGTTTAAAAGATGTGAGGAGGTAAGTCAGAGAAGCAAAAAGACCTTATAACATGTCCAGACTTAACATGTCCAGATACTCAAATTCTCATGTGAAAGAGCATTTGATTTGTACATTTGAGCTGCGATTTTGTCAACTGTGTGTCATGATCATTGTTATGAAATTGCGAGGAAGCTTAAAAGTTTACTTCATGTCAAATAGCAGACAAAGCTTTGGGCCTGCTAGGTGAAGCAGTTGAGACAATCCAAGTCATTAGGGCTGAAAAGGAAAAGTTGGCAAAACTGAGCATCCCTGATCCAATTGGGATCGATATTGAGCAATGGGGTGTGTGGACTGGCTCCGGACAGCGACAGTGTACACCAAGCAGACATCACGTTGACCACAACTTGCTAATCAGATGAGACTGCAGAGTCTTTGATACCCTTATCCTTCCCTACGCTTTTTTTCTCTATTCAGCCAGGTCGGCGCTGCATGCAGCGGTTGGTTAAAGTGAAAATTTTTTCAAGGCATGCAGCTGTTGTCAGACACATTCACACTGGACTCGGACTGGATGGCGCTGCCACGCCTGTTGCCCCCCAAGGGTTTAAAAGGGTTTACAAGAAAAGGCCTGCAGTCAAGAAGTGCAACTGCAAGCCTGCTCATAAAAAGCTGTAAGTGCATTGAGGAAGGAATAAAGCTGGTTGTTCTACAAGTTGTTCTGGCTCATAACTAGCAGACACATTGTCGAAACCTGCGGGATGAAACAGAGACGCATAAGTCCTGCGAAGAGAGACCGCATGTGGATAGGTGCAGTGAAAAAAAGTGCTGCTCATCTTGTACGTCATAAGCATTGCATAACTTTTGACTTGAAGTCACAAGTAGGGGAGTCATTGTGAGCTCAGGCCCCTGTTTTGATTTGTAGGGTACCCTACCGGTGTGGTCACAAAGTCTGAAGTATGCCACGCTGCGGATAACGTCACAAGGGAGGTCAAGAAAAATGTATCTAGGAAGGATGTAGTGAATGTGTGACCAGGGCCCTCTTTGTAGTGAGGGCGCACCGTTGATGATAAGTGGAGCGTTTGCTGTTGCGCTCTCGTGGATGCATATAAGAATAAGCTGCCTTATAAATCATGTTATAATCCAAGTGCCTCTCCCTGAGGTCCACAACAAAATGACCGAGATCGATGGGCTCAAACGTCAGCAGCCTTTCTTTGAACATATGTACATCCTACGTAGGATTGTGTTAGACCATTCACAGCAGATAGCCTATCTATCCTGGGGATGCGGGATGACCAGCAATCATCGCACCGTGAGCTCAGTTGCATGTCAGCTTGTAAGATCTTTCTCGCAGTGCAGATATATTGCTTTGAGATAAAGCATTAATCAATATTGTACAGCTGCACTGCCGCCCAGAACCAGTTGAACTGTAGAGCTCTTGAGCCTCGAGGCTATAGCTATAGCTATAGCCTCGAGGCTCTAAACCTTGCCCCCAAAGGGCTAGAGGAGTCTACTCCCTGGCGCACGTCTTAAAAGGTCTTTATGTACAAACAAGGTGTTACTGCGAGTTTGTCTTTGACGCACTCAAATCTGAGACGTTCAGCTACATGATGTAGCTGAACTGACAACAGGATCAAATACTCCACCAACTGACTCAACCGGCCTCTGGGTCACAATGCAGCATAAATTTGGCACTGCACATATCTGACGTGGAGGAAAAAGAAATACTACGCAGGTGGTTGAACCCCACCCGCATCAATGTAGGAAAGGGAGACACATTGGTCCGAAGTTCTGTATGCCAAAACCCCACCAGAGACACGGAAACAAGAATGGAATGAGCTGGAAGCAAAACATGAAATCTTTTTCGCCATCAAAGGAATTAGGTGATGTGGTATCCGTTATCATTGTTACATGTGTGCACCTCTGGTGGTCAGTACACTGATGTAAAGTACTAACTATATTCTATGTTCCAAGTTGGAACCACTACGTCAAGCTGAGACACTGCTCCACACCAAATTCTATAAGACTCTTGGCATGATCATAAGCGTTATGACTTGGAGAGCTATCTAACCAAATCAAGGTGGACTGGCTGCAACCAGCGACATTGTACACCAAACAGACAACAGATTGCCCATGATGAGACTGAGGAGCCTCTGGACCCCTAATCCTCCCCTGCACATTCTCTCCCTGTTCAGCCTGTGGACAGGCAAGGTCAGCGCTGCATGCAGCCGCTGGCAAGTATACTCAAAATGGACTGGGTGGAGACTAGGTGGATGGACAGGGCTGGGCACTGCCACGTCTGTTGCCCCTCAAGGGCTAGTCTACTCCCTGGCGTACACCTTACGAGGTTGCTGGCCTAGTAGGAGGCAAGAAAGAGAAAACAAGGCATCACTACTAGTACTACTTGTAGTAGTATGAAATCGCCTTTGACGCGCTCTAATACGGCCATCGCTGAACTGATAAAAGGATTAAACACTCCACCAACTGACTCAACCAACATCCTGGTTACTATGCAGCAAAAATTTTGGCACTAAACTAGTCTGGCATGACAACCAGATCATTTTCATTACGAGTAGTCAACGGGGCCAAATGCTCAGCTATAATCATATATCAATTACATTATACTACAATAATAGTCTATAATAGGCTGTTGTTAGCCAGCAGACACCAAAGGACTGGTTTGTTATTACACTAGTGCCTTACAGAGTTATAGAACTGTCGCGCTGAGAGACCGCTACATCCACCTTGCTTGCTTTTTGAGTTGGTTTTGGTTGCAGGCCTGATTGGCTTCAGCTAAGCTGCCCTCCGAGTCGTTTGGCAGGTATAGCTGCCAGCAGTGTGTAACCTAACCTGACCAAGGGCTGTCAAACGACTGCATGTCACGCCTTAGAATAGGAGTAATGTCACCATCACTGTGGTGCGAATGATGTTCACCATCTACCTGAACACCATGAACAATGATGTTCACCATCATGGTGGTGCAAATGATTTGCACTTACACACGTTGAAGCGCTGTGCGCAGCGAGGTGGGCCAAGTGAGGTAAGTCCTAGACATAAAAGCAGCGAATTTGGTGCTGCCTTACCACAGCCAGTGACTGGCTGCTAGTACACTTCATAATGCTTCATCGTTGTTCATCAGAGCAGAAATGCTCTGAGTGCAGGACAGGAAGCTTGCAGCAGAAAGTAATAAAGTCAAACTGAAAATGAAGTTGATGGAGCAGGAGACTGGGAGCTGCAAAATCGTGGTGCGGTTCTATTTTGATGCATCATCTTGTTGTAATGCTACTGTCATGTAGCACCAATCCAAGGTACCCACTCAAAGCCAACGACTCATATTACTAACAGCCCCAGCTTTCCAGCCTCTGCAGCACTGCCTGAAGAGCCCGCTGCTCCTCCGTGCGCAAGCCGAGTGCTGCCTGCACTTCCGAATCCAGCTCCTCCTCACTGCCCTCACCCATCCCTACCCCAGCCTTTCCAGCCTCATCTGTGTCTGCACCCGCTGATACTGCAGCTTCTGAGCTTCCTGCACCCCGCCTGCACTTAGGGGTGGCCACTCCACTCAACTCTCCACTCTCGCTGTCCTTGCTTGTCTTGCCCCCACCTTCCTTGCCTCCAGCATCCTCTTCCGCACTGCCTCGCTTCCGCTTCCCTGAAGCCCCTGCTCCTCCCACCCCCGACTGCAACGCCCTGCCGCCCAAGCTCTCCCCGCCACTCCCTGCAGCAGCGCACCGACCGCCCTCCCCATCCGCGTAGCGCGCCAGTCGCCGCCTCACTGCCGCAGCAAGCGTGTGCACCATGCAGCGCGTCCACACGTATGTTGTGCCCTGCTGCCGAAAAGACGCACTGTCTTCCCACGCGTTGCGCAGCCGAGGCTGCGGGCCAGGGTGGCTGGGCACCGGCACGGCGTGTGAGAAGCGCTCAAGAACAGCAGGGTGCAGCTCCTCCTGCTTCTCCGCATGCTGCTTCTGCTGCTGCTGCTCCTCCCCCCCCTCCCTCTCCACCCCTTTGCCTCCTTGTGGCGCGCTTGCTTGCCGCTGATGCAGAACACCCTGTCCCTGCCCGCCACAGCCCAGCCCCTGCTGCCCTTCCGCGCTGCTGTCCTTTGTCAGCACGTCCTCCACGCAGCTCCAGCTGCGCAGCTCCTCGTTCGTGGAGGTGAGCACACGCAGCACCAGGTACACCTGCAAATGGGTCCATGGGGCAACTGTGGGAATGGCATGGGCTCTATAGCAGCACACACAGCACCAGGTACACCTGCAAACGGACCCATGGGGCAGCTGTGCTGCAGATGGGATGCGATTATGAGGAGCTTATGTCTAAGGGGCCGTTACAAAGGGATCATGGTTGGCCAAGGGGCTGTGGCAAGGGGATCATGATTGGCAAAGGGATCATGGTTGGCCAAGGGGCTGTGGCAAAGGTTTGGGCCTTGGTGAAGGGGCCATGGCAAAGGGGCTGCGGCAATGGACTGGGCCGTGGTGAAGGAACCCTGGCACAGGGGCCATGGCAAAGGGGCTGCGGCAATGGACTGGGCCGTGGTGAAGGGACCTCGGCAAAGGGGCCATGGCAAAGGGGCTGCGGCAATGGACTGGGCCGAGGCTTTGAGGAGCCTGTGCACACAGGCAAGGCGAGGGCCTTTAGTGAGGTGCGTAGCTCACGAGGGTTGCGTGGCCTCCTGTTGACTAGTGCATACTCGCCGGTGAACACATGCGCAAAGTCATGGTGCGATGATCTATGTGTGACTCTCATACACCCAAGTGCATCATGCCAATTACAGTGCGGCATGCCAATGACGGTGCAGCATGCCAGTTACGGTGCAGCATGCCAATAACAGTGCGGCAAAGCCTGAACCAGAGGCTGTGGATGTTGAGCCTGGCAGGCATGGGAGCGTACACATGCACAGAGGCACAGAGCATGTCCTGATGCAACAACACAAGGATACCCCAACACCAGAAGCTGCGCCTGAGGATAAACGATCAAAGGTTCTGGGCAAGCAGTTGCACAAAATACATGGGCAACCGTACCAAACAGCCAAGCTTTCTCCAAAATTGCAGGCATCAAGTATGCGCGTGCACGTGCTAGGACTGTGCCTGCAGACACCGATGGCATGTGCGATGCATTTATGCACGCACAGGTAGGTTGACGCAGCTGCTAGGAAGCACGCAAAGGGGCTCTGTCTGCGGCGCCTGCTCCCCTTCCTCCTCCTCCCCTTCATTATCCTTGTCGTCATCGTCCTCCCCCTTGGGGCCAACCTCTGGTGGTGGGTGCCTGCCCTCATTGCAGCGCGAGCGGGGCTGGGGAGAGGGGGGGGGAGGCGTCAGCAGGGAACTGCGTGCACACAAGATGATGTGTGTGTGTGTGTGTGTCTGCATCGTGCACTTGTGTGCACGTGCGCGTGTTGGGGGGAATAGGCGTTAGCAGGGAGCTGCGTGCGCACACAATGGTGTGTGTGTATTGCGCGCTGAGCATGCGCAAGTGTGCGTGTTGGGGGGGACAGGCGTTAGCAGGGAGCTGGGTGCGCACACCATGGTGTGCGTGTAGTGCGCGCTGAGCATGCGCATGTGTGTACGTGTGCATGGGGGGGGAGGCTAAAGCATGGAGCCATGCGCGCATGCGTGTGTGTCCGCCATTGGCAAGCTGCACACATACAGTGACAAATAATAAGTGATTATTATTCACGAGCAACTATGCGACCGAGCATTACTAAACGGTGAGAGTCACAAGCGACTATGCACAGGAGCAAGCCCTTGACTGCCTGCAAGACCATATGCTTCTATGCGTCTGCGGCACAAAACCCAGCAAATCAGGACCCCCCACCAAGCCACGCCACACCAACCTGGTGGCATCAAGGAAGCGACGGCGCTGCAGCAAGAGCGTGTCAATGCCGTCCTCAACACTGTCTCCCACGCTGCCGCGGTCCTTGCCCCGCCCACGTGCCCCTCTACTCTTCCCTGGTGCGTCAGGCGCTTGCGCATGAGCCCCTGCGGTGGCCGCTACTTTGTCACGCAGCGCCACACCCGCGGCTGCCAACAGGTCTGCCTCATCAAGGCTGATCTCCGAGAAAGGGTTGCTGCACGCGCGCAGACGCCACGCAAACAACCATTTGCAAGCAGCCCAAAAAACGTAGAAACGCAGCAGGGTGATTGCATGCCCCCTGGCGGTTAGGGCAGCAAGGCCCCCCTAGGTTGAGTTTTGTGCGTGTGTATGGGGTTGCAAGGACATTCAAGGATTCTGGTGTCCTCAGGACTGGTGCAGGGGTTTTAGTGTTGTGGGGTTGTTCCAGGGATTTTGGTGTCGCAGGACTGGTACAAGGATAACAAGGATTTGGGTACCATCAGGTGTGCCACAGGGATGTTGGTACCATTCATTGGGTGTGTGTGTCACAGGGATGTTGGTACCATTCATTGGGTGTGTGTGTCACAGGGATGTTGGTACCATCGGGTGTGTGTTTCACAGGGATGTTGGTACCATTCATTGGGTGTGTGTGTCACAGGGATGTTGGTACCATTCATTGGGTGCGTGTGTCACAGGGATGTTGGTACCATCTGGTGTGTGTGTCACAGGGATGTTGGTACCATTCATTGTGTGTGTGTGTGTGTCACGGGGATGTTGGTACCATCAGGACTGTCATAGGGAGACCTGTATCATGCGGGCACTCACATCGAGCATGGGCAAGGCATGCCGCACAAATGCTGGGCAAGACATATGCTGGCACATCTGCTAGGGGTAAGGGTGAGGGTTAGGGTTAGGGTTTAGGTTTAGGGTCTAACCCTTACCCTAAACCCTAAAACTGGCGTGCAAGAGCGATCCATATGGTGCCCCCCTGCACGCTCATGCACAGCAGAGGCTGTACAACTAAAAAATAAGGTCACCAAGTTCCAGCGGCCAAGCCCCGCTTCCAGTCCAAGCAAGTAGACAGAGGCGACCCAAACAAGCAGCGGATGGTATTGAGCCCTTATGCAGTGCCTTACCAGTCATGCAAGGACTCAGGTGTTGAGCGACCATGGAGTCCATGCTATGAGTTGGGTATTGTGCCACCATATGGTGTTCATGCAAGGACTTGGGTATCACGCAAGGACTTGGGTATCATGCAAGGACTTGGGTATCATGCAAGGACTTGGGTATCATGCAAG
>LKMJ01006116.1_pt1 | contig 11345 bp, 18 predicted proteins | sample 643391 | NCBI WGS metagenome assembly LKMJ01 (sample SAMN04112250, study PRJNA286221) | soda lake metagenome | biome: soda lake; feature: Kulunda Steppe; material: water; isolation source: sample PL-Br10 brine of Picturesque Lake | place: Russia: Kulunda steppe | collected 2010-07
AAAGGGGGGGGGGGGTATGGACCCCTTTAAACATGCTAGGCCACAAGGAAGGGGTTTCATGGGAAAGAGAGATGGCGATGCCCAATGGCGATGCCTGATGGCCATCACTAGGCGCAAGGAGAGGTACCCTGCCAGCAGGGATGGGTCTGGTGGAATATGGAAGGGATAGGTGAGCTTGGTGCAAGCACCATTTGTACTGTCATCGCCGTCTCTGTCACGGCTGGTCAGTTCTTTTTCAGGGCGACCCAGCCATGGGTTGCCACAGAAGTTTTAGGACTTCAGGGCATGAAATAATCGGGCCAACTGAGCTGAGTTGTCGCCAACTATGGGCGATTGGAAGGAAAAAACAGTCAATCCCAGCCACAGCGCATGGCGGGACAGCCACCGCGTGGCACCTTAGGTTGGCGGCTCCTTCAGCCAGCCCAAGAAGCCACACCTCCCAGGAGCACGCCTCTTGCAAACATTGCAAGCACTTGCGCCCACCCTGACGCAAAGCGGCACAGCTCACAGCTCGACGGGCCGTGCCTCGTTGGGGTTGAAGTTTTTGGCGGCATCCCAGTAGTGGCTGACTGATCGCATGGACAGCACCTGCACGCACACGTGCCATTTTGTGATGCAATCACACAGTTGAAGTTTTTGGCGGCATACCAGTGGTGGCTGACCGATCGCATGGACAACGCCTGCGCGTGCGCATGCCATTTCGTGCTGCAATCACAGACCTCCTTTGGGTGCGGGCACACACTGGCTGTACATTGAGCACGGAGCACGTGCTCTCGCGGGACGCACTGGGTAGGAAGGTGAAGATGCGCCCTGAGAGGAGACCCAAGAGGGTGTACATGAGGGTAAGCCGCGGCCACGCACGCGCGGCACCGCCTATTAGCACAGGCCGAGGTTTCCCCATCCCCTTGGGACACACATCATGCGGTGCGCGGGCCATGACACATCGTACATGTGTCAGCATTGGAAAGAAGGGCAGTTGCCTCCTCCCCACCTGTGCTCCCCCACCTGGGCCACACCCTGACGCGCACCTGCACCTAAAAAACCAGCGCAATCACCTCACGACATGGCACTGTTATCCCATGGCACTGTCATCACATTGCACGTCAATGATAAGCCCGCCACAGCTGACTGCGCCTCACGGGACGGATGCAAGCCCCCCCATCCCCCCTCCTCCCCGCCTGTGCAAGCCCGCACCTGCTGCGCGTGCTCCACAGTTTCGCACTGCTCCACCTTGAAGCCCTGGAACGCGGGCTTCTTCACAACGCCCTCCCACACCTGTTGGTGTAAGGGCGGACAACGATGGGGATGTGCAGCGCTCAAGTGGATGGGCTCAGCAGGAGCAGCAGCATGTCCTTTGTCAACGCCTGGCTGAACAGGCAGGGGGGGCTTGTCATGCACGCATGGCTGAGCAAAGCCTCACGGATGTTGAACTTAGGAGTGGCGCGTGCTTGGGTGGGCGAGCGCGCTCATGCTTGCTCCGCATTGTGAAATGTTGTGTATGTAAGTGTGTGTGTGTGTGTGTGTGTGTGTGTGTGCTGTATTTGTGTATGTGTGTGTGCGCGTACGGGAGGCGCCCATAATCTCCACTGGGCGGGTTGCGCTCTTGCGAAAGGGAGAAGAGTGTGGCTAGTCTCCTTGAGTGAGGCCCCCTGCGTACACGAGGTTGCCTGACAGAGGTAGCCTGACAGAGCCAACATGAGGTAGCCTGACAGAGCCTACATGAGGGAGCCTGACAGAGCCAACACGAGGTAGCCTGACAGAGCCTGGCAGAGGTAGCCTGACAGAGCGCGCTGCGCACGCACCAGGTTGCAGGCGTTGCTGGGCCCCTCGTCTTCGTCCTCATCCTCCTCCTCCTCCTCTTGCTCGAGCTTGCCTGGCCCCTGCAAGCGCACCAGCGCAGCATAGAGCAGCACCTCTCACCGATGCGGCCCTTGCCTCCCACAAACCCACTCCCAATCCCCCAACGCCCTCCCCTCCCCTGCCCCGCCCCTGGCCCCGGGGCGGCAGCACATGCCATATGAGAGCGCCATGAGCCATATGAGCGGCCATGTGTGCCATATAAGCGCATATGAGCAGCCATTTGAGCGGTAGCAAATGCCATATGATCGGTAGCACATGCCATATGAGAGCGCCAAGGGCCATATGTGCAGCCATGTGAGCCATATGAGCGGCCATGTGAGTAGGGGTCGGCGTTGGCTTATAGCGCTACAAAAATTCCAGGATATAACATGCCAAAATGGTGCCCTGCTGATTTGCTTTTTTCAGAATCCCCTCGAGTGACGGGTTGGCCTGAATCGATACTGTGAATCAGATTAAATTAATGTCGTGTATGGGGAAGAATCCTCCGTCTGGCTGGCCGGTCGCCCCAGACGGTTCTGATATCGATGTGTGCCACACCTTAGTTGTCTGCTACTGTGGTGAACAAGCTGGGCAAGCAAAAAGCCTTGAACAGATAAAGTGGCTGGAGCTCAAGGCTAAGGAATGGGTGCAAGCAGCGCCAGGCGCAGCAAAGTGCAGCTTGGGCATGGCATCACAAGTGGCACAACTTCGCTGGTGCAGCTCTCTTCTTCTCTCCCTCACTGGAAAAACCTGTTGCCTCACTTATCATCAATACACGATAGCAAACACAACACATAAGCTACACTGGCATGCCTGCACACAAGGACGCAAACCCGCACCCGCGGTACTTCTGCATGCTTACACGTGCTTGTGCGGCTGTGCTATGGGCACAAGCACAGGGCCCAAACAAGCTGTGGCACATGCATTCATGCCAATTATGAGCGTGGGTAATCCCTCCAGGTAGATAGCTGCCAAAACGGGGATGCAGGGGTGCAGAGAGGATGGTGTGCATGAGGCACCTGGTCCTTACTGGAAGCTCAGGAGCACCAAATATAGCTCTATATTGGAGCCTACGACGCCATAGAACACGACAAAGTGAATACTTTCCTTTCTTAATTTGCAGGAGGAGTGCATACACCACATTCTATCCAACATTCAAGTTTGACCGTGAAATTTGGGCTGGCAGGGGGAGATCCGGCGTATATAGCGCCTGAAATACGGTGCATTATAGCGTTATATCGCTATGTAGCGCTATAGATTTGTCCATATAGCGCTTTATGCCTGGCTTTATGCCAAAACCTACCAATGAGCAGCCATATGAGCGGCAGCACATGCCATATGAGAGCGCCATGGCCATATGCACGGCCATGTGAGCAGCCATATGAGTGGCAGTACATGCCATATGAGAACGCCATGGGCCATATGAGCAGCCATACGAGCAGCGGTACATGCCATATGAGAGCGCCATGGGCCATATGCGCAGCCATGTGAGCCATAGGAGCGGCCATATGAGCAGCAGTACATGCTACACGAGAGCGCCATGGGTCATACAAGCGGCCATATGAGCCATTTGAGTGGCCATATGAGCAGCCACATGAGCAGCGGCATTTGCAGTATGAGAGCTCCATGGGCCATGTGCGGCATTGGGTACACGGAGCAAGCGTGCACACGCACGCTCCGGCCCTATGCCAGTAGCATGCGGGAGCCATTGCTCGCGCTGCGCAGTTCTGGGGCGCTTGCTTGCAGCAAGCGGAAGCAAAGGCTCTGGCACAATGAGCAAGCAGGCTTTTGCTTGCTCTGCGCTCGCACTGTGGCGCAAAGAGGAATGTGCAAGGACAGGGGCTGCAGTGGGAGGGCCATGATGAATGAGATAGGGTGAGGGTGTAGGCTTCACTGACAGCGGCTACAGTGGGAGGGCTCCCTGGGCCCAATTGGAGCTCTCGGAAAAGCAGGCGCAGAGTCCCATTTATAACCAAAAACTGAGTCCCATTGGGAATCGAAAAGCTGATGCAGCACCCGTAGTCTTGAATTCGTGAGCAGTTGCGGGTTTGGCGCCCTCTGGCAATGAGCTGAGTGCGCGCTGGCACCAGCACACACGTTTCTGAGGGCCTCAGCGATTTACAAGAGAAGCGCCCCCCAACCCCACCCTTGCCTTGCACCACTGCAAAGCTGCGGCCCGCGCATCGCACTGCCTGCGCGCGTACGGCACTGGCCTTACCTGCTTGGGCGCTGGCAGCGACCAGTCGATGCGGCGCAGCATGAGCTTGGCGTAGCGCTTGTGTGCCTTGCCGCAGCCCTCCACGATGACCAAGCTGAATTCAGGCGTGATCAGCAGCACGCCTGCGCAAGGGGAAAATAGCAGCACGCCTGTGCAGTCAGCAGCACGCCTGCGCAAGAGGCAGCACGTCTGCGCAAGAGGCAGCCTGGGGCCGAGACTATATAGGGGGGGCATGCGCATTGGGTGGGTGGAGCAGGCAGAGGCACCTGCAGTGATGGAAGGTGGGTGTGTGGATGGGGTGGGACTGCAAGACAAGGGCGGGAGCACAACACGCCGAGCTTGCGCCACTTCCCAGCGGTACTTGCGCACAGCACTCGCGCACGACAAGCAAGCAAAGTGGGGTGCAGGGCGCAGCTTGCCAGCTGCAGAGGGACGGCAGAGGCCTGAGCTCAGAGCACCTGTCGGTCCGATTGCGATCGTTGTTGGCAAGCGCTCCCCGTTGCAGATGCCCACCATTCATGTGGCTGTCCCGCTCAGCAGCTGCGAAGCCAATTTACTACCTGGTCTCCACAGCCTGTGCGGGCCGCTTGGCGCGCACGCGCGGCTGCAGCAGCTCACCAGACATGCAACTTGTGCCTCCTGCTGCTCACAAGCCGCGGAGTGCTCTTGCTCTTCCATCCTTGTTTGCGCTCACCAGTCATGTGGTTTTCCTTGGCGTTGATGTCCACCTTGTAGCGATTCTGGGGGTTGTCCAAGCGCTCCACGCGGTACACAGCGGCAATGAGGTCAATGCCTGCGGAGGCGTGGCACACAGAGCATTGCTTTTGAGTTGCGACGCGAGGCGGGCCACATTGCAACGCGAGGCGGGCCACATTGCAGCACGAGGCGGGCCACGTTGCAGCACTCTGGCAACGCTGGTCTGCACACCGTGGCTTGCGCTGCATTCTGAAGGCAGAGGGCGCGCTGTTGGGCGCGCTGCACACAGTGGTGCTCAGGGGCAGGCAGGGCCATGCAGGGGCACGCAGGCGCAGAGGCAGGGCCACACATATGCACAGCGACGGCGGTGCGGTGCTGTCCCTAGCGGGGCTGTTCCGGAGAAGGTGCTGCTCTGCAGAAGGTGTGCTCCGTTGCTGGCGGAGCAAGGTGGCGCACACATCTGCACACTCATGTTAGCAGGCCAATGATGAATGTGCCCTATGCCCTTGGAGGGCGTTTGAATGGCAAGGACGGCCTGAGGCGGGGGTTGTGCAAGGCAGTTGGATTTCTGCATGCTAGGGGTCAGCATGGCCATGTTCCTTAATTCGGGCATTGCTTCCAGAGGGAGAGCACCCGACAACACACGAGATGTTGCTTGTGGGTGCAGCACCTGATGTATGACGCGGAGGCGCTGCGGTCTCACTCATGGAAGCGCTGCAGTCTCACTCATGGAAGCGCCTGATGTACACACTCATGGAGGCGCTGCGGTCTCACTCATGGAAGCGCCTCTGATGCACACAGCTCCAGCAGAGCATGAGCACTACTCCAGCAAAGCAACGCACTGCTCATGAGCATGGCGATGCAGCAAAACGACGCAGTGCGCGCTCTCACAAGTCCGCTTGTCAGGCACTGCCCACCATGCACTGCTTGTCAGGCACTGCCCACCGTGCACTGCTTGTCAGGCACTGCCCACCGTGCACTGCTTGTCAGGCACTGCTCACCACGCACTGCCCAACCTTGAGGCTCCCCCCAACTTGCTGATTGCGGTTTGCATGATGCACTGTGTGCATTTCGTTCAACACACACACAACCCCGCCCACCCACCCACACCCACACCCACACGCGTGGGCACGCGCAAACACACACTGGGACGTATCAAGATACACACAGTGGTACATGCACACGTACCATTGTCATCGAACATCTTGCGCTGCTTTTTCTCCCTTCGCTCAGCTGGCGTCAGCATGCGCGCAATGTTCCGGTCATCGTGCGCTGACTGCGTGGAGGGGCAGGATCAGGGAGCAGCACATGCGGCACAAGCGAAGCGCACATGCATCCTGCCTCTTTTGCTGGGCATTGCAGCTGCTGCATGGCAGGCACTCCAGATGCCAAATGCTGCGCACCCCAGCAAAAGATGGCGGGGGCCATGAGCATATGCTGGTTGCCTGGCCTCAAGCGAGCGCCTGATTTGAGTGGGGAAGATAAGCCCAGGTGCACACACTTCTTTCAAGCGGAGGCATGCAGTGGTGGACCAACACAAAACAAAGGGGCTAAGAATTTGAGCGGGGTTGCTTATAAGAGCTCAACATTGAACAGCCTACGAGCGTGTCCCTTAGAGGCCTGCACTCCCTGCTGCACAGCCCCACATGGGCAGCGTGTGCCAGGCGTCGGCGCCACAGGGGCAAAAGCGTTTGCAGAACAATGAGATGGCCGCCCTCATTGCAGACCAACAGGGCTGTCCCTGCTTGTGTGGGCTCTCTCCCTCAATTCCAGGATGTGTCTAGTGTGACAAGTCAGCACCCAGCAAGGGTGTGGCACGTCAGCATCCCCGCCATGAGTGTGGCACGCCAGCATCACAGGCAAGAGTGTGGCACTCTAGCATCCTGATTGACACCCCTGCGCCCAAGTGCCAAGCTCAGCCGTGCAAGCAGGGATGTCTGCACACACAAGGGGCTTGCATCGTATGACGAGGTCACAATGTTTCATTGGGGTGCTTGTGTGTGTGTTTGTGTGTGTGTGTGTGTGTGTGTGTGTTGATGCACGCACCTGCCGTTCAGCCATCTGTTTCTTGGTCTCTAGCTCAAGGAGCGTTGGATCTGCCACTGCCTGCAAGCACGCATACGGGGGGCAGAAGGGCCTCGTGAGTGGCCTGCTCCTTCCAGTCATGCAATACATGCTGCACACCCTCCTGCTCTCCTAGCCACAGAACAAGCACGCTGCACGCGGTCATGCACACCTGCTCCCCCAGCACGCAGAACATGTATTCCGCACATTCCCACACTCCCTGCTCTTCCCCCAGCACACAGAATATACATGCCGCACGCATACACGCACACACCTGCTCTCTCAGCACGTTGAACATACATGCCACGTACACACACCTGCTCTCCAAGCACGCTTCATACACAAAAACACACGCCCACCCTCCTGAAACGCAGAGCAAGCTGCACACACATGCACATGCACCTGCTCAGCATGAAAGTGGCACGTACATGCTGCTCCCCTCAACACCCCCCCCTGCCCTACGCTTGGTCCTTCAGCATGCAGTGCTTACATGCTGCACACCCACTCACCCACCTACCCACATACACACACATACACACACACCTACACACACACCTACACACACACCTACACACACCCACCTGGTCCCCCTGCGCGCAGCGCTTACATGCTGCACACCCGCCTACCGACCCCAACACACACACCTGCTCTCCCAGCACGCGGTACAGGTTGGACAGCTTGACCTTAGGCTTGGCGGGCTCCAGCAACCCTTGCCTGCGTGCACACAGCGGCGAGGGGCAGCTCTCGCACAGAGGGCAGCTCTTGTCTGCGTATGAATAAACCCCAGAGCTGCTGGGCCTGAAGCATCTGTGCGTTACACAGCAAGTGCACCGGAATCCCACGTACACGCACCGGCATGTAATGCAAATGCTTTGAACACATGTAACGCACTGATGCTGAGCAGGCACGGAATGCTTCCATCCACACGTGCAGGCACGCACAAACATGTGTGGCTGTGTGCGCATATGCCATAAGGGTGTGAACGATGCTCACCAGCCGCCCTTCCCACACGCATGACCCACCTCCACATGCGCGCAAGCACACGGCAATCCACACCCACTCCCTCTGCGTTCCCCTACAAATCCACGCATCACACCACACACCCATCGACACACAAATACGCTTGTCATCAAGCGCACCAGGCTACATGCTCGCAAGCACAGAAACCCCCCAAAAGACCGCCAAGGTTGAGCTTGGCTCAAGTGCACCCCCCTGCCTCAAGGCCCGCACAAGTGTGCACGCTTGAAGAGGTCCTTGCTCGCAAGCGCACAGAGCTTGTCCAGCCACTTGCGCACGTCAAGTAGCCGGTCGAGTAGCTTTTGTGCACTTCAAGTAGGCTGGTCAGGCTGCTTGAGCACAACTGCACAGAGTGTGCGCACATGCGCAGACTTGAGACCCTTTCGCGCGTACACGTGCCTATAGTGCACCCTTTGCCCTGAACATATGCAATCCTTGCTAATAACCGATAGGACACTGTGCCCTGCACTTAACGGTCCCTTTGCCCTGCAAGTAGACCCTCCGCCCTGCACCAAACACAACCTCTGCTTTCTACCTTGCACACCCTGAGCACGCCCGCCTGCATGCTTGAGCTTACCTGATGAGGTCCTGCTTCTCTGCCTCCCGCGCCTGCCGCCGCTGTGTGCGCAGCTTCTTGAGCTCCTTGCGCGTGAGCTTCAGGGGCTGGGGTGGGGGTATGGGCAGCTCCGCGGGCGGCTCGATGGGCACCGGGTGCTCCACAAAGTGCGTGATCTGCAGAGCACCGGGGTGGAGGAATGGTGGGCACTGGCAGGATGGGGTGTGTGCGTGTGCGTGTGTGTGTGTGTGCGCGCGTGTACGCGCGTGCGTGTGTGTGCGCGTGTACGCGCGTGCGTGTGTGTGTGTGCGCGTGTACGCGCGTGCGTGCGTGTGTGTGTGTGTGTGTGCGCGCGCGCGTGTGCGCGTACGTGTGTGTGCTGCTATGCGCTACAGGCACCGGGTGCTCCACAAAGTGCGTGATCTGCAGCGTGCCAGGGTGGGGGAATGGTGGGCACTAGCGGGATGGTGTGTGTATGTATGTATATATATGTGCGTGCGTTTGTGCGCGTGTGTGCGTGCACGCGTGCATGCGTGCATGTGTGTGTGCATGTGTATGTATCAGGCGCGCGTATGGCAAGAGGGTGCGCCCCGGCAGAGAGCAAGCGGCTCCGCTGGCTTTTGGGACGCCCCAAAGAGGCACCAGAGACACCAGAGGCTTCAAAGAGGCACCAGAGGCACCAGAGAGGCACCAGAGAGGCACCAGAGGCACCAGAGGCTCCAAAGAGGCATCAGAGGCACCAGAGAGGCACCAGAGAGGCACCAGAGGCACCAGAGAGGCACCAGAGAGGCACCAGAGAGGCACCAGAGGCTCCAAAGAGGCATCAGAGGCACCAGAGAGGCACCAGAGAGGCACCAGAGAGGCACCAGAGGGCCACAGCAGAGCAACGCACGCACCGAAGCAGAGACAAAATGTATGCTGAAGCGCAGGTTGACGATGGCCCTTGGGATGGCATGCAGATTTGTGACCTGCAGCGCTGGTCCACGCACAGTAGGGCTGTATGGATGGCAACGCTTTGTGCCCCCTCTTACAGCCACTTGCTATGCACACTTCATTCTCTCAAGCCGCGCCCGCGCCCCCACCTCCTGGCCCCCCATTTGACGCCCACCCGCTACGCACCTTGGCTTCCTTGACGGCCACGCTAGCGCCTTGCACCTGCCCTGTGACGCCCTCGCCAGGCTTAGCATCCACCTGCATCTCCTCCCCGCCGTGCGCACCATCCCCGTCAGCTGCTGCCTGCTGCTGCTGCTGCTGGCCGGCGGCGGGCGACTGGACGTCCGCCTCGTACGAGCCAGTGGCCAGCAGGTTTTTGTCCCACCTGCATGATTAGACAGTTTGTGTGCTGCATGCATGTGTGTTGCAGGCGCGCATCTGTTCCGTCTGTGCGTGTGGGTGTGGGTGTTGCGTGTGCGTACGTGTGTTTGTGCTTGTGTTTGTGCATGTGCGTGTGTGTATGTGTGTGTGTGTGTGTGTGTGTGCGCAAGCATTTGCTGACATGCTTGCATGCATGCATGTGCGCATCCTTTGGCAAGCCTGATCCCGTGGCTTGCGGATGACCTCACACATCAGTCCAAATGCAGACATGGGCTGGTTGCCTACTCGCCTGCCTGCCCACCCTTCTGCTCGCCTGCCTGCCACTGCACCAAAAATCACAATCCCTGTCCTCCAAAAAAAGGGCATCTAAAAGCTGTAGCTCCTTGTATTACCTAATAATCAGTAAGTTGAAGCCAATTACACACAGGCTACTACCAGCTCCGTCTGCGCCCACAGGTAAGCTCGCGCACTTGCACAGAGCGAAGTCACAAGTAAGGAACGGTTGTGCACACTCGTACATGCACATGTGCGCACACACACACACACAAGCACTCACTCACACACACACACACACACATGCGCGCACGCCTGGTGCCCTCACCACTCAACATCCGGAACCGCTTCTGGCAGCTCCTCTTCCTCCTCTTCCTCTTTGTGGGCCCCAAACCCTGTGGGCACAGGCGTGCCTTCTCTGGACACGGACTTGGCCTGCAGGGATGGGGGGGGGTCAACCAAGATGGGAGGGAGTCAGCCAGAGCTAGAGAGGGGTTCGCCAGGCACAGGCATGTCTTCTCAAGACACGGACACGGCCTGCAGTATAAGGGCAGCAAAAGGGCAGTGAAAGGGCGGACTTGGCCTGCAGTATAAGGGCATGGGGCAGCCTGGCAGGGATTCCAATGGGGTGGCCCACTGGGATTTGCTCATGAGCATAATTGAGGTTCAGGCGCACAGAAGCCAAGGCGTGGGCCTGAGCTTGCGCACGCACAAGGCTGGGTCTGGGCAGCACATGACAGGTTGGGCATGCGCGGGTCGATGACCGAGCTCTGCCAAGACCGATAATACAGCTGTGCTGCAGCAGGCCTCTGCCCTTTTGTGCTAGGGGGTCAGGAATTTGGGGTCAGGGTGCCCACAGGGATGACACACACACATGCACGCACACACATACGCACACACACACGCACACACACACGCACACGTACACACACACGCACACGTACACACACACACGCACACGTACACACACATATGCACACGTACACATGCGTACGCGCACACACACGCACACACGCGCGCCTACTCACTTTGATGGGCACCAGGTTGGGGTTGGTGCCCAGTGGTACGAGGTTGGGGTCCATGCCTGAGGGCAGGGGTCCGATGGGCCCCTGGGGCGTGCCTGCCCTGCGCGCGCCGGCACCCTCACCGTAGCGCGCTCTCAACCTGCGCGCAAACACGCACGCGCGCCAGCAATGCGGGCACTCAGGTGTGCGGGGCATGCCCAGGAGCGTACGTGCCATGGTGCTCCCTGTGCCTGTGGCGGGGCTCTGACAAATCTACACTGCCTGCACGAGCACCCAAACTCGCCTCAAACACACCTGACCTGCTCCCAAGACACGCGCCTGACCAGCTCTACCGGCCTCCGCA
>LKMJ01006117.1_pt1 | contig 11343 bp, 20 predicted proteins | sample 643391 | NCBI WGS metagenome assembly LKMJ01 (sample SAMN04112250, study PRJNA286221) | soda lake metagenome | biome: soda lake; feature: Kulunda Steppe; material: water; isolation source: sample PL-Br10 brine of Picturesque Lake | place: Russia: Kulunda steppe | collected 2010-07
AACCGTGCGGTTGAAAATTTTTCAACCGCAGGTGCGCTTGACCATTGATTTTTTCAACCGCATTTCAACCGCGGTTGAAATCAACCGTTTCAGCCGCACTTCAACCGAGGCCAGAAAGTTCTGACGTATGCTGCTGGCCATCCCCCTTTCCAGTGGGCAGTACTGAAATAGTATCTGATCTGGAATAATAGCAAAGCTCATATGCTGCAAGGCATGGTAGAACTTTTTGAAGCCATAGGGGTTGAGTCTTGTTGGCTACATGTGCTGGCAAAAGGGAGTCTTTGCATGGCAGAGGATCAGCACAAAATGCTTTTGTCAAAATGACTTTCCCCCCTTGCAAAGGAAAATTCCATTGTGAGCCTCACTTAGTCCAAGGTGTGTTTGTTCATAACCAAAACTGCTTGCAGTCCTCTTGATGTGCTCACAAATCAGGAACCCATTAGGTAGCTGCAATACACAGAGGGCGACAGAGGAGCACCCCCATTGTGTACATAATCGGGCCTAATGTTCTGCATGAGAAGTGGCAAGCCAAGATTTTATGATCATACCGTGCAGAATGGACCGCCTCTTATCTTTCTGTCTTTCAAGCCAAAAAAAAAGACGACAAGCATTTCAGGAATGAGGTTTCCAACAGTAAAAAGTATGTCTGCTTGCATCAATTATGGGAGTGGCTTGATTCCAGTTCAAGCAACACTCAGTCTATCATTTAAAACAGAGGGTAAATAACTCACCACAGGTCGGCCGCGAGGATTATAAATTGCACCTGCCCCGTGATAATGCTCTGAATTGAAGTAGAAAGCATCCAGCTTTTGCTGATTGCTGATTGCTTAAGTTACATACTGAGTGCAGCTTGTTTACTTGGTATGATGACATATTAGATTAAACAATGGGCAACTAACTTGGAGTCAGGTGCTAGCTCCTGTTGACTTTGGCCACTGCTATCAGCGACAAAATGAAGGGTTGGCCTCTAGCAAGGCTGTAAAGTTCAAAGTTTCCTGGTTGGTCATCGCAAGCCAGACACAATCCATAACGTCAGAGATATAGCACAGAAAATGTCTTGTGACACACCACACCTGGTTTGCAATGTTGTGCATTTCCATATATGCATCCCTGTGCTGTAAGCAGCTGCTTCAGCGTTAAAATGCTGCTCTCTTGCGACGCTTTAATCGTGCGAAGGTGTGTTTCATTACAGTGCTTGATTTCAACACGATGCACTTCCATGTGGGAGGGTGTGTGGTGCAAATATCCCGCTGTGCAAGAAACCATTTGTTGCACTACACATCAGCAATTTTGTCTGTCCTTGGCCTTTGCAGCTCCATCAGGAAAGAATAGTTGTTCTGTAATAAAGCTGTAAAAGTAAAGGCTTGCTTCCATGGTGACTGTTGCAAGTTAGGCAGCCGCATGCTAGGCCCACACATCTTTAGTGTTGCAGGGCTGATTATGGTATCCACACATGGAAATAATCTGTCAGGTGTATTCATTTCAGAGCTCCAAGCTGTGAGTTTGGGGAAAACTTTCACCTTGTAGCAAAGTCTGTGTGCATAGAAATTCTTTGCCGTCGGCTTTCGGCTCAAATGTATTGAAGTATTATTTTCTTAGACACATCCATACTTTATTTCGTGGGTTTACTTGTTTACTTGTGTAATTGAAGCCTGGCCCTATACCTGAAAGTAGTGTTGAAGTTACACTCAGAACAGGTCGACCTATGTGTGGGTTAGAGGCAAACTCCTAGTCCACCTTTCAAGACCAAAGGCTCTCAAAAGGAATATGCTTAGTTGCATCTTTTACAAAGTAAGTTGCTTAGGGGAGTGAGTCGGTTGTCGGTTGAAAGCAGTTATTTGTAAGCATGATACATTTAAGAGACTACCTTTGACTGGCATAAAAAGCAAGCAAACAAAGAGTTAAAAGAGAACTGGGCTAACTGCCACACTAACAAGGTGCAGGAACGCCCGCCTGTGCTGGGGGCGCAGGTCAGAGGCTTGTGTAGCTGAGCGAAGGAGAAGGAGGAGCCCCACAGCTATGCACCTTTACCACCTGACCTTGAGCCGGCCGTCCGGCGTGCAGACAGCCTGCTATGGGAACTTTTCCGGGCCCAAGGTGCGGGACGCAGGGGATGTACACACTCATCCCTCTTGCCAGGCCTTCAAGGCTAGCATGCATGAATTCCCCCTCCTGTAAACATGTTGCTCGAGGGTAATTTAAGGGACCATGCCATTCTACCCTGCATGTGTGTGAAGGCCCAAGAAGTGGTGGTGTCTCGGGGCAAAGTGCTAGAGCTGCTGCGGCCCAACGAAATGGGAAAGCTTGTCACCATCACCAGCTCCGAAGTCTTCGGCTGCATCCGTGCCCTGGCGCCTTTCCGCATAACGGGCGCGTCCACGGACTACATCATCGTGGGCTCTGATTCCGGCCGGATCGTGGTACTGCAGTACGATGGGACGCGGAACGTGTTCAAAAAAGTGCACCAGGAGACTTATGGCAAGTCCGGGTGCAGGCGCCTGGTGCCCGGCCAGTTCCTGACGTGCGACCCCAAGGGCCGGGCCTGCATGATCGCCTCCATAGAGAAGCAGAAGTTTGTATACGTGCTGAACCGGGACAACGCAGCCAATCTCACTATTTCATCGCCCCTGGAGGCCCACAAGTCCAACACCATCGTATTCAGCATCGTGGGCATGGACTGTGGCTTTGACAACCCTATATTTGCAGCCATTGAGCTGGACTACAGGGAGGCTGACCAGGTGGGGGAAGCACGGGGCAGGGCCAAGCATGCATGCATGGACGTAGGTCCATACAAGTGCAAGCATCAGCTGGCAGAGCCTTCTAGGGGTTGTGCGCCCGTGGTGCACATGGGAGGCAATTACGTGGCTACCAGCTCCTGTCTCACAGGACCATGCTTGCTTGATCGCACAGTGCATGTCTGCATGGCTCATGCATGCACCGATTCGTGGGCAGTATTCCTTGCCCCTGAGGCAGAAGATTGTGTGTGTTGTGTTCATACCTCAAGGCTCACATGTGCGTGCGCATCCTGCCTCACACACCCCTCCACACAAAATCACCATAGGAGCATAGGACATGCGGACCATCCAACTCCTGTTGTACTGAACCCGACATGGGCAAAGTATCACCCCATGCTGGTGTGTCAAATGGGTAGGCACCATGGCACATCAGCAATGGCGATTTAGGGCTTGCCTCTCTGCAATTGACGCACTTGCGCAGGTTCTAGAACCTTTAGTGTGTCGTGTGCGAAGGCATGCATGGTGCTGTAATCCACTGTTGGTAGCAGAGTCCGAGGGTCCCCAGCTTATTTGAGCTTAGTGTGTGTAACAGCACTTGCGCACTCACACATGGGCTCTCAAACATGCCCTCTGTTTATCGAGGTGTTCACTTTCTCAGGTGGAGTGCATTTGCTTTACCTCACATGGCCGGGAGGCAATGCAGGGTGTAAGCGCTTGGTGCAACACCGGCGTGCTTGCTCCTTTGGTACTGCTTGCTCCTTTGGTACTGCTGCGCGCCACCCTGTGCGCTTGCCGCTTTGATGCCGGTGCAGGACTGGACGGGGGAGGCAGCATCCATGGCCCAGAAGCAGCTGACATTTTACGAGCTGGACTTGGGGCTGAACCATGTGGTGCGTGGGCTGTTCCAGTGCCGTGCACACATGGGCACAACCATGCACTGCACAGCCTTCAGGTTAAGTCACATGTGGTGCACACATGGGGCTGTCTTGACTGTGTGTGGTGCATGGTCACAAGGCCAAACCATGTGGCGTCTTGTGCTTTTGGAGCACACCCACATTGGCGCTGGCACAGGTGAGGAGCACAGTCCCTGCCTGTAGCCTGGAGTTGTAGTCATGCGTCGTCCCACATGCAGCTCATCCATGCAGGTGCTTGCATGTGGCGGAGAACGTAAGGAAATGCACTGCAGCACGCAGACTGTGGTGGGGCATGCTTGGCTTGATCCATCTGTGGGCCAGCTGTTGGCGTGCGGCACTTGGCCCACAGGGAACATGAGCACAAACTAAGGTAGCAAAATGTCCCACCCTCATGCGCACGCTCATGCAAAATATTTTATCCATGCACGTGCATAACATGCAAACACCAAAAATGGAAGCCATCTAGCAACTGTACATGCCATGAGATGACCCTGGATACAGGCGCGCACACAGGCACGCACTTACGTGCACACATGCACGCTATCAGATGCACACGCACACGTGCACACGCATACCCCCTCCCCCCAAACACACACACACATACACATGCGTGCGCTCATGCACGTATGCAGGTGCGCAAGTGGTCTGATCCTGTGGACAATGGCGCCAACTTGCTCATTCCAGTTCCGGGCGGTGCTGACGGCCCTGGTGGCGTGTTGGTGTGTGCAGAGAACTTCATCATCTACAAAAATCAGGACCACGAGGAGGTCGGTGGCAATGCTAATTATGGGATTCAGGGTGGGGCATCAGGGTGGCGGGTGACTGGGGCACTGGACAGCACCAGCGCTAAAAGGGGGAGTTGGCGTGCAGTTTGAGGCAAGCGGCCAGGTCTTTGTGTGCGGTGGGTTTCCACCATTGCAGCTGGGCTTCCTGTACCTGCAAGCCCTGACTCATCAGGGGAGGAAGCATGGCTGGCATGGAAGGTAGCCACAGGATCAGATAGCCACAAGAAGCGCCTGTGGTTGCAGGCCCTGGCAGACAGCAGGCACAGATAGAACTTGGCAGACGCTGTTTTCATGCTAAGGTGGAGCCAGGCTGCTGGAGATAAGTGAGGGGGGAAGGGCTTCAGAGCGCATGGCCCCCTACCGGGTTGTATTGCTGTGAAGGAAGGAATGCGATGAAAGCCAAGGCTTTGGCAGGCCTTTGTTTTCCGCTGGGCATGGGACACCTTTTAGGCTTGCCCCTCTGGTGCTCTAGCATGCGCTGTGCCCCACATGGAAGCACTGTGCCTCGCTGTGCCCCACTGTGCTCTAGCATGCGCTGTGCCCCGCATGGAAGCACAATTACATGAAACACACATGCTTGTGCGCACGCACATCACACACGCACAAGCTGCAAGCAGATTAGGTCGCACATCACTGCGCCACGCAACCCCTCCTTCTCACCCCCGTGCCTCGCCAAGCCTGCGTAGCCATATCCCCTGTGCCCCCCCCCCTGCACCACTCCTGTGCCCTGTGCCCCCCCTGCATGGCCCCCGTGCCTCGCCAAGTCCGGGTAGCCATGTCCCCTGCGCCCCCCCTGTGCTTACCATGTCCGCGTAGCCATATCCCCTGGGCCCTCTCCTGTGCTTTCCATGTCCGCGTAGCCATTTCCCCTGCGCCCCCCCCCCCTTGTGCCTCTGCAGGTTCGCGCAGTCATCCCGCGCCGCAATGACTTGCCTGGGGATCGAGGTGTGCTCATCGTCAGCTACGCCTCCCACAAGAAGAAGGCTTACTCCTTCTTCCTGGTCCAGGTGGGAATGGTGCAGTGAGCCCAGCACGAGGCAGCGTGATGCACCTGTGTTGTGAGCGGCCTGCGCTATGATGCGGCAGACAGGGCCAGGTATATGGATTTTAAAACACACCTGTGAGAGAGAGAGGGAGGGAGGTAGGGAGGGGGGTGGGGAGGAGAGGGGGGGGGAAGAGGAGGACAGGGAGAGCACCAGTCATGAGGAAACCAGTCATGAGACACACTTAGAGCACCAGTCATGAGACACACTAAGAGCACCAATCATGAGACACACTAAGAGTACCAGTCATGAGACACACTAAGAGCACCAGTCATGAGAGTGTGGTAGCCTAGAGGGGTGGGAGCCCAGTGCCTGGGTGCTTCTAGGAGTGTAAGTAGGCTCACCAGAAAAGCCCCAGAAGTAGAGGGGCATGCGTTGTTTGGGCGTTTCATCACGAGAGGCGTTTGATCACAAGAGGCGTTTGATCACGAGAGGCGTGTGTGAGGCTGTTAGGGTGAAGGCATGTGACATGGACGCGGCCTCAAAGCATGATCAAGGAAGACATTAAGTACCAGACAATACCGTTAGTCATGGTGAAGACAATTGTGGAAGCTTTAAGATGATTCCGCAGGTGACGAGAGGTTCGACTGTTGTTTGATTCAGAAGACAACAAACAGATCCTGCCAGCTAGTACCCAACATGAAGTCCATGAGGGGCTGGTCTAGGTTCTCTTCTGTTGTGTGGAGGCGTCACCCCGCTTCTAGCACTGCAGTGTCCTCCCCCCACAGACCACCCCTTTCTTGCAATGGCCCTGCAAGGCTCTGATACCATTGGCGCAGCAGGCAGCTCTGACACCATCGGCCATTGTGCACACCCACGTCAACTTCCACCTCAAGCCACCCTCACACCCACTCCCAGCCCACTCCCAGCCCCCCCTCACATCCAATCCCAGCAGCGCTTGTGCCTGGAGACACGACCTGGACATGTAGACTGGTCTGTGGGACTGAAAGTGGTCCCTTAAACGCGCAGAACACTCAGGTGCTCAGACGCCCACAACCATCACTGGGATGCCCACAATGTAATGGACGGCCTTTGCTCCGTGGTGTGGGTGCGCAGAGCGAGTACGGCGACATCTACAAGGTCACCTTGGAGGCCCAGCAAGAGACCGTGACGGCCGTCAAGGTGTGAGGCGCACACACAGAGAGGCAGCCTGCGCACTGCAACATCGCATCTTGCAAGGGCATCGCTGTGCCATGTGTGCTCGCTCGCCCGCTGTTGTTGGCATGTCGTTCACGCCTAACAGGAGGCTATACGTGAGAGGGTCAAGGTGAGGCGTACGCAGGGGCAGCCCGCCCTGCTCTGCCTGCCAAGGGAGCTTTTGTGTGGTGGCGTAGACGCATGCGCCATGGGCCCCAGCAAATCCAGTTGGTGCCCTGGTGGTACAAGGGTTACAAGAAAAAGGCCTCCTTCAGTCAAGGAGTGCGACTGCTAGCCTGCTCATGAAAAACTATCAGTGCATGAAGAAAGCTTTTCAAGAAATAAAGCTTGTTGTTTCCCTGGCCCAGAAAAGCAGAGACGCTGTTGAAGCCTGCGGGAGGAAATGGGGACGTATAAGTCCTTCGGAGAGACCACGTGTGGATGGGTGCAGTGAAAAAGGACGCGTTGCTCATCTTGTACATCAATTGGTGCCCTGGAGGTGCAGCCGCTGCAGAGCACAAGTTGACGCGGGTGGGGGCAGTGCATGCGCACAGGCAGGCAGCTGCCTTGGCACCACACACGCAGCTGCGCTCACTCAAATGTGCGCACTTGCAAGTGCATGTGAGCATGCTTTCGTGCATGTGCTGGCCATGCAACTCCACACCGCGCCCTCCTATGCATTTGTTGGCGTGCGCAAGACAGCCAAGTGCCCACCTGTACGTGCGCAGGTCAAGTACTTTGACACCGTGCCGCCCTGCGCGTCCATTGCCGTGCTCAAGACGGGGTTCCTGTTTGCCGCCTCGGAGTACGGCAACCATGCGCTCTACCAGTTCATTGTGGGTGCATGACCAGTGCAGGGCATGCCCTTCTCCCTCTGTCCGCTGCGTCAGGAACCCCCTTTTTTGTTGCAGAACAGGGCGGGCAGGGCCCTGTCTGCTGCCCCAGGAACTGCCTTTTTTGTCATGGAGCACAGCGGGCAAAGCTTGAGCGAGCAGCTGTGGCTATAAGGGGTCACCTCATTGAGTGTCTTCAACCGCGCTTCTCCTTTTGAATGGTTGATGCTGGGTCACCTCATTGAGCATCTTCAACCGCGCTTCTCCCTTTTGAATGGTCGATGCTGGGTCACCTCATTGAGCATCTTCAACCGCGCTTCTCCCTTTTGAATGGTCGATGCTGGGTCACCTCATCGAGTATCTTCAACCGCGCTTCTCCCTTTTGAATGGTCGATGCTGGGTCACCTCATTGAGTATCTTCAACCGCGCTTCTCCCTTTTGAATGGTCGATGCTGGGTCACCTCATTGAGTATCTTCAACCGCGCTTCTCCCTTTTGAATGGTCGATGCTGGGTCACCAGGCTCCCATCCCCTTTTGATTGGTCGATGCTGGGTCACCAGGCTCCCATCCCCAGCTCCAGCCACGCACCCTTCTTTACGGGCCGTCGCCCGACTTGCCCCAGCCAAGACGCACCTGGTGCCACATCCAACTTTGTGTACTCCATTTTTGCCTCCCAGTTCCCACACATGGAGCTTGTGCTGATGTCTCAACATCCTTTGGCTGCGAGGCAGACCTTACCACCGACCGCTGACTGCAGTGTCCATCCCATCATCTTTGGGCCCAAGCGCCTCTGGGTGCTTTGGACCAGCGTGTCCATGCCATCATGTCTGGACCTGAGTGCTGCACCCTTCACCTCACAGCAAGCACCCTGGCTCCGCCAATAATCTGCCACCTCCTGGTCTGAACACGCACACGTCACCACCCCTCGCACACTCCCATGCGCGCGCGCACACACACGCACAGCCTATGACGAGCTCGCCCGCCATGCTCGTGCGCGCAGGGCACAGGCGAGGACGAGGAGGATGTGGAGAGCAGCAGTGCCACACTCGTGCAGACTGAAGAGGGCTTCCAGCCGGTGTTCTTCGACCCCCGCCCCCTGAAGAACCTGCTGCTCGTCGATGAGCTGCCGTCGCTGATGCCTATTCTGGACATGAAGGTGGGCCGCCGTAAATCACCGCTGCAGCTGCCGCTCCTCCGGCGGTTTGGCGCAGGGGCATCTATGGCGTGAAGGCATCTTGTTGGAGCGGGCTCAGGGCATGGCCCGCTTGTGCGTGTGTACGAGCATGTGTGAGCACGCGCAACTGTGTGTGTGTGTGTGTGCGCTTGTGCGTCCCTGCGCGTGTGTACATGTATGCGCGCATGTGAGTAGGCGCGCATGTGTGTGTACTTGTGTGTGCCTGTGCGTTGGCATGAGTGTGTTAAAGCGCCTGAGTTCAAATTTCGGCAGACAGTGGATTGAAACATGGGCACTCGCAAACCTGCCTGTGTGCACACACGCTCGCACAAATTCTCATGCGCGCTCTGCGTGCACGCCCAGGTGGCCAACCTGCTGGGCGAGGAGATCCCGCAGATCTACGCTCTCACTGGGCGCGGCCCTCGCTCCGCGCTGGCCGTGCTGAGGCCTGGCCTAGCGGTGACGGAGCTGGCGGCCAGCCCGCTGCCCGGCAACCCCACCGCCGTGTTCACCGTGAAGCATGCTGTGGGCGACGAGTTTGACGCGTACATCATTGTCTCCTTCACGAACGCCACGCTGGTGCGGTTTGTGTGTGTGTTCTGACGTCTGTCCGCTTCCATGAAATCCACTCTTCTTGTCATCAGAAGGATCAGAAGAAGAGGGAGAGGACTGCACTCTCAGATGATTCTGATAATTAGACACACATTCTCATTGTCTTTGCACCAATCTGAAAGCAAAAAGATGATGGCACGTGAGAATCTGCTCGTACGCAAGAACCCGCCGTCCCCTCCGTCCCCCCTCCCCCAATGGCACACATGTGGGTGTATCAAGGGCGGTTGACCGCATGAGCACGTGGGCAAGGCCTTCCTTCAGGCGTGATTTCCGTTTGCATTTGAGAAGACAGTGGTATAGAAAGATCTGTTCCACTTTCTCTCAATGTGGACGTCACAGAAAAGCCAAGCGATTTATGTGTCGCACGCAAGGACTGTGTCCTGGGTGGGTATTTGAAGAGCACGGAGGGGTCATGGCCGCTCCTCTCTCACTCCCTGGGGGGCCAGCGCATGCTGTGCTTGCTCATCAGAGTAAGTCAGCAGGTTGACTTTTGTGGCTGTCTTGTGTGGCTATCACCCAAAGGCTGACTCGTGTGGCTTTCACCTGAAGGCTGACTCTTGTGGCTGACTTGTGTGGTTTTCACCCGAAGGCTGACTCGTGTGGCTGACTCAGTGTGTTTTACACCTGAAGGCTGACTCGTGTGGCCTGTTCGCACACACACGCGCGCACCCTCTGCGCTACAGCCATGCCAGACCATGCCAGATCCCTGCCTCCCGTCCATCAGCAAGGGGGCAAAGGGAACTGTGTGCCAAAGCGTGCGCGCGCGCCATGCCATCCCCCTGCAGGTGTTCTCCATTGGTGAGGAGGTCAAAGAAACCAACGACAGCGGCTTCCTGGGGACGGTACCCACGCTGCACACGCAGTTGCTGGCCGACAACTCTCTACTGCAGGTGTGTATGGGTGTGGTGTCATAGTGCACCCCCAGCTGCTGGCCAGCAACTGCTGCAGGTCTGTGTGCAAGACCAGGTCTGTGTGTAGTTCTGCGCATGACCAGGTCTGCGTGCTCTGTTGTCCAGCAGGTTTGTGAGCATGACCAGGCCTGTGTGAGACACCAGGCACACGTGCTGCATAGTTGTCCAGCACACAGTAGGTACACAGGGGGTGCACTGAGCGCACTGTGAGCTTTTGCTGTGCAGTGTTGTCCAGCATGCTGTGCGCTAGCTCCCGCATGTGCAAGTACACACGCGCCATGCTCGGTGCGGTGTGCAGGCACGCCTGCAATCATTTGTTCACGCATGTACGCACCAGCCCGAGCGTTCCTCCCATCAGCCCTCCCTGTGCCTGCAAGCTAAGAGCAACCAAAAACATTGTGAGCATCAGCACACCCTGCACAGCATGCTGCGCATGCTTCAAACAAAGCACCTGCTTGTTGTGTGGTGTGGGGCCAGCCCCGGTTTTGACCCCATACGTGTGTGCGGGTGCACTCAGGCGGCCTGTGCCACATCTGTCCCACCCGCCTTTATTCTGACCCCACACGCAGGTGCACCCAGGCGGCCTGCGCCACATCCGGCCTGATCGACGTATCAATGAGTGGAAAGTGCCTGGCCGACGCCAGATCACGCGCGCCACCTCCAACGAGCACCAGGTGCGTGTTAGTTCTGGGCCTGTTTCTGTACAGCGTCTTCCGGGCGTGTTTTTGAATTGTGCATGCCTGACATGTTTGTGAGATTGTGATTTGTAAGATGTGTGAGATGCTCCCGTGCCCTCTCGGCAACGGAGTTTGGGGGAAGGAAAGGAAGAGTGCGGCACGGTGGTGCTCAAGCGTACGCTTGAAAGGCTGCGCATCCCCACCATGGGAAAATAAAGTCTTCCATGCGTAGCCGGTTAGAGCCACTGCCTGCTCTATGCTGCCGTGCATGTTATCACCTCTGGTGTGCATGCGCGTAGGTGTGCCTTTTTTAGAGAAGCTGCAGCCTGCCCTCGGCTGGCGTGGTGCATGTGTATGTGCAGGTGGCCACTGGTGAAAGATGCTGCCTGCCCTTTGCTGATGTAATGCATGCATGTGTGTGTGCAGGTGGCCATCGCGCTAGGGGGCGACGTGATCTACTTTGAGCTGGACCCGATGGGCCAACTGCTGGAGGCGGAGAAGAAGGAGGTGGGCGTGGGGGGG
>LKMJ01006118.1_pt1 | contig 11342 bp, 9 predicted proteins | sample 643391 | NCBI WGS metagenome assembly LKMJ01 (sample SAMN04112250, study PRJNA286221) | soda lake metagenome | biome: soda lake; feature: Kulunda Steppe; material: water; isolation source: sample PL-Br10 brine of Picturesque Lake | place: Russia: Kulunda steppe | collected 2010-07
GCCGCACGGACCTACGAAGACCTCTGGCAGGCCGTCGGCCATGTCTGTGACCTCTTCACAGAAGAGGAATGCTACAACTTCTTCAAGGCCGCAGGGTATGAAACCGATTGAACGCAACACGCTCTAAAGCGGGTCTGCTGCGAAGAAGGCCGGGCGCAGCATCGCCAGCACCAGCGCCCCCGCCCCGGCCAGGGCGACCGCGAGCACGAAGAGCCAGCCGAGGATCGGGATGAGCGCGATCAGCCCGGCTGCAAGCGCGCCCGTGAAGGCCGCCAGCACCCGCGCGCCGAGGGTGGAGGGCTCGCCGCGCCCGATGGCGATCAGGAGCCCGGCGCCGAAGCTGTAGGCGCCGATGACGTAGCCGGCGAAGCCCGTCAGCGCCGCGAGCGCGAGCGCGGCGGGGCTGACGAAGATCCCCACCAGCGTGAGCGCGAGCATCACCGCCATGCCGATCAGCGCCGAGAGCGCGAGAAAGCCGTAGCCCAGCGTCGCGAAGGGGCGCGCCAGCACCCGGCGGCGCATCGCCGCAAGCGTCTTCGGCGCCACCGCGGCAACGAGGGCGGCGAGAAGGGCGACCACCACGACCCCGCCGAGAAAGCCGCCGAGCGCGTGCCACCAGCGCAGCGGCATGACATCGGGCCGGCCGACCCCGTCCCACTCGGCGCGCTCCAGCCGCTCGACCCTGTCGGCGGCGATCACCGACTCGGGCAGCTCGATGGCGTCGTGATCGTTGCTGTAGAGCCGCAGGGTGCCGTCGATGCGCGCGCCGTCGCCGAATTCCAGCCGGTCCGTCGCGATCGCGGCGTCACCCGCGATCGGCGCGTCGAGCCGCACCCGCTCGCCCCGGATCAGCGCGCTCGCCCCGACCGGCGCGGCGATGTCGACCCGCGCGCCCAGAACCCGCAGCGCCCCGCTCACGGCGCCATCGATGGTCACCGCGTAGCCCGCCAGCGTCGCATCCCCGGCCACCGCATCGCCCAGCGTCACGTCGAACCCCGCCGCATAGACGCTGCCGCCCACCGGCTGGGCGAGGACCACGCGCCGCCCGGCGAGATGCGCGCTGCCCGCGATTTCGGCGTCCTGGCGGACCGTCTCGCCGATCATGAAGAGGCTGCCCGCATCCGCGGCGTCATGCGCGATGCGCGCGCCGGCGGCGAAGACATCGCCGCCCAGCGTGAAATGTGCCTCCTCGGCGCGCAGGGGCAAAGCGGTGAGGAGCGCGAACAGGGCGAACAGCAGGCGGCGCATCGTGGTCTCTCCGGTCGGTCGCGCCCACCATGCCACGAATCGCGCCATCCGCCTTGCGCGAGATCACATCCGCGCGCTCACGCCGCGATGAGCCCCATCTGCTCGAGCTTGAGCACCACCTGCTGCGCGCAGTAGTCGACCTCGAGCCCCTCGGTATCGACGCGCAGCTCGGGCTCGGCGGGCTCCTCGTAGGGGTCCGAGATGCCCGTGAACTCCTTGATCTTGCCCGCGCGGGCGAGCTTGTAGAGCCCCTTTCGGTCGCGGCGCTCGCACTCCTCCAGCGAGGTGGCGACATGCACCTCGACAAAGGCGCCATACGCCTCGATCATCTCGCGCACTGTGCGCCGCGTGGCGGTGTAGGGCGCGATCGGCGCGCAGATCGCGATACCGCCATTCTTCGTGATCTCGCTCGCGACATAGCCGATGCGCTTGATGTTGAGATCGCGGTGCTCCTTGGAAAAGCCGAGCTCCGAGGAGAGATGCTTGCGCACCACGTCGCCGTCGAGCAGCGTCACGGGCCGTCCGCCCATCTCCATCAGCTTGACCATGAGCGCGTTGGCGATGGTGGACTTGCCCGATCCGGACAGCCCGGTGAGGAACACGGTAAAGCCCTGCTGCGCGCGCGGTGGCGAGGTGCGGCGCAGCTCCTTGACGACCTCGGGAAAGGAGAACCAGTCGGGGATCTCGATACCCTCACGCAGCCGGCGGCGCAGCTCGGTGCCCGAAATGTTGAGCACCGTGACACCCTCCTCGATCTCGTCGGCGGGTTCGTACTGGGCGCGCTCCTGCACAAAGACCATGTGCTTGAAGTCCACCATTTCGAGGCCGATCTCGCCGGCATGATCGCGCACCATCTCCTGCGCGTCGTAAGGGCCGTAGAAATCCTCGCCTTCGGAGTTCTTGCCCGGCCCGGCATGGTCGCGCCCCACGATCATGTGGGTGCAGCCATGGTTGCGCCGGATCAGCGCGTGCCACAGCGCCTCGCGCGGCCCGCCCATGCGCATCGCGAGGTTGAGCAGCGACAGATGCGTGGTCGAGGAGGGATACTTGTCGAGCACCGCCTCGTAGCAGCGCACGCGGGTGAAATGATCCACGTCGCCGGGCTTGGTCATGCCGACCACGGGGTGGATCAGCAGGTTGGCCTGCGCCTCCTTGGCGGCGCGGAAGGTCAACTCCTGGTGCGCGCGGTGCAGCGGGTTGCGGGTCTGGAAGGCGACGATGCGCCGCCAGCCCATCTTGCGAAAGAAGGCGCGCAGCTCGTTGGGGGTGTCGCGCCGGGCACGGAAATCGTAATGCACCGGCGGCTGGATGCCGGTGACCGGCCCGCCCAGATAGACCGGCCCGGCCGCATGGTGCAGATAGTTCACCGCCGGATGGGCGAGATCGTCTGCGCCGTAGACGCGCGCGGCCTCGCGGCGCTTGTCGGGGCTCCACTTGTCGGTCACCGACATGATCGCGAGGATCACCCCCTCGGCATCGCGCAGCGCGATGTCCTGGCCCGGTTCGACGGTTTCGGCGAAGTCCTGCGTGACGTCGAGCGTGATCGGCATGGGCCACAGCGTGCCGTCCGCGAGGCGCATGTGCTCCACGACGCTGTCATAGTCGCTCTGGCCGAGAAAGCCCTTGAGCGGGTTGAACCCGCCATTCATCAGCAGCTCGAGATCGCAGACCTGGCGCTGGGTGAGATCCCAGGAGGGCAGGTCGCCGGCCTCGGCCTTCAGCTTCTGTGCGCTTTCATGGGAGACGAAGAGTTCGGGAATCGGGATCGTGTTTGGTGAGGTCATCTGTCCGCTCGGTTCATTGAATGCGCGGCGCAGCCGCCGCTTGTGTCGGTTCGCCCCTCAGCCCGCCTGCTCCGCGAGCCAGCGCTCGGCGTCGAGCGCGGCCATGCAGCCCATCCCGGCGCTCGTGACGGCCTGGCGATAGACATGGTCGGTGATGTCGCCGGCGGCGAAAACGCCGGGCAGGGAGGTTTCGGTGGTGCCGGGGCGCACCCAGACATAGCCGCCATTGTGCAGCTCGAGCTGCCCGGCGACGAGCTCGCTGGCGGGCGCGTGGCCGATGGCGATGAAGGCGCCGGTGCAGGGCAGATCGCGCGCCGCGCCCGTCTGCGCATGCTTGAGCCGCAGCCCCGTTACGCCCGGCGGCGTGCCCGCGCCGAGCACCTCCTCGACGACGTGATCCCAGATCACCTCGATCTTGGGATGCCTGAAAAGCCGCTCCTGCAAGATCTTCTCGGCGCGCAGGCTGTCGCGGCGATGCACGAGCGTGACCTTCTCGGCGAAGTTGGTCAGAAACAGCGCCTCCTCGACGGCGGTGTTGCCCCCGCCGACCACCGCGACCTCCTGGCCGCGATAGAAGAAGCCGTCGCAGGTCGCGCAGGCGGAGACGCCGAAGCCCTTTAACCGATCCTCCGACTCGAGCCCGAGCCAGCGCGCCTTCGCGCCCGTGGCGAGGACGAGCGCATCGGCGCTGTAGCGGATGCCGCCGTCCGAGACCGCCGTGAAGGGGCGCGTGCCGAGCTCCAGCGTGGCGATATGATCCGTGATGATCTCGGTGCCCACCTCGCGCGCATGCGCCTCCATGCGCTGCATCAGCTCGGGACCCTGCACGTTGATGTCGCCGGGCCAGTTCTCGACATCGGTGGTGATGGTGAGCTGCCCGCCCGGCTCCATCCCCTGCACGAGCACCGGCGCGAGCATCGCGCGCGCGGCATAGACGGCCGCGGTGTAGCCCGCCGGGCCCGAGCCGATGATCAGGATGCGGCAATGGCGCGTATCGCTCATGGTGTTACCTTCGCTGCCTTTGGCCGACGCGCTGCGCGGAATGCACCAGCATTGGCCGCGCTGCAAGCGAATTAAAATTGTTGCGCATCCGTGTAAGAATATTGCGTTCAGCGGCGCGCTGGCCTACGTAACCGCAAGATATTTCCGGGGGAATGATGCCGGGCACGGGACTCGATCCGATCGACCGCAAGATACTGGCCGAATTGCAGGCCGATGGCCGGATGACGAATGTCGAACTCGCGCGCCGGGTCGGCATCTCCGCGCCGCCCTGCCTGCGACGGGTGCGCACGCTCGAGGAGGCGGGCTACATCCAAGGGTACCATGCCCGCGTCGATGCGCGCCAGCTCGGCTTCGAGGTGCAGGTCTTTGCCATGGTCGGGCTGTCGAGTCAGGCCGAGGCAGATCTGTCGGCCTTCGAGGCGCGCTGCCGCGCCTGGCCGCTGGTGCGCGAGTGTCACATGCTCAACGGCGAGATCGACTTCATCCTGAAATGCGTCGCGCCCGACCTGTCGACCTTCCAGACCTTCCTCACCGGCGAGCTGACCGCCGCCGAGAACGTCGCCAGCGTCAAGACCTCGCTCGTGATCCGCAATTCCAAGGACGCACCCGGCGTGCCTTTCGACGTGCTCGAAAAGCGTCTCAGCCGCAGCGCCTGAGCGATATCAGCCGCGCGGCGGGGGCTCCTCGCCGCCGCTGGCCCGCCGGCTCAGAAGCGGCTCCTCGTGCCCGCCGCGCCCCGCGGCGAGCGGCGGTGCTGGGCGCGGCGACTCGGCGCGCGGGGCGACGAATTGTGCCGCAGCCCCCGCCGCCGCATCGCTGGCCGCCGCCGCGCGGCGGAACACCAGCATGTGCTGCTCGCTGACGCGCGCGCGCCGCAGGAGCCCGCTGCGCTCCTCGCAGGGCAGCGTCTCGGCGCGCAGGAATTCCCAGCCATCGCGCGCCATGTCGTTGAGCACGCCCGTCAACGCATGCGCGAACCGCTCCGATGTCGTGCGCAGCCCCTTCACCTTTTCGGTGCGCTCCGGGGCGGGAACCGCCCTGTATTCGAAATGCGTCACGGCAGCCTCCTGTAGTCGGCCCCCGTTTCTGCCCAAGCGCCGCCGCGATTGCAACCGCCGCTCAGAAGCTGCGGCGCAGCCGGAGCGAGAGCGTATCGGCGCCCGGATTGCTGCTGCCGAAGCCGAAATTCGACATGTGCGACACCGCGAGCGAAACGCTGGTGTCGCGGTCGATGATGTAGCCGGCCCCGATCAGCGTGCGAAACTGCAATCTGTGGCCGAGATCGGTGGCGCTGCTGCCGGCGCTGTAGTAGCCCGGCATCACGCTCGCCTCGGCATAGAAATCGTCGCTCACCGGCACCAGCGCCGACACCCCGCCACCGACCCAGGCCCCGGCGCGATCATCGATCCTGCCGGCAACGCCGAGACCCGCTTCCACGGGACCGAAATCCCATTGCGGCGCGCCATGCACCTCGAGCGTGAGGCCCGGCACCATGCTGGGCCCGCTGCCGCCAAAGCGGGTCACATCGCCGCCGAGGACCCATTCCTGCGCGGCGAGCGGCGCCGCTGCCAGAATACCAATACTTGCCGCCACAAGGGCGGACACCGGGAATTTCATCGACCTGCCTCCGTTCTTGCCGGCCTGCTCCACCGGTGCGCGCAGAATACCACCCGCGCGCGGGTCGGGCAATTCAAGTTGCGCATTCTTGATCGATGGGCCCACGCGAGCGGCGCGCGCTTTCCGGCGACGCCGCTGACGTTGCGCACGCTCCGGCGGCGATCACCGTGCCGATGGCGTGGCGCTCACAGCCCCAGCTTGGCGCTGACGATCTCGTTGACGGCCTTGGGGTTGGCCTTGCCACCCGTCGCCTTCATCACCTGCCCGACGAACCAGCCGGCGACCTTGGGGTTGGCCTGCGCCTTGGCGACCTGGTCGGGATTGGCGGCGATGATCTCGTCCACGGCGGTCTCGATGGCGCCGGTGTCGGTGACCTGCTTCATCCCGCGCGCCTCGACGATCTCGGCCGGATCGCCGCCCTCGGTCCAGAGGATCTCGAACAGATCCTTGGCGATCTTGCCGGAAATCGCGTCCGAGGCGATCAGATCGAGCATCCCGCCGAGCTGCGCGGCGCTCACGGGCGACTCCGCGATGCCCAGCTCCGCCTTGTTGAGCCGGCCGAAAAGCTCGTTGATCACCCAGTTCGCCGCCGCCTTGCCGTCGCGCCCGGCGGCGACGGCCTCGAAGAAGGCAGCGTTCTCGACCTCGGCGGTCAGCACCCCGGCGTCGTATTCGGTGACGGCGTAGTCGCGCACGAAGCGGGCCTTCTTCTCGTCGGGAAGCTCGGGCAGCGACGCGGCGATCTCGGCGATCCACTCCTCCTCGAGCTCGAGCGGCAGCAGATCGGGGCAGGGGAAGTAGCGGTAATCATGCGCCTCCTCCTTGGAGCGCATGGAGCGCGTCTCGCCCCGGTCCGGGTCATAGAGTCGCGTCTCCTGCACCACGCTGCCGCCATCCTCGAGGATCGCGATCTGGCGGCGGGCCTCGAATTCGATGGCCTGCTGGATGAAGCGCATCGAGTTCATGTTCTTGATCTCGCAGCGCGTGCCCAGATGCCCGAAATCCTGCGTTTTCTGGTAGCGCTCATAGTCGCCGGGGCGGCAGACGCTGACATTGACGTCGGCGCGCAGGTTGCCCGACTGCATGTTGCCCTCGCAGGTGCCGAGATAGCGCATGATCTGGCGCAGCTTGGCGATATAGGCCGCCGCCTCCTCGGGCCCACGGATATCGGGGCGCGAGACGATCTCCATGAGCGCGACGCCGGTGCGGTTGAGATCGACGAAGCTCATCGCCGGGTCCATGTCGTGGATCGACTTGCCGGCGTCCTGCTCGATGTGGATGCGCTCGATGCGCACCCGCCGCGCCACGCCCGGCGCCATGTCCACCAGCACCTCGCCCTCGCCTACGATCGGGTGGTAAAGCTGGCTGATCTGGTAGCCCTGCGGCAAGTCGGGGTAGAAATAGTTCTTGCGGTCGAACGCCGAGAACCGGTTGATCTCGGCGCGCAGGCCCAGCCCGGTGCGCACCGCCTGCTCCACGCAGAAATCGTTGATCACCGGCAGCATCCCCGGCATCGCCGCATCGACGAAGGCGACATGGGTGTTGGGGTCTGCGCCGAACTCGGTCGAGGCGCCGGAGAACAGCTTGGCGCGCGACGAGACCTGCGCATGCACCTCCATCCCGATCACCAGCTCCCAGTCGGACTCCGCACCGGCGATCACCTTGGGCTTCGGGGCCTCGAAAGTCAGGTCGAGCATGGACGGTCTCCTTGGCGGGCGCCGCGGTTCTAGGCCAGCGCCGCGCGCCGGGCAAGGGAGGATCGCAATGCGCGAGACCCCGCCGAAATCACCCCCTTTCGCGCAGAGGGGTTGCCCGCCGCGCCGATTCGCCGGCATTTCGCCCTGCCGGACTGATCCCGGCGGTCCATGGACAGTGCCATGCAACTCAATAAATCCTTGAAAACCGGCCCGCTTCTGGCGGCGGTCCTGCTCGTCACCGCCTGCAGCAGCGACGCCGCGGATACCGCTGAAAACGCATCCATTTCGATGCTGCCCGAGACCCGCTGGGACCATCGGCCCGAGGCCGACGACTGGACCGAGGCGACGATGGACGCGCTCAGCCGCCACGGCGCGCCGATGGTCGAGCAGATCCCCGCCGACATCGGCGCGTTCTGCCCGGGCTACGACTCCGCCTCCATGGAGGAGCGCGCCGCGTTCTGGACCGGGCTGTTTTCCGGGCTCGCCCGCTACGAGAGCGGCTGGCGGCCCGAGGCCGCCGGTGCCGGCGGGCGCTATCGCGGGCTGTTGCAGATCTTCCCGCAGACGGCGCGCTATCATGGCTGCAACATCAACGGGGCAAGCGAGCTCTACGAGGGCGAGCGCAACCTGTCCTGCGCCGTGCGCATCGCCACCGAGGCGGTGACCCGCGACGGGGTCGTGGCCGGCCAGCCCGGCAACTGGGGCGGTGTGGCCGCCGACTGGCCGCCGCTGCGCAATGCCGACAAGCGCGGCGAGATCGCCGCCTTCACCCGCGCGCAGGATTACTGCCAGGGCTGACCCGGCGCCCCGGCGCCCGAACCGGCGCCGGGGACACCCTCACTCCAGCATCCGGCCCACCATCTCGCCCATGTCGCGGCTGAGCCCCGGCGTATCACGGATGCGTTCGAGCTCGGCGCGGATCAGCGCCTGGCGCTGCGGTCCGTAGCGCCGCCAGGTTTCGAAGGCCGTGGACATCCGCGCCGCCGTCTGCGGGTTCAGCGGATCGAGGTGCAAGAGCCAGTCCGCCACCAGCCGGTAGCCCGCGCCGGACGGGTCGTGAAACCCCGCCGCATTCGCCGGCAGCGCCCCGATCACGGCGCGGAAGCGGTTCGGGTTGCGCCAGTCGAAGTCGGGATGCTGGGTCAGCGCGCGCGCCATCGCCACGGCGCGCTCGGGCGCGGCATGCACGATCTGCAGCATGAACCACTTGTCGAGCACCAGCCGATCATCTCCCCACTGCCGATAGAACTCCGCCGCGGCCGCGTCCCCCGCGCCGATCTCGATGAGCGCCGACAGCGCGCCGAGCTGCTCGGTCATGTTGTCGGCGCTTGCGAACAGCGTCGTCGCCCGCGCCCCGCCATCGACCCGCGCCAGCAGCCGTAGCGCCGCCAGCCGCAACGCCCGGCACCCCGCCGCCTTCGCCGAGGGCGAGAACGGCCCCGGCACCGCCATCTGCTCGAACAGCGTGCCGAGCACAGGCTCGAGATGCCCCGCGATCGCCTGCGTGAGCCGCTCGCGTGCCGCGTGAATCGCGCCCGGATCGGGCACCACCCCGGCATCATGCAGGCTCTGGGCCATGTTGTCCTGCGAGGGCAGTCCCAGCGCGAGCGCCCGGAACGCGGGATCGAGCCCACCATCGCGCGCCATCCGCCCCAGCGCGTCGAGGTAATCCGGCCCCGGCGTGGCCTCTTCGGTGATCATCCGGGTGAGCACGTCGCGCGCCAGTGCGCGGCCGGCCTCGAATCTGTTGAACGGGTCCGTGTCATGGGCGAGCAGTAAGGCGCGCTCCTCGGCGCTGCTGTCGCGCTCGACGATCACCGGCGCGGAGAAGCCGCGCAGGATCGACGGGACCGGCCGCTCCGCAAGCCCTTCGAAGGCGAAGCTCTGCTCGGCCTCGTTCAGCTCCAGAACGCGCGTCGCGGCGATTTCGCGCCCATCCGCCGCGAGCAGCCCCACGCTCACCGGGATCGGCACCGGCGCCTTTTCGGGCTGGCCCGGTGTGGGCGGGGTGTGCTGACGCAGGGTGAGCGTGTAGGTCGCGCCGTCCCAGTCTTCGGCGACACGCACCCGCGGCGTGCCCGCCTGCGCATACCAGCGCGCGAATTGCGACAGATCGCGCCCGGTGGCGTCCTCGAACACCTTGAGCCAGTCCTCGATGGTGCAGGCCTGCCCGTCATGGCGGTCGAAAAAGAGATCGAGCGCGGCCGCGTAGCTCTCGGGGCCTACCATCAGATGCAGCATCCGGATCAGTTCCGCGCCCTTCTCGTAAACCGTCGCGGTGTAGAAATTGTTGATCTCGACATAGGAGGCCGGCCGCACCGGATGCGCGAGCGGGCCGTCATCCTCGCGAAACTGCCGCGCGCGGAGGGTGAGAACATCGTGGATGCGCTTGACGGCGTGGCTGCGCATGTCGCCGCTGAACTGCTGATCGCGAAAGACCGTCAGCCCCTCCTTGAGCGACAGCTGGAACCAGTCGCGGCAGGTGATGCGGTTGCCGGTCCAGTTGTGGAAATACTCATGCGCGATGATCGCCTCGATGCGCTCGAAATCGGCGTCGGTCGCGGTCTCGGGCGCGGCGAGAACATACTTGGAGTTGAAAATGTTCAACCCCTTGTTCTCCATTGCGCCCATGTTGAAGTCATCGACGGCGACAATGTTGAAAATGTCCAGGTCGTATTCACGGCCGTAAACCTCTTCGTCCCAGCGCATGGACCGTTTGAGCGCGTCCATGGCAAAGGCGCAGCGCCCCTCATCGCCCGGCCGCACCCAGATATTGAGCGCCACCTCGCGCCCTGAACGTGTCGTGAATCGGTCGCGATGCGTCACCAGATCGCCGGCCACCAGCGCGAAGAGATAGGACGGCTTGGGGTGCGGATCGTGCCACTCGGTCCAGCCTGCATCGACCGGGTTGCCGTTCGACATCAGCACCGGCAGGTCCGACCCGATGCGCACCGTGAACGGTGCCATCACGTCGGGGCGATCGGGATAGAAGGTGATCTTGCGAAACCCCTCGGCCTCGCATTGGGTGCAATACATGCCGTTCGACATGTAGAGTCCCTCCAGCGCGGTGTTGGACTCCGGGGCGATCTGCACCTCGCAGGTCCACTCGAACGCGCCCTGCGGCAGAAGTTCGGCCGGGATCGTCAGACCACCAACATCGGGCGTGGCCGTCAACGGCTCGCCGTCGATCGCTGCCGCCAGAAGCTCGAGTCCCTCGCCATCGAGCCGCAGATCTCCGGGCGCCGGATGCGCCGGGTTCGGCCGGAACCGGATCCGCGCGCCGACCCGCGTCGCCGTCGGGTGCAGCCGAAAGCTCAGCTCGACCGCATCCACCAGATAGGCGGGCGGCGTGTAATCGCTCAGATGGATCGCCTGGGGGGCTGCGTCTTTCATGGGGGCTCCTTTCCGCTGCGCCGAGACTAGGCCGCGCGGCGCCCGGCTTCAACGGGCTGGCCATCGCCGCCTCGATGGATCATAAGGTGAACATTGGCGCGGTTTTGATCTCGGGACGGGGGCGGTTATCTGCATGGTCATGCAAGGGGCGAGCATCCTGTGGTTCAAGCGCGATCTGCGCATCCATGATCACCCGGCGCTGGCGCGCGCGGCGGCGCGCGGGCCGGTGCTGCCGCTCTATATCGTCGAGCCGGATTACTGGGCGCTGCCCGACACTTCGGCGCGGCAATGGGCCTTTACCGCCGATTGCCTCGCGGATCTGCGCGCGGAGCTTGCCGCGCTGGGCCAGCCGCTCGTGGTGCGGGTGGGCGACGCCGTGGAGGTGCTGCGCGGGCTGGTGCAGGCGCACGGGATTGCGCGCCTCGTCTCCCACGAGGAGACCGGCAATCTCTGGACCTTCGCGCGCGACCGCCGCGTGGCCGAGTGGGCGCGCGCGGCGGGGGTTGACTGGCAGGAGATGGCGCAATCGGGGGTCGTGCGGGGCCTGCGCGACCGCGATGGCTGGGCGGCGCGGCGCGATGCCTTCATCGCCGCCGCGCCC
>LKMJ01006119.1_pt1 | contig 11341 bp, 10 predicted proteins | sample 643391 | NCBI WGS metagenome assembly LKMJ01 (sample SAMN04112250, study PRJNA286221) | soda lake metagenome | biome: soda lake; feature: Kulunda Steppe; material: water; isolation source: sample PL-Br10 brine of Picturesque Lake | place: Russia: Kulunda steppe | collected 2010-07
ATTCCAGGCGGTGAGCAGATTCGCCTGATTCATGCCGAAGAGGATACACAGGCCTGTGGTGGGACTCATGTCAACTCGACCGGACAGGTCGGTGCAATCAATATATTGAGTACGGAACGAATTCAGGATGGCGTCGTCCGGTTCACGTTCGCGGCGGGCGAAGCGGCAATTGGTGCAATGCAGGAAACCGAGGCAACGCTCACAAAAACAGCGGATATTCTCGATGTGAGTCCGCCGGAAGTACCGGAGACAGCTGAGCGATTCTTTGAGGAGTGGAAGGCGCGCGGGAAGAAAATTGACGAGCTAAAAGAGGAGTTAGCAGCTGTTCGGGCGAGCGGCGGGAACAGCGGTACGGAGGTTGACCTTGGCGAGACAACCGCAATTATCCAGCGGCTTGACGGTGATATGGACGAACTCCGCGCGACGGCGAACGCACTCGTTGATAAAGGCAACGTCGCCGTTATCGGCTCCGGTGTCGATGGCGCACAGTTTGTCGTTGCAGTGCCTGAGTCAGTTGACCTTAACGCAGGACAGCTGGTGGGCGAACTCGCAAAGCGTGTCGGCGGTGGCGGCGGTGGCCCACCGGATTTCGCACAGGGTGGCGGTCCAGATGCTGAGGCGCTAGATGATGCGCTTGAAACGGTGCCGGAACTACTCGAAGAGGCGCTTGGGACATAACGAAGTGGGACCAACCGGCCGCCGGAACAGGTGAATTGCTCTCGCGCGTAATTCGACAATCGTTTTAGGGCGGGAATGTATTCACGAGTAAATGAGTACGTGTATCATTTGCGGCGCGTCTACCGATGGCCGTGTCTGTGAGCTTCATGAGGAAGACGTTGTCTTTGAATTCGAAGGAACGAAACCCGACCAACTAACGCCAAACCGCTATTACCGCGGAACCGTCGATGGCTTCGCCGAATTCGGTATCTTCGTCGATATCGGCGACCACGTCACGGGACTGTTGCACAAAAGCGAACTGGATAAACGCCTCGAGAGCATCGACCTTGAGCCGGGCGATACAGTCTATGTCAAAGTCAAAAGCGTGCGTGACAACGGTAATATCGACCTCGGCTGGTCAATTCGGCAGGAGAAAAGTCGCTTCAGGGGCGCACTGATTGATGACCCATCAGCAGACGAGGAGCGGCTTCCCCCGGAAGCGACTCCCGACGAAGGGGAATCGACAGGAGCCGTTCGACAGACGGCTAGCCCAAGCAAGGGATCGGAACAGAAACAATCGACGGACGAGAACTCAGAACCGGAAGTTGAACAGGAGTCCGAGCCAGCCGATACGTCTGAGCCAGAACCGCGTGAGCCACTCTCAACGACCGTTTCCGAACTGGATGACCAGGTCGGCAAACTGGTTCGGCTGGAAGGTGAGTTGACGAGCGCGCGCCAGACAAGCGGGCCAACGATCTTCAAACTCCGGGATGAAACGGGAACAGTCGAATGTGCGGCCTTCGAAGAAGCCGGCGTTCGAGCCTACCCGGAGATAGGAGAAGGCGATATCGTCAGACTGGAGGGTGAAGTTGAGCGCCGACGCGGGGACCTGCAGGTCGAAACTGAAGCGCTGGTTATCCTTGAAAAAGAAGAAGCCGAAGCCGTCACCGAGCGGATGGCGACTGCGTTGGAAAACCGTGCGCGTCCGGACGAGATTGCCCCGATTGCGGACGATGAAATCGTCGAGGGACTCTCGGAGGAGCTGCGAGATGCCGCAACGGCTATCCGTCGGGCCGTCATCGAAGGGCGGCCAATCGTGATACGACACGGTGCGACCGCGGATGGATACGTTTCAAGCGTCGCGCTCGAACGGGCGACGCTCCCACTGATTCGTGACCAGCATCAGGACCCTGATGCGGAGTATCATTACTTCGAACGTCGACCAGTCGAAGGCTCCGTCTACGACATGAATGATGCGACACGGGACGTGACGATGATGCTGTCAGCGAAAGACCGCCATGACGAGCAGGTCCCACTGTTCGTCTTCGTCTCTGTTGGCGGATCGGCCGAGTCCGTTGATGGATACGATTTGCTCGATGTCTACGGCGCACGTCGTGTCCTCGTCGACGACCAGCCAGTTGAGCAAGCAGTAACCGAGGCAGTTGACGTGGTCGTAGCACCAGAGGCTGCAGGGCAAACGACAACCACCGTGCTGTCAACCACCGTTGCTGCTCACGTGAACGAGGACGTTCGTGACGAACTGCTCCATCTTCCAGCAGTCAGTTTCTGGGGAGATGTGCCCGAAGCCTACACGACGCTTGCTGCGGAGGCAGGATACGACCTCGATGCGGTTCGTGCGCTCCGTGAGGCTGTCGCACTCGAAGCACACTACCAGTCATATCAGGACAAACGAGAGTTGATTATCGACCTCCTGTTCGCTGATGAAGCGGACGTTGGGCTCGCCGAGGATATCAGCGAACAGTTCCAGAAACGGATGAAGACCGCAGTCGAAACAGCCGAAGCACACCTCGAGGAACACGAAACCGATGCCGGGACGGTGCTGGTACTCGATACCGCAAACTACACCCACAGATTCGAGTTCCCACCAACGGAGCTTTTGCTCGATGAACTGTATCGACAGAATTCGGACACCGTGGTTGCGCTGGTTGGCGTCGATGAAGACGAAGCCTATATCCGTGGTGATTCAAGCATCGATGTCGCAACGATCGTCGATACGGCTCGAAACGCAGCACCAAAAGCAGCGCTCGATGCTCGCGGTGCTCGCAGCGGTCGTGTGGAGTTCCTCGCTGGGGAACGAATTCAGGCACAGAGCGCATTGCTCTCCGCGCTTGGCGTTGAACTTGCAGGGTAAGTCGACAAACAGCGAAACGCCTCTTTTGGTTTTGAGTCGTTTTCCAACGGTTCGAACACGTCAGGGACCGTGCGGTAAGTGCTATTGAAAGCGTTCAATAGTGGATTCGGACAGAATCCCATCAGTTGGTATTATCATAATGGTGGGTGTGTGTACAACCATGGCGGTTATTTCGCTTGACAATCTCACAAAGCGCTACGGTGATATCAGTGCGAACGATAGCATCTCTTTCGATGTCAAGGAGGGGGAAATATTCGGCTATCTGGGGCCAAACGGAGCCGGAAAAACGACGACAATTCGGCAGTTGCTGGGACTCATCAAACCGACGGAAGGGACCGCGACAGTTCTGGGTGCGGATATTCGTAATCGGAAAGCCCTCACGGAAGTAAAAGCTAATCTGGGATATCTCCCTGATGACCTTGGCTTCGACGAGGGGTTAACTGGCAATCAGGCGCTGGATTACTTTGCACAGATGCGCGGTGACGAACGAAGGGAAGAGTTGCTCGAACTGTTCCATCCACCACTCGATAAGAAAATAAAGACCTACTCATCCGGGAACCGTCGGATGCTCGGTATCGTACAGGCGTTCATGCACGACCCAGATTTGGTCATCATGGATGAACCAACGTCAGGACTTGACCCCCTGAAACAGGACCGGCTTCATCAGTTTCTCGCCGAAGAAGTCGCCACAGGAACCACGATTTTCTTTTCCTCACATATCCTCAGCGAAGTCCAGCGCGTCTGTGACAGAGTTGGCATTATCCGGGAGGGAAGCCTCGTCGCGCTCGAAGATATCGATGAGTTGCTCAATAGAAGTGGGAAACACGTCTGGGTGCACCTGAGTGAAGATGTTGACGAGGAGGTGTTCATCACCGGTGAGATGATACACGTCGAGAGCGTCGATAACGCCATTCAGTTTACGTACACTGGTGATTACAATTCCTTGCTCGCCCATCTGAGTCAGTACGATATCGACGATATCGAAATCTCCAATCCACAGCTAGACGACATTTTCAAACATTATTACAGCGAGGAGTATACGGAGGAAAACTAATGACCGCTATCTTTCGAATTGAGTCCCGAAAGCGCCTCCGAAGTTCCGTTATACTGACCGGTATATTTGGGGTGACAACGCTGTTTTTTCTCGCTGTTTTCCCCGCAATGCGAGAGGGTGCGGAAGCCATCGAAGACGCATTTCCTGAGTATATGATGGGATTGTTCGGCTTCCAAGAACTCCACACCATCGAGGGGTTTCTCGGCAGTTACGTCTACCCATTCATCTGGGTTATTTTCGGAGGTATCTACTTTGCCTACGCGGGTGCAGGTATGATAGCGAGCGATATCGAACACCGTCGGATGGATTTGTTGTTATCCAATCCAGTGTCACGGGAATCGGTGGTCGTCCAGACAATCGCCAGTCTCTGGGTCCCGCTGCTTGTTCTCAATCTCGGGATGGCTGCAGTCCTGTTTGGCGGTGTTCAGTTGGTCAACGAGTCACTGGACCCAGTTGTGCTGATGATGGTTCATCTGCTCAGCGTGCCATACTTTCTCGTCTGTGCAGGTATCGGGCTGGTCCTTTCGGTAACAGTAGAGCGCGTCGGCACGGCCCAGGTCGGTGCAATCGGTATCGTGTTTATGGCCTGGCTCGTCGAAGGGCTCTCCGAAATGGGCGAGAGCTTCGAATGGCTGGGCATTCTCACCCCACATCGCTACTATGACTCCACAGCTATTCTCGTACGTGAGGAATATGCACTGCTCGATGCGGCAATCCTCACCAGTATATTTCTCGTACTGGTTGCGATAGCGGCCGCAATCTTCGTCAGGAGGGACATCTAGCATGGCTACTAAATCAAACCTGCAAAAAAACAGCATGGAGGAAAGCAGATGACAGCAATCTTGCGCCAGGAGTCGAGGAAACGAATCCGTGGCTCGGTTATCCTCGTTGCCGTGTTTGGGTTACTCTCTGCCATGTATTTCTCGATATTTCCCGACTACGAGGAGGATGCAGAGGCGCTCGTCGAAGCCTTCCCGCAATATATGTTCGATTTCTTCGGGCTGGAAGCCCTCGACACAATCGAGGGTTTCATCGCCGCCGAAATCTACTCATTTTTCTGGGTCCTGCTCGTCGGTATTTATTTTGCCTATGTTGGCGCGGGGATGATAGTCCGGGATATCGAGAACAGACGAATGGATCTGACGCTCTCCTATCCAGTCTCCCGGGAATCTGTCATGCTCCAGAAGTTCGCCAGTTTCTGGGTACCTGTTGTCGTCCTCAATACGACCATCCCTGTGATAGTGTATGTCGGCTCGGTTCTGATTGATAGCACCATCAATCCGGTCGCACTGGCGATGGTTCACCTGCTCAGCGTTCCGTATCTGCTCGTCTGTGCGGGCATCGGTATCCTCTGTTCAGTAACTATCGACCGTGTCCGGACCGCACAGGCAACAGCGTTCGGGCTTGTCATCGTGTTATGGTTGGTGGACAGTGCCTCGGCACTCGACCCTGATTACGAATGGGTTGGCGATTTGACACCGAGCAGATATTACAACGAGACAGCAATCCTTGTGCGTGAGGAGTATGCCTATCTGGATGCGTTAATACTGCTTATCGCCTTCCTGTTTTTGGTCGTGGTGAGTGTCGTGCTGTTCGTTCGTCGAGATATCGAGTGATGCTCGTGACTTCCTCCCACGAGTAAACTCGTGGGCTTCCCCTAGTACTGTGTCACAACTTCTGGTCGGTCGGCCGAATCAGCATCTCGTTGACGTCGACGTGAGGCGGTTGGCTGAGCGCAAAGAGAATGGACCGCGAGATATCTTCCGGTGAGAGGACCTCCATTTCGGCCATCTCCTGTTTCGAGTACTCCCGAATATTGTCATCAGGAATGTGGTCAGCAAGTTCCGTTTCGACATAGCCCGGTTCGATGAGGGTAATACGGATGTCGTGTCTGCCTGAGACTTCCTCTCGAAGGGCTTCCGAAAACGCATTGACACCAAATTTCGTGGCGTTATACGCGCTGGCTCCCGTCCACGTTTTTCGGCCAGCGACGGACGAAATATTGACAATATGACCCTCGCCCTGCTCTTGCATAATCGGGAGCGCAGCATGCGTTGCATTCATCACAGCCATCAGGTTGACTTCCACCATGGTCCGGAAGTTCGCAGTATCTGCATCTTCGACCTTTTCGAGGAGCATGACGCCGGCATTGTTGATGAGAATATCGAGCGAGCCAAATTCCTCGACGGTTTCATCAACTAACTCCCGAACGGCAGTTTCATCGGTGACGTCCGTCGGAACGACGTGTGCTGTTCCCGCCCCCGCTTCAATCTCGTCTGCGACCTCGTTCAGACGGTCTTCCCGCCGAGCAGCCAGACAGACATTCGCGCCCGCATCGCCCAACGCCTTTGCTGTTTCCGCACCAATTCCAGACGATGCGCCCGTGATGAGTGCCGTTTTTCCGGAGAGGTTCTCTGTAAGGTCCATTCTGTCCGCTTATTGGAGTGAAATATCCAAAAGTGTTGTCTCATGCAGGTAGACCGAGCAACGACTATTCAGTAAACTCGATGGCACTCATATCGGCGTTAAGTGGGAAAATATCGGAGACTGGAAATGGACTGTTCGAATTCAGTATTTCTTCCGGATTCTCGGTGAGATTCTCCGAGCACTCAATGGCTTGCTCCTCGGAGTTGAGATTCGACGCGCTGCTGAGGCAGATGAGTGCTTCAGATTCGAAATGGTAGGTGTATCCATCTTCGTCCTCACGCTCTGTGATTCCCCGGGCGACTTCATCTTCTTTTTCTTCGAGGGGGAGTCCATCAAGGTGGGTTTCATTCGTGTTATCGAACTGGTCGTTATATCCTTCCCACTCATCACCACCATCAAAGAGCAGCCACTCCTCCACTTCGGGATGGTAGACGATAATCGAAGCAGGGTCCTCCTCTATATCGTCACCCGTCTCGAACGCAGGCCCACCGTCGACAGGCTCAATATCATCATGATACTGTGCGAACGCAGATGGGCCAGCGTAGATTGTCTGTTCCTGGTCATACTCGAAAAACGAATCGTTCCGGAGGATAGCAAACTCATCACCGAGCGTAAATTCAACGGTGACGCTCGATTCGTCCACCGTGACTCCTTCATCCTCGATTGGTGTAGTGAGTTCCTCGGTGAAATGAGACTCCCAGGCATCAACGTAGGCAGTGTTGACACTCATGGTCACGTTGACCGGAACCGTCCCGTGGACCTGCCCTTCACTACCGACGACCGAGTAAGGTTCTACTGTGTTGGTCAGTCGCTCATTGAGTTCTTTCGACCGGTCTGTCGATTTCATAGCGTGAATCTCTTCCCCTGCATCGAGCTGTTCGAGTTCACTGATATCGGTCAGTCCGAGCGAAAGCTGTGTCCCGTCGAAATCGAGATGTGGCGGTGAAAGAAGCACGGAATGTGAACCTTGCTGTTGGATGACCGCACCGCCCTGATAGGCAACCACACGACCATCTTCAGTGCCATGCTCAACAGTCCCGAGGGTAACCTCTGTACTATTTGTCGTTCCATCCGCATCCAACAGAAATTGCTCATCTACCGTGGCCTCCGCAGTTATCTCGATACTCCCCTGGTCCGGATGTGTCGCCAGTGTTTCTCCAGCAAACGTTGGATAGGTAAACGACGTGCTTGCATCGGTTGAACTCCCGGAAATTGTTGATAACCTGTCATCCATCTCAATCATCGAATCCTGCGTTATTCGGTCCTGGCTATCAGAAAAGATACCACCAATGAGTGTTCCACCAAGTCCAATAATCATCATTGCGGTGAGGAGAGATATAGAGATAAGAAGAACTGTACCGTACACTTCCGACACAGAGCGTGTGTCTGTTTGAAGTGAGGTACGAGTCATGAGAAGTCCTATGTTATCAATATTGAATTTCAACAGGCATAAATGTTGAGATATAAATATCAAATTAGTTTAAATAATTATCAATTGGGCTGAACTATCACCATCAGTATTGGAATTTCCAGGCACGCTGCGAGGGCATCGGATGTTACTGGTATTCTGTTCAGCTGGACCAGGGAACCGTTTGGATAATCATTTAATACCGGACGTATAACTGCGAACCATGGCACCACGAATCCTGATTATCGGCCCGCCGGGAGCAGGCAAAGGAACGCAGAGTAGCAATATCGCCGAGGAATACGGCGTTGAGCACATTACGACAGGGGATGCGCTCCGTGCAAACAAGGATATGGATATCAGCGACATGGACACCGAATACGATACGCCACGGGAGTATATGGAGGCCGGTGACCTCGTTCCTGATGAGGTTGTTAATGCAATTGTCGAAGAGGCATTGACTACAGCGGATGGGTTCGTTCTTGACGGCTACCCACGTAACAAAGAACAGGCCGAAGAGCTCGATGAGATGACGGATATTGACATTATCCTCTCACTGGAAGTTGGACGCGAGGAACTCATCGAACGACTGACTGGTCGCCGTGTCGACCCTGAGACGGGCGATAACTACCACGTCGAGTTCAACATGCCGGAGGATGAAGAGATTCGAGAGCGACTCATCCAGCGCGATGACGATACGCGTGAGGCTGTCGAAAACCGACTTGACGTCTTCGCCGACAACACTGCGCCAGTCATCGCGCAGTATCAGAACCACGACGGGTTCGTCGAAATTGATGGTGAGCAGACACCCGATGGCGTGTGGGCGGATATCGATGCCGCCATTCAGGCAGTCGAATAAAAAGTTCTTAACCATCGGCCGCGATAGAGGTGAGTAATGCCACGGACCGCAGAAAAGGTAGACGAACTCGCCGAGGAAGGCGAGCATATGACTGACGCGCTTGAGGAGGTACTCGACGTGGCCGAAGAACAAGGAACGGTCACGTGGGGTGATGTCAGTGATTCCATCTCTTCGGGCGCCTGGGGCCGCCTCATCGAAAAAGGGCTGCTCGTCGACGTGGACGGTGCCGGGTTCGTCATTGACGACCCTGACGGCGTCCGTGACGCGCTCGAAGAAGCAGACCCAACAACGGAGTCGCCGGACGTATCGTTCTCCGTCTACGATAAGATGGCTATCTTCGCACTTATGGGTCTGTTTGTCGGCTACGCGTTTTCCTCTGCGCGAGCAGCTATCGGGGAAACGATTAACCTCTTTCTTGGGCCGCTCGAAGCAGCCATGCCGTTTTATCTGGTCATCCTCATCCTTGCGCTGTTGACCGGGTTGTTCTCCTCGATAATGCAGGATAACCTGATGAACCCGGAGATAATGGGGTCGTACAAGGAAAAGACGGAAGCGCTCAAGGAGCGCCGAAAGGAAGCCAAAGAGCGTGGTGACGATGAGGCCCTGGAAGAGATTCAACAGGAACAGATGGAGATGATGACCGAGAACCTCGGGATGATGAAAGCGCAGTTCCGTCCGATGATATGGATTATGCTCTTTACGATTCCGGTGTTCCTCTGGCTGTTCTGGATTGTGCGTGACCTCGGCGTAACGGTGACGGACCCAGTCATCATCATGCCGTTTTTCGGCGAACTGCACGACTGGCAAGCCGGTGTTGTCGGCCCAATCGAGGTCTGGCTTGTCTGGTATTTCATCTGTTCGCTTGGGTTTACACAGATTCTCCGGAAAGCGCTCAACGTCCAGACCTCACCGACTGGATAAGCTCCCCTGACGATTCGTTTTCCGGCCGCAACTCGCAACTTCTTTTAGCACCACTGTCTCACGTAAGATATGTTGATTACTGTCTCCGGCCCGGCGGGCAGCGGAAAGAGCACGCTCGCCCAATCCCTTGCGGATGAGTGCGGCTACGAACATATCTCCGGTGGTGATATTTTTCGGGAGATCGCTGCCGAACGCGACCTCACGCCGCTTGAGTTGAACAAACGCGCTGAGGACGATGACCAGATAGACCGCGACCTCGACGAGCGACTACGGAGTATCGCCAGAGAACGAGACGATGTAGTGCTTGAATCTCGGCTGGCAGGCTGGATGGCGGGAGAGCACGCTGATTTCCGCCTATGGCTTGATGCCCCGTTGACCATTCGAAGCGAGCGGATTGCTGATCGTGAGGACAAAACCGTCGAGCAAGCCAGAAAAGAAACACAGGCAAGAGCCGAAAGCGAAGCACTTCGATACGAGGAGTACTATGGCGTGGATATCGAGAACCTCGGTATCTACGACCTCGTCATCAACACGGCGCGCTGGTCGCCTGCTGGCGTCCTCTCGCTCGTGCTCGCTGCCGTTGAATCGTACAACCTCGACGGTGACGAGGGAAAACTCCCCGTCGAGGACGTCAATTACAACTTCTAACATGACACTCCGCGGCCCACCCTCGGAGCGCTCCCCGGCCGAGTTACTCTCGTTCGGCGTTGTTAACCTCGATAAGCCACCTGGCCCCTCCGCGCATCAGGTCGCCGACTGGGTGCGAGAATGTACGGCAGAGTCGATGGCAGCTATGGCGAAACCGGACAGCCCAGCCCCGATTGACCGGGCTGCTCACGCTGGCACGCTCGACCCCAAAGTCACCGGGTCGTTACCATTGTTACTTGGAGAGGCAACGCGAGTCGCGCAGGTCTTCGACGAGAGTGTTAAGGAGTATGTTGCCGTTCTTGAACTGCATGGGCCGCCGCCGGTTGATCTGGAGGCTATTATTTCCGAATTTGAAGGCAGACTCTATCAAAAGCCGCCGCGAAAGAGTGCCGTCAGCCGCAGGTTGCGGGTGCGGGAGGTCCACCAGCTGGATATCCTCGAACAGGATGGCAGACAGGTGCTGTTGCGTGTCCGGTGTGAAGCCGGCACCTATATTCGGAAGCTCTGTCACGATATCGGGCTCGCGCTTGGCGTGGGTGCGCACATGGGTGACCTGCGGCGAACAGCAACAGGAATCTTTGATGATAGCTCCCTGGTGACGATGGAGGACTTTGTCGATGCGCTCGCCTTCTGGGAGAATGGCGATAGCGGTCCACTCTATAAATGTGTGCAACCAGCAGAAGTCGTCCTTTCGACGCTCCCCCGGGTCTATATTGCCAAGAATGCAGCCCACGAGGTTGCTGAAGGTGCACCGGTCTATGCCCCTGGCGTGATTGGTATCGAACCCGCTAGAGAAGGTGACCGTGAAGCATCGCAAGGGTCGCTGGTCACCTGTTTCACGCCGAACGAAGCAGCGGTCTGTCTTGGCACGCTCGCTGGTGACCCTGCTGCAGAGTCCGGGCTCGTCGTTGACCTCGAGCGCGTCCTCGTCTGATTGCTGGCTGAATCGAAGGGCTTAATCCCTGCAGAATCTTCGAACAGCATACGGGACCGTGGGGTAGTGGTATCCTCTGCGGATGGGGTCCGTAGGACCCGAGTTCAATTCTCGGCGGTCCCACTTCATTTTCGAACTGGTAGAACAGTTTGTTTGCCCGACAGACCGAGAGTTCCCCCGCAAAGTATATACTTCGCATGTGGCTTGTGAGAACTAATGAGTACACGCGTGGTCGACCGGGTCGAAAACTGGAACGAGCGGTCGTTCACGGAGGGGTATCAGAC
>LKMJ01006122.1_pt1 | contig 11339 bp, 3 predicted proteins | sample 643391 | NCBI WGS metagenome assembly LKMJ01 (sample SAMN04112250, study PRJNA286221) | soda lake metagenome | biome: soda lake; feature: Kulunda Steppe; material: water; isolation source: sample PL-Br10 brine of Picturesque Lake | place: Russia: Kulunda steppe | collected 2010-07
GAGAATCGTTCTGGTTCTTCACTCGATTCGTACCAAGTCTGGATAAGCTGGTTCAAAAGTGGATTGCCGGGTGCCAAGTACTGCAACGAAGGGTACTCATCTGCACACTCTGCAGAGAATGTTACTGCGGTTTTGTCTTCTCCAGGAGAAATTTTTTCTGAAACCGTCTGTTCTGCATCTATCTGAGGGAGCTCGAACTTTGTGCACTGGAGGCGGTATATCGACTCTTTGAACTCAGACGAGTCGATGTCTACACTCTCGACTGCGTGCAGATCTAAATCCTCGAATGGCGTAAATACGACTCCCACGTTTGTGAGTGCTTCAGACTGTGTAAGCACTGCTTCTAACCCAGAAGTGTCGAACGGTACTGCATACTGGTAATTATCCTCATCCTCTATGCCTCGACTGACCGCTATGTCTGGGTGCCGATACGACTGCCAGGCATCTAGTTTTGCCTCATCAATAACATCCTGTTTGACGAGATCATCGTCGACTGTCTCTAGGGACTCACCAACGTCGACCCGATCTCTGTCTTCTTCTTGATCGATTTGATCAGAGAACTCCTTGTCAGCTCGTTCGACTGCTTCACGACTTTCTGTTCGGTCTGTCTCTAGCGTTGCAGACCGAATCTGGTTGCTGACGCCGGACAGGATCGGCTGCATCTCTCCAACGACATTCTCGAAGAGACCAATTCGGGTATCTAGACGTTCATAGATGTCCGTTTCAACGGTATCTTCGTAGCTGTAATTCAGGATGGTGACTTCCTCGAACTCTTGGCCGATTCGGTCAATACGGCCAATCCGTTGTTCGACACGCATTGGGTTCCACGGAAGGTCGTAATTGATCAATACGCCACACTCTTGCAGATTCAGGCCTTCACTCGCAGAGTCCGTACAAATGAGGATCTCTACGGTTCCATCATCAGCAGAGAACTCACGCTTGACACGTTCTTTGCCGACCGTAACCCAACTCCCGGATTCATAATCATACATTTCACCTCCACGTCCTGAATAGGTCGCTACTGTTTCGCCATGAATTGAGATAAGGCTCTCTCGGATGAAGTCCATCGTATCCGTATACTGTGTGAAGATGATGGCCCTATTGTGCCCCTGTCGGTCTATCTCGTTGAGATCCGCTTTCAGTTGGCTAATCTTCGGGTCTTGAGTAATATCCTCGAGTTCGTCAGCAAACGATTCCAACTCCTCAATTTCTTTCTCCAATAGGTAGAGCCCTTCATCCGTGACATTAGGGATAATTTCGGCGAGATCAATCTCTTCGAGTTCCTTGTCTAACTCATCTAATTCGTCGACATCATCGAGATCGTACTCATCCATTGCCTCCATGGCAACCTGCTTCGAATCGCTCGTCTTGTCGCCAGCTTGTTGCTTGCCCTGCATTACTGTGCGTTGGCTGCGAAGCTTTGCAAGTCGATTTCGTAGGCTCTGAGAGATCGCATAGACACTGCTGGTCAGCCGCTGCCGATAGGTGGTCATGACAAACCCGATTGCTCGTGTGTCTGCCTCGTCGGATTGCTGAGCGAGTTTGTAGAACTTCCGTGTGTAGTCGTCGATTCGGTCGTACACCTCACGGGTCTCCTCCGTCAGTTCGATTTTTCGCTGTTCCGGGTCGCGTGTTGGAACTGTCGCATCAAGGAGGTCGACCTGCTCGTATTTTCGAAGCGTGTTTCGAGTGTTCCGATGAATGAGTGCATCGACAGGCGTCGACTCAGAGAGGATCTCCTGAACGACTCGCCAACCCGCTTCAGTAAGCTCATCAAGTGCAGATAGGCGTTCGTTACGTGAGTACGTCAACCACTCCTCGTCGGCTTTCCACTCCGGATAGAGGAGGTATTTCAGCTTCTCATCTTCCTTCGCCTCGAACCGATTGATATCGTACTCGTCCAGCGCCCTCTCGAAGCTCTCGATGTATCCGTCGTAATGCTCGCCATAGTCACTGGCAAGGTCACAGGCCCGGAGAACTCGTTGCTTTGCAATCGCTCGTGCCTGTTGCTCGTTTTTGATTTCGAGTTCCGTCCCGAGAGTATCGAGTACCCGGTCGGAGATGCTTCGCTCACCAGTAAGTCGGTCTTGATACCGGTTTTCTGTGAGCGTCGCTTGGGCAGACCACGAATCGTCCCCAGCGGAATCATCGCCACCTAGTTTCTTGTCAAGAGCGGTGCCGAGTGCACGACGGGTTTCGAAGAACTTCTCAAAGTCATCCTGATTATCCCATTCGCCAGGTAGGTCGAGTAAGGACATCAGATCGTAGAGCTCACCGGCGTGCAGCTGCATCGGCGTCGCAGTAAGCAGGTAGTATGTTTGTGTGTGATCACGGAGTCGTTCGAGCATGGTATAGAAACTGCTCCCTTTGCGACCGTTGTGGGCCTCGTCGACGATGACTGCATCCCAGACACCCTCCCGGTTCGATGACTGTCGACCGCGGCAGCTCGCAGGGACGTCTTCTCGGGTCCGAACAGTCCCACCGTCTTTCGGAGCGACCTGGTTCCAGCGATCTTCCAGACGTGCGGTGTGCCACGACATGATGACAACAGTCGGTATATTGGTAGCCGCGTCATCGCGGGACTCGTGGAGGAATCTCCAGATTGGACTCTCCACCCACGCCTGTTCGCGTTCGTCGGCATCGAGATCGAGTTCGGATGCGGCTGGTGGGTATTGTTCTCGCCCGAAGGCGTCGATGAACGCATACTCGTACTCACTCCCGCGTTCGTACCGGTAGGTATTCAGATTGAATTTCTCCCACATCTCTTCTTGCCACTGTACGGCGAGGCTTGCCGGGACGAGCAACAGCCCGGTCTCTAGTTCGTTCGTTAGGCCGAGACGTGAGAGTGTGAGGCCAGCCTCGATGGTTTTCCCGAGCCCGACCTCGTCACAGAGGAGGAAACTGTTCGGGTAGGTGTTGACGAGTGTATCTGACACGACGCGTTGGTGTGGCCATGGTGTGATCGTGCTCGCTTCTTCGGCGAGGGCGAGTCCACCTGGCGAGAGGTGGCCGTCGGCGATGATGTTGGCCTTGTCGCGTTCGGTCGGTGGTGCTTCCCCACGGGCAATCTGAATTGCTTCCTCTAGTTGTGTCTGTGAGTCGGGGTCTTTCCAGTCGATGAGGTTTTTCACGATGGCCTCCGGGAGGTCGTGGACCTTGACATAGGGGTGGTCGTCGTCCCAGAGCCGCTCGAAGGTGTCGACGTCACTGTCGACGTAGGCGGACTGTTGGTCAACCCACGAGCGGTGGATCTTGAACCGTTCGTAGTTGTTCTTCCAGCCGCCGACGGTTTCGTTGACGCTGCCTTCGAACGAAATAGCGTTCCCAGCGTCGTCGTGGAAGATCCCCATTTTCGGGTGGAAGATGCGCCACTTACCCTCACGGGGGACGGCGACTTTGATATGGAGGCGACCTTCGCGGAGCAGGCGAGCGAGCAGCTGGAGCTGGGCATCCAGTTGTTCGTCGTCTAGTTCCTCCAGTGAGTCGGATAGTTCGTCAGTCAGCGCCTCCAGGACAGGGCGGTCAGTAGTGTACAGTTCGGTCCCAACGATCAGCCGCATCTCGCCGTCGTTTTCGAGGAGGGCATCGATTCCCTTCGAGGCGACCGCGAGCGCGCTGCTCGAAAAGTAGCCAGCGATGCGGTCGTAGCAGATCGACCGTTCGAGTGCTGGGACGTAGAACTCGTCGACGAGATAGGAGCCCTCGGAACTGGGCTGACTCTCATAAATTGAAGACCAAGTTCGGTCAGAGAGTGGCGACATTACGTGTTCCTGATATTCTAGCAGTGCTACAGTTATATAATCGGGGGAGGGGAGCCGTCGTCTTCAGTAGTCGTCGATCCCCTTCTGCTGAGTTTGCTCACTATCTTCAGCAAAGACGTTCGGACTAAAATTGAGGTCAAGCACGTCGCGTGTCCGACCGGCAGCGAGGTCGCGGGCCAGTTCCCAGTCCTCGTGATCGTGGGGGAGGACCTGGAGCAGTGCCTGGAGCGTGGATTTGAACGTCGAATCGGAGTCGAAGTTCCGTTCCCGCAGCCAGTCACAGCAGGCACTCTCTCCCTGGACGTCGTAGACATGCATCGCTGCGTGGACCTTGTCCAGTGCGAGACCGAACGACAGGTCGTCGGGATTCACGGGGGTTCGGCTAGATCGGTTCTCTGGCTTTTCGTTGATGTTCTGGACGCGGTCAGCGTGTCCACGAAGACTGATGTCACCACTACTTTTTCGCCATGTCTTCGTGCTGCGTTTGATCTCGTCAATGTCGACACCGATGCCTAATCCGAGTTGATGACCCTCATCGTAAGAGAATGTATCAGACTCATGAACGAGCCAGCTTAGGATGTACCATTCCGTGATATCGTCGAGGTCTTCGATTCCTTCTGCACTGAGATACTCCTCAACAAGTACTTGTGTTACAGCCTCACGAGCCTCTTTGAGTGCTTGACGAGGTTTAACTTCATTATCTTCATCATCTACAACCGGATAAGCGTCAGCAAAGACACGTAGTGTCGGTCCAAAGGCACTGATTATAATATCAGTCTTCGTGAGACTTAGTCCGGAGTCAATAAGATCACGGGCGGCCTTCTTCGCAGATTTTCGAGTATCTGTCTTAACATCGCTCCAGAGTGTTGGAACCTTATTTTCAGGATTACGTTCTTCGTGTGGTTTTCGACCAGTGAGGAGCAATGTTGAATCAGCGGATCCTCCGCCTTGAACGTCCATCCGGTCTGGCATTTCACTAGTTATTGGATGAGTAGAGGTGATAATGAAACCAGATCTAATTAAGGACATTGTAAGTGTATCCCATGCATCTGTTTCTTTATGTGTGAACATCACTGTCATTGCACCTCCTTTTTCGAGTACTCGATATAGTTCTGAAAAAATATCACTCATTTTGTCCTCATAGGCTTGCTTTGCTAAATTCTTTTTAGAATTTGATCCAGAGGCAAGATCACTGAAGCGAGATGGGTTTGCAACTGCTTCTTCATCCTTGTTTGTGAGTTCAGTTTGGAACATATCTGGATGTATGTCACTCAAATATCTACTTTGCCACACGTAGAACATGTCAGACAGCTCGGCATACATGATACTAGAGTAATATGGTGGATCAACGATCACTGCCTGTACCGAATCGTCATTCTGTGCAAGATTAGCTGCGTCGCGTGTAGTGATTGTAGCAGGTGCAACGTCAACTTCATTCATATAATCTACAATTTTTTCATACGAATCTGTGATCCGAGAAACCATATCGAGATATCGTCTATTTCCGGATGTGAGATTGTTATCAACATATAGCCACTGGAGAGTGAAATTTTTTCCAGCGAATGCGTTCTCAGGGTACCCCTTACTAATTTTGTAGGGAGAAAGACGCGAATTATAATCGATCATTTTTCCAGCCGCAAAGGTGAGGATCGTTAGAATCGCCTCTGCACGATTTTGATCATATTCCTCCAAAATTTGTTCTTTAGCTTCCTCAAATGCTTGCCAATACTCATAATGGCAAACTAGTTGACGTGGGCTGTAGAAATCACGCCACTTTTCTAATCCATAACCAACGGGCTCCGATGTTTTTTGACCCTTCTCTGGGATTTTTTCATCTAATAGGTTAAATAGATCAATATCATTATCACATCTCTGTGCAGCCTTTTTTAATGCTTCTGCGTCTTCCTCTGTAGGGGCTCGATACGCAGATTTGTTATTTCTATCACTATATTTGACACCAAGAATTTGATGCTTATACTCTCCATTTTTGAACCGTTGTTTGACCGTACCGCTTTCAATTGGATATCCACAATTTGGACACTCCAAATTACCACCACGAGATCGAGGTCCATCTTCTGGATTAAAATCTTCTTTAGTCACATCATCCGGAAGTTGAACTCTATCTAACGATAAATCACTCTCAGAATCATAATGTGGTTTTACTGCAACTCCTTTGCTAGCAGATTTACGAAGTAGCCACCATTTTGAACTTGTTGGCACAGCGGAGGTACAATCTGGACATGCAACGGTATAGGTCATTGCGTAATGTGACGGTGTGTTCCCGTTACTGTCTGGATAATAATCTTTCAATTTATCAGTAGCAACATCATTGATGAATTCGCCCCATTTGGTCAGATCATCACGAAGATGTCCTGCTGTTAGAGGATATTTCAACATAGATTTTAAAATAAGAGATGGAATGGTGTTTAGTTCATTCGCTCCTGTCGGTAAACCGTAACGTAAGCTCTCGAATGGGATAACACCCCCTCCGGCTGTGGGGTCTAAGACTGTCGGCAGTTTTCCATCCCACGTAGATTTTAACGTGTCATGCAAATCTGCAAGTTGATCCGAAGTAGGCGACATTGTGAATGGACGGTCATATCCATAGTGTTCTCCCAGTGTTCCACTTCTACTGCCCTCCGTTGCCTTTTTATTTTCTACATATTTTGCAATATTTTTATTATTACTTGATTTTGGTCCGATCTGCATTAATCGAAGAAGTTTGTCACTCTCTATTCCTTTTGGTAATATCGAGGCAAGGATTGCGAGTCGAGATACAGGTGTAGGTCGCCGAGCAAACCATGGATGTAGATACCGATGAGGCGGCATATGCTGTGGGTTGTCCTCTTTTAAATTCTCAATACCTACAGCCTTCAGCGGTAATTTCCCCTCAATTGCTAGTGGCTCTAAATCAGCTTTGTTTGGTTTTTCACTCATGATTAAATGTGGTCCGTCAACAGCGTTCGCAGTGCTTTCTCGCCGCTCGGTGACGATGGTGATCGACACTTCGCATGCCAGTAGTAGCACTCTTCATCACTCATTCGCGCGATCCCACGACACAACGCCCGCATCCGGTCGACACGCTGGATCGGCTTCACACCGACAAACCCTAACGCCAACCGAACACCGACTGTTTCGGGAAGGAACACCTCGGCGTCACCAGTCGCGGTCACGACCGACTCGTCTACCGCTGCTTTCCCGAGGGTCTCACGCACGAGCGGCAGGATCGACCGGAGCCGACTCCCCGAGAGCCGCGTGAGCTTCACTGCAGTCCACTCATCCCACTCCCATCTGTTGACTTCGGGCGCAGCCGACTCCCCGAACACCGCCTCGAACGGCTCCGTTACGAGCCCACGGTTCGGCGTCTCTCGCTGCAACCGGTCCTGGCGGGCCGCCGCCTGAGACTGAGGCAGGAGCTCATACAACGTCAGCGCCGCCCCGTCGGCATCGTCACGCCGGACGATGGCGAAGGTCGGCCGACCGCCGTAGACGCTACTCCCGAAGCTGCCTGCCGAAAGCGTCTCATCGTCTGGGGTCGGCGTCATCGAGTCGACGTTGGTTGGCGAGTGTGATGTCATTGCTGGAGTTCCGCAGGCACTTCGACCGGTCCGCGGGCCTGTACCTTCACGTCGATGCTCGTCTGTCCAAGCTCGGCTTGCAGTTCCGCAAGCAGATCGTCTTCGGCATTCGTGATCGGCTCCGGCTCGTCGAACTCGACGCGGAACTTGAGTTCGACCCGCGAAGCACCGTCGAACGGATCGGGCTGGTTCGTCACCCGCGAGAACTCCTCGATGTCGCCCGTGAAGGTCGCCTTGTATCGGGCTCCGGCCGCCGACTCCGTCTCGAATACCATCCGTACCGAGACGTTGTCTGCACGGTCTTTGAATGCTTGGCGCTGTGCGATGAATGATCCCTTCGAGAGCTGGTCGTCGCCACCGACCTCAATTGTAACGCGGTCGAGTCCTGGATCGCCATCCGATGTTGCTTTCCCGAGCGCATGGGTCCTGACTTCGTTGAACGCTCTTGATGCCGCCATCAGACTGGTCGAGCGGTCCCAGTCGTTCGGCTGGGCACAGTCCGTACAGAGCCCGCGTGGATTCAGTTCGCTTGGATCATCCACGATCGTCCCGCAGTTGGTGCAGTGCTCTTTGATAGGGCCGTCTTCGTGCTTGTCGCAGTATTCTCCCTCTACTTCGACTTCGACCTCACAACCGTTTTCTGCACATACTATCTCCTCAGTTTCCGGCGGCCGGATCGCATCGTGGTGGACGCCCAGAAGGGCATCGACGTCGGTGTAGACTGTGTACTCGTCCCCGATCTTCACGTCCGAATCTCGAATACTGGTTCGGACATCAGGTGACGCCGACAGTGGATTCGCTTTCTGCCAGTTCTCAGGCCGATCATCGTCATCGCCGTCCCAGTAGGCGACGCCGTTCTCACCAGCAGTACTATCCCAGTACGTGTAGCCAGCCTCGTCAACCATCTTGGCGACGGTCTTCCGTAGCGGCTTCGTATTGAGCAGATACGGGAGTCCTGGTTTCTTTGCGAACTGCGTGACCAACTGCTGGGTGGTCATACTGTCTTGGGTCTGCTGCCAGAGCTTCTGTTTGAAGAATGCAACACCTTTTGCGGCGGCATCAGCGCGAATCAACCGATCCTCAAGGGTCTCTTCGACAGCATTCACAAGTGTCGTTCCCCCGTTGGCTTCAGTCGCATTGATTGCCAGGTGTGTCAGTCCGTCACGGTCGACGTAGTAGAGGTGCCGATACACTCCCCGGACGAGTTCACCCAGGAGGCCGTGTGTTTGGTCACGCCGCTCACGAAGTTCTTCGATTTGTTCTGGTGAGAGGTCGGCTGTCTGCTGGGAATCGTCCAACAGCGCCTCAATAGCCTCTAACTGACGTGCTTCATCGATGGCACCCTGGATACGCTCCTTGTCGGGGGCGAGGAAGAGGACGTAGTTTTTGTACACCCGACTCTGGGTTTCGCCCCCGTGTTTCGAGGCAGCCTTCTGATACAGCATCCGAACCTTCTCCGGGACTTCGCTCCCCCCATCGGAAACCGGTGCGGTGTCTATATGCATCACCGCCAGCTGCGGTTTAGACAGCTTATCGGGGAGATCAGCAGGTGATTCCGGGAAAAGGACAGTTGAGAATCCACCAGACCCGATCTCGGAGTTGTCCAGGCGTGATTCGAACCGGTTTCTCGCCTGTGCGTCCGGTGTGTTGTCGACACGCTGGTCGATAATGCGGATGAGATTCGGATCGGACTTGAAGCGGACACGCTCCTCGTCGTAGAGGTAGTAACACGCGACGTGCATGTCTCCGCCAGCGAGTGCCTCCAGTGCCGAGTCGTAGTTGTCGAAGCTAACGTCCGGATGCCCCAGTGCGGCGTTCATTTCAGCTCGTGTGAGGCCAGTCGCCTGTTCACCGTAGGCAAGACTGTGCCAGAGGACAGTCGTCGAGAGGTGACTACCCAACGCTGGGATTCCTTTCTCGATCCACTTGCGGTCTTCGAGCTGTGCGTGCGCCGTGCCGTCCTCACTGTAAATATCGGCCGAGACAGCCGCACTCAGGTCGACGAACTCGAAGAGTGTCTCACGAAGCGTCGAATCAATACTCCCGTCGGGTGCATTGTCTGCGGGCGTGAGATCATAGAGCCGAATCCAGTGCCGCTCGTAGTGGTCGGGCTGGTGGTTCCAAAGATAGTAGACTGCACGAGCCAGCAGCTTGAGAGCACCTCGCGTCCGCTGGAATTTCGGAATGGTATCGATTTTTTCGGTGAGTGTATCGATGATTGTCGGATGGAACGGATACTCACGTTCCAGACGATCAACGTAACTCGCATCGTTTGCTTCCTGCGGGAATTGACGGTCGCTATCGGCGTAGTATTGGAAATAGGTCTCAGAAATTGATGCAGCCGTCGTGTGGTCGATATCTTCGAACAGACGGTGTTGAAGCACTTGCCCAACCTCGTCTTCAGAGGTTGGTGTGACGGTCTTGTGTTGCCGACGTCCTATCTGGTTGAGTTCATCGACGAGTGTTCGAACTTCCTCTGCTTCCTCCGCGAATGCGGTATCAGCGACGCTGTATACGACAGTAACACCATCGACCTCTGATGCGGTTTCGAGTAGCGAGAGAACGAAGCTCAGAGTCTGGCTGGCGAGCGTAGTTTCTCCAACCTCGACTGCCGAGGCAGCTTCAAGATAGGCTGCGATCTCATCAATAAGGATCAGAGCCGGATCGTCACCGAGATCGAAGAGTCCTTTTAGTGTATTTCCACCAGGTGCGTTTCGATCCTGGTCGTATTCTTTCAGATACTCGTAACCATCGAGCCCGTAGAGTTGGTAGGCAATTTCGCCCCACATCGTTCGCGTGTTCGGGGCCTCTGGATCTGTTCGATCACTTCGGGCGTTGCGTGCATCCACGTGTCCACCCACGAAGACCGAGGTGTCGACCGACAAGCCGTCATCAACTGCATCCAGATACGAGCTACCAACTTCGCTCGCTCCGTCGACGAGGTGGCGTTGGAGCTGTTCAATAGCAGTCGGATTCGTAGCCAAATGATACGAGGCAATGAGGTCGTGTGTCTTGCCACCGCCGAAGCGAGTATCGAGACACAAAATACTGCTAGAGTAGCCGCCACTATCTCGACCATCTCCTGCGAGAAATCGCCCAGCGAGATTGCTGAGTAGTGTTTGTAGCCCTGCAGTTGGGTACGTCATATCGAAGAACTGTGTCACGTCCCTGTAGACTGGGGCTGCATCGTCTGGTGAATGAGCGACAGTCGCTAGACTGGCTGCAAACTGATCTTCTTGCAGTGTCCCATCAAGGACGTCTTCTCGAGGAGTACAGGCATTAAATAACCCCGGTGGCTCACCGTTGCTCATATAACGGCCTCCAATTTAGGAGGAGAGTAATTAGTCTCTCCAGCACATGTTGATATTTCATTTTGATTGGTAAGCATCCAGATATAGGATATCCCACAGCCTAGTAACTAAATCTTTTATCAAAGCTATTCTCGTCCATCCACATTGCTCTGCGTGCTTGTGACTCGGGTAAATGTAGATGTAGATCGTCTCTTCGGCAAGCTGACCTCGATCTTTCTCGGTTTTTATTACTCATTCAGATCTCACAAAATACAATTGCAACCGGACGTTCAGGTTTTGTGCATAGATACGTCTCATGTGTTGACCGTGGCTATGCTTTCCAAGCAATGCCGTCGTAAGAACTAATGGATGATCATTTGATGAGTAGGTATGCAAACACGTACTGAAACGCTCGCATCTTTGTATCAGGACGGGTTCTTTGATATTCCATCATATCAACGTAGTTATTCGTGGGAAGAAGAGCAATTAGCAGATCTCATTGACGACCTTCGATACCTCCCCGAAGAATCTAACCACTTCTTCGGGAATATCATCCTCGACAAGAAAGACGATCAGTATCAAACAGACAGGGGCAGGCGGTTCGACGTATATGATGTCGTTGACGGCCAACAGCGATTGACGACCGCTCTTATCTTACTTCATGTTGCCACACAATTTGACGACGTGGTCGACGAGACAGTGTCTGAGGA
>LKMJ01006123.1_pt1 | contig 11338 bp, 15 predicted proteins | sample 643391 | NCBI WGS metagenome assembly LKMJ01 (sample SAMN04112250, study PRJNA286221) | soda lake metagenome | biome: soda lake; feature: Kulunda Steppe; material: water; isolation source: sample PL-Br10 brine of Picturesque Lake | place: Russia: Kulunda steppe | collected 2010-07
CCCCCCCCGTGTCCCTAAAGGCCCCCACAGTGCACACGCATTTGCATCTATCTGACATAAACGCCCCTGAATGGCACACATGGATGCCCCTCCAAAGCTCATGGACGCCCCTCGGACAAATGGATGGCTCCTCTGACAAATGGATGGCCCCCCTGATAAATGGATGGCCCATCTGACAAACGGAAGGCCCCCCTGACAAATGGATGGCCCGCCGTTCCCTGCAATGCAGGACGTCGTCACTGGAGGAGAAGGCCACCGCTTGCAACATGCTGTGCTGCTACGCGGATGAGCTGAAGGAGGGCTTCATGCCGTACGTCAAACCGGTGCGTCAGGGTAACATATGCTGTGTGCGTCAAACAGGTGCGTCATTGGAATGGCAGCTTGCATCAAGCGGGGGAATGGGCACGTGATCATCATGGTGCAATGGGAACAGAATGAGTGCATGCTTTGCGTCCGAACGGTGGGTTGCAGCTGCATCTTGCACTTCGAGTCCGTGAACTGGCTGCATGCCTTTGCATTAAATCATTGGTGTGCCATTTTGGCTCCCACCCTCCAAGGCTGCTCCTTCGCCAACGCTGCCGCTCTGTTGGATTGCTGGATTCCTTGCACTCCAGGGCTGCCCTGTCTGCAGTGTCTGCGCTGACCATCCGCAAGTGCTACGCATGCGCAAGTGAAAGGGCACACCTCTACTTCAGCGCTGCCCCAGCCAACAACGCCACGTGCACCCCGTGCAGGCAGCGCACACCTTCGCAGGGTACCGCCGCTCAAGTCTTAGGTCCCTGCTTGCACGCACACAGGTCGCAGACAGACATCATGGTTCCGCTGCTCAAGTTCTGGTTCCCTGCTCATGCGCACGCAGGTCGCAGACATTATGGTTCCGCTGCTCAAGTTCTGGTTCCATGAGGAGGTTCGACGCGCGGCTGTGCAGACGCTGCCTGAGCTCGTTCGTTCAGCCGCTCTATGTGTGGAGAAAGGCAACCTGAATGGCGTGGACAACAATGTGCTCAAGCAGGTGTGCGCGCATGGGGGTGGGTGTGCATGAACGTGTGCCCTGCACAGATGCAAGCATATTGTCGCATGAGGGTGAGCAGTGTACGCAGGTGGTACAAGTGTGTGCACGCATGATTGTGCACGCCCCTGCCACACACTCAAGCACACAAACCCTGCACTTGCTTGTGGGGACTGTGTGATTGCCAAGAAAAGACGATGGCGCCCTTGTCCATACGTGTAGCGGTGCACTCATTGAATTTTCATCAATAAACATCTTCCAAAAAAGTGGTGTTATCAGAGTCTAGTCAGCGCATGTTCACAAACTACATCATTATCGCATAGCAGATTTCTGAAGGCTGTCTGCGCCAGAAATGGTGAATGTTTCCTCTTCCTAACTCCCTTTGCACACAGCTGTTGGACAATAGATAGGAGCTATTTTCCTTGCCCTACCATCCAACAGCGCATGCATGTGTAGCCTGTGCTGTACATGTGTGGGCTGATCTTATAGCAGTAATCGTTGGACCCTGCGGCAAAACTTGGCAGGTGCGCTACTCTGCAAATATGCGCGGGTGCAACTGCACTTGACTCAACGTCTCTTTGCTACAAGGGGATTTCTGTTGGCGGCCCTCATTCACACCCCTGCAAATACACGCACAGCTGGTGGACTATGTATGGCCGGCCATGATGGATGCGCTGGGCAAGGAGCCCGATGCAGACGTGCAGAGCACCATGATGGAGAGCATATGCGAGATCGTGGAGCTGGTGGGTGGAGGCCAGGGTTCACACACACACACGCACACACACACACACACAGAGCAATGTGCGTGTGATTTTGTGCACACGGATGCATTATGCAAGAGGCAGTTAGTACAATCTCCCCCCCCAAGGTGGGGGGGATGTTGAATTTCTTTTGACGGGGAGGTGTAGCTGGATTGGAATCAATCTCTTGCCATCTCAAATCTCAATTCCGAAAGGGCTTGCTGGCATTAAACTTTGCTCTCCAAAGGAAGACAGTGTCTGTAGGCTCTTGCTCTTATTAGTGGGGCTCTCATGAGTGGGGCTCTTGCTCACATAAGTGGGACAGTGTCTGCAGACTCTTGCTCTCCATACCATAAGTGTGGCTCCTCTACCCAATCAGGGTCCTGTGCACAGGTGTGCGCACGCGCATGCAAACACGCAGGTATGCGCACGCAACACACACGCACACACACACACACACACACTCATTCTGCAGGTGGAGCCCACCATGCTGGATCAGAATCAAGTGGCCGCTGCCTTCTCTAAGTTAGGACGTATTTTGAGAGTGAGTGTTGGACCTCCTTGCTCCTGAGAGTGTGGCGGTCAAATGATTGCAGCTGGTCAAATGCTGGACCAGCAACTTCATCAATGTACTGTGCATCACCAGTGCCCCGGGAAATACATGGCTGTCAGTCAAATGAAAGAAGGCAAGCCATTATCAACTGGTGCTATAGGAATACACTCACATCCACAAAAACACACACGTGTCGCACAACTCACGCGTGCATATGACCGCAGGACGCAGAGCAGAGACGTACGGAGCGTTTGAAACGACAGGCGACTGAGGACTTTGACCAAGTAGGTGCACTGCAATGAATCAGTGGCAGTATTAGATATTGCACTGCCGATCAGGCTTGCCTTGTCGATACTGCCTGATAATGTTCTGCCTACTTGGCTTGCCTCATTCATGCTCTCTGCCTGCGCCATGCTCTCTGCCTGCCTTGCCTGTGAGCAGGGAGGTTCATGGGTGTGTGCATTGCTAGCTATTTCTTCGGGTTCCATTACAGAAGTGCATCCCAGGCTTGGTGGATAAATGCCTGCCTGGTGTGCGTTGTGCTTACATGCTGCGCTGCTGATGAATGTCTACCCCTGTGATGTGTGCAATGCGCTCATCATGCTGCGCTGCCACTCTTGCTGGCCTCAGTACCCATGTGCATTGCGCTCAGCAAACTTGGCGGCTGCTCTGCGCTGCAGGAGGAGCTGGAGGCCTTGAAAGAGGAAAACGAGGCAGAGGAGGAGTTGTTTGACCAGGTGGGTGGCTGCACTACCGTTTCACCTGAGGCAGCGGTGGCTCCCGGAAGGCACCCGTCCCTGCAAAGAATAGTGTCCCTCAGCCCTTGGCTTCAAGAATAGTGTCTCTCAGCCTTTGCCTGCAAGAACAATGCCTCTCAGCCCTTTTGCCTGCAAGAAGAGTGTCCCTCAGCCCTCTGCTGCAAGAATAGTGCCTCTCAGCCCTTGGCTTCAGCCCCAAACCTAGTCCAACACGCTGGATGCCCCAGCACATTGCTTGCCCAGAGAAGTGCTGTGCAGTGCAGTCCACTCTGTACTCTCTGTATGAGTCCCATGCCCACGCCTGCCCTGATGGCCATGTCTATCTGGGCGAGCAAAACGCTTTTGTTGTAAAGCCGATCCGTGTGCCTGGCCTCAAGTGCACTGGCTGTGCTCCTGTGCTCTTTGCACTGTGCTCAAAGAGACAAATTGTTACGCCATCTCAAACCTAGTGGATTTTTAGCAATCGAGTCACTTCCAGTCACGTTTGTCTCTCCAAAGATTTCTTCCCCCCTGAACAGGCCCAGGAGCATTTGCATGCCCCATCCCTTACCCCTGTGCTCCGCACATTCACACGCACACACTCCAGGTTGGCAGCGCCATTGGTGCCTTCCTTAAAAAGTTCAACGACTCGGTGCTACCATTTGTTGAGGAGCTCATGCCCCAGGTACGCGCTCCTGTTGGAAGACTTACCTTTGCTGTCCTTGCAAGTAGTTAACAATTGCCCAGCCAGTCCTGCCAGCAGCCGCGCCGCCCAAGCGCTAGGTGACGCAGCCGCTGCTGCAGCACAAAGGAACAGGTGCTGCGCTTCAGTTGACGACCCTAGTTCCAGGCCAGAACCAAGGATGAGAAGAGCTTCTCTTCAAGCAACAGCTCTTGAAGGACAATGTCTGGTCCCCCAATGTGTTCTTGACTCGTGTGCGTGCTCTGGTCTAGCGTACTTGGCCTGCCCTTGGAGCCTCTTCTTTGGTCCATGGATGAGGCACGCGCAAAGATGAGTAGTCCCTCGCACCTCCTTGCATGTTGGCTACCATTAGCTGGCCGGCATTTTGCTCGCATGCACGCCCACATTTGATTTGGATGTGTGCGCAGATTGGCGCTTTGCTGGACCAGGATCGGGGGTCAGAGGAGCGGCGTATCGCCATCTGCGTGGTGGACGACTTGCTTGAGCACAGCCCTGCAGGCAGGGCCAAGTACATGCCCCAGGTGTGTGTGTGTGTGTGTGTGTGTGTAGACACGTGTTTTTGTGTGTTGTGCGGACGCATGTCCTCATGCGCACGCACACAAGGCACATGTTGTAACATGTGCACAAGCGGCTGTCTCTGTTGCCGATGGGCCGGCACGCACTGCCCTGGGGTGTGACTGCATGCGACCCATGCACTGCGTGCTTATGCACTTTCGCGTGCGCACATGTTGCAGTGTCCGTGTTGCAGCCGGGTTGCTCACTGCAGCGTCAAGGCGTGCGCGTATGGGCCCCGTGCTGCGCAGGTGCTGCCGGTCCTGATGGCAGGCTGCGGGTCCGAGCACTCGGACTTGCGGCAGTGCTCTGTGTACGGCCTGGGCATCCTTGCATCCAAGGTGGGCAAGTGAAACAGATGGGGAAATTTTGCAGCATGCTGTGGCACGACTATGTTGAGTGCTCAGACTTGCGGCAGTGCTCCATGCACAGTCAGGCATCCTTGTTGCCAAGGTAAGCAAGCACTGTGGATGGGGCTGGGAATTGTTTGCAGGCAGGGCAGCCTGAGCACTCAGACATGCAGTTTTTTCGTGTGTATCTTACAATCGTTGTACCCAATAAATTGATTGGTCCACAGTAATATTTGTTGATGGAAGTACTGGTTTATGTATTAAATTCCTTTGTGTGTCACATCCCAATTGAGCAGCTGGTGTGGGGAACCTCCCCCCTTCCCTTCCTGTGACCAAGGACCCTTGCCACCAGGTTGAGCAGCGGCCACACACGTGCAAGAATTTCACTCATGCATGGACACACACAGGCACAAGCACACACACACACACACACACAGGCACAAGCACACGCACACACACACACAGGCACAAGCACACGCATACGCACACGCAACCGCATGCACACTCCCACACTCTCGCACATCACCTCACTGGCCGCATGCACACGTGTTTAGTTGTGTACTCACACGCATGCTCACACACATGTGCGTGCGCGCCCACCCTCCCGTCACCCTCCGCAGGCGCCCGAGGCCTTCCGGCCCATCCTGCCTGACGCGCTGCAGCGCATCACCGCCATCATCTCTGCACCCAATGCAAAGGACGAGGACAACGAGATGGCCACGGACAACGCCGTCAGCGCCCTGGGCCGCATCATTGAGTTCCACAGGTGCGTGGGTGTGGGCTTGCGTGAGAGCTTGGGTGCGTTGGCGGAGGGCACGGGAGGAGCTGAGGGGTCTGCGCGCAAGCATGTAGCGAGGGGCCGGACCTTGCTTGGTGTGTACTGGCAGGAGTGGCACAGAGCGAGCCAGGGGGTGGCACAGAGCAAGGGTGGGGCATAGGACGAGCCAGGCAGGGCACCAAACGAGCTAGGGGTTGGCACAGAGCAAGCCAGGCAGGGGCACAAAACGAGCAGGAGTGGCGCTCAGCGAGCCTGGCGGGGCAGGGGGCGTTCAACAGGAAAAGGCAGGGACAAGCAAGCTTTGGTGGTGTGCACGTGGGGTGGAGGTGAAAGCTGCCTGTGTGCCGCTGTTGTGGCCTCTGTGCAGCAGGCCGCTTGTGTGGGTGTGCGTGCAAGGGTGCATGCGAGCGTGTGCGCGTGTGCACGCGCACGCTGTCGTGCCGTGCATGCCCCTGGTGTGCCTTGAGCCGCCTGCTGAGCCAGCCTGAGCTCTGCAGGCCAAGGAGCGCAGGCAGAGCCCGTGCTCCTCTCCTCCCTCGGCCTCTCATGCACCGGTGCACATGCGCACGCGCACAATTGCACACGGCTTGCGCAGTGACGCTTCTTACGCCACTGACATGCACTCAGCACATGCAGCGATGCTTATAACGCCACTGACATGCACGCGGCACATGCAGCGATGCTTATAACGCCACTGACATGCACGCGGCACATGCAGCGATGCTTATAACGCCACTGACATGCACGCGGCACGTGCCACGACGCTACTTACGCCACTGACATGCACGCGGCACATGCAGCGATGCTTATAACGCCACTGACATGCACGCGGCACGTGCAACGACGCTACTAATGCCACTGACATGCACTGGGCACATGCAGTGACGCCACGGACAGCGTGACGATCATGGCCATGTGGTTGAGCGCGCTCCCGCTGACAGGCGACACTGTGGAGGCAGTGACACAGCATGAGCTGCTTGTGCGGCTGCTGGAGGCGCGCGACGTGCGGCTGCTTGGGCAGGTGGGGGGGGGATGGGAGGGGGGCTGAGGGATGTGGTGGCATGAATTGGCAGGGCGCCAGGATTGCTCAGCATATGAGCTGCCTGTGCAGCTGCTGGGGCAGGTGCAGCGGGGGCGGGGGCTGAGGGATGTGGCGGCAAGGGTGAAAGGGGCCTGGTGGGTGTGGGGTGGTGGAATGCAGGCAAGGGTGTGAAAGAAGGTGCTTCGGGATTAGTTATTGAACAATGTATTATTTGTTTGTTTTTTGGTCATGAATCTAGGTGTGTCAGGGGGAGCAAAGAGCTGCGGCGGCGAGGGTGCAGGGGAGGGCACCGTGTGTGGTGCGGGGGAGGGGTTGACTTGAGGGAGAGGTCAAAGGAGGTGCAGGCTGGGGAGTAAGGACAGGGAGGGGGAGGGGAGTGGTGGTCTCTGGTGGTATGAGCGGTGGGCATGCTGGGTGGGCATGCTGGGTGGGCATGCTGGGTGGGCATGCTGGGAGGGCATGCTGGGTGGGCATGCTGGGAGGGCAGAGATGGGGCGGGGCACGGCTTTTCCAGTGATGGAAGGTGGCTCTGGCTCTCTGAGCACGTCCCTCTGCCTCCCAAATTCCCTGGAGGACGCCTGTTACAGTTTGTCCAGACGTGTAAGATTTTGCAGGGGGGCCACCTGGCGCAATTTGTGGGGGGGGCCACGTCAGGCCTATTTTGCGGGGGTTTCCCCCAGCACAGGAGCCAACTTGCCGGTGCCCCCTTGCACAGACTCTGCTTTGCGCCTGCAGGCAGGGAGTACATGGGATTGCTGTGTCTGTCTGTGTTGCTGCACAACAAGCCCTATGAGCAGGAGAAGTTTAATCGTATGCGCGCGTGGGGCAGCGTGTGTGTGTGTGAGGGGGAATGGGGGGCGATTGCTAGCACAGGTATGTGTAGATCTTGCAGGGCACTGTACTCCTGCGTGTGCAGAGATTGAGATTGTGGCATGCTCATTCACACACGCACGCACGCACGCACACGCGCATACACACATGCACACACGCATGCACACATGCACATACACACGCACGCACACGCACGCATGGTGCTCGTCGCGCGCGCTGCGCAGGGCAACGTCAACCTGCCCAAGGTGGTGGCCGTGGCTGTGGCGGTGCTGGGCAGGGGCACCCGGCTAATTGCCGGGGAAGTGGGCCTGCGCTTGGCAGCACAGCTGCACAGCTTGCAAGCATCCGTACCCCCAGAGGTTGTTCAGGTGAGAGGGCGTTCACATGAGAGGGCACTCAGGTGAGAGGGCGCGCAAGCACACGCACCGCGCCTGCGATCAAGCCAAGGGGAGGCGAAGGAGAGAGGGCGTGCAAGCGCGTGCACCACGCCTGTAAGCTTGCAGAGGGGGAACAGGTGAGAGGGTGCGCAAGCACACGCACCGCGCCCGCGATCAATCCAAGAGAGGGCAAAGGAGAGAGGGTGCACAAGCACCCCCACCGCGCCTGCAAGCTTGCCAATTGGGGACAGGCATTCCATGCGAGCATCCTCAATATCTTCGCTTGTCTGCAGCAGAAGGACGTGCGAGGCTATTGTCTGCATGGTATGCCCTGCCACTGCCTTCTTGCAACACCTCCTCCCACTGCCACCGAACCTTTCCTGTGCCCCTGCTGGAGGTCAGGTGTCAGACTTTCTGCTGGTCCGGTTTGAGTTGACGGCTCTGACCCTCTGTTGCCACCCTTGCCTTCCTCCCCCTCGCCCCCCATTCCCCTTGCCCCACCTGCCTCATCCCCTCCCAGGCTGCCATGGCGTCCTTGGATGACCGCCAGCGAGCAAATGTGACCACCTTCATGGCCGGCCAAGTGCCCAGCAAAAAGCTGGATTAGTGTGTTTGGGTGCAGCGCAAGGGCGTGCCATGCACAGCACACCTTGTTCAACTGTGGCCTGCACAACCTGAGCAGTGTGCTGTGCAGTGCCCAGTGCTCCTTGCGCGGGTTGCCCCTCGGGATTGCTCCCCTGAAAGTTAAAACGTCACAATCAGCAGGGCAGTCATTTGCAGAGGGCCTGGATGGGAGGCCTTGGCATGGATCATGTGGTGGTACTCCCGCAAGTTGGAGGGCATTTCTGCAGGAGGCTGAGAGGATGGGATGCAGGCTTGGGCACTGGCGTCCTATCTCTTCAACAGGGGCACCTGCTTGAATGCATGAGAGTTCAGACTTACGTTGGGTGGTGGTGTCAGTTGGATATGCTGCTGAGCCTGAGGGTGTGCGCGCGCATGAGTGTGTGTACTTGTGCTGCTGGGTGTTGCAGGTGTGCTTTTGAGGATTTGTGAGCAGTGATGCTGAACAAAGCTTGTGGGCCATTCTAGAGGTATTAGAGCTGGATGCTGCCATTGCTTTGAGAAATACTTGCGGTGGGCCCCAAAAACTGAGAATCCTGTGGTGGGGGTCATCTGATCAAGAGATTTAAGGTCGCATTTCGCTCAATATCTAAACATCCTGTTGATTGCTGGACTGTTCCCCGTGCCCTGGAGCGCATGAGACAGATCATGAGCCTTGACTTGTCAACGACAGTGTACATGGCAAAGCTTGGACCTGGACACGTAGCTGTTACTTCTTTTTTTGTTTGGTTAGGCAGCAACCTCTTGCCCGTTTACTTGGAAAGCGTCACATATGACTGCCAGTGCTCCTCATCGTTGACACGTGCAGCTGGAGCTCCCTGTAAGCAGAATGTCCCCACTGCTGTTGTTGGCCATCGGCAGCTTTTGTAGCTTGAAGAAGAGAGAAAGTAAGCGAAGTTATCCTGCTACCATGACGCTACTTAGTCTGCAGCATACTCTCGTGACAGAAATGAGGAAATTGAAATCAATAAATGGAAGAGGCAACATGGGGTCAAACCTGATGCACTTCATCACAAATCAGCTATTACTAATAGTATTAGACCTTCAGCCAGGTGGGTTGACTGCTGGACTTGCTGGACCCTGCCAGCCCAACAAAAAATATCCATAGTCTCAGAGAGAAAAAATAATGATAAGTATGTCTGCTTCAGCAGAAACAATTTCACATCCTCAGCTCCAATGTTGTCAAAACAAAAATTCGAATTATGTTCAAGAGCTCAAGGAAAAAGGAAATACAGCGTAGGAAGTGAGAACATTGTCTGCATTGACTAAGGAAAACGGGCCACGTGAGGTTTGAAGGGAATTTTCTATCAAATCTCAAGCTGTGCAGGGTTCTCTGGCACACTTGCGTCTCCTCCAGGATTTGATTCTGACAAATCAACATGATTTTAACGTTGAACTGCAATCCAAGCCTTCAACCTTCTTGACGTTGGTCTGACCCAGACTTCCAGGAAGAAATTGCCAGTTTCTTGACAGCCATCCAGTGGCTGATGCATGCATCTAAGCATCATGATGATGTCTGTTAAATGTTGGTCCTCTCATATACTATCAGCCTGACTGAGCCATGGAGGGGCCCAGAGCACACTCTCATGTCTTAAGACATAATCAGCTGAAATGTGAGGTCATTGACCTTAGTTGTTTTGTGGCGGATCTCAGGAACAGGCATCTGCATAACTAAAACTTGAAGTATTTGGAGCCCTTCTCCACTTCCCACTAGGAGATCGCAATACTTAACAATTGACCTACCACCAGTAGCCTACTGCACTGAGTGCACTCCTTCTACAACTTTACTAAATGCACAACCTCATGAGCAGGAATCTCAGCCCATAAGCTATCCTTCTATCCTTGCAGCAGTAAAAAACTTTCTTGAAGAAAGAAAGAAAAGAAAGAAGATGAACTACGCAAGCAGCAAAAATGCTCCTCACATCAATTAAGGAAAAGGGGCCACTTGGGAAGAAAAGCCCCTTCACCAGAAAAGACTCTAACCCTTTTCGGAAAAGGGCGGGCAGTGAGGATCAGAAGGGTTGCGAGCAGACAATCCGGCGGACCTCTCTGTTAGTTTGAAGGTGAGGGAAATGCTGAAGTGATTGTCTGGTCTGCACAAGCTTATAAGCATGCTGTGCTGTAGTGCACAGAATGAGCATTAAGCTTGAGAGCAAGTTTCTTGGCTCTTTGCAAATCAAGGCCGAGATACTTCAGAGAAACCAAAGTGTGAGGAATGTAAATAACATCCCCTACACCTAAGAAAATGACATGATGAAGAACATGGTCTCCCGCAATGCTGCGTCGAAGGCTTCCGTGCTGAGCATGGGCAGCTTGGAGTTACTGCTCAGGGCGAGTGTCTTCACAGAACTTCAAGTTGATCTCATTGAGATGGGTGGTACAACGCTGCCAAGGGAGGTTCTCGGTGCGAGCCTGTCTGGGCTGGTATGCTGTGGCTGGTGTTGAGGGTCTGCCAGCTGCAGTGGCTGCTGCTAAAGAATCCTGCCCCCCACCAAAAACCACCCTTCTTCCACTCCTTAAAGTAAGGCCTTGATCATTGGGATGATTCTGTTGATTTTCTTCCTTTGTACACACACAGGTGGTCTCTTGTTTCATGGTAATATCTCTCTGTTAGAAGATGTGTAGGAGCTGAGATCACGGTGCTCAAGTTATTTGATTCAACAAATAGGCAGACAATATGATGGGAAATACACACACCTCCCTGCTGCTTCACCTGTGATCCAGCTAGGCATTGCTTAGTGTTCAAGCTGACAACAAGAAGTGCACATCGATAAAGGTGGTCTCCAATCGCAACATCTCTCTGCGCAGGAAGTATGCCCACTGGCAGTGTGGTGACCTGTTCTCTGAAGGGATTTCTTGCCAAGAATCAGTGATGTGTCTGCTTTTTTAAGGCAGTAAACCTCCGTTTTACCTTTATGAAGTGACACCATTGCATAAAAGAGGTCATGTGCTGGATCCAAACAACTATCGCATGTTGGCTGTGAGCGGAACAATGTACAGGCTGTATGTGAATGTACTGAGAGTATACGTGATGGAGTGGTGTCA
>LKMJ01006124.1_pt1 | contig 11337 bp, 20 predicted proteins | sample 643391 | NCBI WGS metagenome assembly LKMJ01 (sample SAMN04112250, study PRJNA286221) | soda lake metagenome | biome: soda lake; feature: Kulunda Steppe; material: water; isolation source: sample PL-Br10 brine of Picturesque Lake | place: Russia: Kulunda steppe | collected 2010-07
ACATACACCCATACCCACACCCACACCCACACATCCACACCCACATCCACACCCACACCCACACCCACACACCCACACCCACACCCACACCCACACCCACACACCTTGCGGTGCTCCTCCAGTGCCAGGTCTAAATGGTAGGTGCCGTTGGGGAGGCGGGGGTCGAAGAAGGGGGGCACAGGCACAGGTGGACCTGGTTCCTTGACCTCCTCATTCCCGTCTGATTTTGGGCGTTTCTTCTTCTTCACAGCATCCCCGCCTGCAGGAACACTGGCATTGGCTGCATCCGCGTGAACAACCAGGCACGCATACAAAGATTTGCATGAGGACGCAAGCTCCACATGAACAGGAGGAGGAGAGGTGAGCTGGGAATTGGGAGAAGGATAAGGGACGGAACTTCTTACCTAAGAGCTGCCGCATGGATAAAGGCTGGGCTCGCATGCACGCCCCTGTTAGATATGAAGGCTTACAAGCCCCAGCTGCTGGCATGGGAAGCATGCACCACCAGAGGCCCTCAGGGCGATTCATAGGTCCCACACAAGGCCAGCAAGGTCAATGTACTTACTAGCTGGCTGCTGCCACAGTCCAGCTGCAGGCATCCACCCAGCGAAACAACCTCCAACACCCACCTGGCCGCTCCGGGGGCAGGAGCCTCAGCTGCCCTGCTGCCCTGAGGCGGCCGCAGGCCCCATCAAATAAGCGCCACCCGCCACCTTCCTGTCCTTGCCATCACACTAAAAAGCGCGCACCTGGCCGTCCGGAGCCATCCTGCTCTGCACTGCTGCCCTTGCGCGGTTGCACGCCCGTAGGGGGCAGAGCGGACGGGGCTCCCTCAGGCGCCCTTGCAGCTGTACTGGCCTGGAGTATGCGCTCCTGCTCCATCTCAAGGCGCAGCAATGGCGGCAGGCTCTGCACGTGCGCGTTGTAACAAAAGGCTCTGCACGAGCGCATTGTAACAAAGGGCTCTGCACGTGCACGTCGTAACAAAAGGCTCTGCGCTTGCCCATTGTAATAAAAGGCTCTGCACGTGCGCGCTGAAACAAAAGCTTCTGCACGCGAGCATTTCAACAAAAGGCACTACATGTGTGTGCATTGTAACAGAAGGTCCACAAAAGCCATTTGGCACGCTTCCTCATTAGAGGATACATGAATGTTTCCTTGCGTGCATGCACGACAAGCCACACACGCGCTTGTGTGCAACAATAGGGGGCATGCTCTGAGTACGTAAATACATACACGTACGCATGCGCACGTGCATCACTGCAGCTGCGGCGGCAGGCCAAGCACGCAGCATCGGAAGTGCTGTACAAGTCAAGTGCACAAGGGCGCAGCAGCGCAGCAGACTCTGCACATTCACACGCGCACACAACCGCACATTGGTGCAGTGGCCGCAGCAGGCAGGACCTGGGCAGGTCCTCACATGCACACACGCACACACATACACACATGCACCCATGTGTATGCACCCACTGGCCCTGCACGGGTGGTGCAACCAGGGCATGGTTTTAACAAGGTGACCTCATGTGTATTGCTGTTTTCCTTTTCCAGCCACTCCCAGGAGGCCACAAGAGCCCTCATCGTTGCAAAGAGGCCAACATAACACACAGCCACTCCCAGGAAGCCTCAAGATCCCTCATTGTTGCAAAGAGGCCAAAACAATACAGAGCCATCCCAGGAGGCAGCAAGACAATGACGTGCTCCCAAGAGGCCACAAAAGGGTCATGGTTGCTTCAAGGAGGCAGCAAAAGCACGCAGCGCTCCCACGTGAGGAAACAGGAGGCCTAAGCGTTGCTTGATTGCCACCAAAGCCTGCAGCACCCCCAAGAGAACACAACAGGACTGTCCATACAGCAAACAGGTGACAAGGAAACCCGGCGCCCTGGCAGTGCGTGTCAGTGCACAGGCAGTGCGCGTCAGTGCACAGGCGGTGCACGTCAGTACTCAGGTGGTGCGCGTCAGTGCTCAGGTGGTGTGCGTCAGTGCACAGGCGGTGCCCGTCAGTGCTCAGGTGGTGCGCATCAGTCAGTGCACAGGCGGTGTGCGTCAGTAAGTGCACAGGCGGTGCGCGTCAGTGCTCAGGTGGTGCGCGTCAGTCAGTGCTCAGGCGGTGCGCGTCAGCGCCCATCCTGCTGAAACGCCCCCTCCCTTCACCGCAAAACACCTGCTCCGCTCTCTCCTGCTCCAGCTGCTGCTGCTCTTGGTGCTTGGGCAGTCTCTGGGCTGCTTGTTGTTGCGCAAGCAGCGCCTCACGCGCCTCCTCCTCCAGCTGCCTGCGCTGCGCGGCGGCGCGCTGCTGCCGCTCCACCTCCTCCCTCTCCTGCACACAGGCATTCGATTGAAGCTACTGTGGGAAGCAATGCAGGCTGCCTCCTCCCTCTTCTGCACGCAGGGAATCGATGCAAGCCACAGCAAGTGATGTGGATGGTGAAGGGTGGCCGCACAGGCAGGTGGGCAACAGGGGGGCCACGACAAGACATGCAACAGGGGGGCCACGACAAAACATGCATGTGGAAAGGGGTGGATAGGGGTGGACAGTAATTGCCTCACATGCGTGCACATACACACATGCGCGCACGCACGGACCGCCCCCCGCCCCCCCACACACATCCCCAAGCTTCATGACAGAGCACCCCTCTAGACAAAATTCAGACGATGCTCACTGTTAAACGACAGGAGCGTGCGCATATCAGCAAACGTGCACATGGTTGAAGTGCATCCCCCAGGAAACTGAGACCCCCCCAGCCCACATGCACATGATCTCCAGCACATACGCGCACACAGGCACAGGCTCAGGCTCAGCATGCCACAGGCACAGGCTCAGCATGCCACAGGCACAGGCTCAGCATGCCACATCAGACCGTGAAAGGGTTTGCAGGCAGGGTTGCAGGATAATGTGTATGCACTCCTGACAATGTAGCAAGCCAGCACACACCTTGGCAGATATCCTGCATGATTTACAATTCAAATGATGCATGAACTGCTTTCAGCAACCCTCGTGTCACAAGGACTTCCACTGCAACCCCAAGCCCGTCTCTCAATCCACGCGCCACGCGACCACACGGTGCCACGCAACACACCCAACCACAATCACACCACCACGCAACCACTGACGTCCTCATGCCTGACCAAACCCACCTCCCGTTCCTGCTCTGGGTTGCGAGTGCGCTGCAGGGCCCTGGCGGCGGCCGACAGCGGCGGCGCCCCGCCGGCCGCCAAACGTTGCACAGGCCGCTCAAGCGGGCGTGTCAAGCGTGTCTCACTCGCACAAGCCACGCCGTCAAGGCCCAGCACTTCCAGGCAGCAGCCGCCGCCGGCCGATGCCCCCTGCAGCTGCGCCAGAGCCTGCGTTGCCGGGAGCGCAGACCGAAAAGGAATGAGCTGCGCAGGCTCAGCGCTTGCACGCGGCCACTGCTGCTGACCGAGAGCCTCCCTGCAGCTGCGCCAGCACTTGCGGGAGCACGGCTGAAGGGAGCATGGTACACTGGGGAGCAGCAGCGCCACTAGGCAGCCTGGCGCCAGGAGGCATGACACTAGGAAGCAGGGCGCGAGACAGCCTGACACCAGGAAGCCTGGCAGCAAGGAGCAAAGTTCATACCAGGGGGCCTGTGTGAGGAAGCATACCATGAAGCCTGACACCGGAGGGCACAAGGCACGTGGCAGCAAGGAGCAAAGTTGATACCAGGGGGCCTGTGTGTGTGAGGAAGCATACCATGAAGCCTGACACCGGAGGGCAAAATGCACGTGGCAGCAAGGAGCAAAGTTGATACCAGGGGGCCTGTGTGTGTGAGGAAGCATACCATGAAGCCTGGCACCGGAGGGCAAAAGGCACGTGGCAGCCAGGCACGTGGCAGCCAGGCTTGGTCGCGTTGTGTGGGGGCACAGCATCGCTAGGGAGAATGGCTCGGCAACCTGGCACAAGAGCACACCTCTTCAAATGCTGAACCTGAGCCCGCACACGGAGCCCAGCGCTGGTGCCAGGTGCGCCAGCGCACAACCCATCAGCGCCACCCTCGCAACATAACACACTTCAGTCATGCAACACAGGCACGGCCGGGGTGTTTGATTCGCGAGGGATTCCACCCACTCCGCAACACACACATGTGCCCACACTCGCACTCACACATGCAAGCAAAACACATGCATACACACATACATATGCACACACAAATGCGCACAGGCACGCGCACCTACACACACGCGCACACACATGCACAAACCCACAACATACGCACGCACCTGGAGCAGCACAATGGTCCCGTTGCAGCCCAGCGGGTTGTAGCAGAGCAGCAGGGCGCGCAAGTTGCTGCACGCTGCTTCAGCCTGGCCCTGCGCGTTGCGCAGGTGCGCCTGCACCCTTTGCATCCCCGGCCCCTCCCCTGCGCCCGTCAATGCTGGAGTGCCCCTTCCTTCTTCCGTGTGATGGGCTTGGGCGTGGGTGGTCGCGGTGGGGGGCCGCAGGGCCTGTCTGGCAGCGGCTGTGGCGGCCTGCAGCTGCGCATCCTTGCCAAGCTCCAGCTGGCTCAGGCCACCAGCCAGGATGGTAGCCCCTGCTGCGCCCAGGTGGTTGCTGGAGGCGTCTGGAGGCAGTGTACATGCGTTGTGTGTGTATTTGTGGATGTGTGGCAGCCCCTGCTGCGCCCAGTTGGTTGCTGGAGGAGTCTGGAGGCAGTGCACGTGCGTTGTGCGTGTATTTGTGGATGTGTGGCAGCCCCTGCTGCGCCCAGTTTGTTGCTGGAGGTGTCTGGAGGCAGTGCACATGCGCTGTGTGTGTATTCGTCTATGTGCAGCAGCCCATGCTGCACCCAGGTGATTGTTGGAGGCGTTTGGAAGCAGTACATACACGTTTATGTGTATGTCTTTATTCATATATGTATTGCAGCCCCTGCTATACCCAGGTGACAATTTGGCCTAGCTGGAGGCATATGCCGGCAGTGGAGCACGGGTGTGACATGTATCCATATGCATGTGTTTGCATGTGTGGAAATGTGTGTATGTGCGTGCATGCGCACATGTGTGCATGAGTATGGAGGGGGTTGAAAGGAAGCAAGGGTGAAGGCAGTGAAAGGGTTGAAGGCAGTGGAGAGGTCGTTTCCATTTGTTGTGGCTTTTCTGCACATCTTTTGCTTGGGCGCGCTCAAGCATATGTGCCCGTCAATGCAAGCATACGCGCCCATGTTTTGGCAATGCAAGCATGCGCACTGATGGGTTCGGGGCAAAGTGCTGCTTCCTGTCCATAAGCAGAGCAAGCACGCCTGGACAGTAGCAACAAAAAAATCCAAAGAGCGCTCCTGCTGCTCCTCCCACCTCAGTCTTAAAGCAAAGGAATGCACCTGCTTTAGCGCTTCTGCACAAATGGCAACCACGTTATGGAATGACAGACAACCCCCATTCCTCTTCGTTTTGCTGGTCGCACCTCAGACTTGAACCACACCATGATGAGATAGACATACCTAGCACCTGCAGCTGCAGCGCTTGTGTGATGATTGTGGCTAAAGCAGGGACTGCTTCGTCAAACAAGCTGCAGTCTCGGAATGAGAGCTCGCGCAAGCGTGTGTTTGCTTTCATTCCTGCATGGACAGAAGAGACATCGAGCTACCTGAGCTACAGCATCAATCAAAGAGGGAGGCGCACTTCAAGTAACACATGTCCAGTATAGCAACAATTATCCAGTGGACAAAGACAGGTAGTATGACAGGCTGCAGGCATCAATACTCGGCATAATGGGCAGTGGATAATTAAGGTCACTATTTCAGGCAGCAGACTGCGGTAGAAAGCACAAAACACAGTAGGCAGTGACAGGCAGCATGACGGGTAGTGGGCAGTGCAGCTCAAAATAAACTGCCCGAAGCATTGGCATTCAGCAAGAAAGGTGAGCTTCATGCTTCCAGAATGACAAGAAATGAGGGCACCCCATAAGGGGACTCGCACACCGCTGAGGTGTTTCTAAAAGTGTAGGAGATACTGGTGTTTGCACACGCATATAGCGCAAGCATGAGCGCACACACACGCACAAGCGCATGCGCACACATACACATGCACACATGCATGCATGCATGCACGCGCACAGACATGCATTCACAAGTATGCAAACACATGTGCATACACACACACAATTTCAAATACGAGTGCACACACACACACAACACACACACACACAAACATTCACACACCGTCAGCGAACGCCTTCATGCCAGCGCCGGTGAAGGAATTCTGCGACACATCAAAGAGTGAAAGTGCCGTATCCTGCGCAGGGGACAGCAAAGCGAGGATGAAATCAGAAGCAGCAGCAGCAGTTTGTATTGTAGATTCTGAAGTAGTGGCAAAACAGCAGCTGGCTGTGCCTTCAAATCTGATGGAGTGGCGTTGTGCAGTGGCACCAGCTGGCTGTTCTTAAACCTCTGACGCATAAGCCATGCACCTCTGCATGTGTGAAGCTGCCATGCGGCAGCGGCATTCCTCCCCTGCTTTCCTGAACCCCAAACATAGGCGCGCATCGGGCATCCAACCCACACACGCTTGCGCGCAAGCACACACACACACTCATGTGTAGCAGCCGGATCGGCTTCTTGCAACCTTCCACTGGTTGCTGAAGCATGCCGATGCTGTCCCTTCACACCTGCTTGAGCGCATGCAGGTGCACAACGTGCACTGCACACTCGCATTTGCCTCACAGCAGACCCGCACTTCCATGCCTCTCAGCAAACTAGCACATGCATATGCCTCACAGCAAACTCGCACTCGCAGATGCCTCACAGCAGACTCGCACTTGCACACGCACGCACACACACAGGGGGCACCTTTTCCACCAAGCTGCTGAGCGTCTTGAGTCCGGCGTCTGTGATGTCGCACTTGGAAAGCCACAGATGCGTGAGGTGCCGGCTCGCCTGCAGGCCCTTCACCAGGCCTTGGCAGCCGCCGTCCTGCACAGGTGCACCATGCACTTAAAGCATGATGACTTCACAGGCGTGTGCTGTGCACGCAGTGCTGACACCATGCCTTCCTTACCCAGGCGGTGGCGGCCGCAACCCTGTGGGGGCACCGCCATGTATCAGACAAACCTGTGGGGACACCGCCATGCACCTGCGGGGGCACCGCCATGCACCTGTAGGGCACCCCCATGCACCTGTGGGAGCACCGCCATGCATCAGACAAAAGCACCTGTGGGAACCTTGCGTGCTATGGAAGTGGTGCGTTGTATACAGAGCAGGTGCCAGGTCTCTCATCACCAGACCTTGGAGCCTGCCATTGGCTTGCGCCATTAATTGACACATAGCTGTGCTTGCACAGCTGGGCTTGAGCACAGAATGTCACCCACAAAGCCACACACCCACATCCAGCGGCTTGCGGCATGAAACATGCCGTTGAGTTGGCACAGTGCACCTCACCCATCTGCACATTAACACAAGGGCTCATTCGTGCGCCCTCCTCCAAATTGACACAAGAGCCCATCCACACGCAGTGCTGTACAGAGGGCTGATGGGCCACAGGCCCTAAATGAACAACAAATGCACACCGACATGCATGCACGGTTGCGCACATGGTGTCTATTTGTGAGCCCGGAAATGAGCGCACACACAGCCTGCCCGCGTGCCTGCACACGTGCGCGCGCTCATTCTACTTGCTGACCTGTCCACATGTCCCTTCAAATACATGCACATACCTGCATACTTGTACACATGTGCACCTTGCATAAGCATTCCTGCCCCCCCCCTCAACACGCGCACCTGCCCACCCACCCGACCTCACTCCCCCACCCCGAAGCGCACCTGGATGGGGCAGTTCGACAAGTTGAGCTTTCTCAAGCTCAGGCTCGGCACAGCCGGCGCACCGGGCCCTGCCATGAGCGCTCCCAGCTTGCCACAAGCCCAGGGCCCAAAGTAAGGGCAGCCGCACAGGTCCAGCTCCTGCATGTGTGTGCATGTGTGCATGCGTGCGTGTGTGCGCTTGTGTGTGCGTGTGTGCGTGCGTGCGTGTGTGCGCTTGTGTGTGCGTGTGTGCGTGCGTGCGTGTGTGTGTGCATGTGTGTATGCGTGTGTGTGTGTTTGTTTGTGTGCGTACGCACAGCACGGCTAAAGTGGATACCCCTGACCCTGCACACTGCGGCACAGGTCCAGACCCTGAACGCGGTGCAGAATGGCTAATTTGGTTGGTCGCTCCCTCACATGGTGCAGCATACCACAGGCGGGTCGGCACCTTGTTGCACGAGGTGCAGTGCAGCGTGCGCAGCACGGCACAGTGCAGGTGTGTGCTAAGGTGCATGTTAGCAGGACCTGGAAGGGCAAAGATGCACTGTGTGTGTTTGTTGAGGCGGTGTGCCGCCCCCAAGTGGTGGCACCGTCGCTTCCTCCGCTGCTATCAGCACCCATCACTTAGCATGGCCAGTCTTGCCAGGAGATGCATGAATTGAAGAAGAGCTGCTACAAGCAAACAACAGCAGCGTGCACACGCACAAAAACACACATACACAGAGGCAGGCAGGCACGCATGCGCTCACCTGCAGCTGCGTGCACTCCTTTAGCAGCACCGTCACTAGCCCACCCACGCCCTCGCCCCCCAGCACGCCACTCCCTGCGCGCAGCACCGTGATGCGGCTGCCCATGCCTACTGAGTCTCTCTGCGCCTGCAGCAGCGCACTGGTGATGACCTCAATGTCTGCACGGCAGAGCTTGTGGCAACCCAGCGCCAAGTCCATCACGGGGCTGTGCGTGGCGTGCGCCTGCAGCAAGCAAGCAGCAGGGGCATGCAAGCGCACATGCTGTTGCCTGTGATGACTCAGCCACAATGACTCCAACTGGGGTTGAGATTGATCCAGAGGTCGGAGATGCATGATCGTGCAGCCAATCAGTGGCGCAGTCAGCATAGGAACAAGTGACTTGACGAAGCTTGTGGTGGCTGAGCACCAGGTCAAGCGCAGCTCCAGACCGAGCTTGGGGTGGCTGAGCACCCGGCACAACTGACTTGATCAGGCTTGTGCTGGCTGAGTAGCCCCTGACCAAGCTCGTGCTGGCTGAGCACCAGGTCAAGCGCAGCCCCAGACTGCCTTCAACAGGTGCAAGGCTGCGCGGCAACAAGGCACGGCACAGGGCTGCGCAGGGCGTGTGGCCGCCGCAGCAGGGACACAAGCTCAGGACGCATGGCTGCGCGAAGCATGGTGGCACATGGTGGCACATGATGTGAATCTGACTTCACCATGTGTGGAGCCGTCCAGCGCCAAAGTTGGCAAAAGGCTGCGCGGGGCGTGGGGCAGTAGCAGGGGCGCAAGCACAGGGTAACGCCGTGTGCCGTGCAGGAGATGCACAGGCGCACATGCATACGTGTGTACACACAAGACACGCATTCCAAAAGTCTGACAAGGCAAGCACGCAAACTACGGATGAAAAGTCACCAAACTCAAACTGACATGTGAATGCACATGCACGCAAGCGTACACTTGAAGCCACACACATGCACATGCTAGCAAGCACACATACCAGCTCTTGCATACATTGTCATCACACAGTCATACACACTGCCACACACACTGCCACACACACTGACACACACACATTTAACACGTATTTTATCACAGGGTGAGAAGCGGGTGCACAGGAAGGCATTGGCTGCAAGCACACCTGCATGATGTGCCGGCTCACAGCTGCCAGGGTGATGCCTTCTCCTTCACATACACACATACACACACAAACACACACAGCAACTCGTCAAAACCCCCCTCGCACCTGCATGATGCGCCGGTTCACAGCTGCCAGGGTGATGCCTTCTGCTTCATATACACACATACACACACAAACACACACAGCAACTCGTCAAGACCCCCCTCGCACCTGCATGATGCGCCGGTTCACAGCAGCCAGGGTGATCCCCTGAGCCTCCTCCTTTTCAGGCGCCGGCCCCGTGAGGAGCACTTGCTTCAGGCGGCCCGCCAAATCCTGAGTGCGTGCGTGTGCATGTACGCGCGTGTGCGTGTGAGCGCGTCTGCACGATTTAAGTGTGTGTGCCTCCTGTTCAGGCGGGGGCCTTGTGAGGAGCCTCTCCAACATCTCCATGACACATGCGCTTTCCCGGCCATCAAGCCATCTGCCAGTGCAAGTGTGTGTGCGCGCTTACGTACGCACTCACAAATGCACACACACACATGCACACACACATGGCTCCTTGATCACTGGTGAGGATGCCAGCCACATCGATCTCAAGCTTCCACCAATCTGCATGCACACATGCACACAAGCACATGCACATGCACGTGCACACACGTTGAGCACTCACAAGCATGCCAGAAGTGCCGTCTTCAAGCATCCACAGATTTGTATACACGTACACATGCACACACAGGCACACGCACACGCTTGCCCCTGAACACTCACAAGCAAGCCAGATATGCTGTCCTCAAGCGTCCACGGATTTGCATGCATGCACATGCACGCGCGTACACATGCATGTGCGCACGCACAGCCCTCCAAGCACTCACAAGCATGCCGGCTGTACCGTCTTCAAGCGTCCACCATTTAAGTACCACAGATTTGCATACACGCACACGTGCATGCACACAGGCACGCGCGCACACACGCCCCTGTGCATTCACGGGCATGCCCGCTGTGCCGTCCTCATGCGTCCACCCGTATGCGTTTATACATGCACGCACAATTCCCTGATCACTCACAAGCATGCCCGCCGTGTCGTTCTCGAGCGTCCACCGGTTTGCGTACGCAGCCACGATCCGGAAGGCCTCCCCCTCCAGGTCCACCTCCATCCTCTGTGGCCCACCTTGCCCTGGACATCATGGCGTGCAGCGCTCCATGCCTGAGACACATGTCCTCACCCGCAACGCCCACAAGCCGCAGAGCTATGCCCTGCTACGTGCAGCACGCGGTGCTGTTGCAGCCAGCAGTGCTGCTCACACTGAACCCACCCAGTGAGCCCTGATGCCACACAGATTGACACCTTAGCGCCGTTTGCGCTCACCACCACCTGAGCAATGCACCTTGCCCGCTGCGCCCCTGGTCAGCCTTAATGCTGCACGGTGCAGCGCCTGTGTGACTTGGTGCGTACCCTGCTCATGGCGCAGCGCCTGTGTGACTTAGTGCGTGTAGTGTGTGACTTAGGCGCGTGTAGTGCGTGTAGTGTGTGACTTAGGCGCATGGTGCAGCGCCTATGTGACTTGGTGCGTACCCTGCTCATGGCGTCCTCGAGTGGGAGCGCGTACTGTGTGACTTAGTGCGTACCCTGCTCATGGCGTCCTCGAGTGGGAGCGCGTACTGTGTGACTAAGTGCATACCCTGCTCATGGCGTCCTCGAGTGGGAGCGCACACTGAGTGACTTGGTGCGTACCCTGCTCATGGC
>LKMJ01006126.1_pt1 | contig 11333 bp, 9 predicted proteins | sample 643391 | NCBI WGS metagenome assembly LKMJ01 (sample SAMN04112250, study PRJNA286221) | soda lake metagenome | biome: soda lake; feature: Kulunda Steppe; material: water; isolation source: sample PL-Br10 brine of Picturesque Lake | place: Russia: Kulunda steppe | collected 2010-07
CAGCCGCCGGAGGCGGCTGGCGACCCACCGCTCAGCGGGTCCGGTCGTCGGTATCGCCGGGCTGGCCGAAGAAGGGCACCCGGTCGAAGTCGAGGTCGTAGCGCTCGATCGCCTCGTGCAGGACGGACTCGTCCATCTCACCGAGCTTCACCAGTTCCGCCAGGACGCAGTACGCGGTGGAAGCGGCATCGACGCGGTGGAAACGGCGCAGGGCCGGGCGAGTGTCGGCGCGGCCGAACCCATCGGTGCCGAGCACGGCGTAGGGGCCGGGGATCCAGTCGGAGATCTGGAAGGGGGTGGCCCGCATCCAGTCGCTGACCGCCACGTGGGGGCGGCCATGGGTGTCAGCCTCCTCCAGGATGCGACGCACGTGGGGGATACGCCGGTCCTTGCCGGGGTTGGTGCGGTTCCACGCCTCCGCGGCGGCACCGTCCCGGAGCAGCCGGTTCCAGCCCGGCGCGGACCACACGTCGGCGGAGACGTTCCAGTCCTCCTTGAGCAGCTCCTGCGCCTTGAGCGCCTCGTTCATGATGGTCCCGGAGGACAGGATGTGGGCCGTGTACTGCCCACCCTGCCCCTCCTGGTACCGGTACATCCCGGCGACGATGTCCTGCTCGTCGATGTGCTCGGGCATCGCGGGCTGCACCACCGGCTCGTTGTAGACGGTGAGGTAGTAGATGACGTCCTCTCCGGCACCGTCCTCGCCCCCGAACATCCGCCGGAGCCCGTCCTCGACGAGCACCGCGATCTCGTAGGCGAAGGAGGGGTCGTAGGCCTCCACACCCGGGTTCGACTGGGCCATCAGCAGGGAGTGACGGTCCTGGTGCTGCAGGCCCTCCCCGTTGAGGGTGGTCCCTCCCGCGGTGGCACCGATCATGAACCCGCGGGCACGCTGGTCCGCGGCCGACCAGATCAGGTCGGCGGTGCGCTGGAAGCCGAACATGGAGTAGAAGACGTAGAGCGGGATCATCGGCTGGCCGTGGGTGGCGTAGGAGGACCCAGCGGCGTGGAAGGTGCCCATGGAGCCGGACTCGGTGATGCCCTCGTGGATGATCTGACCGTCGGTCGCCTGCTTGTAGCTGAGCAGCAGCTCCCGGTCGACGGGCTCGTAGGTCTGACCGTGGTGGTCGTAGATCTTGGCGGTCGGGAACCAGGAGTCCATGCCGAAGGTGCGGGCTTCGTCGGGGATGATCGGCACGATCCGCTTGCCGACGTCACCCTTGCGCAACAGGTCCTTGAACAGCCGGACGATCGCCATGGTGGTGGCGACCTCCTGGTTGCCCGAGCCCTCCTTCAGGGCCCCGTACGCGTCATGCTCGGGCAGCTCGATGGAGGGATAGGAGACCCGGCGCTCCGGCACGAACCCACCGAGCTCATGACGGCGCTCCTTGAGGTAGCTCACCACCTCGCTGTCCTCACCCGGGTGGATGTAGGGCGGCAGGTCGCCCTCGAGCTGTTCGTCGGTGACGTCGAACTCCAGGCGGTCGCGGAAGGACTTCAGCGCCTGCGCGGACAGCTTCTTCATCTGGTGGACGGCGTTGCGCGCCTCGAAGTCCGGCCCGAGCGTCCAGCCCTTGACGGTCTGGGCGAGGATCACCGTCGGGACACCGGTGGTCTCCGTCGCCGCCTTGAAGGCCGCGTAGACCTTGCGGTAGTCGTGACCGCCACGGGTGAGCCGGCCGAGCTGGTCGTCGGTGGTGCGGTCGACCATCGCCTTGAGCTTGGGGTCGGCGCCGAAGAAGTCCTCGCGGACGAACTCGACCCCCTTGGCGGTGTAGGTCTGCATCTGCCCGTCGGGGACCTCGTTCATGCGCTTGACGAGGGCGCCATCGACGTCCTGTGCCAGCAGCTCATCCCACTCACGGCCCCAGATGACCTTGATGACGTTCCATCCGGCGCCGCGGAAGACACCCTCGAGCTCCTGGATGATCTTGCCGTTGCCGCGCACGGGGCCGTCGAGCTGCTGGAGGTTACAGTTGATGACGAAGGTGAGGTTGTCGAGCTCCTCACGCGCAGCCACGGCCAGGGCACCGAGCGACTCCGGCTCCGCGGTCTCCCCGTCCCCACCGAAGAACCAGACATGCTGGTCGGAGGTGTCCTTGAACCCACGGTTGTGCAGATAGCGGTTGAACCGCGCCTGGTAGATGGCGTTGAGCGGCCCGAGCCCCATGGAGACGGTCGGGAACTCCCAGAACTCCGGCATCAGCCGCGGGTGGGGGTAGGAGGAGAGCCCGCCGTCCTCAACCTCGGCGCGGAACCGGTCGAGCTGTTCCTCGCTGAGACGTCCCTCGAGGAAGGCGCGCGAGTAGATGCCGGGAGAGGCGTGGCCCTGGAAGTAGATCTGGTCGGCACCGCCGGGCGCGTCGTGGCCGCGGAAGAAGTGGTTGAAGCCCACCTCGTACAGTGAGGCGGCGGAGGCGTAGGTGCCGATGTGGCCACCGGTGCCGTTCTTGACGTTGGTGCGGTGCACCATCACCGCGGCGTTCCACCGGATGTGGCGGCGGATGCGCTTCTCGAGCGCCTCGTCACCGGGGAACTCCGGCTCGCGCTCCGGCGCGATGGTGTTGATGTAGTCCGTGGTGGTCAGGGACGGGATGCCGATGTTTGCCTCACGGGCCCGCTGCAGCACCTTCAGCAGCAGGAACCTGCCGCGGGTGGCACCGTGCTCCTCCACCACCGCATCGAAGGACTCGAGCCACTCACGGGTCTCGACCTCGTCCACGTCGGGGTACTGGGCAGGGATGCCATCGGTGATGATCGGCTGGTCGTCGTTGTTCGCCACGGGGGCCTCCTCGAGGTCTGACCGGCGGCGGCGCGGCGAGGTGCGGGTGCGGCGTGCGGGTGCCTGCAAGGTGCCGGAGACCGCCGGGGAGGCAACGGTAACCGGTCCGTCCGGGCCGCGCCGGAGCGCTGGGAGGCAGGAGGGTGGGCGCCTGCGGCGGGTACGTTTGCACCATGCGTCCCGTCGTGATGTTGCTGCTCGCTGCCGCCGTGCTGATGGCCCTGGGTGGCTGCACTGACCTGGATACCCGGGCGGACGAGCTGCGCACGCAGACCGAGGAACTGACCGACCGCGCGCGGTTCTGCCTGGCCATCACGCGGGCGACCACTGCCATCGAGTCGGGCTCCCCCGCAACGGCCCGCGAAGCCGCCGACGAGGTCCTCGCCCAAGCCCCCGACGACCTCGAGCCCCAGGCCCGGGAGGTGGTCGAACTGCTGTCGGTCGCGGCCGCGGAGGGTGACGCGGAACTGCGGGACCCGGCGCTGCAGGCTGCCGCCGACGAGCTCCGTGCACGCACCGTGGAGCTGTGCGATCCGCGTTGAGACCTCCCGCGGGCATCGCCGGACAGCCGCACCCCGACCACAGCCGCCCCGACGACGGATCGACGAGTAGCGTCATACCCGATGGTTGGGTCAGCGGGCCCGCGTCACCGCGAGGAGGACACCCGTGGCAGCCAACGCCAGCAACAAGCCGGTGACACCCGACCAACGGGTGCGCGACCTGCGCAAGGAGTTCCGCGGCTTCGAGAAGGAGGCGCCCGGCCCTGACCGCGCCGCCCGCCTCGCTGCGTTCACCCGCGCTGCGCACCTCGAACGCCAGCTCAACATGGCGATGCACACCGCCGAGCTGTGCTTGGCCGATGACCCCGACGCGCCGCAGCTGCTGATCGCCGCCTACGCAGCAGAGGTCGGTGACGAGGAGGCACGGCTCGCGGCCCTCAGCGACCTCGACGACCTCGGCCGCTACATCGGCCGTACGGACGTCGCGGACACCGCGGCCACCCTGCTCAAGGAGGGAGCTGCGACCTGGGTCGCCGCAGGCAGCGAAGGTGAACGCCGCTACCGGCTGCGTACCGTGCAGTCGCTGACCTCGGTCGAGGTGGCGGACAGCATCCGCGACACCCTCGACATGTACTGAGATGCCCAGTGAGCGCCGAGGTGGAGATGCCCGCCCTGCCGCCCGACCCGCCGACCGACCCGCCGACCGGCCTGCCGCACGACCCGCCGACCGGCCTGCCGCACGACCCGCCGACCGGCCTGCCGCACGACCTGCCGATCGACGCTGACGACGTTGCGCGCGCCGCGGGGCGGCTCGACGGCGTGGCGCACCGCACCCCCGTCCTGACCTCCCGCCGGCTGGACGCGGCGACCGGTGGACAGCTGTTCTGCAAAGCTGAGCACCTGCAGCGCGTCGGGGCGTTCAAGTTCCGCGGGGCCTACAACGCCGTGGCCGCCCTCGACGCGTCGGTCCGCAACCGTGGGATCGTGGCCTTCTCCTCCGGCAACCATGCGCAGGCCATCGCGCTCGCCGCGGCCCTGCACGGGGTGCACGCGACCCTGGTGATGCCCACCGATGCGCCTGCGGTCAAGCTCGCGGCGACCCGGGGCTACGGCGCCGAGGTGATCACCTACGACCGCTACACCGATGACCGTGCCGCCATCGGGCAGGCCGTCGCGACCGAGCGCGGCGCCACGATCATCCCCCCCTTCGACCACCCGGAGGTCATGGCCGGCCAGGGCACGGCCGGGCGTGAGCTCGCGGAGCAGGTCAGCGACCTCGACCTGTTGGTCGTGCCGGTGGGCGGTGGCGGGCTGCTGTCGGGTTGTGCGGTGGCGATGACCGCCGCCTGCGCCGGGATCGAGATCGTCGGGGTCGAGCCCGCCGAGCGGCGCGCAGCCCGCGACGCCCTCCTCCGTGGCCACACCGTCGAGGTGGCAGTGCCCCGCACGGTGCTGGACGGCCAGCAGACCACCTCGGTGGGTGAGCGGCCCCTGGCGGTGCTGCGCCGGCTCGTCGACCGGGTGGTCGGCGTGCGCGACGAGGAGGTGCTGGCGACCATCGCCGCCCTGGCGACCACCACCAAACAGGTCGTGGAACCCTCGGGTGCCGCCGGCCTGGCCGCGGTCCTCGCCGGCCACCTCGACGTGCGCGGACGACGGGTGGGCATCCTGCTCTCGGGCGGCAACATCACCCCGCAGGTGCTGACCCAGGCGATGGCCGCCGGGACCGCAGCACTCGCCCACCAGCCGAGCTGAGCGGCCGATGGCGTCAGCTGGTGGTGGCCAGCGCCCGCTCACGTGACCACGTCGCTCGCGCCGCCCCGTAGGCCACAGCCGCGGCGTGGTCATCGCCCGCCTCCAACGCCTCGACCGCGCGCCACAGCTGCGCGCAGGTGCTGTCGCGCTGGAGCGAGGCGGCGCCACGTGCACGGCCCGCGCTGCCATGGTCGAGCTCCAGCAGCGACGACGGTTCGAAGGCATCGAGCCACACCCCGAGCTCAGCGAGGGCGAGGAGGACCTCCTCCGCGTCGAGCAGGACCTCCTCCACCACCTCGAGGACCCGCTCGATCCTGGCGGCCGCCTGTCCCACGGTGGTCAGATGGGCGAGCCGGGGGCCACGACCCTCGGGTGGATCGGTGAAGCGCTGCTCGCTCGGCGTGAAGGCGAGGAACCAGTGCAGCGGCGCATGGAAGGGATGGTCGAGCACATGCGGGATACCCGCCGCCGCCCGCTCGAGGCGCAGCGTGGCACCCGTCTCGGTCAGCACGGCGTCGACCAGCGCGGCGGGGGCCGCTCCAACGAGCTGCGACCAGGCAACACCGGCCCGCAGCTCGAGGTCGAGGGGACAGACCATCAGCTCATGGGCGACCCGACGCACCTGCACCGCACCCGGCGAACTGGGCACCCGTCCCGCCTTGAGTGCCACGCGCAGCCGCCGTTCCTCGAGTGCATGGGCACGGGAGCGGGACAGGCCACGCCCAGCCTCCACCTCGGTGCGGAGGCGGTCCTGCTCCTGCTCGGGGAACGCGGCGAGCGGGGAGAAGACCTTCAACTGGGCGCGGGGCACGGGCATGCCGGGACGGTAGCCAGCGCCGCCACCCCGGCGCGACCGCTAGGGTCGAAACCGCCGCCGTCATCAACGAGGAAGAGGGGCATCGACCTCGCATCCGGGTGACGCCGGGAAGAGGAGCAGCCGATGGCCGGGATCTTCACGGGCTTCGACGGCCATGAGCAGGTCGTGTTCGGCAACGATGACGCCACGGGCCTGAGATGCATCATCGCGATCCACTCGACGGTGCTGGGGCCGGGGCTCGGCGGCACCCGCTTCCGCGCCTACGAGGACGATGAGGCCGCCCTCGTCGACGTCCTGCGCCTGTCCCGCGCGATGACCCTGAAGTCGGCCTGCGCGGGGCTGGATCACGGCGGCGGCAAGGCAGTGATCATCGGTGATCCGACACAGCTGCGCTCGGAGGAACTGCTGCGCGCCTACGGCCGGATGATCGAGAGCCTCGGCGGCCGCTACGTGACCGCCTGCGACGTCGGCACCACCCCGGACGACATGGCCGTCATCCAACGTGAGACCCGGTGGGCGACGGGAGCGGATCCCGTCGAGGGCGGCTCCGGCGACTCGGGCGTGCTGACCGCCCTGGGGCTCTACCTCGCGCTCCAGGCCACAGCGGCTGCCGCCTTCGGCAGCGGCGACCTCGCCGGTCGGCACGTCGCCGTCCAGGGCGCGGGCAAGGTCGGACGCCGCCTCGTCGAACTGCTGGTGCACGATCACGCCAAGGTGAGCGTCGCCGACGTCTCACCCGACGCCGTGGCGAAGGTCGCTGAGCTGTCAGGCGTCGAGGTGGTCGACCCCACAGACATCATCGAGGTCGATGCGGACATGGTCTCCCCCAACGCCCTCGGCGGGGTCCTCGACGCCACCAGCATCGAAAGGCTCCAGGCCAAGGTGGTGTGTGGCGGAGCGAACAACCAGCTCGCAACGGTGGAGGACGCGCAGCGCCTGCATGAGCGCGGCGTGCTGTACGCGCCGGACTACGTCGTCAACGCCGGCGGCGTCATCAACGTCGCCAACGAACTCCACCCGTCGGGCTACTCCCCCGACCGGGCACGCCGACGGGTCGAGGCCATCCCGCGCACCCTCACCCGCATCATCGACGTGGCGCGCCACGAGGGCGTCAACACCGAGGTGGCGGCCCTGCGGGTCGCCGAACGGCGTATCGCCGCGGTCGGTGGGCTGGCGAGGTTCCGGTTGCAGCCGAGCTGAGTCCGGGCCGCGCGGGAGCGCGACGGGGAGCGCGGGAGCGCGACGGGGAGCGCGGGAGCGCGACGGGGAGCGCGGGAGCGCGCGAGCGCGATGGGGGGACGCGCTGGTGCACGCGAACGCGCGACACAGCGCACGTCGGCGCCCCCGGTCAGCGCGCTGCCAGGGATCGCCCCGCGTCACCGGAGGGCCGACGATCCTGCGTGCGGGCATGGGGCAGCCGGATCCGGATACGCGCAACCCCCGCCCCCTGGCCCGACTCCACCTCGCCGTCCAGAGCGGCAACGAGCGAGACGAACGACGATGCCGCGGGCGATCGGGTGGAGAGGGCGTCGCCGCCGTGGGCGACGACGAGCTCCCAGCCGTCCTCCAGTGCCAGGATCTCCACCGCGATGTTGGATCCGGGTTCGGTCCCGCCGATGACGAACTCATAGGTGCGGCGGATCAACTCCCGCACCGTCTCCTCGGGAAGCTCGCTCCTCGCCCGCACGGGTGCGAGCACCGCGACACGACGGCGTTCTCCCTGCGCTTCCGCCAGGGTGCGCGCGTAGGCGGTCAGCTCCCGCACCACGGCCACCAGATCGACGACCGAGGCCGACGCGGGTGTCGGGGAGGCGGGGGTGGCACCAGCGGCAGGCGTGACACCCGCGGCAGGCGTGACACCGGCAACGGCTGTGGCTTCCGCCGACGGAGCGTGCGGCGCCACGGCCAGCGCTACGTGCGCCGCCAGTCGTTCGACCAGGGTGGTCTCGGCCGGCGAGAAGGGTGCCTCCCCCTCGCCGCGGGCGAGCACCAGCACCCCGGTGCACTCGTCGGCGCGGCGCAAGGGCAGCGCGAGCCGGGGCACGCGGTGCGCTGCCGGGACACCGTCGTCCACCTCGTCGCCTTCACCGCCACCGGCACCGTCGCTGGCGCTGCGCACCGGACCGCGTCGCGCCACAGCCTGGATCGCCAGGGCCTGCGCCTGCGCCGATGCGCTCGCCGCGGGGCTCCGCTGCTCGTCCCTGGAGCCTCGCACCGTCACGGTGAGGTCATCCGCGGCGCGTAGGAGCAGGACCGCCTCCGTCGCACCCACCAGTTCGTCCGCTGCGCGTGCCACCTCATCGGCGATCGCAGCCGGGTTCTGCGCAGCTGTCAGGCGCCGGGCGGCCAGGTCCAAGACCTCCAGCGCAGCTACCTGGCGCCGTAGCGCGTCGTGCCGCTCGCGCTCATTGGCCAGTTGTGCCTGCAGGCTGCGACGCACGCGCAGGACCACCAGCGCGACGCCCGCAGCGATGAGCGCGAGCACGACGATCACGCCAGCTACAGCTGCGAGGAGCGGAGCGTCCCCCCACCCAGCTGTACTGACGGCGACAGCGAGGAGGTCGTCGGTGCTCACGACAACTCACCCCCTCGGACCTCGCATACCGCTGCACCCGGAGCGACGGTCCGACGGCGGCCAACGGCGACGGGCCTCGTCGCCTCGGATCATCATGGTCGCATGCACGGGGCGATGAGCGCAGGCTTCTTCACACCCTGCCGCCACGCTGCGCGCTACGCGCACCACGCAGCGTGTGTTGTGGTCGATAGCCGCGGCTGGTCTCGCCGGGCATGGCGGAGGTAGAGCGCACCACGTCGCGGCACCGGCCCGCACCGCGCGACGGGCGGTCCGCCGCGGAAACGGTCCCCTACCGGAAGGTGACCGGCGGTCCGGCGGCCGGGCGCGCGACCACTCGACCGAGTTCCCAGGCATCGACACCACGAGCCGCCAGCATCGTGCGTGCAGGCGCAACGGCCTCCGGCGCGAGGACCGCGACCATGCCGACCCCGCAGTTGAAGGTCCGCCACACCTCCTCATCGGCGATCGGCCCCTGCTCGGCGAGCCACGTCACGAGCTCCGGCCACCGCCAGGTGCCCGTGTCGACCTCGGCGCCGAGGTGGTCCGGAAGCACCCGCGGCAGGTTGCCGGGCAAGCCGCCGCCGGTGATGTGGCTGAAGGCGTGGACCTCCACCTCGCTGTTGTCGATGAGCGCGAGACAGTCCGGGGCGTGGATGCGGGTCGGGGTCAGCAGCACCTCGCCGAGCGGCGAGCCGAGCCCATGATGGGCATCGAGGTCGAGCCCGGCGACGATGCGGCGCACCAGGCTGTAGCCGTTGCTGTGGAGTCCGGAGGCGGGCAGCGCGAGGAGGGCGTCACCGGCCACGACCCGCTCAGGCCCGAGGATGGCGTCACGCTCCACGACCCCGACCCCGAAGCCTGCGAGGTCGAACTCGTCGGCGCCCAACAGTCCGGGGTGCTCCGCCGTCTCACCGCCGACCAGCGCGCAGCCGGCCTCGGCGCACCCATCGGCGATGCCACGGACCAACGCCGCGACCCGCTCGGGATCGAGGGAACCGACGGAGAGGTAGTCGTTGAAGAACAGCGGCTCCGCGCCGGTGACCACCAGGTCATCGACGACCATGGCGACGAGGTCGCGCCCCACCGTGTCGAGGATCCCGAGCTGCCGCGCCAGATCGACCTTGGTGCCGACGCCGTCGGTGGAGCTGACGAGCACCGGCTGCCGGTAACGAGCGGCGTCGAAGGCGAACAGTCCCCCGAAGCCGCCGATACCGCTGAGCACCTCCGGACGATGTGCGCGGGCGACGATGTCGCCCAGCAGCCCCACGCTGCGCTCGGCCGCGTCAAGGTCAACGCCAGCGTCGGCGTAGCTCACGGGGGGCCGGGGAGGTGGCGGCGCGTCCTGCGCGGATCGCTCCGGCTCCTGCTCCATGATCCTCGCCTCCCGGGCGGCTCTGCGCCCGTCGTGTGTCGGGTGTTCCCGCAGACCTCGATGCTGTCACGTGCATCGTCCCTGCCGTGCTCCCGGTGAGGACGACGGTGTCCCGCCGGCCCTCCCTGCCGTGCTCCCCGTGAGGAGGACAGTGTCACGCCGGCCCTCCCTGCCGTGCTCCCGGTGAGGACGACGGTGTCCCGCCGGCCCTCCCTGCCGCGCTCCCGATCGGGACGGCGCGCTCGTTGGCGAGGCGCCACCTCCGGGCAGCGGCGCAACCGGGAACACGCCAGCGGGCGAGCGGCGTGCAGACCTGATCACGTCGGCCCCTGCGTCGGCCCCTGCGTCGGCCCCTGGACGTCGCGCGGCAGCTTCCAGCTCCGCCGCCACGCGCGCTCCGCGTCGGCGAACACGTCCAAGGGCTCGATGACGTCCTGCACCGCCGTGAGCAACTCCTCCAGTTCACCGGTGGTCGCGGCAACGTGATCCACCTCGGCGCAGCCGTGCTCCGCCTCGTCCAACGCGGCGAGGCAGTCCTGCCAGTCCGCCTCCAGTTGCTCCACCCGCCACCTCGGCATCCACTGACGTGCATCCACGATCGCGCGGCGGACAGCATCGGTGCCGACGCCGACGGGTGCGGGTTCGACCCGCCCCGTCGGCAGCACGCCGAGCAGCACGCGCCGCCCGCCCTCGATCACCTCCGCGCAGTCGAGGAAGGCCCGCCAGGCCTCGTGGAGGTCGGCGGGAAGCTCGGGCTTGCGGGCGAACAGCGGCATGGTGCGGGAGTATCGCGGCCCGTCGCCTGTGTTGCGAACCCGGCGACGTCCTCCTGCGTCCTCTCCGCCATCGTTCCACCCTTGCTGGCGGATGTCGGACCGACGCGGCCGCTGGCGCCGAGGGCGTTGTCGCTCGCGCGCCACGACCGACCGGTGCGAGCAGCACCGGAGGTTGCTCCACCGGGTCACGCCACCTGGTGACGTCACCGGATTGCTCCACAGCGTTGCTGCCGACAGGTCGGGGAAACAGCGTGGAGCAACGGAGCCGACGGGCAGCCCGCTGCCGCGAGCGTCACCTGTTGCGACGACAGCGGCAGAAGGTCAACCCGCGGCCAGCAACGCCCGACGGATGGTGTCGATCACCCGCTCTGGATGGCGCTGCAGATCCCACCAGGAGAACCGCAGGCAGATGGGGAAGCCGGCCAGGCCGATGGCGTTCTCGCGTCGCTGGTCATCGTGCCAGTCCACGAGCGTGCCGTGGAAGCGCCGGGAGTCGAGCTCGGCGTAGACACCGGTAGGGAGCCAGATGGCGTCGAGGTAGCGGGTACGGCCATCCGCGTCTGTGACCCGATGGTTCATCGCTGTCGGGGCGACGCCTGCTCGGGTGGTGACGCGGAGGAACAACGACTCGAGTTCGTGCCTGGCCTGCGCCTCCAACGGCGACAGCTCCTCGAGGACATGGCGCAGGGCCGCTCGCCCTGCGAAACGACGACGCAGTTCCATCTCACGGCGCACATCGTCGGGTGTGACCTGGCC
>LKMJ01006127.1_pt1 | contig 11332 bp, 10 predicted proteins | sample 643391 | NCBI WGS metagenome assembly LKMJ01 (sample SAMN04112250, study PRJNA286221) | soda lake metagenome | biome: soda lake; feature: Kulunda Steppe; material: water; isolation source: sample PL-Br10 brine of Picturesque Lake | place: Russia: Kulunda steppe | collected 2010-07
CCAGCAATCACACTCTACCGGCTCCAGGCCTGTCCGTACTGTGAGCGGGTCGTGGTCGTGCTCGATGAGCTCGGCCTTCCCTACCAGTCACGGTTCGTCGAGCCGATGCACTCCGAGCGTAACGTCGTCAAGCGTCTCACTGGCGTTCGGACAGTTCCAGTCATTGTCGACGAAAACACGGGAGTCTCCATGGCTGAGAGTGCAACCATCGTGGAGTATCTCGAAGGCACCTACGGTGACGACGGCCCGCTGGCTGAGCAACAGAACACGACCGCCCAGAAGGCAGTCTCGGACGGAGGTGCCTGAGCCGATGGAGTTCGACGTTGTCCAGCTGCCCGGGACTGACCACCCATCAGTCGGAGACGAAGCGCCGGATTTCACCCGACCGCTCGTCAACGATGAGTTCTGGGAGGATGTGTCGCTCTCTGAGCTTACCGCAGATGGCCCAGCGCTGCTCGTTTTCCACCCGATGGACGGAGCGTTCCCCGCTACCTACCTCTGGAACGAGCTACGAGACCGGGATTTCGACGAGTTCGGAATACCGGTGGTTGGCCTCTCGATTTCCTCACCGTACGAACACAAAGCGTTCATCGAAGACCGTGACCTCGAAGACAGGGAGTTCCAGCTGTTCTCGGACCCGTCGAACGAAGTCGCGAGACTGTACAACATCGAACACAGTCTGGATGGGATGGCCGGTGTCAGCGAGCCGCGTCCGGCCGTGTTCCTCGTCGACGGGGACCGAACCATCAGGTACTGCTGGGTCGCAGACGAGTGGCCAGATTTTCCGGACTACGATGAACTCGAAGGGGCGCTCGAATCGGAGCTGTAGCACTGAATCGACATGACGACCGACGAAATTACTGCCGCAGCCGAGGCGATAGAGGCAGGACAGCTCGTCGTCTATCCGACGGAGACAGTGTACGGTCTCGGAGCGGACGCTCTCGACCCGGCGGCCGTCAAGCGACTGTTCGAGGTCAAGGGCCGGAGCCGGTCGAAACCGGTTTCGATGGCAGTTCCGGACCGAGATACTGCCCTCGAGTACGTCGACTTGACTGACCGAGAGGCGGCGTTCGTCACCGAGTTTCTCCCGGGGCCGGTCACCGTGGTCGTCGAACGCCGGTCGATGATTCCTGACGTGTTGACTGCTGGGCGAGACCGTGTCGGTCTCCGTATCCCGGACCACGAGGTGGCACGGGAGTTAGCCAGACACGCCGGCCCACTCACCGCAACCAGCGCGAACGTCAGTGGGAGCCCGAGCGCCCGTCGAGTCGGCGCAATCGACCCGAAGATTCGCGAGGAGACGGCCGCTGTTCTGGACGGCGGTGAGACGCCCGGTGGCGGTTCCACCGTGGTGGACCTGTCGAGTGAAACAGTTCACCGCCGTGGTGCGAACGCCGAAGCCGTCGAACGGTGGCTCGACGAGTACTGACTGTCTTACACTCCGAGCAAACTCTTGAGCGAGCGCGTCTTGACGCCACACTGCTCCCGGTAATCACACGGCTCACACTTCGAGCGGTTCTGTGTTCTCGCTGGCGGCCCGTCGATTGCATCGGCGGTTCGGACGGCACTGCGATATGCAGCAGTGCGACGGGCGTCCACCTCGACCTCCCGAACGACGCCATAGGCAGGGTACTCCGCAAACACGCGCTCGACTGAGAGTTCTTGCTCCCAGGAGAGCGCTTTCGCCGCCGCCATCAGTCGTACACTCTGTGGCTCCCAGACCCCCTGCTCGGGCGGCTCTCCACAGAAAGCGAGCGACAGCGACGGCGGGTCCGTATCGAGTATCTTGTGAACGAGACCGTGACACTCGCGGCCGCTGAGAAAGACGTTACTCGCTGTGGGTGCGGTAAGCTCTTCCCAGCAGTCCAGACGCGCACGCGAACAGCCGAGGTTCGAACGGTACTGCGTTGGCGTGGGCTCAATCGGTGCTCGCTTCAGGGCCGCGTCGTCGGTCAGGAGCCGGTCGTACTCGAAGGCAAGCGCTCGTCGCTCTTCGACCGCGTCGGGTGTGTTCTCTTGTTCGGGTGAATTGCGGCGATAGTACAGCTTTCGCGGGCAGTATGCGGCCGTTTCGATGTCGCGGAACGCGTGCATAGCATGCACTGGTCCGGTCTTCGGTGATAAACGTCAGGAGAGTCGTCGTCACTCTATGGGCTCCACGTCGAACGTACCGGGTTCAGAGACAAGTCTCTCGATTGTTTCGCGCGCTTCGTGCCGTGAAGTTTCGACGACGACCAGCCCGTCGACAGCGGGGTCGCCGCTGGCTCGGTACGCAGTAGCTTCGGGCTGGAACTCCGTCGCGTACGTTCGCAGAACGCCCCGGACTTCGCGCTCGAGCTCGGGTAACGATAGCTCTTGCTCCTCGTAGCGGGAGAGTGCGTCCTCGATGTTGCGAAGCGTGGAGATGCGGTCCATCTGTCTTACAGTCTCCTATGTCGTCCGGAGGTGGTTGTTTCTCGGCTCGTACACCTCTCCTTGCTGTTTGAGTTTGTCGATCTCGTGCTCTGCTTTGCTGTTATCGATACCCTCCTCCTCGGCGCGGTCGATAACGACGTCTACCGGTGCACCCTCGTCGTACTCATCTTCGATTGTCGAGATGAGGTGTTTGATGTTCTTGATGCGGTCGCGCTGGCTCTTGGAGGTGCCTGTTTCGATGACGTCAGCATCGAACTCGCCGGTCTCCGGGTCCAGACCGATTTCTTCGAGACAGTACCGGGCAATCGCTGTAGCGCGCTGTGCATCTTCCTCCTCAACGGTATCGGAGATTCGAACGCGAGCACTCGCCTCCGCCAGTCGAACCAGCGCCTCCAGTTTCCGGGCGGTGACGGGTACTGGTGCGTCTTCGTCCGAGCCCTGTGCCCGTAACTGGACGTAGAACTCCTGTATCTCGCTTTTGGCCTCCTCGGTCATCGTGGGATAGCAGTTTCGCTTGGCGTAGGCGATGTACTTGCGAAGCAACTCGGCGTCGATCTCCGGTGCCACGTCTTCCGTAACGTTCTCGACTTCCTCCTCCGTGTAATCGGAGTTGCTCATGTGCTCGCGGTGGGTGTTCAGTTCACCGGCGTAGTTCGTCTTGATGATGTGGTCGGCAAGCTCGGCGTCTTTCTCCTCGTCGGGGTTGTCGGTGACTGTGAAAATGAGGTCAAACCGCGAGATGAGCGGCGGGTCGAGGTCTATCTGCTCACCGATTGGTTCGTACTGGTCGAACCGTCCGTACGTGGGGTTCGCAGCCCCGAGCAGGGAGCAGCGTGATTTGAGTGTGGCGTTGATTCCGGCCTTGCTGACGCTGATGGAATTATGGAGGATGATGCCCTGGCTCACGAACGTGTTCGTCGGTTCGACTGTAATATCGTACACCCAGTCGCACTCGCCGTCGTTTGGAACCGTTTCGACGTTAGTAACTCGATAGTATCGCAGTTCCGTTCGGTCTGCGAGAGCAGAGAGCCGGTTCCGTACGTTGGAAAGCGTCTCTTCTATTGCTTCACGAGCGGCGGCAGCCAGGTTCTCACGGCGGGTTTTGTCGTATCCCCCTTCCTCCGCGTAGTGAATGTTACTCGGGGTTACATTATCGAGACGTTCTGCGAGTTCCCGTCCGGACCAGCCGATTGCTGACCGAATATCACCCAGGGTAGTTGCCGTTGCAACCTCCTGTTCAACGGTTTCGAGGCGGTCACGGAGTGTTTCCAATTCTCTCTCCACTGTTTCTATCTGAACTCCGTACTGATTGTCGAGATTTGGTCGATATTGACCAGTCAACCGTAAGCCAAGCAAGGTCCGTAGTTCCCGGATTTCTCGGGCCGAACTCGTTGGCAGGATATCGTGATGACGAGCAGTCTCGTTACTTCGCTCGACAAATCTACATGCCTTCTCGTGCCGGTCGTCTGTGGGCTCGACCACTTTCTCGAAGAACCGCTCAGTCGAGTCGCCCATCACGTACGTTTTCCAGGAATCCTCAGTCTTGCTGTAGTGGATACGGGACGCAACGCCGATTTTTGAGAGTGCATCTGCGTAATCTCGGGCGAGTCCCTCCGACGCTGTCGCGTACGCCATTGCTTCACTCTCTACCCCCCCATCCCCAGCGAACGCACCAACGAGGAAACGTCGAATGACTTCTTCGGAAGCACCGAGTACAGCCGCAGGTATTCGTTTCTGTCGGGCTGTATGCATGAATTCGGGGAAATTGGCTTCGAACCAGCGATACAGTTTGGTCGAAATCCAGCGCTTTGTGACTGTCCCTGCTGAATTCGTACACTCCGAACTGGCCATTCCAAAGACTGAAGCCATTAGTCTCTCCATTCGGTCCAGTAACTCCTCGTCCTGATTCGAGAAGCCGATCTCGTGAGATGACCCGGCATACGAATGGCCCTCTGCGATGAGAAATCCTAGAATTTCACCCAGGTCTGGGCTGAGTGAGTTCGGCAAAGTGACGTCTTTTTCTTTTCCAATCTGTGGCTCGTTCTGTAGTTCGACTGGTGTTGCCGAGTTTGGTAACGACCGAGGCGCGGGAACGAAATCACCCTCTCCGATACATCGTGCATCCACTGTGTCAACTGTCCCACCCGAATCAACGAACATGGGGTGCTCTGGCGTGACCACCACTTCCCGTCCGTTCGAGAACTTCACGCGAACGAACTCATCAGGAGCTTCGTGTCGGCTGACACGGTCTACATCTGTTTTCTTTGTCGAGTTCGACTCCAAGTCGACGGTGTGAACGCCAATATCGTCGACAGGGAGAATTTCACAGTCGATACCATCGACTACCTCCTCTGTACGCGTTTCCATCCGCTGGTCGACGAACTCACCTATCTTGACTCGCCGCCCATCGGAGAGAAGAACCTCAGTATCTGGGTGATAGGACTGTTGTTCAAGCGCTTCGTGCATTGCACTCTGGTCCTCGCTCCGCATCTTGTCCAACTCGTCCACTGCCGCAATCCCCTGGTCTGCAAGCACGAGCGCACCCGCTTCGAGCGTCCACTGCTGACCGTCTCCGAAGTCATCCCGGACTGCTGCTGCCGTGAGACCTGCTGACGAGCTACCCTTCCCCGAAGTGTACACCGAGCGCGGCGCGATTTCTCTCACGTACTGTAGCATTTGCGACTTACCAGTACCCGGGTCTCCGATAAGAAGCATATGCAGGTCTCCGCGCGTTCGCGACCCGTCGGGGAGGTGTTTCGTCACGCCCGAGAACAGCTGGAAAATCATCGCGCGCTTTTCTTTCTGGTAGCCGTAGATGGAGGGCGCGATAGACCGCTCCATCTTCTCGTAGATGTCGGGCTCGTTCGAGAGCTCGATGATTTCCTTTTTGTCCTCGTCAGTAATGTCCATCTCCTCGAACTGCTCGTCTTCGATTTCGACGGCCATCCCGTTCATGTAGAAGTCGAACATAGGCGACTTCTCGCGCTCGGAGCCTTGCTGGTCGAGTTTGAGGACGCCGCTAACCTGAACGTGATCTCCGGCGGTCACCTCGCCGGTGATGTCATCTTCGATGTTCACGTCGACGCTCTGGGGCGTCTCGCCGCCGCGAAGTCCCTCTGGCGACTCCTGGACGCGGAGCTTCTGGGCGTCGATGAACTCCGACTGGTCGTAGTTGATGCGAAACGGCCCCTGTCGTTCACAGCCCTGGCACTCGTGGGGCTCCTGGAAGTCGCCACCTTCCTGTGGAATTCTTGTCAGCGTTCCACAGCGCTGACACTCGAAGGCGGCCGTCGTGACTTTTGGCCGAACGTCTGTTGCCTTCCGGACGATTCCCTGGATGGCGATGAGGTTCCCCCGATGGTCTGCGCGAATCTCCCGAATATCGGTCTGCTCGGGAAGTCCGCGGACCCGTACATGTGCCTGCCCGAGTGACACGTCGACGGGAAGGTCGTACAGCCGGAGCGCCTCCTCGGCGTACTCGCGAAGCTGTTCGGGCTTGGTCCGGAAGTCGTCGGCCAGGTTCGGATCAAACCGGTAGAGATCCTGCCAGTCGATGTACAGCGACTTCTGTTCGTTGGGGTACTTCTGTGCCAGCTCCCCGATTTCGTTGCGATAGTAGCTCCGATAGAACTCCTCGAACGTGTCGATGAGTTCGGTGTCGTCCGCGCGAGCCATTTACTGAGAGAAGAGTTGTGCTCCCTCACCTAAGAAGGTTCGCAAACCGCGGACTGAAAAACCAGCTGCGTTGTTACTTCATCGAGGCGAGTTTGGCGATGTAGACGAGGCTAAGAAGGTGGTCGTCGATATCGAGCTCCGTGCCGTCCGAGCCAGCGCCTTCTTCGAGACCAAGCATGTAGTCGTTCAGCGTCGACTCGCACTCTTCGGTAATCCAGTCGACAGATTCGTAGTAGTCGAGTGCCTCCAGTGCACCCTGATATCCCGCGTGAAGGAGGAGAAACTCCAGCCATTCGAAAACGAGATTCTCTGCTGCGTAATGTTCGGGAAGGGACGAAAGATACGGTTTCGTCGCGTCGTTCGTCGCTTCCAGCGGGAGCAGTTCACGGTAGAGTCCCGCTCTGAAGGATGTCTGTCCAGCGCTCGACGGCTTGCTTCCTGTATCGACACCGCTGGAGAGTCCGATGTCAGTGTCGTCGATATCGTGTTTCCCGTCGCCAGCGTCCCCACCACGCTTCCGGGCCATCTTCCGGAGTTCGTTCAAATCGTAGTCGCTCGGATTAATACTCATTGAGTACGGTATTGTAACCAGGATAATGTAAATGTTATCGGTGAGTCAGACGATCGTCTGACAGGGGAGACGACAGCTCCAGATGGACGGTGGCTTTCTTTCGTATGAAAATTGGGAACGTATTTTTATTACTACGGGTTACTACGAATCCAACAGGAGACGATGACAGGTGACGACAGCGGGCCAGCCCGTATCTGCGTGACAAACGCCAAAGGAGGAACTGGCAAGACGACAATCGCTATCAACGTCGCCGGGGCGTTGAACCAGCGGGGCCGGGACGTGCTCTTTGTCGATATCGACCCCCAGGGAAACGCCACCGAAGGACTCGGCCTGCTGGACGCCTACGACGCGTCACCGCCGACGCTGTTCGACGTTCTCACCGATGCAACCGAGCGGACGAACGTCTCGGACCTCATCGTCGAGCACGAGGAGATGGACGTCCTCCCTTCGAACATTGACCTGTTGCACGCCGAACACGAGCTGACGCTCGCGGACGTGATGGCCAGACTCCAAAACGAGGGGTCAGACGCTGTCAGTGCACTGGAGGGGCTGGCGCTCAACGTGAGCGAGGCGGACCTCGATGGGTCACATGCACTAGATATTCTCTCGAAGACGCTGGAGCCTATCGAGGACGAGTACGACTACATCATCGTCGACTCGCCGCCGTTTTACGGGAAGCTCACCGACGCCAGCATCTACGCGACGCGAAACGTACTGGTTCCAGCGTTGACCGAGGCCACCTCGGAACGGGCCATCGAGTTGCTCATGCAACAGATTGCCGCCCTGGAGGACCACGTCGACATCAGCGTGAACACGGTTGGCGTCGTCGCCAACCGGGTTGAACAGACCAACGAGGACGAGATGATGATCGAGTGGTTCAACGAGGTGTACCCCGACACGCCAGTCTGGGAGGTCCGCAAGCGAGTGGCACTTCAGCGCGCCTTCTCGGCCGGACACTCTATTTTCGAGTACGAACCGTCGGTGGACATGGCCGACGTGTTCGACGGTATCGCAGCTGAGATGGACAGGCAGTTCGACCGTCCCGAGGTGAAACCATGAGTGATAACGAAGACGAGCGACTGGACAGGGCGAAACGTATCAGAAAAATGCGCGAAGGAGGTAACTCTCAGGGCGATTCCGAAGACGAAACACAGGACGCTGTCGAGGAGGACGACACCGGCAGCTCCGACGACGAAGAAGCCGACGAAATCGGTGAATCGAACGACGACAGTCCCGACCCGACGGGCGTCGTCCCGGAGACGACCGACCTCGAAGTCGAAGAGGCGGACAAGCCGTCGCTGGACGTAGAAGAAGATATCAGAGCGCCGTTACCGGACACCGGAGAGCTGGAGGACGCCCTGGAAGCCGGCAGTGAAGGTGACTCAGAAGACGTTACAAGCGTAGAGACAGCCACTGCAGATGCGCTCGGTGACGAGGATCAGCACGAGGAAGAGACCCGAGTTCTCGAGTTCAGGCTCGGAGACGAGTACTACTGTCTCGACATCGATTACATCGAGGAAATCGTCAAAGAGGAGACCGTCACTCGGGTTCCGAACACGCCGGAGTTCGTCGAGGGAGTCGTCGATCTTCGTGGGCAGATAACAACGATTCTCAACCCGAAGGTGACAGTCGGCAAAGACGACGTGACGCCGGGCGAGCTTATCATCGTTTTCGACTCCGACTCCTTCGAGGACCAGGGGCACGTCGGCTGGGTGGTCGACGACGTTCGCCAGGTGTCCCCGATAACGGACAGCGACGTCAACGACCCGCCGGTCGACGAGGAGTACATCAACGGCGTCATCGACCGCAAAGACGACGAGGAGTTCGTCATCTGGACGGAGCCGGACATGGCGATGGAAAAAGCGGAGTAGTCGGACCAGTCGGTATGATACCGAAACGGTTTGCCTTATTCAGCCGTTAGTGTGGGTCAATGGCCGAGTTCAACCTCACCGTCACCATCGCGCCCGACGAGCTAGAAGCAGACAGCCTCAAAACCCGTCTCTCACCGTCCGTCGAAGACAGCGAAGACGTACAGTTCAGGACTGAGACACAGTCGGACAGTGATTCCGGTCAGCTGGAGGCGACGCTCGAAATCGAGAGTATCGATTCGTTTGCCGACACGTACACCGACCTTCGAGACAGCGAGGAACCGTTCGAAATCGGTCTCTGGGGGCCGACAGCAGAGCGGTTTCCGGTGCCAGTCCAGCACTACGCCCTCCAGCAGATTTCGATGCCTGACGCCTACGAGTTTCACGCGATCGACAACAAGGTGACCCTGGTCATCGCGGACTCCCAGCAGCTGGTACAACAACTGCGCCAGGAAGTCCCACCTCCTGCCCTCGGTTGACGGGACGTCAGCTCTCGTTCTCGTCGTCGCCGAGCAGCCAGTAGGCCACACCGAGTCCGGCCGCCCCAGCGCCACCGGCAACCACGAACCGCCAGTTGTCATCCACGAGGTTTGCGCCGTCGTTCGACTCCGGCTCTTCGACGACCCCCGAAGACTCCTCGGCCACCTCCTCGGCAGCGTCGATAACGAACTCTCCGGCGTCGTCGACTGTGAACTGCAGGTTGGGGGACACGCCGTCCAGCACGTCGCTCACGGCTTCGTCGAGAACGAGGTCGCCGTCCCGGAGACCGAGCACGTCGAGAGAGAACTCTTCGCCGTCCTCACCCGCGACTGATAGTTCGAGCTCGTCCAGAGAGCCGAGGACGAGAACTGAGTCGTTGTAGGGCGCTCGCTCCGGACTGGCATACTCGGCGTCGGGACGGTCTACAAGCACGTCGTCCGGTCCGTCGATTTCCAGCCCTCCCGTGGCTTCGAGACCGAGGAATATCGCATCCGAGAGTTCGTCGAGGACGCGGTCTCGACCGTCGATGAGATCGTCGAGTACCGTCGCGTCCATCTCCGGGTCGTGGTAGAGAAACGAATCGTACCCATCTTCGATTGCGCGAATATCACCGCTCTCGCGCTCGACAGAAAGCGTCCAGATTTCAGCCGGGTTCCGGTGTTCCTCGGCGCGGTACGCAGGATCATAGATGAAGACGTCGGTCACGTCGCCTCTCCGTTCGTATCCGTGTCCCAGAACCTGATGTGGATTCGCCTCACCGTCGAGTGCGAGTCCAGCCGTCCCGGTCTCGTCAATCGCCTCTGTCACCAGCCTGAGCGACTCGCGGTGGTTTGCCAGCCCCCAGCGGAGACCGAGCAACGCGAACCAGTAGGGCTCTGCTCGCAGCAGTTGTGATGTCTGCAGCCGCCGGATTCTGTCCCCGACATCGTCGAACTGCCCGGTCGGACGCTCAATCTCACTTGCGCTTTCGACACCCGCGGGAAGGTCCGGGGGGTCCTGAAAGTATTCGTCGGCGGAGAACGTCATCCCGTAACAGTGGCCGTTGGTGGCCGCGTTACCGCCAATCCAGGAGTAGACGATTCGTGTCATGATGGTCTTCTGGGCCTCCGAGAGGGCGGTCGTCCACGACTCGTCGATAGCCGTTTGAACGTCTTCCTGGCTGACATCGCCGGGCTCGTACTCGAACTCCGCTCCGTCTCCATCCGTGCCGCTATCGCCTTCCCAGTTAGAGAAGCCAAAGCCGTGTCTCACCGGTTCGAACGCATCGGTGCCAACGCTCTCTCCCGACGAACCGCTCGCATTCTCTGTGGCTCCATTGAACAGTCCCCAGGAGCCAGTAACACCGCCGGCTGCAAGCTTGAACAGCCGGCGACGGTCGGTATCCATATGTACGAAACGGCATCGAACGGGATTGTTATGGGTCAGTTGTTCTAGACCGCCGGGAATAAGGGGGACGTGTCCGGATTTAATTACAGATTTTCAGACAGTTGTGTGTGGAATCTACTGCGACGAAAAGTCACAACACCTATCCACGAGACCGGAGAACTACGCCTCAATGATAGGCGTCGTCGGCGGCGGGGTCGCCGGACTCGCCGCTGCCCACAGGCTCCAGGAACGTGGCCACGACGTTTGCGTGTTCGAGGCGGGCGAGCGCGTCGGCGGGCTCGCGGCAGTGTACGAGACCCAGGGCCACCCAATCGAGAAGTTCTATCACCACCTCTCGAAATCCGAGGAGACGATAGTCGAACTTGCCGAAGAGCTCGGTCTGGGGGAAGATATCGAGTGGCACATCGGCAAGAACGCGTACTACGTCGATGGAGTCGTCCACCCGATGGACACCCCGTGGGAGATTCTCGCCTATCCGCATCTGAGCGTCTACGACAAGTTCCGACTCGGGATGCTCGTGTTAGGTATCGACGTCCGGGGCGGTCGCCCGAGACGGGACACATACGAGGAGTTCCGGGAGTTCGAGAACGTGCCAATCAAGCAGTTCCTCCTCGAACACACGACCGAAGGCGTCTTCGAGAACTTCTTTCGCCCGCTTCTCCGGGCGAAGTTCGGGAACCGCTGGGAGGATGTCAGTGCTGCGTGGCTTCTCGGGCGAGTGCAGTTTCGCGGCGAGCGTGACATTCTTCGTGGCGAGAGACTGGGCTATCTGGACGGCGGATTCGGCCGTCTCCTCGACGCGCTCGTCGAATCGGTCGGAAGCGAACGGATTCAGACGAAGACGCCCGTAACCGGAATCGAGTTCGCCGGAGGAAGCGTCGATGCGGTGGTGACAGAGCCGAGAGAGGGCAACGAACGTCGCCGGGAAGTCGACGCC
>LKMJ01006128.1_pt1 | contig 11332 bp, 7 predicted proteins | sample 643391 | NCBI WGS metagenome assembly LKMJ01 (sample SAMN04112250, study PRJNA286221) | soda lake metagenome | biome: soda lake; feature: Kulunda Steppe; material: water; isolation source: sample PL-Br10 brine of Picturesque Lake | place: Russia: Kulunda steppe | collected 2010-07
TCCACGAGATAATACTGTGGGTTGTCTTCGTCGCCTCGTTCGAGAATCACATCGTCTGTTTCTAGAAGCGTTGCGACTTCGGGAAGCACCTCTCCAAGCGGGCCACGCGTTGTCCGTGTGAGTGCCGGAAACAGTTCTATCGCCGCCACGGAAGCATCTTTGATTCGCTGCTCGTTTTCAAGATATATCGAGGCTGCACCACCTGGTAACGCGGTTCCGACCGCTGCCATTCGTTCCTGAAAGAGAAATAACACGCCGGTTGCGAAGATTGCCACGCCGATGGGTGCGTAAATGAAATTGATGAGTGCCGGCGTCAGCAGCGCGATGATGTCGAACACCACCGGAAGCGCGAGAAAGACCGCCAGCGCGGCGAGTGGGCGAGTGTCGTACTCCGACCGCACGTAGAGTTCGAATATCATGAACAGCCCAATCGCCGATAGCACGTACGACAGACCGGTCGCACTCCAGTGGATGATGCCATGTTCAATTGCTAGATGTGGAAACGGTGTTGTCGCTTCACTGGCGGTGAAGTACTGACCGTGTATCGGATTGGTGAGTTTGACAAAGACGACAAGGAGAAACACCGCGGCACCCATTCGACGGAGCGTCCGCTCGTGGTGGAAGGTTCTGTTAGTGTAGGCGGAACAAAAATACAGCCACGCCCAGACCGTTGCGAACCCAGCGACGAGTCCGAGAATATACACTGGTTCGCGCAGCGAGGGCGGAAAGAGAAAGAACGCTGTTTTGAGAAACCCCCACGCGCCCGTGGTTGCTAACAGCCAGACAAGTCCTCGCTGTATTTCTGGGTCGTCAAACGACCGTGCCCGCGGAATCAAGAGCAGACAGAGCAGTCCGCTCGCGAAAAACACCGCAGTATAGGCGACCCCAACTGGTTCAGAAAACGCTGCTAACACGTTTCGGTAGGTTCGCTCGCTTCAATAAAAAGCCACGCATCATCTCTCGGCAGTCACTCGAATATCTGCTGTATCTCGCTCCGACGGATATACTCGGTCTCTCCGTCACGCGTTTCGAGTTCGAACTCGCCGGTTTCGCGGAACGTATTTCCTATCACGAGTTTGTACGGAATCCCCAGCAGGTCGCTCTCGGCGAACCGCTCGCCGATGTTCTGTTCGGGGTCATCGAACAACAGCGTCTTGGCTTTGTCACACTCCTCGTAGAGGGCGTCGGCGACGGCCGCGAGTTCGTCGTCGTATTCGAGGGGGACAATCGAGAGCGTGTAGGGTGCAATCGAATCGATTCCGTCGCCCGGCCAGCGACAGCCATCGTCGTCGGCATGTTGTGCCACAATCGTATGCAGCAGTCGTTCGATGCCGATACCGTAGCTGCCCATTAACACATCTTGCTGTGAGCCATCGGCCATATCCACCGAGAGCCCCATCGACTCGGCATACCGTGTCCCGAGTTCGAAGATGTGAGCGATTTCGATTCCTTGCCCGCCATGCAACTCGCCGCCGCAGGCTGGACATGGGCTCTGTTCGGTGAGGTCATCGCGCGGCGAGTCAGCAGTGTCGCCGAACCGACAGTCCGGCTCCGTACAGGAAAGCAACTTGACCGTCCCGGTTTCGACTGGCGCGACGAACTCTTCCGAGTTGGAGCCACCCATCACGCTGTTGTCGGCGTCGCTGATGACAAAGTCGATGCCGAGACGCTCGAACAGCCGGATATAGGCCTCTTTGACCGACTGGTAGGTATCCGCAAGCGAGCCCTCGCTTGCATGGAGGCTATAGGCATCTTTCATCGTGAACTCCTTCGTTCGAAGGAGGCCAAGGCGAGCGTGGTCATCGCGATGTTTCGGCCCGACCTGATAGCAGAGGATAGGGAGGTCCTCGTAGGAGCGAACCAGCCCCTCAAACAGGCGGACGACACCCTCTTCGTGGGATGGGGCCAGACACATCTGCTGGCCGTCGCGGTTTTCCAGCGTGAACATCTCGTCGCCGAAACTCTCCCAGCGGCCGCTCTCGTCCCAGATGCCGCGGTAGTTGAGCTGTGGCAGGCGAATCCGCTGTGCACCAATCTCGCGCATCTCATTTTCGATTCGGTCGATAAGTGCCTGTCGCAGCCGCTCGCCGGTGAGCGTAAAGCCATAGAGGCCGCTGCCAAACTGTCGGATGAGCCCCGCCCGGAAGCACAGCTCGACAGCCCGGCTCTCGTGTCCGGTCGGTTCCCGTCGGGTGAACAGTTTTGCCTCGCTCCGTCGCATTCGTACTCCGTCTCACGTGGCCGGGCCTTTCGTACCTGTCGAAATCCGGTATCGGCTGTTCGCTCACCGGATAGCCGCTCTCGATGCCTGAGCAAATATGTTTGTTTGAAATAGTATTGAAACAGGGGGAATATTTCTTGTATCCGGTCTCAGTGGTCACTACACATCCGTTGAGACGTGCGGGCTACAGATATCAACCGCACGAACCAGTCAGGTACCACCCTCACTCGTCGCTGCTGTCATCTCCCCGTTTACCACCATACCGATGTCCCCTCCTGAATCCTCTCCCTCCGACGGGTCCGACCTGACCTCCAGTGAGATAACGCAGACGCTTGAGGAGGTGTCGGTCGATTCCGCACACTCACGAAACTGGCTCTTCTGGCTGCAGCCACTGACCGCAGCGATACTGTTTGTGCTGCTCCTTGCTGGCGGCCTCCACAGCAGTGTCGCTGACACTGGCTCAGTGTCTGTCGCTGACCGGGAGGTCGATGTCCTCAACTGGATGTACTGGCTCTCGTTGCTGTTTATCGCCGTCGTACTGGGTCCTGCTGTCTGGGCGGGTCGTGAGCGGGTTCGAACGGTTGGGACACAGCTTCGCAGTCGACCATTCGTTTTGCTGGCTGGCATCTACGCTGTTGCCCTTCTGTTTGCTGGCACAGCTGCGTCGCTGTTACGGTCGGAGCCAACTGTCGAACCGATATATTCGCTGCAGCCACCGGTCTGGTCCGAAATCTCTCACGCGTACGTCCCGAGGTGTGCTGGCTCTTTTTCAGATGAGTACTGTCAGGGGACGCTTTCGAACCCACTCGGCACGAATTCGGGTGGCGAGGATATGGTAGCAGTCGCTCTGTACGGACTCAACACCACGTTACAGGTTGCTGTTACTGCGTCGGTGATTGCGGCAACGCTGGGAATTATCGTCGGGACAGCCGCCGGGTATTACGGCAACCGAATCGACGAACTCCTGATGCGATACGTCGATATGCAGCGCGCACTCCCGGCGTTTTTCGTCTACATTCTGCTCATGCTCGTGTTCAACCGCAGTTACGAACTCCTGATTCTCGTCTTTGGGTTGCTCTCGTGGGGCGGCATTGCCCGACTGGTCCGCAGCGAGGTTGCACAGCTTCGGGTGGAACCGTTCATCCGCGCAGCAGAACTCTCCGGCGCACGGCCGGGCTACATCATCGTCCGACACATCCTACCAACTGCTGCCCACACGATTATTACTGCGGTTGCACTGCTCTTTGCGAAATTCGCCGTCTATGAAGCGGCGCTGGCATTTCTGGCACTCACTGACCCGTCTGTCACCTCTCTCGGAAACGAGATTGCACGAGCAATTGGGCGGGAAACCGCAGATTTGCTCGTGGGAGGTCCGACCGTCACGTTCGATTGGTGGCAGGTTCCGTGGGTCGTTTACGTTCCAACCTTCGTGCTCGCGTCGCTTGTCTTTGTGGTCAGCGTACTGGGTGATGCGCTCGCTGAGATGCTTTCACCTCGTTCGTAGCTCGTCTCACTCTTCGTCGAGCCGTGGGTCGAGCAAGACGGTCAGGATATCTTCGAAAATACTGGCCGTGATAACAGTGGCTGCAACGAGAAACGTCGCCGCGAGGACGACCGGAGTGTCGTTGATGCCGACCGCCTGCCAGGTAACATAGCCAACCCCTGGGATTGCAAGCACCGCTTCGATGACAAACACCGATACCAGCAACAGGCCGATGATTTCAGCCACAAACAGCGCCGTCAGCGGAACGGCCGATGCACGGAGAATATGTCTGGCTGTCCGCAGCCGACCGACGCCTTTGCTCCGGAGGAGTTTGGCCAGTTCGGACTGGAACCGTTCTGTACTCTGTGCGCGGACGTGCCGAATCTGGATGGCGGCGACGTGTGTCCCGAGAATTACGGCAGCGGTCGCTAGCCAGATGAGGTTCCACTCCGCGAATACACCGGCCTGGATATCGTAACTCTCGCTTCTCCCTCCCTGTTCGAGATATCTTGCGAACGCCGCAGCGATGACGAAGTTTGGCAGGGCAAGCACGATGTAGGTCGTTGTTCTGATGGCTCGGGCAGATTTCGTCCCTCTCCGCGCTGCTGAGAGATAGCCAAAGACCGTCGCGATGGCTGTTCCCAGCACGATGGCAGGGAGCAGGTACGCCGCGGTATGGGTGAGGCGGTCAGCAAATAGGCTCGCAACTGGTTCACCAAACCGCTCGGAAACGCCCCACTCGAACGTTACAAGCGAGTACACCCAGTCGAGATACTGTACGATAACCGGGTCGTCCGGATTCCACAGTTCGCTCTCCTCAGGAGTATCGGGAAGGGCTGCCTGTGCCTGTGGGTTTCCGGTGAGGTCCCCGGCGTGGAGGGCAATGACGAACAGGACGACCGTCACGACGACGCTGGCGATCGCCGCCCAGACGAGTCGATACCCGAGATATCGTGCTCTGTTCACGGCGGACAGATTGTTCTCTCCGTGATTCCTGTTAAATTGTGGTGGTGCGTTTCCGTTACCCGACGACTTTTTCGACTTCCCCTTTCAGGGTCATCACTTCGAAGTCGTGGTCCGGGCGCAGGTTGACGAAATCGAGAAAACTCATTGCATCGAGAAGCACGTCGTCGTCGTAATACTCGGATGCTGCTGTGACCGCGTCCTGTGCACCAATCAGCGGGTCGAGTGCGGCAAGCGCACAGGCGAGATCGTAGGCGCGGGCATCTTCGAGTGCATCATCGTTGACGTTCGTTGCATCGATGAAATAGAGCTCGCCGTCGGCAATCAGCACGTTCTCGCCGCGGAGATCGCCATGCACAAACCCGGCGTCGTGCATGCGCGAGAGGAACTCAAACAGGTCGGGGGCGACCGCACGAACTTCGTCTCTGTCGAGTTCGTCAAGGGTTTCGAACTCGGGCAGATATTCGAGGACAACGACGCCGTAACCCTCGTGTTCGAACACCTCCAGGGGCTCTGGAACGTTGATGCCGAGTTCTCGCATGCTTCGAGTCGCCTCGAGTTCGTGCTCGGCCATCGCAAGCGGCGTCCCAAACCGTTCGAAAAACCCCTCTCGCCCGCTGGTAAACGCGCCCAGATTACGGCCAGTAGTCAACACGCCGTGGACGATGGTATTCTGGACCGAAATGAGTTTGAGAAAGAGGGTTTCGTTGACGACTGCGGGCGTCGAGAGCCAGTTGTCTGCATCAAGCGTTCTGACGGATTCGAACGTCTCTCCGTGACGATTAATGGCTTCCTCAGCAACTGATTCGAGGTCCTCCGCTGAAACGTTTCCACGGAGAAACCGACGGACGGACATATCCTATCGTAGTTAGCTGGCTAAATAAATCATTTCGTCCTGGTTTCAGGTCGTGAACAAGCTGTCGACCGATGGTTTGCAACTGTTGCAGATTGTCCAAACAGCTATCCCTCAGGCAATCGAAACGCCAGCAATGGGTGAACTATCGACGCTGTTTGCACCCGAGCGCGTCGCGGTCGTCGGTGCTTCCGATGAACCCGGGAGTGTCGGCTACGCGGTCACCAGCAACCTGCTCGATACTTTCGAGGGGGAGGTGCTCGCGGTCAACCCGAACCGCGATGCGGTGCTCGGACTGTCGTGTTATGATGGGCTTGATTCAGTTACCGACGTTGATGTCGTCGTCGTCGCCGTTCCCGCTCCAATCGCCGTCGAGGTCGTCCGCGAAGCAGGGGCGCTCGGCATCAGGAATATCGTGGTCATCACGGCCGGATTCAGCGAGGCCGGAAGTGACGGGTCGCGTCGCGAGCGGGAACTGAAAGAGCTTGCCGAGGAGTACGACCTGAATCTCGTCGGACCCAACTCCCTTGGCATCTTCAGTACGGGTGTCGGACTGAACGCGTCGTTTGGCCCAAAACATCCCGTCCCCGGTGACGTCTCGTTTATGAGCCAGTCGGGAGCGTTTATTACGGCGGTCCTCGACTGGGCTGAACAGGCAGACCTCGGCTTTCAACACGTCGTCTCGCTTGGGAACAAAGCCGTGCTCGACGAGGGTGATTTCGTCCGCGAGTGGGGTCAGGATGAGGCAACTGAAGTCATCCTTGGCTATCTCGAGGATGTCACCGACGGACAGGCATTCATCAAATCCGCACGGGAAGTCACACCCGATACCCCGGTTGTTGTCGTCAAATCCGGCCGAACCGCAGAAGGTGCATCTGCGGCTGCCTCACATACCGGTGCTATTGCAGGCACTGATGAAGCCTACGAGGCAGGACTCGCACAGGCTGGCGTTATCCGTGTTGATTCAGTCCAGGAGTTGTTCGATTACGCTGCCATTCTCAGCGGCCAGCCGCTTCCGGATGGAACAGATGTTGCACTGGTGACGAACGCCGGCGGGCCCGGGGTGATGATGACCGACGCTGTTGGCGACTCGACGCTCTCGCTTGCGGATTTCGGGGATTCGACGCTTGGGGAACTCGCCGACGGATTACCCGATGGAGCGAACATCTACAACCCGGTCGACATTATCGGCGATGCCTCCGCAGAGCGGTTTGCACGAACGCTCGATACGGTGCTTGCCGATGACGCGGTCGGGATGGCAGTCGTGCTGGCCTGTCCGACGGCAACCCTCTCGTTTGACGAACTCGCTGCAGAGACGGTTCGACTGCAGGAGAAACACGGCGTTCCGATTGCTGCCTCGCTCATGGGTGGGAAGTCGGCTGAGTCGGCGACAAACGTGCTCGCTGAAGCAGGGATTCCGACCTACTTCGACCCAGGGCGCGCAGTCCGGAGCCTCGATGCGCTCGCGAGATACAGGGATATCAGCGAGCGGGAGTACGTCGAGCCGACCGAATTCGACGTTGACCGGGAACGGGCCCGCGAGATTCTTGAGGGTGCCGTTGCCGATGGTCGTCAGGGACTTGGCGTCGAATCGATGGAACTGCTCTCTGCATACGGCATTCCAATTCCTGAAGGCGAGGTCGTCACCGATGCAGAAGCGGCGGTTGAGGTTGCAGAACGCATCGACGGGGATGTGGCAATGAAGATTGTCAGTCCGGATATCAGCCACAAATCCGACATCGGCGGGGTCGAAATTGGTGTCCCGACGGAGGAGGTCTGGGATACCTACGAGGATATCATCGTCCGGGCACGGAACTACCAGCCGGATGCCTCAATTCTGGGCATCCAGGTCCAGGAACTGGTTGATGTCGATGCAGGCACGGAGACCATCGTCGGCGTCAACCGCGACCCGCAGTTCGGGCCGCTGGTGATGTTCGGTCTCGGCGGCATCTTCGTCGAAATTATGGAGGATACGGCGTTCCGCGTTGCGCCGGTCACCGAACCTGAATCCCGGGAGATGTTCACCGAGATTGATTCCTCGCCGCTGCTGTACGGAGCGCGGGGTCGCGAACCGGCTGATGTCGATGCACTGGTCGATACGATCCAGCGTATCTCACAGCTGGTGACTGATTTCCCGGCCATCACCGAGCTGGACCTCAACCCGGTCGTTGCACTGCCCGATGGCGCCGTTGCCATCGACCTACGTCTGACACTCGACACGGAGAAGCTATGACAGCCGAATCTACAACCACCATACTGGTCACTTCGACGGAAGACGGAACAGGCAAGACAGCAATTGCAATCGCGCTGGCGAAACTCGCGAGCGAGCATGGCGCATCAGTCGGCTATATGAAACCGAAAGGAACGCGCCTCGAAAGTGCAGTCGGGAAAACCCTCGACCAGGACCCGATGCTTGCACGCGAGGTACTCGACCTTGATGCAGAGATGCACCAGCTCGAACCAATCGTCTACTCGCCGACGTTCGTCACCGAAGTCCTTCGGGGTCGGGAGGACCCCGAATCGTTGCGCGAGAGTATCAGCACGAACTTCGAGGAACTGGCCGCGGATGTCGACATAATGGTGCTGGAAGGTGGTGGCCGCCTATCGACGGGGGCAATTGTCGAACTGACTGACCAGGATATCGCCGAACTTCTGGATGCCGAGCTCTTGCTTGTCAGTCACTTCGACGAGGCTCGCGATGTTGATGAGGTATTCGCAGCCGCGAAAGCAGTCGGTGACCGACTCGCAGGTGTCATATACAACGACATCTCTAGCTCGGAGTTCGATGTGCTGACCGAAGATGTCATGCCGTTTCTCGATAGCCACCGTATCAACAGTCTCGGCTACGTTCCTTCGGACGAGTTGCTCTCCGGCGTGACGGTCCAGGAGCTCTCTGATGAACTTGGTGCGACATTGTTGACGCCGGAGGTCGATACCGATAGTCGAGTCGAGCGCTTCTCAGTTGGAGCGATGGGCGGCGACTCCGCGCTCGAACAGCTCCGTCGCACCCGTAAATCCGCAGTTATCACTGGTGGTGACCGCTCGGATATCCAGACTGCTGCCCTGCAGGCATCGGGCGTTGAATGTCTGGTGCTCACTGGTGGCTACCGACCATCCAACGCGATTATCGGGCGTGCAACCGAAGCAGACCTGCCAATCCTGCTCGTACAGTCGGATACCCGGGTGACTATCGACCGTGTCGAGGCAGTGCTTCGTTCCGGACGGACACAGCGTGTCGAAACGGTCGAACGGATGGCCGAGCATCTCGCATCGACCGTCGATATTCCGTCGCTTTTTGACCTCGATACCGCTTGATTGCCGGCCGGTATTTACGTTCAGGATGGGTCAAACAGACTTATAGTGCCGTATCTCCTACATTTCATTGGAGCCTTCGGGCTCCGTAGTGTCACACAACGGGGGTTTCCCCCGTTCCCCTTGTGAAATCCACCCGGAGTGACAACGCTCGCTGATAGTTGTGTTCCGCACGTGGTGCTCTGGACTCAATTCATATACCTTCGTAGGAAATTACAATAATTCTCTCAAAGGAAATTATATCCTTTTAACTTCCTTCAAAGGTAAGAATATACCTCCTCGTTTTCTCACGGTATCTCTCTGCATCTCCGCTTTCCGACTACGACAGCTCTTCCGGTGGGACCCCTGCTTCCGGTGGAACGCCATCATCATCTCCGACTTCGAACTCGGTTCGGAGTTCTCGAATCCGGTCGCGGATGTCGGCAGCCAGTTCGAACTCGAGATTGTCGGCGGCCTCCTGCATCCGGGCTTCGAGTTCTTCGATAGCACGAGCGGCCTCGTCGTCATCATTGGGGGCTAACGTCGAAACCCCCCCTGTTTCGGTCTTGCTGCCCGGCAGGTTCGACTCACCGATGGCTTTCTCGATAGTTCGGGGTTCGTGCCCGTGTTTCTCGTTGAACTCGCGCTGGATGCGACGGCGGCGATTTGTTTCCTCAATTGCTGCTTCCATCGCGTTGCTTGGTTCGTCGGCATAGAGGACGACGGTTCCATTGAGATTTCTTGCCGCCCGACCCATCGTCTGCACGAGCGTCGTCTCCGACCGCAGAAACCCTTCCTGGTCGGCATCAAGAATCGCGACAAGCGAGACTTCGGGAATATCAAGCCCTTCCCGGAGCAGGTTGATGCCGACAAGCACCTGTATCTCGCCGAGTCTGAGGCTGCGGATGAGTTCGTGACGTTCGAGCGTATCCGTCTCGTCGTGCATATACGCCACGTCGAGGCCTGCCTCTTCGAGATACTCGGTCAGGTCTTCGGCCATCCGCTTGGTGAGTGTCGTGACGAGCGCACGCTCGTCGTCAGGAAGTTCCTCAAGGCGTTCGATAAGGTCGCTAACCTGTCCCTCAACGTCGGCAATTTCAACCTGCGGGTCGACGAGATAGGTCGGCCGGACAATCTGCTCGACGACTTGTGCCGAATTCTCGCGCTCGTAGTCAGCGGGGGTCGCCGAGACGTATAGCGTCTGATTCGTTTTCTCCTCGAATTCCTCGAATGTGAGTGGACGGTTGTCGAAGGCCGTCGGGAGTCGAAAGCCGTTCTCGACGAGCGATTGCTTTCGCGAGCGGTCGCCCTCGAACTGCCCGCGAATCTGTGGCAGCGTCTGGTGGGATTCGTCGACAACAGTGAGGAACTCGTCGGGGAAATAATCGAGCAGGGTGTAGGGTGCGTCGCCGGATTCGCGCTCGGAGAGATGGACCGAATAGTTCTCGATACCTGAACAGTAGCCCGTTTCGCGCATCATCTCGATATCGAAGGTCGTTCGCTCCTCGATACGCTGGGCGGCAACGAGGTCGCCGTTGCGCTCGAAATGACTGATGCGGTCTTCTAGCAACTCTTCAATCTCACCGATTGCCCGCTCAAGTCGGTCCTCCGGAATCGAGTAGTGCTCTGCCGGGTGAATCAGCGTCGCCGGCTCCTCGCTTACCACTTCCCCTTCGAGGGGGTCGACCTTTCGAAGCCGGTCGATTTCGTCACCCCACAGTTCGACACGGACGGCATACCGGCCGTACATCGGATATATCTCGACTGTGTCGCCGCGCACCCGGAAGGTTCCCTGTGTGAAGTCGACGTCGTTGCGCTCGTAGTTCAAATCCACCAGCTGTGAGAGCAGTTCGTCCCGGCCAATCCGCTGACCAGTTTCGAGTTCGAGTGCCATCGAGACGTAATTCTGTGGGTCACCCAGTCCGTAGATGGCAGAGACGGAGGCGATGACAATCACATCATCACGGGTCAACAGCGAGCGGGTTGCGGAGTGTCTCAGTCGGTCGATTTCGTCGTTGATGGAGGCATCCTTGTCGATGTAGGTGTCGGTCTGTTCGACGTAGGCTTCGGGCTGGTAGTAATCGTAGTAGGAGACAAAATACTCGACGGCATTATCCGGAAATAGCTCTCGAAACTCCTCGTAGAGCTGTGCGGCCAGCGTTTTGTTGTGTGCGATAATCAGGGTCGGCTTCTGGATTTCCTCGATGACCCACGAGACGGTATTCGTCTTTCCGGACCCGGTCACGCCAAGCAGCGTCTGTTGGTCCATGCCGTTCTGAAACCCGGTTGCCAGCTGTTCGATTGCCTCGGGCTGGTCGCCAGCCGGGTCGAACGGTGCGTCGACGCGGAATCTCGTTTCGGCGTCCGGACGGTCAGGAGACAGTGGCCCAGATGAACTCATTGTCCGACTGTAGGGCCGGATACACTTGACCGATGCGTTCGGGATATCAAAAGCCATACAGATAAATTTGGAAGCAAATTATTTTACTGAGTGCCATCTACCATTGAGTATGTCTCAGGA
>LKMJ01006129.1_pt1 | contig 11332 bp, 12 predicted proteins | sample 643391 | NCBI WGS metagenome assembly LKMJ01 (sample SAMN04112250, study PRJNA286221) | soda lake metagenome | biome: soda lake; feature: Kulunda Steppe; material: water; isolation source: sample PL-Br10 brine of Picturesque Lake | place: Russia: Kulunda steppe | collected 2010-07
ACGGTATCGGCGTTCGGATTATGTCTGTCACCTGGTCGGTTGCTGGTGCAGTTGGACAGGCGACTGCGACCGGCGTCGGTCAGAATCTTGGCTCGAAGACCCCTGACCGGGCGCGCCGTGTCACCTGGGTTGCAACAGGGGCGACGATGGCAATGCTCGGGACGGCGACACTGTTTTCGATGATGTTCGCCGAGCCGCTGATTGCGGTTTTCGACGACAGCCCTGACGTCGTTGCTGAAGGACAGCTGTTCCTCTGGATTGTTGCTCCCGGGTGGGCCTTTTTTGGTGGCACGATGGTTATCCAGGGTGCGTTCCGCGGGGCGGGTCAAACCAAAGTGGCGATGGCACTGTCCATTCTTTCACGGTGGGTGTTCCGTATCCCAATCGCCATTCTGCTGGCATTCTCGCTTGTCATGGTCGTCCCCGGTTTCGGATACGAGCTTTCGACGCCTGGAATCGGGGTCGTTGGTATCTGGGCCGCGTACTCGGTGGGTGCCGTATTAGCCTTCATCGCAGCGGTATTCTGGTTCCGCCTGGGTCGCTGGACCGAGACTGTTATCGAAGACGAGGAACGCTCCATCGACGAACCGGTGGACGATGACCTAACGCCCGACTCTACCGGAGCCGACGACTTCGACGTCGACGATTAATTTGTCCTCGTTTTCGCTCGGCTTCTGGGCTCAAATCTTGGAAGCACAAATCAAAAGCTCACCGTTTGAATTGCCGCAAAATGAGTGGGTTCGGGCAGATTTGAACTGCCGACCTCCTCCATGTCAAGGAGGTGTCATAACCAGCCTAGACCACGAACCCTCGTGCACTCTCTCGTATTCGGCAGGGATAATTGAAGGTTTCGAAGTTAGCTCGTCGAGCAGAGTTCGACAATCTATTTGAAACGTCCGGATGAAATCCATGTATGTTCGTTCTGGTCAATCTGAAAGCCTACCCGTGTGACCCAGTCGAGATTGCAACTGCTGCAGCCTCGGTGGCTGAGGATACCACGGCAGATATCGCTATCGCCCCGCAGGCTGCACACATTCAGCCCGTTGCTGAAACTGGCGTCCGAACCTACGCTCAGCACGTCAGCCCTGTCGAACACGGAAGCCATACCGGCAGCACACTTGCCGAAGCGACGACCGACGCCGGTGCAACCGGCACACTGCTGAACCACTCAGAAAATCGGATGAAACTCGCTGACATCGACGCGAGTCTCGATGCCGCCTCCCGCGCCGGACTCTCGACCTGTGTCTGTGCGAACAATCCAGAACAGATAGCCGCAGTCACCGCACTCGGTCCGGACGCCGTTGCTGTCGAGCCGCCGGAACTCATCGGCACCGGCACACCGGTCAGCCAGGCCGACCCGGATATCGTCCGCGATGCAGTCTCCGCGGCGAAGTCCATTGACGACTCGGTCGATGTCTACTGCGGCGCAGGCATCTCGACGGGCGACGATGTCGTCGCTGCTGGCGAGCTCGGCGCAGATGGGGTCTTGCTCGCAAGCGGCGTCGCCAAGGCTGAGGATCCGCAGGCTGCTCTCAAATCGCTTGTTGACCCACTCTGAAAATTCCCGGCACTCGTTTCCGGCCTGTTACTGGTCGCTGTCGATAGCCTCGTATATCCGCTGGAACGCCTGTTTCTCTCGCGTCCCACCACAGCGCTCGGTGACTGACTCGAAATACTTGATGCGCTCCCAGAGCGTTTCGGTATCGTAACTGGGGACGTCAAGCCGCGATGCTGCGACGGTTGCTTCGACAACCGCGCCATATCCACGGCTGAACGTCGGCACGGTCGTACTGGTAGTCTCCGAATCCAGGGGGTCGAGTCGCCAGTCCACCCACTGTGTGTCTCCTTCGTTTCCCTCCCCAATCTTGATTGGTTCGACCGACACCCAGGCGTGCACGTCATCGAGCACCGGAGAATCGATTTCATACACCTCCAGTGCAGCCTTCACGAAAATCACGGGGTCGGTCGTAAACTGGACATAGCCACGCGAGCGCTCCCGAAAGTTCCGCCAGGTCCGGGTTCGTCCCCACGTGCGCGCACTGACAGCCGACTCTTCAACGTGCAATCCGAGCGCAGCCACGTTCCAGCGCTCGTTTGGCCCTTCAGTCGTGACGACCGATTCGATAATCCCATCGACGGACACTGGCCACTCAGCACGGACATCGTCGGACACCGGCTACACCTCCAGTCCGCGTTCGAGTGCGACGAACAGCCCTCCAGCGACGATATCAGCGGTCGTTCCGGGGTTGATACCTCTGGCGACGAATTCCTCGGCGAGGTCGTTGACATTCTCGTCGCCTTCGAGCGCTGCCTCCGCGCGCTGTTTCACTTCTATCGCTGTTTCTCTGTCGTGTTTGTCGATGACGAACGTGTCCAGTTCGGATGCCAGCAAGGCGAGAAAGACCGATGCGGCCCGTTCAGTTACTGGACCGTCACCGCCCAGCAACGCGGCTGCCGCATCAAAGGTTCGTTCGAACCCGTTCGTCCACTCGCTGGCGATTCCATCGACTGCTGCGCTTTCCGCCATCAACTCGTTGAGTGACAGACCGCGCTCTCGAATCGCCGGCGCTGCGTCACTCCCTTTCCGCACATCGAGTGCTGCCATCCCCTCAGGCGGTTCGCTCACCGCGACATCGACATGGTCGAAAGCCTGATAGAACCCAACAGTGTCCTTGACGGTCGTTTCCTCGACGACTGCGGACGCCTGCGCTGGTGTCAATCCATCCTGACTGGCAGCAGCGACCAGCGGTGTCAGAAGCAATACGGCACCAAACTGTGTGTTTCCTCCGTGCTGGTTGCTCATCCCGGCTACTGCGCGCTCGAATGCCGTTCCCAGTGATTCCCCTGTTTCCGCCAGCGAGAACCCCTCGTGAGTCCCGATGGCTCCGGCGAGAAACTGCTCGAAATGCAAGTCGGGATAATCGTGCTCTCTATCGACGTTCCCCGGCTTCGGAGTACCGGCGACTTCCAGCAACAACGCGAGCTGTGCATTCTGGACGGTGGTTCGCTCGAGTGTCATCAGTTATCTCCTCTTCAGAGCGCGGAACAGAAGACTCTAACTTGTTCGGCGAGCGGATTCTGCAGGTCGCTCTCCATTCTGAGCCGCAAACCAGTCCTCAGTTGCCTCTCGAACCGTCGCGAGGACCGCTGGATTGTCGCTGGGCCGACCGACGCTGACGGCATCGGCCCCGTATTCGAGATATTCGACGACCGATTTGCGGTCTCGTACCTCGTTATTGGCGATAATAAAGAGGTCAGTCGCTTCGCGGACAGACTCAATGATAGATTCCGTATCCATCGCGTCGATATGGATGATTGTTGCTCCAGCATCTTCGATTTGCCTCCCGATTTCGACCAGCGAGACCCCGGGAACTTCTGCGCGGACTTTCACACTTACCGTTGCACCTGTATCAGCGGCCGTTTCGACCTGTCCAGTGAGTGCGTCCACATCGCGGAGCAAGGCTTCGCCGGCTCCGACCGCACACATCTCCGACTGGCGACAGTGGGCGTTGAGTTCGAGAATTGCCCCATGTGATTCACAGACAGTCGCCGCTTCAGCGAGCGGCCCGGTCGTCGTGGTTCGCACGTTGAACCCGGGAACCTGCGACTCATCCGAAAGTTCTGAGAGCTGCTCATCGATAAATGCAATCGGGTCCGCTGGGAGAAACTCGTCTCTGTCCCGGTCAACGAGCGCTCGGGCGGCGGCCCTTGTCGGTTCATCAAGAGCGATACCGCCGAGTATCGCCGCTCCGACGTACTCACTCGCCTGTCTGGCCCATGCTGCATCGGACTGGCCACTCAGGCTTGCAAGCGCGACGCGTGGTTCGAACGGAAGCGGCGACAGTTCATTTTCGATCATTGTTAGTATCCATCCACACGGTCCAGCGCTTCCCTGACGGCACGAGCAACGCGGGCTGCATCCGCATCGGTCTCCATACTGGTATCAGTTCGCACGACAGGCCGTTCAAGAGTTGTGCCATCCTTGGTATCCAGCACGAAGGCATCGGCAAACGGATAGGCGTCGGCCATACCTGCAGTCGATGACTCGTACCCGGTGGCTGCCATCAGCTTCGGCGCTGGTCCCGAAAACGCAGTTCCTTCGATGAACGGTGAGACGGCAACGACCGGTGTGTCCGCAAGTCCTGCCCGAAACGCATCAATTGCGACCATAGGGCCGATGCTTGTGACGGGATTCGATGGCCCAATAACGACGGGTTCTGTCAGCGCCTCACGAACCGGCTGTGTCAGTTCTGCGTCATCAGCACCTCGAAACTCGACAGCGTCGACGGCTGGCTCCCCATTCTCGCTGACCCAGAACTCCTGAAAGTGCATCACTCCACCCGGTGTATGAATCAACGTCGCCACCGCGTCGTCGCTCATCGGCAGCACAGTCCACGGAACCGAGAGAGCCGACGAGAGAATCTCGGTTACCTCGGTCAGTGAGCGTCCCTCGTCCAGTAACCCTGTCCGGGTGAGATGGATTGCGCGGTCGCGGTCACCGATGTGCATGAACTCGCCAACCCCGGAAAAGCGCCGCCAGCGCGAGAGCGGCCGACCGTTTGTCTGTGACTCATCGGGGAGATACCGTGGGCCGGTATCGAATCCAGCGTCGTTTGCCAGCCGCCTGAGTTCATCATGGGTCCTGGCGGTATCGTCTGCGATACCCCACCAGGTTTCCGTATCCAGACACTCGCCGCCGAGAAATAACACCGTATCGAGGTCCGGACAGACCAGAAAACTGCCGAGTTCGACATCGTCACCGGTATTCGCAATCACCGTGGCGGATTCCGGTGGGAACTCCTCCTGTGCACCCGACAGGAGTTTTGGTGTTCCAGTGCCACCGGACAGAAACGTAACCATAGCGGCGATAATAGCGCCCGATAGTTCAATGGCTCGTCTCGATAGCTGACACTTTTATCCGATGGGCGTCAATCTGCGACCAATGACTACAATCAAAGATAGCGTTCACGACCACATCGAAATTTCCGGTGTGGCCGAGCCCCTTCTCGATACGCCTGCCGTCCAGCGCCTCCGTCGGATATCACAACTTGGGACTGTCGAACTTGTCTATCCTTCCGCCAACCACACACGTTTCGAACACAGTCTCGGGGTCTATCATCTCGCTGACCGGGCCCTCAGCCATCTCGGTATCGAGGGGACCCAGGCCGAGCGAGTTCGGGCGGCCGCGCTCCTTCACGATGTCGGTCACAGTCCCTACTCCCACAATATCGAGGACGTTCTCTACCGACATACAGGGGTCTATCACGACGAGGTACACGACCTGCTGGATTCCGGACCTGTCGCAGACGTTCTATCCGACCACGGCCTGAACCCCGACCGGATTGCCGACCTCATTGCTGGCGATGGCGAACTCGGCCAGCTTGTCTCGGGTGAACTCGATGTCGACCGGATGGATTATCTCGTCCGGGATGCGCATCATACTGGCGTTCCATACGGTACTATCGACAGCGGCCGACTCATTCGCGAACTCCGGTTCGTCGATGGCGAACTCGTCCTCGATGAAGGAAATGTCCAGACTGCAGAGAGCCTGCTCGTCGCGCGGGCGCTAATGAACCCGACAGTCTACACCCACCACGTCGCTCGCATCTCCAAGTCGATGCTGAGACGGGCAGTGGAGACGGTCATTGATGAGGGGGAAGCGACTCCAGAAACCACCCAGCGCATGGACGACGCAGAACTCGAAGTGACGCTTCGTGAGTGTGAATTGACCGCTGAGACGGCCCGTCGACTGGCCCACCGCGAGTTATACAAACGGGCAGTCTGGGCGGAGCTACAGACGGTTCCCGAAGATATTCTTTCCGCCGACCCTCCGCAGATACACAGGTTTGAACGAGAGATTGCCGCTCAGGCCGGCGTCGATAGAGGGGCTGTTATACTCGATATCCCGGCCACACCCTCGATGAAAGAAACACGCTCGCGAGTGCTGGTCAACGGTGAAATGCGCACCCTCAGTGAGCAATCGACGCTAGTGAACGCGCTGCAGCGAGCACAGCGAGAACAGTGGCGACTCGGTATTTACTGTCCGAAAGACGTCCGTGACCGCGTTGGAGATGCTGCGGTTCGCGTCCTTGGTCTCGATATCGATGACACTCGGGTCAGAGAAGTACATGCAGGTATCAATACGACGCTCGACGAGTTCGAATAATCAACGGGGTACAGTGTCGTTTCGACCCTTCACTTGGGAATGGTCACTGAGTGTTCGAGACGGCCGATTCCCTCGACTTCCACCGTTACTTCGTCGCCATCAGATAGCGGCCCGACGCCTTCCGGCGTTCCCGTTGCAATCACGTCGCCGGGTTCGAGCGTCATATACTCGGTTATCTCGGCAATCAACTCTGGAATCGGGAAAATAAGCTGCGCTCTGGAGGCTGACTGTTTTAACTCGCCGTTTACCCACAGTTGAATTTCTGCATCGTCCGGAACTGAGTCTGGTGAGGCAACGACCGGGCCGAGCGGGGCCGCATTATCGAAGGCTTTGCCGCGAATCCAGTTCGTCTCCCGTCGCTGGTCGTCCCGGTTCGACAGGTCGACCATACAGGTGTAGCCAGCTATCACGTCCATCGCCTCCTCCTCGCTCACGTGGCGACACTGCTCACCGATGACGACGGCCAGTTCTGCTTCGTAATCCAGTCGCTCTTTGCCCGCTGGTAACGTGACGTCACTTCCGTGAGGGGAAACGGCGTTTGGTCCCTTGAGAAACAGCAGCGGCCTGTCCGGGACTTCGCTACCCATCTCGTCCGCGTGGTCCGCGTAGTTTCGACCGATACAGACGATTTTTGTCGGCTCACACGGCGGTAGTATCTCGACTTCCTCCGGGTCATACCGGTCGCCTGCAAAGGCTATCTGTCCGTCTGTTCCGGCGACTGCCGTCTCTGCGGGTGTTCCATCGTCTGCCAGCCATTCGCCAGTCCGAACTGTTCCCGCCGGGTCACGGAATCGAACGCGTTTCATACCCTGTCTTCGGAAACCACCGGCTAAGTAGTTGTGAATATGCTCTGGACTGCACTTCGGACCTATCTATTTACTGATGCAGAAAAATCGCGCTCGCCGGTTTATGCCATTTCAGGCAATATCACGGCTCGTATCGATTGCGACTTCCTCTCCGAGATTGAGTTTGATTGTATCGGTCGGGGCACGACCGCCACGAAACTTTGGAATCGCGAGGCGATTTTCGATTTCGTCGCCGGTCAGGTCCGCTTCGAGGTGAAAGACGACGTCAGCGAAATGCTCAGTCGTATCCCGGAGTGGCGGAACACTCCGACCATTCAGTGCGTGCAAAATGGCGACGCTGTTGGTATTGAATATGTGGTTCTGGAGGTCGTTCATGAAACTCCGAAACCGGGACGGTGGCTCCTGTGATTCGAGCACGTCAATCGGGTCGACGATAAGGTTCGATGATTCAGGGAGTGCACTCACAAGCTTGCCGGTGTTGTCAAGCGGTGCTTCGCCGGGGATATGACGAACTGTCGGGTTTCCGGTTTCCGTTGGCGTGTTTGCAATACTATCGGTAATTGCTTCGGACGAGCGGTTCAGCGACAGCCAGAGGGTTCCTCTCGTCGCCGTCAGTTCGTAGAGAAATAGCTCTGCCTGACTTGCCGGGGGTGCCGAGAGCAAGACGATACTGCCTGCTGGTAACCCTCCGCCAAGCTTTCTATCGAGTACGTCGATCCCGGTCCGGAGACGACTCGCCATCTGTCCCAGATTTTCTGCTGATAGTGGTTAAGTATTCCGGCCACGTTATCGCTAATTGATTCGTTATCTTTCTCTTGCTGGGGGAAGCTCACCGGCGTAACTGCGGCTGAGATGGTCGGCAATCTCCTCAATTGCGCACGTGAATCGGTCGTTCAGTAACGGCTCTGACACCGTTGGCACCACACCGATAACAGGGACGGCAGCGAGCTGTGAGGGGGGCTTCCCTGTAACGGTCCGCACGACACCGACCGATTGGGGACACAATGTCGAACAGGCTTTCGCCGTCCGCCACGCATCGTCCAGACACGACGGCTCGTCAGTTGTGACAATAACTGCGATGTCCGCCATTCGAAGTGGGATAGTTACAGCCGGGCTGATTCCCGCTGGCGTGTCGATAACAACTGGCCCTGTCCAGCGGCGACAGCGGTCAAGTGCAATCGCAGTCTCCGCTCTCCCGCCCGCAGTGAGTACCGCACCACCAGCAAGTCCAGCAGGATACTGGGCGGCTTCGCTCAGTGCAACGCCGTTGCTTACCGCATCAACACCTGAGTGGACGGCGCTGTTTGGCCGTGGTCCAACTGGTGCTTTCCGGTCGATACCAAGTCTGTGGTGAACATCAGGCATATCAGTATCAGCATCGACAAGTAGCGGTGTCTCCCTCTCGCTGTTGGCGAGCGCACGCGTGAGAGCAATTGCTGTTGTTGTCTTTCCACAGCCGCCTTTTCCACCGGCCACGGCCAGCATATCTGCCGGTTGTCCGGTTTTTCTATTTAAAATCGAGGCGGAACAGTGAGTACCAACCGACGGTATCAAGAGGCTGCAACACGCGCTATCGAGCGATGCGCCACGACCACATCACGAGTGCGAAACAACTCTCGCGGGAGGATATTCTGACGGTCCTGGACCGCGCATCCGAGTTTGCGGCCGACCCTGCGTCGGTGTCCCAAAAACAGCAGGGCGCGCTTCTCGGATTGTTGTTTTTCGAACCCAGCACCCGGACGAAGATGAGTTTCTCCGCCGCGATGAAACGACTCGGTGGTGATACCGTCGATATGGGACCGGTCGACCATTCGAGCGTCAAAAAGGGCGAAAGCCTCGCCGATACCGTTCGGGTCGTCGAGGGATACGCAGATGCGCTGGTCATGCGCCACCCAAGCGAAGGCTCCGCACAGATGGCAAGCGAGTTTGTCGACGTCCCGTTGATTAATGCCGGTGACGGAGCGGGACAGCATCCGACACAGACACTGCTTGACCTCTATACCATCCGGGAGAACGCTGGTCTCGATGACCTCACCATCGGTATTATGGGTGACCTGAAATACGGGCGGACGGTTCACTCGCTCGCCCACGCGCTGACAAATTTCGACACCCGACAGCATTTCATCAGCCCGGAAACGCTCAAACTCCCTCGAAGCGTCCGGTATGACCTCCATGACGGCGGTACGGAAATCAAGACCCATACCGATATCGAGAGCATTCTTCCGGAACTCGATGTCCTCTATGTCACGCGTATTCAGGAGGAGCGGTTCCCGGACAAAAGCGAGTATCGGGAGGTCGCCGGTCAGTACCAGATTGACGCCGAATTGCTTGAGCAGGCACGGGATGACCTGACAGTGATGCATCCGCTCCCGCGCGTTGATGAAATTGCGACGGATGTCGACAAGACCGACCACGCAACCTATTTTGAGCAGGCCCACAACGGCGTGCCTGTCAGAATGGCACTGCTTGATTTACTACTGGGTGATTCAGATGAGTAACCAGGAACTCCGCGTCAGCAAAATCGAAAACGGGACTGTTATCGACCATATCGCCGGTGGACAGGCACTGAACGTTCTCGCTATCCTCGATATCGATGGGAGCCGCGGCGAAGTTGTTTCGGTCGGGATTAACGTCCCATCCGACCGGCTTGGACGCAAGGATGTGGTCAAAGTCGAGGACCGGGAACTCAGTCAGTCGGAGGTTGATGTACTCTCGTTGATTGCACCAGCGGCGACAATCAATATTATCCGCAACTACGATGTGACAGAAAAACATCGCGTCGAGCGACCTGACTCGGTAACGGGTGTTCTCAACTGTGCAAATCCGAACTGTATCACAAACGAGAACGAACCCATTGAATCGTCGTTCGCTGTCCTGGATAACGGGGTCCGCTGTGCCTACTGTGATACCATCATTCGGAATAACATTGCCGACCATATCCGCGGTGCGTAGCAGTCTGTGAATTCGTTTTGTTAGAATGAGCAGAAGAACTATTCCTCATTCACTCATCATATAGAATATATGGAGTATGTCACAAAGAGCGGTGAGTCGGTTCCGGCAGTTGGTGTCGGAACCTGGCAGATGGATTCGGATACCGCATACAAATCCGTCTCAATGGCGCTGGAAGAGGGATATCGACACGTCGACACGGCACAGTTGTACAACAACGAGACGGCTGTTGGTCAGGCCATCGAGAATAGTACCGTCGACCGGGAGGAGTTGTTCATTACGACGAAAGTCAATCCAAAGCATCGACAGACACCAGATATCGTCGAATCAACCAGAGAAAGTGTCGAGAAACTCGGCGTCGATACCGTCGACCTCCTGCTCATTCACTGGCCACATCCACTGGCGGATAACGAGATTGTCATTAACGCGCTGAATCAGTGTTTCGACGAGGGATTGACTCGATTTATTGGTGTGAGCAACTACAGTGTTGAACGACTGGACCACGCTCGCACGATTTCAAACGAGCCGATTTTCACCAATCAGGTGCTCTTTCACCCGTGGTGGCCACAGCGTGACCTGCTCCGTTACTGCCAGCAAAACGATATTATCCTCACCGGCTACAGCCCGCTGGCTAACGGCGGCGCACTCAAAGACTCGGTCCTGGAAGAGATTGGGGAGCAGTATGGAAAGACGAGCGCCCAGGTTGCGATTCGGTGGGCAATCCAGCACGAAAACGTCATCACCATTCCGATGTCGACCTCGCGAGAGCACCTGGCAGACAACATCAATATCTTTGATTTTCTGCTTTCGCAGGAAGAACACGACCGTATCACGCGACCATCATACCTCCGAACAGGGCTTGCGATGGTCCGGGGTCAGCTCGGCATCTGATGGTCACGTATCGGCAGTACAGTTGAGGCATCGCTCAGGTCCGGCAATCTACTCCGGTCCATCGAACCGCGCGAGGGTGAATGCATCGCCCGTTTCCGGCGATTCCCACACTATCTCCAGTTCGAACGTATCATCCTCAACGATAATTTCGAAATACTCACCAGCAACAACGGTATCATCAGCTTCAAACGGCGAGTCTGTGAGTTCGTGCAGTCGTCCTGAGTATCCCTCCTCGATACCGGTCCCTTCGATTCGTGTTGACCCTGCTCGGACTGTATCGCCACCGACGTGGCGGACCTCCACGCGGCTTGCTTCGGGTTCGTAGTCGAACTCGAACGCGACAACGGGGGTTACCTCATCGACTGGTTCTTCGAACAGTTCCGCTGTTGGCTGGGTCCCTGTGACGATGACAACCTGCTCACGGGTACTGGTCTCATCGACTGTTACTCCTTCCCTGTTTGCGAACTCGACCGCGTTATCCTCGTTTTCGGTCGCGGTCGTTTCATCGGGATACACTGCC
>LKMJ01006130.1_pt1 | contig 11330 bp, 4 predicted proteins | sample 643391 | NCBI WGS metagenome assembly LKMJ01 (sample SAMN04112250, study PRJNA286221) | soda lake metagenome | biome: soda lake; feature: Kulunda Steppe; material: water; isolation source: sample PL-Br10 brine of Picturesque Lake | place: Russia: Kulunda steppe | collected 2010-07
ACGGCGATCGCGGTTTCGTGTTCGAGAACAGCTCCGAGAAGAGGCTGATGAGCGTGCGCGCGAACGACGGCGAGGTGGATTTTGCGGGCGACGTGATTCATAACGGTAAGATCGTGGTCCAGGACGGTCAAGATGGTGGAGAAGGCCGAGGTATTCATCTCTGGGAGCGCGACGACACGAGGTATGCGGTGTACGTCGGTAGCAGCGGAGGAGGAAAGTCCTTGGAGGGAGATGAAGCGGTGAAAGGGCGTGATTTCGAGGGGCGCGCTATACGATTCCGCGTCAGAGACGATGCGGACGAGGGTTTCGTGTTCGAGAACAGCTCCGAGCAGAGGCTGCTGAGCGTGCGCGGTAGCGACGGGGAGATGGAGCTCCAAGGCGATTTGGTGATGAACGCAAGGATCGTGTTAATGGACGGTCAGGACGGTGGACAAAATCGCGGCATCTTCCTGTGGACGCATGACGCCGATTCGTGGGGTCTGTACGTCGCGTCATCGGGGAGCGGGAAGTCCATGTCCGGAGGCGACGCGGTAGACGGGCACGCTTTTTCGGGACGGGCGACGCGCCTTCGGGTCGAGGACTCGCAAGACGCCGGTCTCTTGGTCGAGAATGGCGAGGAAAAAAGGTTGCTGAGCGTGCGCGGTAATGATGGTCGCGTTACGGCAGAGGGTGTCATGGATATTCGTAGCGGCCGCATAGCGAACACCGATCCCGACGGCACCATCAAGGTCATGGGCGACGACACGCTCCGTTTCGAGGTGTTCGGATCTCGCGCGGAGCTTGCACCGAACGACGCGAATTCTACGGGAGAGCCGACCTTGCGCATCATCGGCAAGTTCTCCGACGTCGGAAACGTGAGGCTGGACGCGAGCGTCGGCGGGACGCACAGCACCTCCGACGAGTACGTGCAGGTGCTGCTCAACGCCAACGCCGCTACGAGCGTCAAGAAAGCACTGGCGCTGGCTATCGACGGGACGAACGCGATCTTCGTGGCTCCCGACCGCCGCGTAGCGATTGGAAACGGTGCGACGACGGACCCTCGAGGCGCGCTCGAAGTCAAGGGCTCTTCTTACTTCACGGACAACGTGCTGTGCGAGTCGCGACTGGGCGTCAAGACAACGTCCCCCTCTTACGATCTTGACGTCACGGGATCTGCTCGTGTCACAGAGACCACCATCACGCGCGACCTCGATGTCGGCAGGGACGCGGAGATCGAGGGAAAGCTGGACGTCAAGAGCAACGCGACGTTTGCCGAGCGCGTGGTCAGCCACGGAAACGTTGGCATCAAGACCGGTTCGCCGAGCTATGACCTGGACGTGGTCGGCTCGGCGCGCGTCACGGCGAAGACGATCACCAACACTCTCGAGGTGGACAGGGAGGCCGATATCAACGGCGATCTCTCGGTGTCGGGCAATGCGGATTTCGACAAGCGCCTCCACACCGGCGGCCGCTTGGGCGTCAGGACCTCGAGCCCCGAGTACGATCTGGACGTGAGCGGCTCAGGGCGTGTCACGGGCTCGTTCCGAGTCAATGAGTTGACGATAGACGATGACCTTGAGGTGAAGGGCAGGCTGGACGTCGAGAAGCAGGCGAGGTTCGAGAATGAGCTGACCACGGGCGGCCGCGTGGGCGTCAAGACCGAGGATCCTTCTTACGAGCTCGACGTGTCCGGTTCAGGGAGAGTCACGGGCACGTTCATCGCGGACATCTTGGACGTCCTGTCTCACGCCAATATCGCCGACAATCTGGAGATCGGGGGAAGGATCGGCATCAAGACGGGGTCGCCGAGCTACGACCTGGACGTGGTCGGGTCGGCGCGCGTCACCGGGCACACGACAACGCGCTCGTTGGAGGTGGACCGCGACGCCGAAATCAACGGCGACGCGCGTTTCGAACAGGAGTTGACAACGGGAGGAAACGTAGGAATCCGCACCAGCAGTCCGAGCTACGAGCTGCACGTGATCGGAAGCATAGCGGCGACCGGGGACATCAACTCGCTCTCTGACGCGCGCGTCAAGTCGCACCTGCGTCCTATATCCGGAGCGTTGGATCGTGTGGCGGCTCTGCGAAGCTACACGTACAACCGCGTAGACGAGGCGGAGAGTGTCGGAGAAGATGGGGAAAATCGTTCGCATCATGCGGTAAGCTCATGCGGCAGAAAGAACGCGCTCGCCGGAGGGAAGACGGATCACATCGGGTTCGTCGCACAGGAGTTGCTCGATGTGGTTCCGGAGGCGGTTAGTCACGACAGTCGCAGCGACATGTACAGCGTAAACTACGGAAGCATGGTGGCGCTCATGGCGGAGGCCATCAAGGAATTGCGCACGGACAACCTCCGTCTGAGCCGGGAGAACGCCGAGCTGCGTTCGATGTTCGCGTCTCTGGGAAGCAGGCTGGAGCGGTTGGAGAGACGGGAGCAGATCGAATGAGCCAAAAAAAAATGCTTCGAATTTAGTAGTGCGACGACGCTGTACAATGTCGGTTTTGAGCATGGACGCGATTCGACACACTCGCGCGACGAGTTACACGGAAGTCAAGAACGCGAAGATGAACCGCGTAATCGGGGAGCTGCACGCGCTGTATTATTCGGTCCTGTGGCGCTGCGCCGACGCCGACGCGGTCGATTCCTTTCTGGCCTCGCCGGTTTCGACGTGGGCCGAAGAGTTAGATCGCGTCAAGCGAGAAATAACGTCGAGTTCGGAAGCGAAGTGCGTCGCGTGGTACAAGTCTTACCTGAAGCAAGTCGCGAAAATGGGGAGATCGGTCTCGTCAAATAACGGAGGCAATAACGGAGGCAATAACGGAGACAATAACGAAGACAATAACGAAGTCTACCACAATATGGCGGCTAATAACGCGGTCGTGCTCGTGCAGGTCTTTGTCCAAAAACTGTGTTACTTACCCCGCAAGACGGATTATTTGAAGTTTTTGGCGTATTCGTCGTCTCGTTCAAAGCCGCTCACAGAGGAAGCCGTGCTGATCTACCTGAAGGACAACAACGACTTCAAGTATTTGGAACAGTGCCGCCGACATTTTTACGGCCTCGCAGAACCGGGCGTCGTCGAAAAAAGTGGTGATCGGGGGCGCCAGTCCGATGAGACGGTGGTCGTCGCACGCGTGAGGTACTACGGTCCCGTAGGGACGTCGGGTTACGCCAAGGTCGGCCACAACATCGCTCGCGCGCTGTCGTTGACGCCGGGCGTCGAGGTGCAGTTCGTGCCAGCGCAATTTCATAACTACCGCGAGAGCGACGACGCCGACAACGTGCTGCTCTCGAAGCTCGCGCAGACCAGGTTCTCGCGGGTCACGCCCGAGGAGGTGAAAGATCACGAGAAGCCGCGTCATATCGTCGTGCCTTCGCACGTCATCATACACTCTCCCCCGGACCTATGGCCGGCCATATGCGCTGCGGAGCGCGCCAAGAATCCCGGGGTGATTATTTACGGCATAACCGTATGGGAAGCCGAGCGCCTGCCTTATCAGTGGAGCACGTACGTGCGGTTCGTAGATCGCGTGTCTGTGCCTTCGACGTTCAGCGCGAAGGCCTTCGAGAGCGCCGGCATACCGGTCGACGTGGTGCACCACCCCATCGACGGCGATGACGAGTCGGTCGATCCAAAAGGCGGCGACAAGATGGGTAATAGGATGAAGACTGATCCGTCCGACAGGTGCATGCTGTATCGAGACGGATTACGAGCGCGGTATTCTTACGTTTTTTACAACATATCCGAATGGACGAATCGAAAGGGTCTGACGGATCTGATTAGTGCGTTTACGCGGAGATTTTACGGACGTACGGACGTGCTCCTCTACGTCAAGACGCACGGAGACGTCAGCGAGGCTGAGGCCGATGACTTTGTGTTGGCCAGCGTGGAAGCGGGCAGAGAAAAAGAAAGATCGGGCGCCGTCGATGCGTCGAGATCGAGCGATGACGAAGCAATGGGGAGCAACACGGGGGACGAAGGACGACGGATCCTCCACCACAACGTGGTCCTCGATTACGAACGGGTGTCGGACGCGTACATCGACGACATCCATCGCGTCGCGGACTGTTACGTTTCGCTATGCAAGTCAGAGGGGCACGGCGTTGGAGCATGTTACGCGGCACTCTTCGGTAACCCCGTCATCATTACAGGTTACGGTGGACAGACGGACTACCTCCAAGGCGACGACGTGTCATTCGTCCGTTACGATTTGGAACCCGCGTGTTATTGTACAACGTGGAGTAAGAAACACCGTAGATGTGGATTATTGCCGCACTGTCGCTACTTCAACGGGTTTGTTCCCGCGATACACGTGTGGGCCCGACCGGACGTCGACCATTGCCTGCTCGAGATGGAGCGCGTTCTCGCGCGTTCGCTTGATAACCGCGATCGCGAGAAAGGCTACGCGTTGTTGTCCTCAAACAGAGCGTCCGATTTCATAAAAACGCGGTTCGACGCGCGATCCTGTGGCTCGGCGCTGAAGCGCTCCCTACTCGAGACGACCAAACAGCGCGAAAGTGAACGGTACGAGTACGTAAGCGCTGCCATTCGAGAAGACGAGCAATGCGCCGCTTCTTCGGAAGCTTCGTCTCTGTTTCTGCCGCAAAGACACTTTTACGACTTCGAGGGACCCTCCAAAAAGGGCAAGAAGCGTGCGCGCGTGCTCGTGGTGGCTTCGTACGGATATGGCAACGTAGGAGATGATTCTTACGGAGAACTCATCCGGTACGCGTTCCGCCAGTCTGAAAAGGACGTCGAACTCGCGTTCTGTCCCGATTCCTGCCTCCTTTTGGCGGACGGAACGTACAGACACGTGGATAAGTTCATGACAGACGACGCGATCAGCAAAAGAACACCCGAGTTCGTGGCGGCTCGCTATCTCGCGAGTTTCGACTATCTTATAGTCGGAGGGGGCGGGCTGTTGAGCAGGGAACGCTTACGAAACAAGACACACAACTCGATCTGGTTTTACACGGAACTCTTCGCAAGAACGGGGAAGCCATATTATATAATCAGCGTCGGGTTCCAAGACATCGAATGCCGACACAAGAGCGACGACATCAAGGGGTTGCACGCGCTCAAAGGCATGTTAGACGGCGCGCAGCTCGTGAGCGTGAGGTCAGTGGTCGATTATAAGTTAGCCGCGGACATCATGAGCGACGGCGCTCCGTTCCTCTGCTACCACCCCGACATGGCCTACTCGTTCGGGAGAGTGTTCCCTAGCGTATTACCCGACGACGCGGACGATGATCACCGTCAAGATCGAGGTCGGGACGTCGTGATGGTGGTCGCGACGTCTACGTGGGTGAACGTCAAGAGGACCGTCGTAGTGGCGGACGTGTTGAAACACGTGCGCGAGGGTGACGAGCTGGTGTTCGCGAACTGGGGGGGTGTCGCGGGAGACGGGCGAGATCTTTCGGGACTGTATCCGGACGACGTCCGGGAGACCTTCCCGGGCGCCACGATTTTCCCGGGGATAATGCCGGCATGGGATTGGATCGCCCGCAAGGATGACGGCTCTAGGAATGCGACGCTGAGGGACGTTTGGCGCTTGCTCCGTCGCACGCGCGTCTTGTTTACGGGAAGATATCACGGAGTAGTGTTAGGGAAAGCAGCAGGAGTACCGAAAGTAGAAACGTACGGCTATACAAATTACAAATTCGAGGCGGACAGGATGAGCCTGCACCCCCTCATGGACGCCGCTAGTTTGGATACCGCTTCTTTCGTTCCTCTGGACAACGTGAAGCGCATCATATTGACCGATAAAAAAAAGAAACATCGCGAATGGAAAGACCATGACAGGAACACGGCCATCGTGAACCTGCACAACGTCACGGGCATAGACGTGGAGATGCTGCAAAACTGGAAAAACGATCGACTAGAAGAATGCCTTCAGGAGAGGTAAATAAGGTTTTCCTTTCTTTTTTGTTACGCTCCTCGCGCGATGGAGCAGCAGCAGCAAAGCAGGTACGAAAAGCTGGGCAAGATAGGCGCCGGGTCGTACAGCAAGGTGTACAGGTGTCGCTGCAGGGAGACGTCGGCGCTGGTGGTGGTCAAGAAGACAAGCGTCTTCGACGACTACGACTACGCCGAAAACGGGCTGCCGTACTCGTGTCTCCGGGAGGTGTCGCTGTTCAAGGCGCTGTCGGTTCACCCCAACATCACAAAGCTCATCGACGTGTACGTCAAAAGGAGGTCGGGACCCGCTGACCTTACGGGTCCCGTCAAGAGCGTGAACCTGGTCTTTGAAAACATGGACATGGACTTGGGGGAATGGCTGAAGAGGCGCGTCTACGAGAAGAGGCAGACGCGGCTGCGAAGAGTCGAGCGAATACGGTCACATCAGGCAGATGAAGGCGGTGCTACGACGAATCCGGTGGATGACGCCACGGTACCCGATCATCTCGTGCGGAAATGCGTTCAACATATCCTGCGCGGTTTGGCACACTGCCACGCACGAGGCGTCGCGCATCGCGACATTAAGCCGCAAAACATTTTGGTCAGAGAACTGAACAACGGACAAGACGTGTTTTGTAAAATCGCGGACTTTGGCATGGGGAGGTGTTTGCCTTTGGACAGGGACGACCGAGCGTACACCGACGAGGTCGTCACGCTCTGGTACCGCGCTCCCGAGGTGTTGAGCAGCCACGGTTGTTATTCGCACTCCGTAGACATTTGGAGCGTCGGATGCGTACTGATGGAGCTGCTGCTCGCGAGGCCCCTGTTTCGCGGGGAGACGGAAATCATGCAGCTCAAGGAGATATTCAACCTGCTCGGTCGTCCGGATGAAGGCTTCGGGCATATCGAGCGGTTTGATATCCGCGCCAACAAAAGGGCGCGCGTCGAAGATCGACAGAAAGCAGTGGACGTGTTAGCTCGCGAGTTCCCGTCAGTGAATCGCGTCGCGTTAGACCTGGCGTCGAGGATGCTCGCTCTGGATCCCGACTCGAGGATAACGGCGGCTCAAGCGTTGGATCACCCTTTTCTCGCTATTTCTTGACGACGACGAGCACCGTCTCATATTAGAGCCAGTGTCTCGCCAACGCCCCTTCTATTGATTTTATCGGAGCGAGGTCTAAATCCGTGTCGAACAGTATCAAATCTCGAATCTGACAATCAGATGGCTGATCATTACGACCTCTTCCTCCGACTACCACTCTTCCAAAGTTTGTACTGGGGTTCGAGTACAACTGCCCAGGCGGTCCATCTTGTCCAGGCGAAGCGTCCACGTCTTCTCTATTTGATCTCCAGTACCGAATGTGACTCGGATTGACGCTCAAACTGTATAACTGATTCCTCATCTTGTCTTCGGGAGTCGCACCGTCTAATCGGCCCTCTTCGGTTCTTCCCATACCTCTTCCCAACCAATCTGGGTTATTTCGTAGATACAAACAATCTCGCCTTCCTCGGTAGTACCCTATTATGTTATTGCTGTCTGCTGAATTCAGGACGCGACTTCTCCTGTTGTGCGCACGAACAAAAGCGGAGTATCTCCCAGTATAAATCACCGAATATCGACCGGATAGGTTTACAGGGCATACCATCGAGTCTGTCCCTCTATTATGTCCTGCGTCTTTATTGAAATGGAGCACATAGTACCCCGCGTGTTTTCCGATGGCCGGGTTGGTCTGATTGTTACGCGATCGAGTGCTTTCTGACATGTGCTTTCCGTTTCCGCTCTGATCAAACCAAATTTCGACCGTGGCTGTAGTAACATCTTTCGTCCATTGTTCCAAGCTTTCACTCGTTTCGCCATTTTCCGCCTTGATCAGCGTGACTCTGCCGTTTTTGTCAAAGTACACGTTGGCCTCCTTGTTATCCGATGAGCGGCGGATACGCAATTGCGGGCCGGCGTACGAGCCGAACAGCCGCCGCAGGCTGTATGCCGCGACGGGTTTGTTGCCTCTCATAGAGCCCATTCCGTCCAACGCGCCCGCATCGCGGTTATTTCCCATCGCATATCGTATGATCACCACACCGGAACCTCCTTCATGACCGGAAACATTTCTGCCCCTATCCCCTCCTTGTGCTCCGCCGCCCGTGCCATCGAGACCAGAGGGTTTACTTTTGTTTCGCCCTCCACCGCCACCCTTTCCGCCTGTTCCACTTTTGGAACTGCCCGCACTATCTCCTCCACCGCCGCCACCCGCAAACCATCCCTTCTCCCCGACGCTAATACCGAACAACGAGCTGGCATCGTAGCCATCCCCACCCGATCCTCCATCACGGCCAGACGACCGTGAACCTGATTGAGTTGCGCCACCTCCTCCTTGACCGCCGTTTCTCGTTCCCGACGCACCGTCATTACCCCAACCATCTATCTGCGTACTTTTGCCTCCCGACCCGGAATTACCAGACCAATTAGATCCAGCGCCACCCCCAGATCCACCATCTTTACCGTCGGAACCCAATGAACCACCGCCCCCTCCTCCATAAGCTACAATATCCATAAACGACGAATCATCACCGTTACCTCCGGGACGTGGACGAGAACGAGCTACACCTCCTTTGCCCACGGTTACCGCAATCGAGGCACCAGATCGGACTGCAACATCCGATATTATCACACCCCCCCCACCGCCTCCTCCTGCTTGATCTCCGCCTGAACCTCCTCCACCGCCGACGACCATCACCTTTACTTGTCCGCCATTCTTGGCATGAAAATGACCGGATGTTTTAAAGACGTGAACACGATATCCGTCGAACTCGTACACCTTGTCTCCCCCACGCGCGTCGACGCCTTCGATAGCACGGATCGCGTCCTTGACACCCGATATCTGCTCGCTGAGCTTAGATATGCGGTCCTTATTGGAGTGATCGCTGATCTCGTCGAGACGCTCGTGCAGCTGGTCGAATTCGGCTTTGAGAGTCGAAATGTTGTTCTGCACTTTGGACGGAATGTTGACCAGACTGTGGATGGCTCGCGCGTCCAAGCACGCGTCGTCTACGCAAAGCTTGCCCGTCGTCGTATGCGGCAAGTTAAGACCGCAAGCGGGAGTCGAACGCATGACGTGTCTGTCCATCCTGGTACAGTCGAGGTTTCGTCCGATAGGCTTCAGACCCGAATTAAATCCTTCGTTTGACCCGTTTTCATCGGGAGGTGATCGTCGTCGATGCTCACGTACGGCGGCCAATATCAGTATCACGACGAATATCACAATCAATACTATCGCCAAAGCCGCGGCAGTTTGATTATACATAACGCATGCATAACGTTTGCATATAAAAAAATGGATGTCAGAGAATGTCTCTCTTTTGATGAGGATCATAAATGCGTCTCCTCGTACAGGGAGGGACGCAGCGCTATAGACCAAGACCCCGATCCCCATTTACGGGTCGATCTAGTGATTTTTCGGACAGGACGCGTCGATGAAATCAAAAAATAATCGACGTGAGCCATCCGCCATCTGTGGTGTGGTGCTTACAGTATCAAGCAGGATGATGACCCCATCACCAAAGGTATTAGAACAAGGAAAAGAGTTGGCTGATGCGCTCATGAAGACCGGGGAGAGCGAGGAGGAGGAGAGATTGTATGACATATTATACGATTGGCGCTTCCGAGCAAGTTCTCTCGCGGACCAAGATGAGAAGAGGGACGTATTGCTCGCGTTCCTGTATGCCGTCATACTTGTCGTTCCAAAGTTACCGTCTAAACTGGCAGTGCACATGTTCTTCTCCGCCAGTATCATAGAGATTGGGCTGTTGGCCTTTAGCAACATCACAAAGGAAGGAAGGTGCATATTGAACATGGCAGGAGCGAACAAAAATATTATCGTATCTGTCTTCTCGCAGGCGAACTGCATGAGGTCGCAAGGACTGCTCTCTGATCGGTCTTGTGAATCAATGGATACCTTTCGGAAATTGATGGACGACGAATGGAATGTACCAGTTGAATCGGTATAAGAAAGACCGGGTTCCGCGCGGAACATTTGAACGACCGTGGCGTGTACTTGTCATAGTTCGGTTCTCGCTCGTGCGTTTGTGCGCTTGGGTCTGTTGATTTCAAATGGGGATACACTTACTACGGTTTTTATGCGGCGCGGCGTATCGCATGCCGCTGTGTTCGTTTTCGTCCTCGTACTAAATTTTTTCTGTTATCATTTCAATAGTGCGCATACGCGATCGACACATATAGCGTGTCAACCACCATGGCGGAAAACTGGGAAGCTTGCTTCGCAGCAAGATCCGCGATGACTTTCGTCATCTTTTTCTTCTTGGTGCTCGTCATCATACTTCTCGCGGTGGTGGCCAGGTCCCGGAGCTTTTCTTCCACCTTCGGCGTCGAGACGAGCAGTGGCACACGAGAGGACGTGATATACGCGGATAACAATGCGTCGACACCCGTGTTTCCGGTGGCGCTCAAGGAGGCGACCGACGCGTACCGCAAGTGCTTCGCCAACCCCTCCTCGATACACGGGTCTGGAAGGGTGTGCAGAAAGATGCTGGAGCAGAAGCGCGCGTTGATGGCGTCCCTGCTTGGCGCGGAAACGAACGAGATCGTGTTCACCAGCGGCGCTACGGAATCGAACAATATCGCTATCCGCGGTGTAATCAAGGCGGTATGGGACAGATCCGTTCGAAAGGCCAAAACCGGGCTGGATAGAGGAGGCAAGAAGAAGAGCGCGTCGCGATTTAGTCCCGAGCCCTCCGTTTCGAAAAGCGAGGAGGAGGATACGAAGGAAAGTAGCAAACCCTGCAAAAAGCACGACGACGTCAAGAAGACGGTTATCGCGAAGAGGATGATGTCGATGGGCGAAGAAGTCGGCGACACGAAGGAGGCAGAGCCTTCTGCTCCGTCCGCATCCTTCAGGAGCATTGCCGCGTCTTCCGCCGGAATCGAACCTTTCGTCGTATCCGGACCAGTCGGACACACCGACCTCAAGGACACCAGCATGCCGTTCGATGATTACGTACCCGAACACGGTGGGGGGGGCATCTTCGACGAAGATGACCCGCACAGAAGGAAGGAAGAAAAAGAAGGAGTAGTTTCGGACGAAGACAACGAAGACAACGAAGAGGAAGAGGAAGATGAGGAAGAAGAATACAAAGACGAAGTACTGGACGGTGTCGAGCGGTCGTTTGATGCAGGCGAAGAGGAGTACAAGATCCTCGCATACCCGCGGATCGTGCTGACGCCGATCGAGCACGCCAGCGTCTATCAGACTGTCGAGTCCCTGAAGGACAGGGCGCACGTGTCCTACGTCAACGTCGATGGCTATGGAAGGATCGACATGAAGCACTTTGCCGATCTGGTTCGCCGCGAAGACACGCGCCTGGCCTGCGTCATCATGGGCAACAACGAGATAGGCACCGTGCAGGACGTGCGCGCCCTGTCCAAGCTGTGCA
>LKMJ01006131.1_pt1 | contig 11329 bp, 10 predicted proteins | sample 643391 | NCBI WGS metagenome assembly LKMJ01 (sample SAMN04112250, study PRJNA286221) | soda lake metagenome | biome: soda lake; feature: Kulunda Steppe; material: water; isolation source: sample PL-Br10 brine of Picturesque Lake | place: Russia: Kulunda steppe | collected 2010-07
TCGGCCATTGTTGAACTTCCACTGCTTGAGCAGTGACCAAATATAAAGGCAGGAGGTTGTCATGCCAAAAGCACGGGTCATGATCGTTGAGGATGACGGGGAGCTGCGCGAAGCGCTGGTTACAACGCTGGAGGTGGCCAGGTATGGTGTGCTGGAAGCTGACAGCGCTGAACAGGCTCTGGAGAAACTGTCGAACACACCGGTGGATCTGGTCGTCAGTGACGTCAATATGCCGGGTATGTCCGGGCTGGATCTGCTCGCTGAAATGCAGCAGCGTCACCCTGGCACCCCTGTGCTTCTGATGACGGCCTACGGCCAGATCGAGCAGGCGGTCACGGCCATGCAGGCGGGGGCTGTCGATTATCTTTCGAAACCATTCCAGCCCCGTATGCTGACTGAGCTGCTGGGCAAGGTGCTGGGCAATGCGCCGCGTCCCAAAGGGGATCAGCCCATTGCCGAGGACCCTGCCAGTCGTAAGCTGTTCCAGCTTGCCGCCAAGGTGGCGGCCACGGACTCCACCGTGTTGGTCTGCGGGGAAAGTGGTACGGGTAAGGAGGTGCTGGCCCGTTTCATCCATGACAACTCGGACCGGGCCTCAGAGCCTTTCGTGGCACTCAACTGTGCGGCCATTCCCGAGAACATGCTCGAGGCCATTCTCTTCGGCCACGAGAAAGGGGCCTTCACAGGCGCCCATGCGGCCTCACCGGGTAAATTCGAGCAGGCCAACGGTGGAACCATTCTGCTCGATGAGATCTCGGAAATGGAAATCGGCCTTCAGGCCAAGCTTCTGCGCGTTCTGCAGGAAAGGGAAGTGGAGCGGGTGGGTGGTCGCCGGACCATCAAGCTCGATGTCCGGGTGATCGCCACGACCAACCGGGACCTTCAGGAGGATGTGGCGGCCGGGCGTTTCCGGGAGGATCTGTACTATCGCCTGGGTGTTTTCCCCCTGCAGTGGCTGCCTCTGCGCGAGCGCCGTGACGACATTCTGCCGCTGGCCAGTCATCTTCTGGAGAAACACGCCCGGCGCATGAAGCTCAACGGCCTCACCCTGGATCAAAGTGCCCGCAGTGCACTGCGCAACCACGACTGGCCGGGCAATGTCCGCGAACTGGACAATGCCATACAGCGGGCGTTGATACTCCAGCAGGGACAGATGATTACCGAGGAGGATCTGGCGCTTGACCAGAACATGACGGGCAGCACCGGGGTAACCGGAACAGCGCCACAGAGCGGCGTGCGCGAGGTTCTTTCTGATCCTTCGGAGGAAGCGTCCATTGCCGATGGCGGGGAGCCGTCGGGAGAGAATGGTGACGCTTCCCTGGGACAGGATCTGCGCCAGCGGGAATTCCATATCATTCTCCAGACACTGCGCGAAGAGCGCGGTCGGCGCAAGCAGGCGGCTGAACGGCTTGGCATCAGCCCACGAACGCTGCGGTACAAGCTTGCCCAGATGCGTGACTACGGGATCAACCCGGAAGAGGCGCTGATGGCCCTCTGAGCTGGATCAGCTGCCACATGGGAACCCGGAGTCTGCTCCGGGTTTTTTGCGTCTGGGCCCTGTCAAAATCATGGCGTTACCCCCAAGTAACTTCCGATCAGACCATTTCAGTTTCTGACTTTGACCTCTTAGGCTCCTGTTAATAAAGGGTAAGTTAAAAATGGCCTGCCCCTTGCTTGTGTCTGTTCAGAGGTTGTGTCTCTGAGCCCGGCGCCTGGGTTCGGACGGCATGCAGACCAGGAGGAAGGGCAATGGTTGATCGAGCCGACGTTAACAGTGTTCTGGACAACATCCGCGCCATGCGCGAGCAGATGCAGGAGCAGCAGCGCGTCCAGCAGCAGCCCCAGGTGCAGCGTCCGGATCAGGTCCGTGAATCCGACCGCTCCGAAGGCCCTACTTTCGGGGAGACGCTCCAGGGCGCGGTGAATCAGGTCAATGAGCTGCAGCAGACCTCTGCTGAACTGGCGACGGCCTATGAACAGGGTGATCCCAACGTCGACATCAGTCGGGTGATGGTCGCGTCACAGAAATCGGAAGTGGCTTTTCAGTCCACAGTGCAGGTCCGTAACCGGGTTGTTCAGGCTTACGAAGACATCATGAATATGCCGATCTGATACGGCTCGGCTGATCCGGGTCCACAGAGCGTCGGTTTTAAAGGGTAATGGAGCACATCCATGGCGAATGTTCCCGCAGAAACACAACAGCAGAACACAGCGCCGGCCACCACAGAGGATACAGGTGACCTGGGCCAGGAACAGAGCTATGAATCGCAGAGTGATCTGCTTTTCGGTTTCAATCGCCTGACGCTGCTCAGACAGGTCGGACTGATCCTGGGTCTGGCAGCGAGTATTTCCCTGGGCGTGGCGCTGGTGTTCTGGGCTCAGGATCCCAGCTACAAGCCGTTGCTGGGTGATCTCAGCCGCTACAGCCCGGAGGAGATCACGGAGATTCTGGACGATGCCGGAATCGATTACACCATAGAGCACCGCAGTGGCGCGCTGCTGGTGGCGTCGGGGGATCTTCACGAGGCACGCCTGCGTCTGGCCCGGGAAGGGGTTACCGAGGACCAGGGCATTGGCTTTGAAATGCTGATGGAGGACCAGGGGCTGGGCACCTCCCAGTTCATGGAGCAGGCCCGTTACCATCGCAGCCTTGAGGGTGAACTCTCGCGCACCATCACCTCCATGGGCCAGGTCCGCCGCGCCCGGGTGCATCTTGCCATTCCGCGCGAATCCGTTTTCGTAGGCGATACCCGCCGGCCTTCGGCATCGGTAATGGTCGAGGTGGGCTCCGGTCGTCGGCTCAGTGAGGGTCAGGTCGAGTCGGTGCTCAATCTTGTGGCGGGCAGTGTGCCAAACATGGACCGGGACTCCGTGACTGTTGTGGACCAACGGGGCAACCATCTGACCAGCAATCGGGAAGACAGCTCCGCGCAGGATACCGCCCGCAACTTTGATATCCAGCAGCGCGTTGAGGAACACCTGAAACAGCGTGTCGGGCGGGTTCTTGGCCCGATAATGGGCAGTGGGCGGTTCAATGCGGAAGTCTCTCTGGACATGGATTTCTCCCGGATCGAGGAGGCTGAGGAGATCTTCAACCCGGACCAGAGCGCACTGCGCAGTGAGCGGACACTGGAAGAGCACAGCGTGGACGGCCAGGATGGGGGTGTACCGGGAGCTCTGGCGAATCAGCCTCCAGGTGAGGCCCAGGTGCCCGAAGAGGTGGAAGGCGAGGAAGGCGAAGGCGCAGACGGCGGTGCCGGTGGCCAGTCGCGCAGTCAGGCCACGCGCAATTTTGAGGTGGATCGGCTGATGAGCTTCACCCGCCGCGAACCGGGCTCCATTGACCGTCTGAGTGTGGCTGTGGCGGTGGACGATTTGCGGCGTCGCGACCCGGAGACAGGGGAGATGACCCATGTGGAGTGGCCGGAAGAGGAGCTCCAGCGTCTGACCCATCTGATTCGTGACGCGGTGGGATACTCGGCGGCTCGGGGTGACAGTGTTACGGTTGTGAATACACCTTTTGCGGAAGAGGAAGAGGTTGAGTTTGAGTCTCCTCCCATCTGGGAACAGGACTGGTTCCATGACCTGATCCGCCCGGTAGTGGCTGGTCTGGTGATATTGGCACTGGCGCTGCTTCTGGTGCGGCCCACCCTCAAGAGTCTGGCCGGCACCGGACGTTCGGAGCGTGAGGGTGAAGGCAGTGATCTTGAGGCAGTCAGTGATCTGGACGATATTGAAGGGGGCGATTCCATACGCTCGGCAATGTCCTCAAATGATGACATGCTTTTGCCGGATAGCGGTGAAGGCTATGATAGGGAATTGAATGCGGTTAAAGGGCTGATCGCAGAAGATCCGGCGCGAGTGGCGCAGGTGGTTCGGCAATGGGTGAACGCGGATGAGTGAGGAACAGGCCCAGCAGGCGGGGGGCGGTAAGAAACAGCCTTCGCGGAATCTTGGCCGTGTTGAACAGGCTGCAATACTGCTGATGACCCTGGGTGAGGAGGACGCCGCCCAGATTCTCAAGCACATGGGGCCGAAGGAGGTTCAGCGCGTCGGCATGGCCATGGCTCAGATGACTGATGTGGCGCAGAACGACGTTGAATACGTCGTGAGCGAGTTTTTCGGGGCCGTGGGCGCCCAGACGGGCCTGGGCGTGGGCGCTGATGACTACATCCGCTCCGTGCTGACCAACGCACTGGGGGAGGACAAGGCGGGCAGCCTGATTGACCGCATTCTGATCGGTGGTAACACCACTGGTCTGGATACTCTCAAGTGGATGGAGCCCCGGGCTGTGGCCGATATCATCCGCTACGAACACCCCCAGATCCAGGCCATTGTTGTCTCCTACCTGGACCCGGACCAGGCCGCTGAAATTCTCGGATCACTGGATGACAAGGTGCGTCTGGATGTCATGATGCGGGTTGCTTCCCTGGAGTCCATCCAGCCCCAGGCGCTTCAGGAACTCAACAACATTCTGGAGAAACAGTTCTCCGGAGGCGCCGGCGGACAGGCCAGCCGCATTGGCGGTATCAAGCGGGCGGCGGATATCATGAACTATATGGACCGCAGCGTTGAAGGAACCCTCATGGACTCCATCAAGGACATGGATCCGGACATGGGTAATGAGATCGAGGATCTCATGTTCGTCTTTGACAATCTCAAGGACGTTGATGACCGGGGAATCCAGGCGCTGCTGCGGGAGGTTTCCTCGGATGTGCTCGTTGTCGCCCTCAAGGGTGCCGAAGATGAGGTCAAGGACAAGATCTTCCGCAATATGTCCAAGCGTGCCGGAGAACTGCTCAAGGATGATCTGGAGGCGAAGGGGCCGGTCAAGGTCAGTGAGGTGGAATCGGCCCAGAAGGAAATCATCAGTATCGCGCGTCGCATGGCCGAATCCGGCGACATCGTTCTGGGTGGCTCCGGAGAGGAAATGCTGTGATGCCCCGGAGACTGAATAGAGTGGGGACTCATGTCCAATCGCTCCTCCCGTGATCGAATCCCTTCGGGGGATCTGACCGCCTACGAACGCTGGGAGCTGCCGCTGCTGGACGAGGAAGGCGCGCGCAGGCCCGGTATGACCCAGGCCGAGGAAGAGGTTAAGCCCCTGACCGCCGAAGACCTGGAAGCCATCCATAATGAAGCCTATCAGGATGGCTACAACGAAGGCTTTGAGCTGGGCAAGAAAGAGGGTATGGACCAGGGCGCGCGTGAGGGGTACCGGCTGGGTGAAGAGGAAGGCCGGGCAGCCGGGCGCGAGGCGGGTCACCAGCAGGCGCTGGATGAAACACGCCAGGCCATGGAGCAGAAACAGAGTCAGCTTGACCAGCTCATGGAATCACTGGTGAAGCCGATTGACCAGCAGCGTGACAGTGTTGAAACGGCGACACTCAATCTTGTGATGGCGCTTTCCCGGGCCGTTATCCAGCGTGAACTTTCCTTGGACAGCTCCCAGATCCGTTCACTGGTGCACGACGCACTCGATACCCTCCCGGGAGCGGATGAGCAGGTGCGCATCAGCGTCAATCCTGAAGATGCCGAGGCCGTGCGAGAGGCCCTGACCCACCATGATGCCCGTACCCGTGTGATTGAGAATGAACGGATCCATCCCGGCGGCTGTAAAGTTGAAAACAGCCAGAGTCTGGTGGATTTCACCGTTGAAAAACGCTTCCAGAAGGTTGTGCAGGCCATGCTCGATCAGCAGCTCAGTGATGACGACAGCGGGGAGCACAGTGAGCTGGACGCCATGATGGGCGAACTCAGTGACTATCACCGGGATGTGCTTGAGGATACGCCGGAACAGATCCGGGATCAGGAGTCTGCGTCGGATTCTGAACCAGAGCCCGAGCGGTCTGAAGCAGTTGTGGGCCCCGAGGCGGAACCCCGGGAACCGGACGACGAGCCGGAAGCTGGGTCGAGTGTGGATTACCCGGGCGCACAGCACAGTGATGATGGAGAGGCGCCCGATGACGGAACTCGCTGAACGGCTGCGCGCGTTCGAACAGTCCGTGCCCGACGGGGTGGCACCGGAGCTGGCAGGCCGGTTGACCCGTATGGTTGGACTTACGCTGGAGTGCGTGGGCTGTCCCATGGAAGTGGGTGATCGCTGCATGATCCACTCTGAGGACAAGCCGCCCGTGGAGGCCGAGGTCGTGGGCTTTGAGCAGGATCGAATCTATCTCATGCCGCTGACCGTCATCAGTGGGCTGCGCCCCGGTGCGCGGGTGGTGCCGTTGGCGAGTGCCAGCCGGGTGCCGGTCGGAGACGGCCTGCTTGGACGGGTAGTCAACGGCTCCGGTGAACCCCTGGACGGGCTCGGCGCGCTGGAGTCGACCCATTCCGTGCCTTTCGCCAGTCCGGTGATCAACCCGCTCAACCGGGCGCCGATCCGCCGGAAGATGGATGTGGGCATCCGCGCGATCAATGCGCTGACTACTGTGGGCCAGGGGCAGCGCCTGGGGCTCTTTGCCGGCAGTGGCGTTGGTAAAAGTGTGCTTCTGGGCATGATGACCCGCTTCACTGATGCCGATATTACCGTGGTCGGCCTGATTGGCGAGCGGGGGCGGGAGGTCAAGGAATTCATAGAGGAAATTCTGGGAAAGGAAGGGCTGGCCCGCTCGGTCGTTGTGGCCGCCCCGGCCGATGACTCGCCTCTGATGCGGCTGCGTGCCGCCATGCTGACCACGCGCATCGCAGAACATTTCCGCGACAGGGGTAAGAAGGTTCTTCTGCTCATGGACTCGCTGACCCGCTATGCCCAGGCTCAGCGCGAGATTGCCCTGGCAGTGGGTGAACCACCGGCCACCAAAGGCTATCCGCCGTCGGTATTTGCCCGAATCCCACAGCTTGTTGAGCGTGCCGGCAACGGTGAAAAAGGCGGTGGCTCCATTACCGCCTTCTACACGGTATTGACGGAAGGCGATGATCAGCAGGACCCCATCGCCGATGCCGCGCGGGCCATTCTCGATGGTCACCTGGTGCTGTCCCGGGAGCTGGCTGAGGAAGGGCACTATCCGGCCATTGACGTGGAGGCATCGGTCAGCCGGGTCATGCCTCAGGTCGTGCCGGACGATCATGTCCGGCAGGCCCAGCGCTTCAAGCAGCTCTATTCCCGCTATCAGCAGGCTCGGGATCTGATCAGCGTCGGGGCCTACCAGAAGGGCAGTGATCCGGAGACCGACCTGGCCATTGAGCGCATGCCGGCCATGCGCAGCTTCCTGCAGCAGGGGTTGAATGAAAGCGCCCCGTTCAAGGATGCCAAACGGGCACTGGCCGACCTGATGGGCAAGCCCGACAGAAAGCAGAAGGACCAGAGTCGAGAAGGCGGTGAGGATGCGTCATGAGCCCAAACGTATTGGAGTGCACTGAATGAAGCGCCGTTCGCAGCGACTTCAGGTTGTGCTGGATATGGAAAACCGCAAGGAGCAGGCGGCACTGGAACACTTCCAGCAGCAGCAGCGGGCCCTTCAGCAGCAGCAGCAGCGTCTTGAGGAGCTGGAGCGTTACCAGTCAGAATATCAGGAGCAGCTGCGCCGGGAGACGACGGGCACGGTCGCTGTGGCGCAACTCCAGGCCGGGCAGCAGTTCATTGAGCAGCTTTCAACGGCAATAGCCCGTCAGCACCGTCAGGTGGAGCAGTACCGTAAACGCTGTGACCAGGCGAGGCGCGAATGGCAGCAGGCCTGGGAAAGACGTGAGGGGATGGCACGTTATATTGAGACCTGCCGCCAGCGCGAACGGGCCGAAGACGACAGACTGGAGCAGAAAGCGCTGGATGATGCGGCCAGCCAGCAATACGCGCGGCGTATGCGCCGGTAAGTCCAATATCGGACGAATTTCATGTGACAACAGGTGCGGTTGAGCTATGCTCTGCAGGTATGCATGACGGGTGTCCAGGATGACAGGGGGAAACATGTCGATCACTACGGATCGCTCAGCCGATGGCAAAACACTTAATATCCATATTGCCGGGCGGTTTGACTTCAGCTCGCACCAGGCTTTCCGCGATGCCTATGAGAACGCGGACAAGGATGTCAGTCAGTACGTTATAGACATGGGTGAGACCACCTATCTGGACAGCTCCGCGCTGGGTATGCTGCTGCTTCTGCGTGATTACGCCGGGGGTGAGAGCGCGGATGTGCGCATTGCCAACTGCAACGGGGATGTGCGACGGATTCTGACCATATCCAACTTTGAGCAGCTCTTCGATATTGACTCCTGACCCCGACGCAAGGCGTGCCCCGCTGCAGATTCTGATTGCCGAGGATAACCAGACGGATCGGATGATCCTGCAGGCGATTGTGTCGCGCCAGGGACACGACGTGATCATAGCCAGGGATGGTATCGAAGCAGTGGAAGCCTTCCACCAGCACCGCCCGCAGATGGTGCTTCTCGATGCCATGATGCCGCGCATGGATGGGCTGGAGGCGGCGCGGCAGATCAAGGCTGCCGCTGGCGAAGAGCTGGTCCCAATCATTTTCCTGACATCGCTGACGGATGCGAAATCCCTGGCCGCCTGTCTTGAGGTTGGTGGCGACGATTTTCTGTCCAAGCCCTATAATCGGCTGATACTCAAAGCCAAGATAGACGCTTTTGCGCGCATGCGCGCTCTGCACCAGAGCCTCCAGCACCAGCGTGATCTGATCCGCCAGCGCAATGAACAGCTCACCCAGGAGCAGACGCTCGCACGTCGGGTTTTTGACAACATCGCCCATCAGGGTTGTCTTGGCGCGCGCAACATCCGGTTTGAAGTCTCTCCCATGTCCATTTTCAACGGCGATGTGCTTTTTGCCTCCCCCAAGCCAGCCGGTGGCATGCACCTGTTCCTGGGGGATTTTACGGGTCACGGCCTGCCCGCCGCCATTGGCGCCATGCCGGTATCGGAAATCTTCTACGGGATGACGGCCAAGGGTTTCCCCATCAGTGACATCCTGCGGGAGATGAACCGTAAGCTGCGCCAGATACTGCCGACGGGGTTTTTCTGTTGTGCGGCCATGGTCGACCTGAACCTGCAGACCGGGCATGCCGAAGTATGGAATGGCGGTATTCCGGATGGCTACCTGCTCCGCCTGGATGGCTCCCGGGAGGCGCTGCAGTCGCGCCATATGCCGTTGGGCGTAATGACGGCGGAACGTTTTTCAGCAGCCTGTGAGCGTTACAGTCTGGCCGTTGGTGAGCGTATTCTGTTCTGTTCTGACGGCATCATGGAAAGCGTGAATGATCAGGGCGAGATGTACGGTGAGCAGCGGCTGAAGGCAGCCATCGACGAGCCGCAGGCCCCGGGCGATGCCTATGATCAGTTGCTGGATGAGGTGCGCCAGTTCCGTGCCGGTGCCGAGAGTGAGGATGACATTACCGTGCTTGAGGTGAGCATGCCGGAGCCCGGGTTGCTTGATGAGCTTATCCCCAGGCGTCAGCCTGGAGCCGGACCCGGTCCCTCGAACTGGTCCTTCAGCTATGAGCTTCGTGACGAGACGCTCGCGCATTTCAATCCGGTACCGCTGCTGCTCCACATCTGCATGGATGTTCCCGGGCTGCGTCTTTTCAGTGGCGAAATCTATTGTATTGTCACGGAACTGTTCAACAACGCACTTGAACACGGCATTCTGAGGCTGCCTTCCTCGCTTAAGGATTCCCCCTATGGCTTTTCACGGTACTACAGTGAGCGTGAGCGGCGGTTGCGCAATATTGCCAGCGCCTGGGTAAGCATCACCCTGGAGCACCGTCGCAACCCGGACGGGCAGGGTGGGAGCCTGTTCATCCGGGTTGAGGACAGCGGCGATGGGTTTGACTGTGATGGCGAGACACAGCGCATGCCTGAGGAGAGCATGCTGTCGGGGCGCGGCATCGCAATTGTTCGCCAGCTCTGCCATGGCCTACACTGGTACAACAACGGCAGTGGCGTTGAAGCGGAATTCCAGTGGGAACGCGATGGAACCCTGCCTGACATGGAGCCCGAGGAGTAAGTCATGAACGATCAGCCACATCTTGACCATGAAGCCCTGGCTGAACTCAGGGACGTGATGGAAGACGAGTTTGACATACTGATCAGCACCTTCCTTGAGGACTCCGTCGATCGGGTTGAACAGTTGCGTTCGGCGGCTGAGCAGCAGGATGCGGCTGCTTTTACCAAGGCAGCCCACAGTTTCAAGGGAAGCTGCATCAACATTGGTGCCCCGGTACTGGCCGAAAAGTGCCAGGAAGCAGAGCGTCATGGCCGGGACGGGGACCTGAAAGCCAGTGACAGGCAAATCACTGCCATCCAATCAGAGCTGGCATTGGTCAGTGACGAACTTCGCTCCTACCTCAATCATTAATATCAACAGCTTACCGATTTCTCCGGATCTGGCCTCTAAATTGCTTATTGCCTGTTGAGTCCATGGTTCAATCAACAGGAGGCAAAATCCTGCCATGCAACTTTCTCAGATGTTTCCTGAGTTGGGCCCGGAGCCCGGAGCGCGAAAAGGGGCCCCGGGTGTACCCGGTGGTGAGAGCTCTTTTCAAGAGGCGCGACAGCGTGCGGCGGGGATCGCGGATGAGGGTGCCGAATCCGCCCTCACGGATGGACAGTCGCTGAAAAAAGGGGCATTGGATGTTGAGGATGCCATTGAGCCCGGCACTGTATTGCGCGACGCCAGCGGAGAGGAAATCGCACAGGTGGTGGAGGGTGATGAGGGCGAGCTGCGTCTGGTTATGGCGGATGCCGGGGGAGACGGTATACCTCTGGATCAGCTGTTTACAATGATGCAGGACAACACCGACCTGGCGGCCTTCAGTGATCTGAAAGCGTTTTCCGAGCAGGATGCCAAAGCGCTGGTGGGATTCCTGCAGCAGGGCGGGCAGATGCGCCAGCAGCAGGGGCCGATGAACGGAATTCTGCAGCAGGGCGGCAGTCAACAGGGCAGCGTGCAGGGAGCCATGAAACAGGCTGGGCAGTCCGGTGGTGATCGCCAATCCCAGCTGGCCACGATGCTGCAGAACCTCGCTGACGGTAAGGCGCTTCAGGAGGGTGACAGCGAGCGCAGCACACGCTTTGAGGGGCTGCGTCTGACGGGGCTGGAGTCCGGCGGCGAACGCACTGCAGAGTCGCTTTCGCACCTTCAGGGCAGCAACGCCCGGGGAGCGGAGCTGCGGGAAATGGGCGGGGTGCTGCGTCAGTATTCCACCAGCGTGGAAACCCCGGTGCAGCAGCAGAACCAGTGGAGCGAGCAGGTCGCCGGCAAGATCGCCTGGCTTGCCGGAAAGAGTATCCAGTCCGCGGAAATCCATCTGAATCCACCGGATATGGGGCCGATTGATGTTCGTGTACAGGTACAGAATGATCAGGCTCAGA
>LKMJ01006132.1_pt1 | contig 11329 bp, 20 predicted proteins | sample 643391 | NCBI WGS metagenome assembly LKMJ01 (sample SAMN04112250, study PRJNA286221) | soda lake metagenome | biome: soda lake; feature: Kulunda Steppe; material: water; isolation source: sample PL-Br10 brine of Picturesque Lake | place: Russia: Kulunda steppe | collected 2010-07
AGTGGAATCCTCCATCTGGTGCGGTGGAAATGGCCACTGTGACAAGTGTCCCTGTGCTGCTGTTCAAAATGAGGTGCATGTTCTTTTTCACTGTCAAGACTTGTTTGTGTGCTCTCTCAGAAGAAAGCACTCTGTCCTTTTCTTCCCTTTCTGCCAATCCTTTTCTATGGAGGCCCCTTATATTCCAGATGCCTTGCCCAGTCAGACTGTCTTTGATTTTCTTTCTCAACGGCACAATAGACTCTGCCATTTCATTTCGGACCTTATGGACTATTTCTTGGCTGGCGAAGACCAGCAACAAACCAATCAGCCCAACGACCTGGCTGGCGGTTGACCCTTATCTTGTAATCTTCAGGGGGCATCCTTTGCCTTGAATTCGCCCTTGCGCGCTCGTGAGCTGCCTTTGAGCATCTTCCGCGTTCACACCAAAACCATCTGGCTTTCAGATACTACCTCTCTCCTGCTGTGAGCGCTTTTAGTTTTGGTTTGGGTTGCAGGCCTTTCAGGCTTCAGCTAAGCTGCCCTCGTTCTGCGGATACATGCAACCTAACCTAACCTAACCTCGGTGGTTACTGTTCCTTACCGTAGGGAGTGTTTTCACTGCCGTTTCATCTTTTTGCATCGATTGGGTGCCAGCTGTGGCAAAAGCCGTCCACAAGCATGCAGCTTAAAGGCCATGCTGGGCTGGCAACCAACCTTTCAGCCGTAATGCATGCCACCAGATACCAGATCTGTCTGGTGACCATGAAAATGTATCGTTTACAGAAGCTCATTTGGTAAAGAGTACCCCGAACACTACTTTTACAGCAGCAGACATTTGATAAGTTATCAGTGTGATAAGAACCAGCTAGAGGGCACATGTGCCATCAGGTTGAAAAAATGCCTTTTTAGTAAAACAACCCATCCTTAGGCAGATGGTCGTACACAATGTCTTCCCAATGGTGTGATATAAGTAACTCAGTCACCTAGTGGTAAGTTGTGCTGAATGGACAATGTCACAATGGCCACAAGTGCACAAGAGCAAATGCATATCTTACGAGAATATCCATTACAGCTCACTTATGCACCCTGAGCACATCCTCCCTCACCCAGCAAGCAGCGCCGTATTGCAGAGCATGATTTCAAAAACCCTTCCTCTCATGATCCTTCTGCTGAGCAAGAACCAGCCAGAATGCTGTAAAGTGGACAATGGCAATTGACACCTCACTTGCATCCAGGTGCATTAAACATCCGACTCAGCTCACAGTGATCTGGTCAGAGGATTGAATGCACACACAAGTCAAATACGCTTAGGAGACGTTTGCAATGCACTCTTATTGCTGCCGTACAATGCACCCGTCAAAGAGACCATTTTATCCGTTTGTTAAACGGTCAAATGCCTTCTCAGTCCAAATGTCAAGGATGCCTGCAATCCATTTTATTGCACCCACACAATCTGCAGAGCAAAAAAGGACATGCTGGTCGCATAATCTTCATCAGATGCAAGGGATTTGTGCTTGCACTTCATGCAAGTCCTGCCCTCTGCCATCTACAATGCCGCCACATAGTCGTACAGCCTGCTTGCAAAAAGGGACTAGCCCACTGTGCGTCCATCATGTTCCACTTTGAGCCTAGCGCTTTGCAGCACACTGCGCATTCGTCATGCTCCACTTTGAGCCTAAGGTATCGCAGCACACTGTGCATCCATCAAGCTCCATGTACACTTTGAGCCTAGCGTTCGCAGCACTTACAGGGACTCTTTGGGCAACCATACGTAAGGCCACTTGCGCATAGTTTCTAGGACCGCAATTGGACAGCAGCATGCAGAGGGAACATGTAGGAACTCCTGGATGTGTTGGCAAGGTCTTGCAGCGACAGATGCTCACAGCACATGTTGGCTTATATAGACTTGCTGGACAGCGGTATATGAAGTCAATGCTTGCAAGCAATCATGCACATCAGCGATTCATTAAGTACCATAAGTCTCCAGCATAAGCAGGCAAATGATCAGCCTTGGGCACTGATGTACAGAAAGCTGAAGAGCACAATCATGGCTGAAGCACTCTGTCTTGGCAGTCTCTCTTCAAATGCATCCCGATAGAGCCCAAGCACCTCACAGTCCTTTGCATCAGCAACTTGAGTAGCTTGTGCAAGAGCAGAGTACACTTGAGGCTCATATCGTATTTTACTTGCCGGAGGCTGCGGCACAATCTGGCATACAGGCAAGAGGCTCAAGCCTCAGTGTTCAGCGACGCCATACAACGGCAATGTGTACGTACAAGCATTTTAGGGGGTAGCGAACACCTGCTCCTGCTCGTAAATAGAGCACACAGCGCTTCAGGCTTGCCATCAAGCTTTGCGGATTGGTACCCCTTATGGGGGCAGGTGTTGATGCTGGATGTACACGCCAGCTTGCGAATACAGCACACTGTGCTTCACGCTTTTGCCATCAAGATCCTCACACACGGATTCCTTTCTGTCACTTTTCGTACATCATGGGCTGCTTTGTATTACATCTTATCATACACCTGGAAACACACTAGTCCCTTGCCCCACGGGGCTGGGCCCCATGAGCACACAACATAACACTTGAACTCCGATTTTTCGCACGATCCTGCACCACTGCTGGCCCTGTGCCAGACGCTGCGCACTGCCGCGTGCTTTTTTCTTTGCCTCATAAGAGTGTTAATTGGCAGCACCTGCCTGAGCCATACACACGCCCCACTTCCCTCCATCAAAATGAATGCGCTGGCACTCAACCGCTTGCCTGCCCGGCACTGCTGCTGCCTGGACTCGTTGCCTGGACTCGTCGCCTGGAACTCAACCGCCTGGACTCGTCGCCTGGCACTCAACCGCCTGGACTCGTCGCCTGGCACTCAACCGCTTGCCTGCCCGACACTGCCTGCTGCCTGGACACTGCCTGCTGCCTGGACTCTGCTGCTGCCTGGACTCGTAGCCCCCCTCGCACCGCCCTCCACTCCGTGGTCACCCTTGGCGCGCCCAGCTCCATCAGCCAGGGCTGCCTTCACAGGCTCACGCAGGCAAGCAGCACTCCTGCTGGCACGGCAGCTTGTATCAGGCGTGATGGACCCTCCAGACACCATGCCGGCTCCTGACCTGCTCCCGCTGCAATCCATGCCGCTGCCTGAGTGGGCTTCCTGCTGGCTGCCGCTGTCGCTGCAAGCACCTGTTTTGTACATGCAAGCACATGTTTTTTTGTACTCTGCAAAGCAATGCAAGCAATTGGTGGGGGTTACCTTGTCTGCATCTTGTCATGCTTGTGTATGCTTATGCTTGCGTGTGTATATGTGCAAGCGTGTGTTCGCCTGGCGCACCTGCATGTGCTGCACGCACGCCGCCGCTGCCTGCCTTGTCTGGGCTGCCACCCAACAGGTGCGCCGCCACTGCCGCCACACCAGCAGTGCTCAAGCCGCCACTAGAGCACGCGCCGCCTGCAGGGAGGGGTGCTTCCGCTGGCGGGAGGCCTTGCGCCTTTGCAGTGGGTACCACTGTGTTGCAGTGGGTGCTGAAAGGGGACAGCTGCCAGGGGCGGCGGCGCGGGCTATGGGCTACTGTTAGCGGCGGTGGCGGCTGCGGCACCGGCTGCGGCGGCAGCTGTAGGCCCCCTGGGCTGCCATCTGCCGGCCATGCCCCGTCGCTGCCCCTGTGATGGTGCTGCGCAGTGAGGAAGGAGAAGGATGGGAGGGAGGCAGACAAGCTGCGGGCGGCCCGAGCGCCTCTGCCCCGCTGCTGCTGCGGTGGCGGTTGCGGCAACGGCAGTGGCGGAGGCAGCTTTGGGTCCTTGACAATATGTCCTGGGAGCGCATCCAGGCGCGGCTGCTCTGGCAGCGCCAGGGCATGCTGCGGCTGGGACTGTGGCGGCGGGTGCGGCTGCGCCTGCTGCTGCTGCTGCTGGCCTGCTTCCTGGGAGTATTTAACCTGGGATGGCGCTGCCAGCCCGCGCGGCTCGCCTGTGCTGCCCGCCGACTCCAGCTGCAACCCAAGTCCAGCGTGGCTGCCCATGCTGCTCAAGCTGCTGGCAGTCAGCATGTGGTTCGACAGCTGGCCGCTGGCCAAGCCGCCCCCGGCCCCCGCCAGGCCACCAAGCCCCAAGTGGCTGCTCAGGCTGCTCAGGCTGCTGGCACTAGGCACCACTGCAAGCGCGACACTTGGGGGGGCGGCCGCCCCAGGCCCGGCCGCTGAGCTGTGTGCGGCGGCACTCGCCGTTGTGTGCCCGCCGGGCCCTGCGCTGTGCCTGGGGCTGTTGCACGAGGCCGGGCCGTGGTGGCTGTTGGTCAGGCTGCTGGCGCTGCTTAAGGGCCCGCTTAAGCTTGCGTGCGTGGCCAGCAGCGCGGACCGCCGGGGCGGCAGCGCCAGCGCATGCGCCTGCTGCGGCAGCAGAGTGATGCCGGCCTCATGCGCCTGGCTGACGCGGCTCACGTGCGCGGCGGAGGGCATGCATGTCTGCAGCGGGCGGGCGGGTGTGTGCAAGTATGGTACAGCAGAAGGTGGGGGGACAGAGGGTGAGGGGGCATGAGCGCGGCGCAGGCATTCTGCTGGCGGCAGAACTTGCTTTACAGCAAGGTATGGTTGCAGCTGTTGGCCACAATGTTTGGCTGCAGCTCTTCAATGCAGAAAAATGTGCACTTCATGAAGTTCAGAGGCGCATCACAAGTAGGGCAACGCTCATGTGCGTGCTTGAATGGTCACCGGCGCTGCCTACCCTGGTCACCTCCTCCCAGTGATCCATCAATGCTTGTGTTTTCCTTCTCACTTATCCACCGATGCAGGAGTCAAACGCCTGAAATTTTAATTACTTCATTGAGTGCAACATGTGCTCAATTAGTGCTCTCCCTTTGCAGACAAGGACTGGGCCCCAGGCCCAGGAAAGCATGATGATGGCAGCAGGCAGAGTCCTTGGCATAAAGATGGGACGTCTAGCAGCAACAGAATGCACACAGGTCATTGAAGCTGTACCTGGTGCCATGGCGGGCTGTGAATGGCAGCAGCGGAGCCGGGGCGGCTCAAGAAGGCAGGAGATGTGGGCGTTGTGCGGGCTGGGCTGAATTGAGAGTGCATGCTCATTGAATCCTCTAGATCACAGACACAGCCGACCTCTCTGCCCAGATTGAAATGGAAGTCCTTGGTCCCCAATGTTCCCGAGGCTGCAAGGGAATGGCAGCATGGTGCGCGTGAAAGTTTGCCATCTGTTGTTGACAAAGCAGGTAAGGGCTGGTCAAAGTGTCAAGGCACTATGCGAGAGGGAGGGAGGCTGCTCAGTTTCTTTCAAGCAGTTATCAAGCTCACATGTCCGGCTCCTGCGCCTGCAAAGGTGGAATTCCTCTACATCAAGGGTGTCCAATAATGATCCACTTTCTCTGTAAGAGGAGAACGAGCCCTCCCTGCTGATGGGGCTCGGCACTTGGGCAACAGGGGTGGGTGCGTGATAGAGCGGATCTCGGAGGGAGGAGGGCGACTGAGGAGTAGTGAGAGAGGAAAGATAAGCGGCTGTGCAAGCAAATTGCCGTTACTCGGACCGAATTGAATGGGGGACCATACCCCACGCACCTTCTTAAATCCAGGAGACGAAGGTGATCCCTTGTGTGTGGGGCTCTCCGACCCGGAGGCCATCCTTTACCAAAATGGACCGAAAGTAGACATCGTCAGTCACATCCTATTATCTGAACTTTCAACTTACTTATCAATTGACTTATGAAGATAAATTGACTTATCCCATCGTAGAGTAGCCGTAGCCATTGCGTAGCATCATCATAGTGACTACGAAACAGTGATTGGTCCGGCTGCATAATCCCGAATTGTCAGCGTTTGAGTAATATCGTACCCATGACATTGAATGCTTATTTTTAATAAGTGGAGCGTTATATTTTGAGCCCTACCAGGGCCTCAGGGTCTGGCACATGGGCATTGAAGTTAGAGAAGACAGCCTTCAGATCAGGCTTAGGGAAATCATGTCTTGTGTCACCTGAGTGGAGTAAAACTAACACAGCAAGCTGCGCGCTACCAGCCCTGCTTATGAAGACAATACAGCTTAAACTTGTATTAACTCAGCAAAGGTCTCAGCATACTCCTTCCATGCATACACACACAATATAAGATAGAATATCAAATGGCCAGAGCTGACAGCCATAAGAGCCCCAAGTTTTCAAACAGCCAGAAGTTTTCATAGCATATTCCGGAAAAAGACGACTAGTTTTGGTCAGAAATTTGTTAGAAATACCAGAAGCATGAGCGATGTGCAAATTCATTGAAAGCAGGCAAGGATACTTGCACGCCAAAATGCATGCATCAGGCAAAAAACAGACGCAGAGTTTGTCACAGATTTGGGCACGCGTTTTGGCCTGCAAGCCACAAGCCCCCAGCCACAGATATTGCAAACATCCAGCAGCCTATTTTCATCAGATGTCAAATGCAGGCATGCTTCGTTCCAGTGTGGAGGAGGTCACCATCAGGGGATGTGGACTGTGTGTGCGGCAGGCAAACTCCTGCTTTGGCTCATTCCCCATAGGCTAGGGCTGTCAGATGCATGCCCAAATCACACTGCCCAGCAGCCCCCACTACCGGGAAGTAGTGGCGCACTGCAGCAGGAGCTGCAGTCAGCGGGCTGGGTCTGCACCCAGCGCCATGCTGCTGCTGCTGTACAGGAAGCAACCCCTGTTCCCCTACCGCCCCCCTCGCCTGTTCTGCGCTCCCGATGCTGCCCGGAAGATGGGTTTGGCTGCGCTGTGCCTGCAAGGGTACAACAGGTACAGACCTGCAGCTGCCGTTGCTTCTCAGTAGCCTCGGTACCCGCGTTGGCGAGCGCGCACGGGCAACCACACTTGGCACATGTGCTGCCGCTGGCTGTACTGCCGCTGCTGCCGCCCCAAGTGGATATGCGGTGGTGATTCTGCTTACGTCCCTTGCAAATGTCGTCAGGCCCAAGAGCTTGCAGGCAGCCTGGCAGCACACACACACACGCACACATACACATGTGAGGAGGGCATGTGTATGGGCACACCAGGTGCCTTGCATACTGGGCGCAAACTGGATGGAGTATCTCACCAATGAATCCACCTACTTATAACTCTGCTTGCACTCATGCGTGCTCATTACTCGTTGCACACTCAAAAGGCATGCACGCACAGGCATACACAGCGCGCACCATGCGACGCAGCAGCAGCTACCCTTTGAAGGAACACACCAGGTCAGCATGCACTCACACTCGTGCACACGACTTGTTGCACTCTCAAAAGACATGCACGCACAAGCATACACTGCGCGCACCATGCGACGCAGCAGTAGCCGTGCATTGGAGGGGCACACCAGGTCCAGTGCTCGCCCCAGAAGCACCTCCTCAGGCGCGCCCGGCAGCCGGTCCACGGCCACCAGCACGCGCCGCACCAGTGCCTGCGCAGCAGTGGGGCACGTGCAGGAATCGAGGCAAACGAGGCTGCAGTCTGGCAGTTGCAAGCACGTGTGTTAACGAAGTGCCATGTGCTCAGCAGCGCAGTTTGCGAAAGGGCCCAGCCTAAGGAACAAAGTGCAAGGACCCTGCAATGCGAACAATATGTAACCGCCCTGCGCGCTCTACAGTGCAGCAGGTGGATCAGCCAGGTGCTTGAGGGAGCTGGCGAGCGTGCAGAGAAGGTGGTGCCATGCAACACGCTTAGGTGAGATGAGTTTTTTACAAGGGGTTTTCCAACAGAGCACACTGAAGCACACCACCAGGACACAAAAGGCAGCTTCAACCCCTATCACGGCAGGCCCTCTTTCAAGTGCAACAGCCACACCAGATGCGGGCACTACTTTGAATTCAGTAGCCACACAGCAAAAAGCCCATTTTGCAGCTTAGTGATGACCAGAGCAGAGCAGAGCAATGTCCGGTTGCAGCGCACCTCCAGCAGGTCCACGTTGACGTGGCCTTCAGCATCTAGCCAGGGCGACAGAGGCACCTCCACCCCCTCTGCTCCTCCTGCTGCTGCAGCAGCAGCGGCCTGCCCTGCCTGCCCTTGCCCAGTAGCTGTACCAGCATCAGGAAAGCTGGCAGCAGCCTCAGTATCCATGGGCTCCAGGGTGTGCTGCTGCTGCTGCTTCTGCTGCTGCACCGGCTGCTGAGGGTGAGGGGCATTTGCTGTGGACACACGCTCCACGCCCCGGGCCATCTGGCACACAGGCACCATGGAGCGTGCAGGGCCTGGTGCACACGGCGGCACCCTCACCACCAGCTGCTGCGAAGCCTCGCTGGCCATCAGCCGTCCGCCGCTGAAGGCAGGTACGCAGCGCGCCAGGCCGCAACGCAGCAGGCACGCGGCCACCAGTGACGCAGTGCGCAGGCAGGGCTGCCCATTTTCATGCTGCTGCTGCTGCTGTGCTGTCTGGCTGGCAGCGGCAACGCACGGCTCAGCAGGCTGCGCAGTCCTAGGCTCAGACGCCAGCCTTGTGCTTTCTGCAGCAACTTGGCAGCCTGCATCATCTGCTTGAGCAGGCGCCAGCAGTGTGTGCAGCGCCAGGCCCTGCCGCCCTGCCGTACGCAGGCGACGCAGGGCGCCCTGCACGCTGAGCTGCACTCCCTCATCACTGTTGGTTCCAGGGCTTGTATCAGGCCCTGGTGCTGTAGCTGTGCCACTGGGAGGGCAGCTGGCCTGTGCTGCACTCGGTGTGCCTGACACTTCAGCAGCGGCAGCACTCTGCAGCTGCTGCCTTCCATCAGGAGCAATTGGTGGCATCGTGGCGAACGAGCACCCTGCTGCTGCTGCCAGTTCTTGGGCGTGGTGCACACAAGCACGCTCAGCAGCGGCCCTGCATGCCGCATCGCTCCCAACCTGTGGGCCAGGGCATGCATCAGAACACAAGTAGACAGGTTTATGATGGAGAGGTGGTGACCAGAGCGTGCAAAACGCAATCAAAACAATGGGATTCTGGCGCACGTGATGAAGATAATCTTACTTTTGCTTCACTGTGTGTAGCATGATTACAGTAAGAATATGAATGCAGGCAAGGCACAGGTATTCCTTGGCATGCGTGCATACACACATAAACACACAGGCCATGACGAGGCACGCTCGAGCCTACAAACGTATGCACATGCATGTAAGCACCTGGTGCGGCTGGAACGGGCGGGCCAGCCATGCCCGGGGGGCGGGCAGATCCAGCAGGTCCTGCGCATCGGACATCAGCGCGCCTGCCAGCTGCAGCGTTACATCCACGCCCATGCAGCCCCCTTGCTGTGCAGCATCGCCTGGGGCCTGCTCCTGTCTGCGATCACAGTGAGGGTTGAGTCCCTGTTGCTGCTGCTGCTGCTGCTGCTGCTGCTGCTGTTGCTGTTGCTGCCGCATGGTGCGCAGCCACAGCTGCTGCGGCCTCAGCTGCACCCGCAGCGCGCACAGCGCGCCGCCCCCTTCCGCCACTGCTGCTGCCGCCGCTGCAGCAGCCCGCTGTGCAGGGCTACTGTCCGTGGCCCCTTGGCTGCGCAGCCCCGCTGCGTCTTGGGCCTGGGCAGCCTGCATCACCATACAAGACAGACAGTATAGGATAAGCCAAAAGCTTGTTGTTGGAAGCGTCAGGTAGATAAAAGTGCGGCATAGAGCAATTAGGGAGCGCAGAGTTGCTTAGCAGGTTCAAAATGGCGTAGCTAGGGAGAGAGAGAGGCTGGGTTGTGGAATCACGGGGCGGCCGCAGAGCCATGTTAGTCTTACGAAGCATTTCTTCTTCGTGCCAACATGCCAGTACGGCAGTCACTGTATGTGATCGAAGCAATGACCAAGAAAACGTGCCCGTGGCTGGTCACGGCAGCCTGCAATTGCATGGCTTGCGCAAAAGCAGTTTACAAATGGCATTAGGCACTTTAAGGCTCAAGCATACATTTGTAGCACAGCGCCCAGCACTCTGGGGCATGAGCTCACTCAAGCATACCCAGATACACACTGATGCGTGCATGTATGTGTATGCAAACACATTACACATACACACACGCTCCTACCTGGGGCCACAGCTGCAGCGCCCCCTGCGCCATGCATGGCAGCAGGGCCGCCACAACCGCGCTGGGTAGCGGCACGGAGGGTGCGGTGAGCTCCAGCGCTGCTGGAGCACACTGCATGCTAGCAACGTGTGGCTCACTGCTTGTGTCGCCATCAGGACCTGTGCCTGCCTCGGCGGCTGCTGGCGCGCGTGCACCAGCGCTGAGGCCTCGGCCTTGGCTGTCCTGCTCAAGCCACAGGTCGCCCAGCACTGACAATCCCTCCTCCACTCGATCGTGCTGCTGCTCCACTCGAGCGTGCGGCTGCTCCCTGTCCCCCACTAGCTGCCCTGGCTCACTGGCGTGGCTGGTGATGCCCATGCGCGCGATGTTGCCTGCTCCGCCCGCCTCCCCCACCCCCATCAGCCGCGCTGTGATGAGCGCATGAACCGCGCGCGTCTCGCGGCTGACGGGAATGCTCACGGGGAGCATGCATGTTGCGCTCTCATCATCAGCATCTGACCTGCTACCCAGCTCGGCATCCCCTGCGCGGCTGGCTTTGGGACTGAGGGGGCGCTCAATGCCACCAACCCCCACAGAGGCCAGGCATGCACGGAAGCTAGCTGACAGCTGCCAGACGAGGCCGGGGACAGAGGGGGAGGCAGCAGCAGCAGCGCCTTCCCTGCCGATGTCACCGCTTGCACTGCCTGGCTTGTCCGCGTCCTCACCGCTCCCTGCACCTGCATGCGCGGGCGATGTCAATGTTCAGCTTCTGCAGGAGCTGCGAAAGCATCCCAAGCACTATCAAGGCCGCTGGAGACCCCAGCACCTCCACCAGGGTTCCCTGCCCCCGCACCTTGGACAGTCACCCAGCCGCCAATGCGCAGGATGTGAAGCGCAGACTGTAGGTCAGCCGACGCAAAGCGGCTGAGCAGCGCCTGCAGTTGCGTGGTGGCCAGGCCGCCCAAGGGCCTGGACCTGCACGCGCATGAGTGAGTACATGCGTTTCAGTCAGTAAATGCATGCTCGGGCGTGATTAGTGTGCCTTCAGGGTTGACTTCACGGCAGGGCGCTGCTGACTTCGTGTATTGCGCACGCATGCAAAAGAGGGTCAAGGGTCAAACAAGCCTGAGGGAAGCTGATACGCAGGCTCTTGTGCACACCCCATGACTTTCGAGCGCCTCTGTCGACCAACATCCGGCTCCTCATGTTGCACACACTTGCCCTCTGCCTCTGCACAGAGAGTAGGGCTCCCTGCATGGGCACATTGCCATCATGCTCGAGCACACACACCTGTGCCATCATGCTCGAGCACACACACCTGTGCCATCATGCTCGAGCACACACACCTGTGCCATCATGCTCGAGCACACACACCTGTGCCATCATGCTCGA
>LKMJ01006133.1_pt1 | contig 11327 bp, 8 predicted proteins | sample 643391 | NCBI WGS metagenome assembly LKMJ01 (sample SAMN04112250, study PRJNA286221) | soda lake metagenome | biome: soda lake; feature: Kulunda Steppe; material: water; isolation source: sample PL-Br10 brine of Picturesque Lake | place: Russia: Kulunda steppe | collected 2010-07
CCGTTTACAATTCCGCAGGCATAGATGCCCTCCCGGCTGGTGGCCAGAGGATCAAATTCATCTCCGGCAGCAAAGCCGTATTTATTGGTGCGGATTTTCAGGTTCTGCAGCTGGTCCCTGACCTCTTTATCTGCCGTCAGGCCGCTGGCCAGAACCACCATCTCATACTCCTCCTCGGCAAAACCACCATCTCCATCGGTAACCTGCAGTTTTAAATCACCAGGTTGGCTGCCGGCCTCAATCCCGGAGACCCGGGAGCGGATGAAGTTTATCCCCTCGGTTTCCTGAGCGCGGTTAAAGTACCTTTCAAATCCCTTACCGTAGGCCCGGATATCCATATAATAAATGTCAATTTCCACATCTTCACTGTGCTCCAGGGTAATCAGGGCATGCTTGATGGTATACATACAGCAGACCGAAGAGCAGTAATTCTGATCGCAGGAATAATCCCGGGAGCCGGCACACTGAATGAAGGCTATTTTCCGGGGATGTTCCTGATCAGAGGGTCTTAAAATTTCACCGGCGAAGGGTCCTGAAGCGCTGAGAATTCTCTCATATTCAATACTGGTCAGAACATTTGCCTGGCTTTTATAGGCAAATTCGGGTTTTGTCCCGGCAGAAAAGACATCGCTGCCCGGGCTCATAATTACCGAACCAACATCTATTTCCAGCTGCTGATCTTTCATTTGATGGTCAATACAGTCAGCCTCACATTTTTCCACACACTGCAGACATTCAGAGCAGATGGCACAGTCCAGGCACCTGCCAGCTTCTTCCCGGGCCTCCTCCCGGGTATAACCCCGGCTGACCTCCCGGTAATCCCTCCTTCTTTCCTGAGGTGATTCCGCGCTGACCGGGATTCTTCTTCTGGTTTCCACCATAACTTCAGGAGCATCCAGGTCGTCCTTTTCCTGCTGCAGCCGGTCTTCAGGTCCGAACTCCTCTCCGGCCAGATAGCGCTGCAGGGAAAGGGCCGCTTCATGTCCGCCGGCAATCGCTTCCACCACCGATGCCGGGCCGCTGATACAATCACCGGCAGCAAAAACATTATCGGTCATCCGGTAGTCACCGTTTTCAACCCTGACATCGCCCCATTCATTGGTGGGAATCTCTTCAGGTGCTATGGTTTCCTGGCCGGTTGCGGCTATCACTGTATCAGCCCTTACCTCAAATTCGCTGCCTTCGATAGGGATGGGACGGCGGCGCCCCGATTCATCGGGTTCCCCCAGTTCCATTCTGATACATTTGAGGACCAGCCGGCCGTCTTCCTTTCTTAAGCTGACTGGCTGGGTAAGAAATTCAAAGTTAGCGCCCTCCTCCAGGGCCTCCCGGTATTCATATTCCTCAACCGGCATCTCTCTGGCTGTTCTCCGGTAAAAGCAGTGCACCTCACTCTCGGTCAGACGGAGGCAGGAGCGCAGACAGTCCATGGCGGTGTTGCCGCCACCGACCACGATGGTTTCACCCGGGTCCTCCAGCTGATAGTCCTGACGGGCAAGCTGCTCTAAAAATTCTATTCCACCCCGGGCCAGCTCCTCTCCCTCAGTCCGAAGGGGAGCAGGCTTCCAGCAGCCCAGCGCCAGCACCACGGCATCGTAATCTGCTTTGAGACTGTCGAGCTCAATATCCCGTCCCAGTTCCTGGTTGCAGTGGATCGAGATTCCCTCAATTTTTTCCAAATAGGCCAGCTCTTTATCGAGAATATCTTCAGGCAGGCGGTACTCGGGAATACCGTAACGGAGCATCCCGCCGGCTTTCGGTCTCTTCTCGTAAATATCAGAGGTAATTCCGGACTTCCGCAAATAATAGGCTGCGCTCAGCCCGGCCGGACCCGAGCCAATGATGGCGACCCTTTCCGGTTGTTCCTCAAGCTCAGCAAATTCATCTTCGGGTTCCTCCTGCCAGCCAAAATCGGCAGCCGCCCTTTTGATGCTGGCCACTGCCACCGGATCATCGAATTCCCGACGGTTGCAGGCTTCTTCACAGGGATGATGACAGATCCTGCCGCAGATGCTGGGCAGGGGAATATTTTTTCTGATAACCTTTAAAGCCTCTTCAAATTCACCCTCCCGGATCAGGGCGGTATAACCCTGGACATTACAGCCGGCAGGACAGGCTTCCCGGCAGGGTGGAATGCCCCTCTTTTCTATATTATAGATGTTGGGGATAGCCTGGGGATAGAGCTTATAGGCTGCTTTCCGCTTGTTAAAAGCTTCATTAAACTCATCATCCAGCTCCACCGGACAGACTTCAGCACAATCTCCGCAGCCGGTGCAGTCACGGGTATTAACATAGTAGGACTTTTTTTCCAGGGAAACCTGAAAATTGCCTGCTTCTCCCTGAATATCACGGACTTCGGCTCCGGTAATGATCTCAATATTTAAATGCCTGCCGCAGTCCACCAGCTTGGGAGAGAGGATACACATGGCACAGTCATTGGTGGGAAAGGTCTTATCCAGCCGGGCCATCCTGCCGCCAATTGCTGTATCCTTTTCCACCAGATAAACCTTATAGCCGGATTCAGCCAGGTCCAGCGAGGCCTGAATACCTCCAATTCCCCCTCCCACAACCATGACAGCCCCGATTAAGTTATTATTTTCGCCGCTGCCGTTACTGCCGTTGCTGCCATTATCAGTGACCTCAGCCTTTATTACGTTATTATTTAAGTCAGCATTATTTAAGTCAGTTTGAATGCTGTCGTTACCTAAATCAACTTGAATGCTGTTATTAACTTCCCCTATCTCAGCCAAATTGAATCACCTCATTTACAGGCAAACTTTTCCTCCGGCTCTCCCCCATCTATTCCAGCACCTCATCTATCATCGACAAAAGCTGATCCTGTTCATTGTTATGATGCCGGGTGGCACCGTTCGGGCAGGCCGCCACGCAGGCTCCACAGCCCTCACAGAGCACCTCTTCCACCCTGGCAATCTTATTTTTTTCATCAATCTCCCGGGCTTCATAGACGCAGGCCTCAACACACTGCCCGCAGCCGGTACAGAGATCTTCCTCCACATAAACCACGGTGGGAGAATGCTGCAGTTCATCTCCGGAAAACAGACTCTTAACCTTGCTGGCTGCAAATCCGGCCTGGCTTACCGTATCGGGAATATCCTTGGGTGACTGAGCGGATCCGGCCATGTAGATACCCCGGGTCAGGCTCTCAACCGGCTTTAATTTGGGATGGGCTTCATTGAGAAAACCGTGCTCATCAGTGCCAATTTTCAGTTTCTGAGCCAGCTCCTTTACTCCCGAATTGGGCACGATGGCACAGGCCAGCACCACCATATCAGCATCAATCTCAATCTGCTCATCACTTAAGGTGTCAACTCCCAGAACCTTTACCTGCTCTCCTTCTCGATAGAGGCGGGAAACCCGGCCCCTGAAGTATCTGGTGCCCTCTTCCTGGATGCTCTGCTGAATGAATTCTTCATAACCCTTGCCTCCGGCCCTGATATCCATATAAAATACATAGGCCTGGCCGGATTCTACCTCATGCTTGTAAAGCTTGGCATGTTTGGCCGTGTACATGCAGCAGATTCGGGAGCAGTAGGGATAACCCTTTTCTTCATCCCGGGAGCCCACACACTGAATGAAAACCACCTCTTCGGGAATTTTGCCATCGGAGGGACGTCTGATCTCCCCTCCGGTGGGACCCGAAGCTGAGAGCAATCTCTCAAACTGCAGACCATCAATAACATCGGGAACCCGGCCGTAGCCGTATTCGCTCAATTTATCCTGGCCCAGCAGATCATAGCCGGTGGCGACCACAATTGCCCCGACCTCAATTTCTTCCAGCTGCCCCTGATCTTCAAAATTAATGGCATCCCGGGGGCAGATCTTCTGGCAGACCCCGCATTTCTCCTCCTGAATATATCTGCAGTGTTCTCCTTTGATTGTCGGCTTGCTGGGTACCGCCTGAGGGAAAGGTACCGAGATTACCTTCTCCCGGCCCAGGCCCCGTTCAAACTCACTGGCAACTTCGGTGGGGCATTTTTCCTGACAGTCCCCGCAGCCGTTGCATTTCTCCCAGTCCACATAGGTGGCCTTCCGCCTGATTTTTGCCCGGAAGTTTCCCACATAGCCCTCCAGCTCCTCCAGTTCGCTGTTTACCATCAAAGTAATCTTGGGATGGCGGCTGATTTCCGCCGTTTTAGGAGTCAGAATGCACTGAGAGCAGTCCAGCGTGGGGAAGGTCTCCGACAGCTGAGCCATATGACCGCCGATGTAGGAATTTCTATCCAGCAGAATCACCTCATGGCCGCTCTCCGCTATTTCCAGGGCGGCCTGAATTCCGCTAATTCCTGCTCCAATAACCAGAGCCTTTTTCGTCAATGATGCTTTTATTGCTTCCAAGTCTTTATCACCCCTTACCTTCGCTACCATGGATTTCACAATATCCAGGGCCTTTCTGGTTGCCAGTTCCTCATCGGAATGCACCCAGCTGCACTGTTCGCGAATATTGGCTACCTCACACTGATAGGGATTCATCCCGGCTGTATTGACCAGCTGCCGGAAGGTCTCCTGATGCATGCTGGGCGAGCAGGCCGAAATTACAACCCCCTCCAGCTCATGTTCTAAAATTGCCTGATAGATAATCTTCTGACCCGGCTCCGAACAGAGATACTGATAATTTTCAGCATATACCACTTCGTCCTTCTGCTTGATTTCTTCAACCACCCGGTCTATATCGACTGTTCCGGCAATATTTTTTCCGCAGCCGCAGACAAAAACTCCAATTCTCTTCATGTTACTTCACCCTGAGATCCAGGCCGGCTAGCTCAGCACTTAATCCCAGAGCATATTCCAGCAGTTCGGTAAAATAAATAACGGGCAGTTCTTCAAAACCGGGTTCTCTTTTCAGAATCTCCTGCTGGCTTTCCTGAAGATTATAATGACAGAGAGGACAGCTGGTCACCAAAAGCCGGGCACCACGGCCGGCAGCCGATTCTATTATTGCTCTGGCAGCTGATTCAGGCGGGCTTTCCAGATGAACGGTGGCATAGGCCCCGCAGCACTCAGCTCGCTGAGGAAATCTTACCGGTTCACAGCCCAGCGCGGTCAGCAGATCTTCAAAAATTGAAGGGTCTTCCGGATCATCAAATTCCAGAGCTTCCTCGGGCCGTAAAAGTAAGCAGCCATAATAAGCTCCTACCTTTAATTCCTGCAGATCCCTGGTCACAGCTTCCTTCAACCTTTCAAAACCGGCATCATCTCTTAATACATCCAGCAGATGAACGACTTCAACCCCTTTGTGATATTCATCCTCCCGGTTATAGCTGTTAATTCGCTCCAGGGTCTCTTCATCCTCTCTGACCAGATGATCGACCCTTTTATGAACATTATAGCAGGCCGAACAGAGGGTCACCATCTTGCTGCTGACCTCTCCAGGCTCTCCGGCCTCAGCCATTCTTTCCGCTTGAACCAGATTTCTCAGAGGAGCTGCCAGTGGGAAAAGCCCATCGCTGGATAGGGGGTACACAGCCCCGCAGCACTGCCACTTCTCCAGTTCTACCAGCTCAATGTCAAGCTTCTGACAGACATTAATCGCTGAATCATTAAAAACTGCTGCCGTATCATATAGAGAACACCCGGGATAATAGGGATACTTCAAGAGCATCAACTCCCATCCATTTCATTGTGCTGTATCGACAGTTAAACCTGTCATACTCTGTTTATTTCTCAAATTAATTCGGCGATTATCTCGGGAATGGCCGTGGGAATCCGGGCCACTCCTGCTCCAGCCCCTTCCAGGGCTTTTATCTTGCTTTCAGCCGTTCCGGTGCCGCCGGATATGATTGCCCCGGCATGACCCATTCTTTTGCCCTCCGGCGCTGTCCTGCCGGCTATATAACCGGCAACCGGCTTGGTCATCTCTTTGATATACTCGGCTGCTTCCTCTTCAGCCTGGCCGCCAATCTCTCCAATAATAACAATGGCCTTAGTTTCCGGATCCTCTTCAAACTCCTTGAGAACATCGATAAAGGAGGTCCCGATTACACGATCTCCTCCAATTCCGACCAGGCTGCTCTGACCATAACCGGCTTCGGTCAGGGCCAGAGAAATCTCATAAGCCAGGGTCCCGCTCCGGGAAATAACCCCTACCTTTCCGGGAGTGAATACCCGGCCCGGCATTATCCCCACCTTGGATAAACCAGGGCTGATAACACCGGCCGTATTGGGGCCCAGCAGCCGGCAACCCCTGCTGACAGCCACCGCAGCCAGCTCCATGGTATCCTGAACCGGGATGCCTTCTGTGACCACAATAACCTGGGAAAGATGTTCCAGGGCTTCCAGCACAGCATCCCGGGCAAAGGGTGCCGGCACAAAAATAACCGAAGTATCTGCTCCGGATTCAGCAACCGCTCTGGCCACTGTATCATAAACAGGCACACCCAGCACCTCCTGACCTGCTCGACCCGGAGTAACTCCGGCCACAATATTTGTCCCATAATTTTGCATTAATTCTGTATGAAAGCGCCCCTGATTTCCGGTAATCCCCTGGACTAAAACTCTGGTTTTTTTATTAACATAGATAGCCATCATGCCCACTCCTTAGCTGCCGATATTGCCTTCTCGGTCGCTGCTGTCATGCTTTTCTCCACTTCCAGGTTATTTTCCCTGAGAAGTTCCGAGCCCTCCTCTTCATTGGTGCCCCGCAGGCGGACCACCACCGGAACTTCAACTTCCTCAATGCTCTGCAGAATGCCCCGGGCAACTTCATCACAGCGGGTGATTCCGCCCAGAATATTGATGAAGATGGACCTGACCTCCGGATGGCAGGAGACTTTGCTCAGAGCTCTGGCCATAACTTCAGCCGAGGCCCCGCCTCCGATATCAAGAAAATTGGCCGGCTCTCCTCCTAGATGGAGCAGAGTATCCATGGTGCTCATGGCCAAACCGGCCCCATTAACAATGCAGCCCACCGTGCCCTCCAGTTCAACATAGGGCAGTTCCTCCCCGTCAGCCTCAAACTCCTGCTGCCTGAAAAGAGCATCCTCATCAATCACCAGCTTGGCATCAGCGGCACAGAGACCATCTGCTGTCAGAGCCAGGGGGTTTATTTCAGCAATCTGAGCATCCTTTTCCTGATATAGGCGGTATAAATTGATAAGCAGCTGGCTCAGTTTATTCAGCAGGCTGCTGGGAATATCCAGCCGGGATATCAGCTCCCGGGCCTGATAGAGTTCAAATTTTTGCCCAGGCTCCAGGTGGCTGCTGATAATTTTATCGGGAGTTTCGGCGGCAACCTCTTCAATATCAACCCCACCTTCGGTGCTGAGCATCAGTACCGGCCTTTTGGCCGACCGGTCAATGGTTAAACCCAGGTAAAGCTCCTCCTCGATGGTCAGCTTCTCTTCCACCAGCAGGGATTCCACCGGCAGATCCTTGATTTCCAGGGCAAAAAGCTCCTCTGCCAGCCTGCGGGCCTCCTCCGGGTTATCGGCAAACTTAATCCCCCCCGCCTTACCCCGGCCTCCTACCAGCACCTGAGCCTTCAGGGTTACCGGGCAGTCCAGCCTGCTGGCAGCCTGTTGAACTTCCTCGGGACTACAAGCCACCTCTCCTTCAGGAACCGGTATGTTATAGCGGGCAAAAATTTTTTTAGCCTGATGTTCATAAATTTTCATCGGGATATCACCACTTTTCTGTTTTTGGAGATCGTTCCCCTGTCGTGATCTGAGGTAAACTCCGCCTGACTAACTGTCTAATTAATCAATTATTATTCCTGTTCTCAGAATTCTGATTTTTGGAAAAATAAAATCGGTTTAACCCGAACTATCGCTGCTAGTTACTGCTGTCAACTATATCAGCTAATTAAAATATCTTAATAAATTTATTTAGCTGCTATATAACCCCCTATAGTTAAAAATTATAATAAAATCTTAAATTTCCGCTGTTATATTATTTCTTAAAAAAGTTCTGAACTCCTTTTTTTATCCGGGGCTTTTTCAAAAAAATATTAATAATTATTATAATGATTAAAAGCACTCAATAAAATTATGGGTGCCCTTTACTGTAAGCCAAAATTGAGCCAAAATTTTATTGGTCCTGCTCAAAACCTATCATTAATTTCTTTTGCTCTTCAGAGAAAAAATATTTCTACAGAGAAAAAATCTCCTCCCGGGTAATATTTTCCCTGCTGATATTTTACTTATTTTTCTTCCAGATCCTGCCGGCTTCCTGACTGTATTCACTGTATTCCAGGCATTCTGCAAAAAGTTCCGCCAGCAGCTCTACTTTTTTACTCTCAATCTCCTTCAGATAAAGACTCCCTCTTAATATTCTCTCAATCTCCAGAGCAGCTTTTTCTAAAGCTGGCAGTTTTCTGCTCTTTCTGCTTTCTCTTAAATCGCTCAGGGTAAAATCACTGCCATAAAGAGCAAATTTTTTCCTGAGCTTCCTCTCCAAAAGCTGCTGGAATAACCTCTTCTTAAGCTCCTCCTTCACATTCAGAGGAATATACCGGTCTGTAAATGTACCCTGCAGTTCCTTATTAAAATTATTGTATATATTATTAATTCTGCCCCTATCCAGTGATATATCAAGCTTTGCCACCATCCCTGCAAGCTGCTCCTCGGTAAAACTTCTCTCGGCCCGGGTTATTTTATCCTTCAATCTGATCAGAATCCAGCCCAGATTTTCAGTCATCTCCTCCAGGCTTTTTTCCAGGTCCAGAACTCCAGAACTGTCTTTTTCCCTAAGAGCCTCCAGAGAAGAAATCATCTTTTCTACTCCCCGGTTTTTTATTAGTTCTTGAAGCTCTTCCCGGGTTTGAGTTTTTAAAGACCTTTCTCCCGCAGAATTATTCCAGGCTGTCAATATAAAGAAAAATAGCTCTCTGATCAGATCCAGCCGCTGGAGATTTCCCGCAGCTCTCTGCCAGCTCTGCCAGTCCTGTTCGATCCGTGGCAGAAGACGGCTCTCGGCAGAAATAGTTTCAAATTCAATTTTATTTCCGGTAAAAATAAAGGTGATCAAAACCAGAAAGCGGTACATGCTGTCCATTTGCTTGTTAATTAACTCTTCCCGGCTTTTTTCTCGCTTAAACAGGGATAAATTAACAATAATTCACCTCCCGTTAGCTTCGCTTTCCTGAGACCAATATTTATCTCAAAAACCTACTGTTCCAGATTCATAAAGATCCAGACATCATTCTTCTCTCTTATTTCCTCGACCTCTGCTGGTGTGATATCAAACTGCTCAGCTACCTCCTCAGTTATAGCTTCGTTGTCAGGAAAATCTTGCCCCTCCACTTCCATTATCAGATTATCATCCAGTGGCTCACCGGCTGTTATTGCCTGATTTATTTCCTGCCTCAGGTCAAACCAGGCTGCCCAGATACTTACCTCTTCTTCTGAAAGTTGGCTGTCCCAGTCCTTGGCTCTCAGACTCCAGAAATACTCCATTTTATCATAATCCCCGGTCTCCACTTCAGCAACCCGGCCTCCATCACCATAGGGAGCAAAAACCGCCTGTCCCAGGGTGTAATCCAGGCGTCCGTGGTATTCCTCATGATCATAATAACTGACAGCAAATCCATTAAACTCCAGTTCATCCCTGGCCTTTTCCACAATTTTAATTGAGGTATGCTGAAGCTCCTCATAACTGGCCAGCTCTTCCACCAGCACATGATAGAGGTATCTTTTAACATCATTATGATGGGCTTCCTCTCTCTCCAGGATTTGATAATCAATTACCAGGGATTCATCCAGTTCAATATCCTCTCCTCCATTGCCGTAAATAAATATACCTATTACCATTACGGCCAGAAACACAATAAAAATTTCAGTCATTCTGTTCCTCTTTTTTGCCGGCATAATTAATTCCCCCGCTGAAAATTTGCTCTTATTTATCCTCACTTTCTGACAGATCAACATAGCCTGGATATCCATAAGCTGATTCTGTTTCTTTTATCGCTCTGATAATTGCTCTTGAAGTGACTTCCACTCCCAGAGAGGCCAGCAGGCTGAGGTCAGCCTCTACCGGACCCCGGGCCAGAACAAAGATCGTATCTCCATCCAGCATGGTATGAGAAGGCCTGACAGTCCTGGCAATAGCATCATGACATATACCGGCCAGCCGGGAGGCTCCCGAAGGTGAGAGCCTGGCGTTGGTAAAAACAGCTGCCAAAACTGTATTACCGGAAGTAAAATTACCGGCAGCCCGGGCAGCTGCCAATCTGACAAATGCTTCCCTGTCTTCTGCAGCCAGCAGTCCCTCCCGGCCGTTATTATCAGTTCTGGCTCCGGCAATCAGCCTGTAGCTTTCGGGATCATAAACATCTCCCAGACAGTTCACTACAGCCAGGACGCCTATTTTTACATCACCCAGGCGATAGAGAAACTGTCCGACACCGCCCTTCATCGCATTTTCCTGGCCGGCATATTTGCCGACTGTGGCACCTGTTCCGACACCATAGTTGCCATTTAACTGCTGGTCGGAAGCTGCCTTCAGACAGGCCTGATAACCCATTTTTCGATCCGGCCGGACTTTTCCCTCGCCGCAGTTTAAATCAAAGAGCACTGCGGCAGGTACCAGAGGTACGGAGAATTCACCAGCAGCAAATCCTGAGCCCCTCTCTTCCAGATATTTCATGACCCCGTCGGCTGCTGCCAGACCAAAGGCGCTTCCCCCGGTCAATAAAACTGCATTAATTTTCTCTGCCAGATTCCCCGGTTTAAGCAGATCCGTTTCCCTGGTTCCCGGAGCACCGCCCCTGACATCTACACCACCTGCAGCACCACCTTCAGGAATTACTACCGAACAGCCCGTTCCGGCTCTGCTGTCCTGAGCATGACCGATCCTAAAGCCCTCCATTTCTGTCAGAGAAATCTCCTCTAAATCTTCCATCTTATTTTACCTCCTATATTTAACTGTCCCGATGTTATTTGCCAGTATAATTCTAAAATGCTGCTGGCTGGTTTCTAAAATACTGCTGGCTGGAACTCTAGATTTATTTTATCACCAGCCGGCAAATATTTCTAGTAAAAAAACGGGTGGCTGTCAGCCACCCGCCCGAAATGCATTTTATTAAATTTCAATTTTTTGATATATTTCTTCCTGCTTTTTCTTATTTATATCATACTTATCTATATCATACACCATATCATGCTGCACTATTGAGCTGTTTATCTCTTTCTTTACTGAAAATATTTATTCAGAGCTTTACCGGGCTCTCCGGCAAAACCGCAGCGCATTAAAGTCCTGGCAATTGCTGCCAGGGTGGAAATAATAATATGCTGATCAATATTGCCCATATGCCCCAGACGGAAAAGTTTACCGGCATATTCTCCCAGTCCGCCTGCCACTACCACACCCTCCTC
>LKMJ01006136.1_pt1 | contig 11323 bp, 14 predicted proteins | sample 643391 | NCBI WGS metagenome assembly LKMJ01 (sample SAMN04112250, study PRJNA286221) | soda lake metagenome | biome: soda lake; feature: Kulunda Steppe; material: water; isolation source: sample PL-Br10 brine of Picturesque Lake | place: Russia: Kulunda steppe | collected 2010-07
GGGGGGGGGGGGGGCAGGAGGACTCTGGGTTGCAGATTGAGCGCAGATGGACAGTAACGGAAAATGCACACACACGCATGCATGCACCTGCACATTCGTGTTGTTTTCTAAATCTTTGTGCATGAGAGGCTGGGCCTGGCACATTGGTGCATACAACCGCAGCACCCTGTGCCAGAGCTTAAGCCATGCAGCGCAACCCCGCTGTCAGCGCTGCAGCGCAGGCAAGGCGCTGACCCGGGCCCGCTGCTGGCTCATAAGAGAAAAATGCAACGAGGACACACGCACCTGGAGGTCCCGCGCAAAAGCCGCCAGCACCACCAGCACCGCGGGGAGGGAGAGGAAGGCTTTCATGTGCAGGTTGGCCAGGATGGCCTGGAAGGCCTGCGCGCACAGCAGCAGCAGCAGCAGCAGCGGCGGCAGCAGCAGGTTGGCAGCGTGCACTTTGAAGGGAGGAGGCATGCAGCTTGCGGTCACAAAATGAAAGCACCCAAAGAGCCGCGCCATTGCAGCGCAGCAGCTCGTATCCACAAAGAGGCACGCGGCAGTGGCCGCTGCATGCGCCAGCAATAAGGCACAAAGCAGGGGTGGGTGCAGCAAAGACAGACCCTAAAAGCTGAGGAATTAGGGCAGGTTTTAGGGTCTGTCTTTGCGGATGGGGAGGGCTGCCCTCATTTGCCAAGCAACAGGTGTAGATGAGGCAAATCCTAATTGCTGCCCCAGAGCATCCTCGTGACCAGGCTGGTGCTGCCACGTGGCCTGTTGGTACAGCTCGTCCGAGCATTGGCAGCAACCATCATGTGTGGGGTTGCTGGAAACAGCAGAGCAGTGTATATGCGCAGCAGATTTGCCGAATTCTGTGCCAATTGACCAAAATACGTGGTATTCATACGGTTTTCGGCAACCCTACTCATGTGTGACAAATATGCACATGGGCGACCTTTGCGTTGCCCAGCATACACAGCTAGCTGACACAGGCCAGCTATCGATGCTTGAAGCACACTCGCATACACACACAAGTGGTGTGCATAAACGCAGCCAGCGTGCGCGTGCAGCTCTCATCACAGCTGCGCGCACACACGCACGCGCACGCATGCGCACCTGCTCCGCATGGTGCACCAGCTGCGGCAGCGTCTCGCACAGCGGCGTCAGCTCTGCCGCCAGGCCCAGGAAGTGCTCTGCGCTGTTCAGTTCGCGCCACCGCACAAGCGCTTCCTGTGTCCAAGAGGTCGCCCCGAACAGCGGCGCCTCGCGCACCGGGCCCAGCCGCCGGAACGCATCCACATCCACCTGGGCAGGGGAGGTGCGGCGGGAGTGCGCAAGCGCTCAAGCAAACACATAAGCAGAGGATGGAGGGGCAGGGGGAAGGGGAAATCGAGGTGTGGAGGGTTCATGCGCGTGCATGTGCAGATGCCAGGACTGCTGCATCAGGGTGTGTTCGCTTGCGTGCGAGCACATATCTGCATACAACATAACCATGGTAACACACATACAGACACTGATGCATGTGTATACCTCCATGTCAGGCCCAAAAGCACCCATAAGCAGTAACAGTACACGCTTATGGGACAGGTTGTTGCCTGGTGCACTGGTCCAGATCTGCTTGAAGAAGGGTCGCTCAAGCACCTCATGGCAATGCACAGTTAGCAGCCTGCTCCATGAATCAAGTGGACTACATACAAGTGCCAAACTGCTGCGTCTTTCTAAAGTCATGTGTGCGTTTGAAGGTATGCTCTTGCAATCCAAACCTGCAGATGAAAAAAAGTTTCTTATTGCTTGCACCTTAGCGGCATTTACAAGTCCCAAATCATTTGCTTGATAAATTCCAGTGTAGAGAAAGCTTAAAACTCATGTGGAGATTCCAGTCAGGGCCCTACTTTAGCATTGTGTGCTGCACTTGCGGCACTTGCGGCATAAAAGTGGCTGGAGGGGCAGGCCTGACTGCTGTGTGAATAGACAACCTTCTTTACTTTTCCATCCCATATTTAGCAGCAAGTGCACATGGAAGAAGCAGGATTTCCACATGTGCATGCATCCACGCATGCACACGGACAGCAGCCATGCACACTCACCTCTGCAACCCGCTCTGCAAAGTTCTTGAATTTATGACGCCTGATTCTGGGCTGTTGGTTGCCCGGAAGCTCCTCCTCATCACTGCTCATCTTTTCTGCTGGTTTTAAAGCTCAGTGTTCATGCTCTTGCAATCAGAGTGCAGCATAGTATTTGTAAAAGATATCTTGTTAAACTTAAAAAAAAAACTCCGGAATAACCGGGGCTTACGCCGTACGGCGGGTTGCGTAACCAGCATTGTCAGGGTTCATGCCACCATCACCCTAGTCATTCCTTTATAAATGAATTTTCTTTAGATATGTTTGACCCTATTAGATAAGTCCAGTACGCTTGTGGGACTACAGTTGCGGGGTACAAATCAAAGCAAAAGCTTTTAAAAAGTATGAATTAAGTATGATCATCAGGTGTGAATGCTCCTCGTGAGCTTGTGAGCCCTTAGGATTGAGCATGTATCATGTATCATCACTACGATCTAACTCAGTTGAGGTGCTCCATCTGGAGGTGCTGTGCATCGAGATTGGTGAGCTCTGCTAGCAGTTGCACTTGAATCTGCATGTCATGTCATCACAGACACATCAGAGGCGTGTTCAGCTTGAACGCTGCTCACATGTGCCCAAGCCCTCTCCCACCCCTAATATGCTACTCCAACTTCCTTTGCAACAATTTTTGCAGGCTGTAAATCAGTTGTGCACGTGCCGAGGTCCATGTCGGTTGGAGACCTAAAGCAGGAAGCGTGTGCTGAGCTCTTCCTTGTGTATGATGATGTTGACCTGTACGACTTTTTTGGAGGTAACATAGTCTTGGGCTTGGGGGGAATTTCAATCTAGTCACCAAGTAGTCTTGACCTAGACACTCAACAATGACAGTTCAAGCACATGGTTGTCAAAACTACCCATAACTTACCGTTCACAGCATGGCTTGTCCCTGCACAATCCAGCCTGCACTCAATATTCGCACAGGTGAGGCTCTTTCTGGGGATCTGTGCGCAATGTAGGGCAATGCTACGCGTGCCTGGAGGACAAGCTGGAAAGCACACTGTCAGATGTGCGCCTCATGGACCGTCAGGCTGTTTTACTGAAGGTGGGATTGGCTGCCAGACATTTGCTGCCATACATTCGTGGCTTGGCATATGGGTGCGCCTGACAGACATTTGCTGCCATACATTCGTGGCTTGGCGTATGGGTGCGCCTGACAGACATTTGCTGCCATACATTCGTGGCTTGGCATATGGGTGCGCCTGACAGACATTTGCTGCCCGATATTCGTGGCTTGGCATATGGGTGCACCTGACAGGTATCCAGTGACAGGGGGACATCGTCCTGGACCTGTCCCCAGGGAACAACCAGGGCTGGCGCTTGTGGTGTGCACCACAGGCAGAAGTCTCATTGACGTGTGCATTGTCATTCCGGGGACGACAGTGGCCCACCCAAGTGGCGCTGCATGCCGACGCTGCCACCATCATTACCCCCGCCACCACCTCCACCGCTTCCATGTCCCATCGTCATCCCCCACCCCTGTGCATGACACAGCTCCAATGGCTCGCCAGGCCATGAGGGGCATGCATCCACTGCGCCTGCCTGCCCCCGCCCTTTTCCTGCCTCACTCAGGGACGGCATGGGACGCCGCCCGCTCTGCTCTCCCCTATCATCAACACACTGTTCCAGGTGAGGGCCATGAGGGTCATGCGGGTCATGCGTCACGCGGCTGTTGCACTCCGCGCAAGCACGCCTGCAGCCTCGCGCTCCGGCCCTCGCCCCTCACGCGGGGTCGAAGACGCGCGTGCAGTGCGTGGGAACAGGCTTGCGGCGGCCGGCAAGCTGCTGAGGCTGAGGTGCCCATATGGACACAAGCAGGCGCCCGCAATGGCGTTCGTTTTTTCGCACTGATGCCTGATTTGTGGCGGTTTTGTTGCGGACTGCGCCAACTTCTCCTGCCCCAAAAGTGCGTGTAAGTACTCGACAGCAGGTCCACGAAAACCAAACCTGGGCTTCACCGCATCCCGCCGCGCCTGTTCTGCCTGACACCCTCGTCAATCACGTGCACCTGGCCGCACCCTCTCCGCGCACCCATGCGCACCGATAGCACCTTGCTGCACCTCTTATTCGCACCCGCGCAAACCGCACGCACCCTGCCGCACCTCTTGTTCGCAGCCACATGAACCGCACGCACCCTGCCGCACCTCTTGTTCGCAACCCCATGCACCGCATGCACCCTGCCGCACCTCTTGTTTGCACCCACACAAACCGCAAGCACCCTGCCGCACCTCTTCTGTGCACCCACACAACCCCTATGCTCCCTGCCACACCTCTTGTTTGCACAAACCGCACGCACCCTACCACGCCCCCAGACCAAGCCCCCGGACATGGCGCTGCAGCTGTCGGACGGGACGACAATCCCCGTGCACAGATGGATCCTGGAGCTCAGCTCCACGCTACTGCAGGTGGGGCCTCGCCCGTGCGCCCGGCCAGAGCCATGTACCCACGTGGCATGCGACCCCACAGGGGAGCTGGCTTGAGGGAGCATGCGTGTGTGGCTGCCGTGACAGCGCAGACCTGTCACCGCTGATGGGCCATTTTGCAATTGGCTTCTTGAGCTGAGCAGACGGCAAAAGTCATTGCCGTTGTGGGCTCAGTTGGGCGCTCTCGGTACGATTTTTGGCTCTCAGAGGGAGAGAGCCAAAAAATCTCTGTTTCTGGCACCCACATGAGCATGCACCGTCGGTTTCCGCATTGAGTTGGGGGTGGCAGGCATGGAGTTATCGTCAACAATGTGTGAGATTATCCATGTGCCATCCACGTGTATACTTGCACCAAAGACACTGCAAGCCAGGCGCGCCATGCTCCTGGCTCGGTGTGTGTTTGCATGTGTGTTTTTGTGCGTGCGCGCCAGCGTCATCTTGCCATGGAGACCGTGCCTTTTGCAAAGACTGTGCCGAGTGCACCATCCCTGACCACAAGCAGTTTTCTGCAGGTTAAAAGACGTGCTGTCCGTCAGTGTGCGCTGTGGCCAAAGTGTGCGTGCAGGATGTGCAGGCCGGTGGTGTGTTGGACCGTGCCCCTAAACTTTGTGTCCAGCTGAGCTCAGTCGTGTGTGTTTGTGTCTGTGCACAAGCAGGATGTGCTGTCCAACTGTCCACCATCTGAGGCAAAGACAGAGGCGTGTGGGCCAGACCAGCAACCTCTCACCATCATCCCAGTGCCAGGTGGGTGCCAGCTCAAACATTCACTCGTGCATGTGCGCGCGTATTGAGCCGCATGCATGCGCGCACATGCGCGCGCACTCACACCCACATGCAAAAGTAAGCACTCACGCATCTGCGCAAGCATAATCACACACATACTCTATGAATGGCCCCTGGCAAAGCTTGCTTGCGCGTCTGCTTCCCTCCCTGCCGCGTGACTGGCCTTGTCACCCTGCCGCACCTTACTGCATTTGGTTCAGGTTGCAGGCCTTACTGCTTTTGGTTCAGGTTGCAGGCCTTACTGCTTTTGGTTCAGGTTGCAGGCCTGTCAGGTCTCAGCTAAGCTGCCCTCGTTCACCAGGTACAGCTATGTAACCTGACCTGAACTTTTCGCCCTTGCCACACCTTACACCACGTTGGCCATGGAACAGCATGAGCGCCCTAAAACGTCCACTGACAGGTGATGCATGATGCCTGTGCGCTGGCCTCCCCAGGTGATGACAGGACAGCATGGGTATTTGCACTCAAGCTGCTCTACCCTGTCAGTCAGATGCGGCGGCCGCCCATCACATGGTGCGCGCACCACAAGGAGTGGTTCCGTTTCTGATACTGCTTTGGTGGGAAGCACTAGATGTGCGAATCACTCCCACCTTATCCGCCAGATGCAGCAGCTCCTCATCACATTGTGCACACACTGCACTGCACAGGACCGCCAGGCAGCGCCCTGCTTGCTGTTTTACTTGCGTGCGTGGCGCTGACCCCTTTTTTTGCTGTTTGACGCGCACCGCAACAGCAGTGCAACTGATGCAGGCTGCACACAAGGCATGTGCATCATGCAGGGCCTGGAATGCTGCATCGACGCTGATTGAGTTGCCAACACTTGGGAACAGAAGTGTTGGGCGGAATGGCAAATCTGGAAGAATGTCTTCAATGGAAAACTCTGCACGATGAGTCTACCATGAGTGTTTTCTTGCTCTCTTCCATATAGCCAAATTATTCCTCCGGTCTCCATGTGAAACAAGTCATCTGACATTTTGCTGCCTGGTCTTCACGCACTTGCCTTATGATAATGAAGAGTGGTGATGAAGAGTGCAAGGGTTCAAACGCACCAGCCAATACTGTAAAGCTGTAAAGTCCAGATGAGCATGACACTGTATGGGGCGCACCCATGATCTGTGCAGGACCAATGTAGACAGGATCCTGGCATTTTCAGACGAGTGGTCAATGGTGTGTGCAGGAGCAATATAGACAGGATCCTGACGCTTGCGGACAAGTGGAACTTGACCACAGTACTGAGGGTGTGCGAGGACTTCCTGTTGCTGCCAACCACGACATTTTCCCTCTCTGAAAGTGATCCCTCGTGAGTGCGTGCCAGGGCTGTGCCCTGAAGCCTCTTTTTGCAGACCTAGGTGCCTCTCTGAGGTGAGGGCGATTTAATGTCAATGCGCGCTGCGGCTAGCCTTGCTTGATTTTTGCTTGAACTCGAAGGCGTTCATATGCTCATATTCAGCCAACTTTGCATTCATTTGCTACAGATCTGGGTACTTTCCTTAGCTTTGATTACTTTCAAATTCCGCTTCACTTCGTCGGTCTCTTGGTATGCCGTTATTACCATGCGTGATTACTATGCCATTACAATGTCTCACATGTGCATCTTTTCCCCCCGCAGGTGTGTGTGGACTTGGCTGAGCAAGGCTGACAGGTAAAGTAGCACACCACTTTTAAGGCCTCAGATGTCTTGGTGTGCTTTGTCTCCCTTTCTGTTGGCGTCTGCGCTCCGTGGCATGCATCCTACATATTTGGATGTGTGCTCATAAGTGCATCGGCAGAGCAATGTCATGCGCATGTTGTCACAGGCGGGCATGCACATGGATGCTTAAAATAATTTGAATGAAAAAAGATTGGTCCAATCTGCCAAAGAGAATTGCCAAACTTTCTGCCACCAGAAAAATGAGCTTTTCATGAAGCCTGAGACTCAGAAGTAAGCCAATTACTTAAATTGTGTGTGATGATTGTGTGTGAATGCCTACCTCCCTTGTGCACCTGGCTGTGTCAAGCCTTTAGTCGAGCGCACCAGCACAAACTTACATATGTGATTTCACACAACGCAATGGTTTGGAAAATCTGTCTGACTTGGTGTCTACCTGTGCATCTTGTGCAACAGGCTGGCCATGTCTGCGGTTCAGCGCAAGTGCATCTCAACCATTGTATCATCCAAGATCAGCAGTGGGCGCAGCCTGGGTGGCTCAAGCGGGAGCTTAAAAAGCTACGAGGTTGATGACCCACAATTGGAGAAGGTTTGTGTGCTGAGCTGCAGGCATATTCCATGCTTCATGTGCCTTCGGGAGAGAATGATTGGCAAGCAGTCGCACAGAAGCCTCCATGACGAGGCCAACACAATGGCTCTTTTTTTGGTCTTCAGACGTAGATTTGCTTTGCAACTGCGCCTTGCTGTTTCTGGATGGTAGCCATACGATTGCATGATATGCTGCATGACTTTGTCGCATTGTGCTCATTTCGCATCAAATGATATCACGTGCATTATATGGGTACATGTGATGATGTTTGTCTGGGTCTCCTGAATCCTTGTTTGTACCTGGCAATTTAGTGCAGAGAAGCCTTCGGGAAGGCTTGTGTTTGCTACATTGCCTGTTTAGCCCAGCTGAATGCAAACAGAAACTGAGCGCACAACAATGCACAGGGCACTCCGCCGTGCTGCTTGCAGATGGTCAGGGAAGTGGCAGCCACGTGCAGCCCAAGCACCATCACCGCCTTGATCACTGCTCTGATTAGCTGCAAGGACAAGCTGCAAGCATCCCAGCGCTGAAATTGCTGCCACTCCCGTGAGTGCGTGCGAGGTTTGGGTGAGAAAGTGGAGAGAACCAATTGTGTGCATGCCCTCATCCAGGCTGTAGAGCAGACACTGCATGAGGCCAGCCAGCACCTCAGGGGGTAAGGCACATGTTGAGTTTTGCACACCTGCTCTCGAGCGCATTGAAGCAGAGCCCGACACAGACGACCGGGTGGGAGTGCAGCACTTCAGAAGGAGTGCCTGGCTTACTGATGTACTGATGAAGCAGGACGGCTAAGGCCTTTGCTTGTGAGTTAGAATGACGTGGCTGCTAGGCTATACATAGAACAAGGGACTAGTAGAAGGCCGTGGCCTTGAGTATTTACCTTGTTGCAGCTTTGCAGGAAAAATAGTTGAAGATGGCCTGATTACAGGGAGGTGTGAGTGTTATGTTTGTTGCTTATACATTGCTTTTTTTCTTGAGTGAAAGGCCGAGGTATATTATTGATTGTTGTTGAGATCAGAAGGCGTTGCAATGCAGAGTTTATGCGGCATTTCCCCAGGGCGCACCCTTTAGCCTGCGATTTTGCATAGATAGCTTAGCCCGTTGCAGGAGAGAAACTGTGATACAGTGAATTTGCAAGCTGGTACTCAGTACTGAGGGCTCTGTGAGCTCACCAGATTCCCATCAGCATGACACGTGTACTTTTTACCATGCACTGCAGCATGCTTGTCTCTCAAATGGCCTGGACAATCTTTGAAGTTGCTCTAGTATCACTATCCTGGCATCAAATGTTCAGTGCACTGCGAACATGTGCAGCCGATGGATAGCTTACGCCATTTTCTTTTTTTGTTTGAGCAATCGATGCGTTAGGCTGACTGCCAGTGTTTAGCTTTGCCTGCCTGAATTTGGGTGTGAGAAACAGTCTGTTGTAGCGCTGGGAAAGAAATCAATTGGACACATGACACCCTAAAAAGGTGAGGCTGCCAAGTAATGACTTGTGTAAACTTATTCTAACTTGTTTATCTCTGACTGTGCCTGTTGCTGTTTGCTGAGGTAACTTCCAAAATGAGCCCATCCTGAATCTTGGGATCAGCTTGGTCTTGCACTGGCCAGTCTCCTGTGTCAGACATTTCCAGGCCCAGGCTGAGGGAGGCTGATGCGTCTGATGAGCGGCTGAAAAAAAATCGGCCGCTTATCAGCCGTGCTCAGCCGCAGCCTTGTGCGTGTGTTGCTCGGTCCCATACCTGAAACACAGAATGGACCTAGACAACTATAAACCCATACCTGGAACTCAACGTACAAATAAAGACAAACATGAAGCAGTTCCAAACATTTAAAGATGCACTGCTCGACACCCAAAATACAGCAGTTTTGCGTGCTTCCCAGGACGAAAGCAGCCCTATGAGGAGCAATACCCACCCAGGCGGACCCCATAATGACACACCTGAGATGCCGCACACTCCAGCCCTGTCAAACAGGAAAGGGAGACAGAAGAGGATCTGACTATCTTCCCTGACATTAACCCAGAAGCTATTTTCACTCCCCCTCTCCTGCCAACCACCTTACCTGACATTGACCCTGCAAACTGGCTTTGGTACTGCAAGGAAAACAAAGCCAGCAAACTTGGTAATAAATTGTGATGAAATCAGGCATTCCTTGATCACCAGATCACCTCCAACTTGGTTGAACTACCTAACCAACCACCAGGCTCAGGCTTCGGGCTGGACTGGGGTCAGGCTAGCTCATTATTCGGGATCGTTCCCCGGCCAGCCCATTTAAAGACTCTTGGTCAAGCCAAATCACCGTCATTGGTGAATTTCCATCTCAGATACACAAGCCACATCAGGGATATCAAACTGTGGTACGGCCACAGCTGTTCACTTCGCCAGGGCGCTAGCCTAGCCTGAGGGAATTGCATGATGCTGCTGCCACCCATCCATGCCCCTCAGTCGCCGCACGCCTTCTGCCGACTCAGACCATCACCAGGTTCGAGTTACATGGGGATACGAAGAGGTGCTCTCGCCCAGCCACGGGAAAGGCCAAATCCAGGGGCGAAAGGAGGATTTGTAAAAAGAGCTTAACTAGGAAAACACCTCAAACATAACCCCCACCAACTAACTCAAGCACTCTGACTACGATTCATCGCTAATACAATTCGTCGTGACACCTTCAAGAAGTTCATATAGCGTTCCTTACACAAACATGCCAACCACACCATTTTGGCACGATCATGTCATCCAGGACATCCTAGATTGGCAACACCTGCGGAAACCCAGAACCTCATCCCAAGAGGAGTCTCAGCTTCAATACAAAGTCCTCTGGCACCCTGTCAAAATTGAGAAGTGGACCATGAAGGGCCGAAAAAAGCTAGTCTAGCTGAGCATAACTCCTACATCAAAAATGCTAGCTGGCTCAAACTTCTTCAGGATGCTAGCTTGTACATCAAGGATGCTAGCTGACTCAGAAATCTTTTAAAGACCCATGCTGCCAACTATGCTGGAGGCCCCTGAGCAAAGAATACACCTTTCAGTCACAATACTATGATAACATGCTCACCTGTGATACTTGTCATTGCACATATCACTGCCAGTGGGGCTGCCAACTAGACACAAGGTGCAAGTTGTGCACACTGCAAGAACGCGTGCCATGTATCCCTGGTGAGCACTGGGTCCCCTAGCAGAAGAATTGCACAGATTCTCAGAAAACCAGGAAATGATCTCTGTCCCTTGGCCCCCACGCAGGGAGAATGCAGAGATGCCAGAGCTCCACCCTAGGGTGATCAAGCTGATCTACAAGCCTGTGTTGATAACTTTGAGCAGAACATGGTTGAGCGTCAAACAAACACACATGCTGAACAGCTTGACCTAGATAACCTTGTTAAGCAAGGTTTTGATAGCAACTCTCATAACCTGACTCACTACCGTAGTGACCCATGGCTATCAACACAAGGCCGCTCAATCCGGACAAAAGTAATATTTGACTTCCTTCTCACCAACCCCCGAACAGATATCATACCAATCTGGTGTTGTGAGATAATCATTAGGTCTATGGACCTCTAAACCACTAGGTCCTGACTGATTGGATCCTATTTCAATCCTTTTGCTACTAAGTTCACAGGCTTCTCGGTATGCCACCCTCTCTATGACGATAGTTTCATGCTTAACATGGTGCGTCATGCAATCTACTCATCTCTTTCCACTGAAATTGCCACTGCAACTTTCCTGCTCCTTCCAAATTGGAAGGGCCTTAATGCAAATGCTTACATGCAGATGCTTAGAAA
>LKMJ01006138.1_pt1 | contig 11321 bp, 13 predicted proteins | sample 643391 | NCBI WGS metagenome assembly LKMJ01 (sample SAMN04112250, study PRJNA286221) | soda lake metagenome | biome: soda lake; feature: Kulunda Steppe; material: water; isolation source: sample PL-Br10 brine of Picturesque Lake | place: Russia: Kulunda steppe | collected 2010-07
ACCTTTAGCCAACCACAGCATGCTGTGGGGTCTATCTGTTAAGCGGTGCTCTAATGCAAACTGCCTGATTCTACGACATCCAGCCATGAAAGGTGTAAGCATGTGCTCAGCAGCAGCAGTCATATTGCTACCCCCTACCTATGACAGGGCAAAGAGATAGACAATCCCATACAGAAATGGCTGCTTGCAGTACAGAAAATGTTGCGCGTAAGGGTCACAACTCCTTCTTATTGTATCATGCGAGAATGTGGTTTGGAGCCCCTGCAATTCAATTGGTTTTGAGCAGCAATGCGGCTTTACAACTCCTTGACCTGCTGCAACAGCACCACAATGAAAAAAATTGCATGCTGGCATACAGCTCAGCTCGGGGTCTGCCGATTGTGGGTCCTCCCTTACTCTTTCAGCTATGGAGGGCCTTGCACATTCCCACACTTTCAAACAAAACTTGCTGAACTGTGAACCCAATGACCTCCATCGTTTTGTTGTGGACCTCAGAACCAGGCATCTGCTTTACTGGGAGCCTTTCTCTAGCACACATCAGAGAGAGCGTAACAGTAAACGTTGACTTACCACCAGGGGTGTGCTCCACCTACAAACAAGGCCCTGGTTATACGGTCTCCTTACCCGCTTCTCAAATGCATGCTCCTTGACATCCCCCTTGATGTCGTTCACAGCGTTACCCGATTCAGAATCCGTCTTCACACCTTTGCTATGAGAAAGCTACTTGGAATCATATGTCTTCCACAACGAGGGACGAGGCAAACGATAATATTCAGGGTGAGCAACACATTTCTATCAGCGCACTCATCCCCGAGTGGTCTCCCTCTGCAGAAATTTGCTCCTCTATTCACTGGATCTTACGATGTGTCTGCTTTCTTAAACCAGAACAACAATAAACTTCCTTCCTCCATGAATTACTTGTTTTTTATGAGCAGGCTGGGAGTCCGACTTCTTGACTGAAGCCTTCAGTGAAGGCCTCATTCTTGTAAACCTTGTAAACCTACCTTGGCCTAGAACAACTTGAATCAGTTGAAAATCTGAGTTCATCTGCTGAAAGGTTTGGCAGAAGCCATTCGGGTAAAGTTCTGTTGGCTGCATGTGCAGGCAAGACCAGACTTTGTTAAGCCATCCGGGCTCCACTTCTTATACGTGACAATCATGTTTCCTTCAAATTCACTTTTGCTCAAGATTCCAATGATAAGCCTGGAAGCAATGCCAAGGTCTTTCAGTCACCGTGTTTTGAGCATTATGACAGCCAGAAAGCATATGGATTTGGCTGTCTGGCTGATGACCCAACAGGCAAGATGAACAAGTGGCTCTGCCATATAGGTGGGCCAGTTTCTGAGTGTGAAGTGCCTGTCCAGAATCTCATGACATTCATTCTTTTTCTGTGATTCATTTGTTTGTGATACAACACACGAATGTGCGCTGTTCCAGGGTGAAAGTCTGAGAGTTAAGCTTATACGGCCGAAACTGCTCAAAAGAGCATATGAATGCTGAAGAAAAAAGAGCATGAATTAAGAGCAAACAGAGCATTTGAATGACAGTACAGCATCTGAATGACAATACAAGATGATAACACAGCAAGGTGGAAGCGTGCACAGTCCTGAAAAACAGGGAAAACAAATTCATAAGAGCCTACAGTGAAGCGCATAGTACAGTAATGAAATTTTTCTTCAGCTGCCTGTGCATGTGCTCCTCACTGCAGCACGTGTTGCACTGTAGGCCTCCATGGGGAAAGGCAGGAGAGAGCTGCTTGTCTGTGTAATGAATTTCACTATAATATGTCAGAGTGAGCATCATTAGTAGCATGCGGTGTCATCACAGCCCTGACACGGGTACCTAATCAAAATTCAGTTCACCTTGATGCATAACCCGGCAACAGTTACTCAACTTGCAAGCATGGCACTCCTCCCGCCAGAGAAAGTGGGATTCACATCAGCATGCTGTCCCCTGCAACCTGAGATGGCCCTCAAAAAATTTGATAAATCATTACCTTTTTGAAGCATCTTGATGATGATCTTAATAACAATGAGCCCCCTGCCCCGCCATACCCTTCCATATTAGGCCAAAATACTTACCACTCTTGCTTAGGATCTTACTCCCTGCATTGCCTCATTCTACCAGTCCTCCTCACACCAGGCTCAGCACTTTGATTGCTCCCACTGAGTTGGCGGCCAGCACCACGTTGCTTCGTCGGGCCCAGCAGACAGACGACACAAAGTGGCCGGAGCTGTCATTTGATTCAAGTCCTGTGCGTGCGCGTGTGTGCGTGTGAGCATGTGCGCGCGTGCACGTGAGAGCACGTGTGTGTGCATGTAAATGTCAATGGGGGTATCTCAATGTTCACTTTTTGTGTATTTTGTAAAAAGCGCGAATTATTCAGTCGCTTTTTCGTTCAGTTTTGGGGATTGGCCTAGGAGGGCCCTCTCCCTGGCAATTTCACCCAGTTTAAGTCCCTCTCCCTCTGTTTATGCACGTTCTTCTAAATCTGACTGCAAGTTGCATCAAGGAGAATGGCAGGATGGAGCACTTTTGCTGGAACATGCATGATCATGTGATGCATCGCGAAGGTTGGAAGGCAGCCGGGATTGCCTGGAAATGACAGTGAAACGAAAATTGAATTTTGTAAACCATGGAACCCAAGTAAGACCCCAACTTTCCAGGGGTCAATGAGGCAGAAAAGGGGATAAATTGGTCAAAATGGGTGTGAGGCCTAAAAAATTCGCGAATGCCACTTTTAAAAAGCGCGAATTATTCGTTAAAAATTGGAAGCGATAAAATGCGTAAAAACCGAATGACCCAACCCTAGTATTTTGGCATTTTGGAGCCATGCGCGCAGTGTGCTTCCATGAGCATGCACAGGCTGCGGGGAACCGAAACGCCCCTAGGGTCGGCAGCTTCCAATCAGAGCGCGAGGGGCTGCCGGGGTCAACGCACGCAACCCACCTGAATCCATGGAGCCTGAGCTGTTGTCAGCGGAGCCCCCCCCACAGGTGCCTCTCCGCGCAGAGAAGTGGTGTTTCACAATGGGCATGGGCAATGCCTGCATGTGCAATTTAGAGCGTGCCGCAGAGGATGAGGGGTTCAGTGCCATGATGGTGGTGTGTGGTGCAGTGTTAGGTTGGCCCCACGATACACGCAGGCAGCGCCTGAGCACGCATGGGCACACTCAGGGGTGGCATACACCTTTGGGCGATGGCCCAGCCAAGCTGACTGAGCCGCTGGAAGAGTGGACTTCCTGCGAAAAGCGTCTGTGGCATGATCCGCCCCTGCCGGCTGGGCAAGCTGCTGCACAGGAGGAGCCAGGACGAGCACGTGCGCATGCAGGGTGAGCAGCACATGTGTGTCTACGGAGCCCCGCGCAGCGCACCTTGTAGTAGCAGAACACCTCGTTGGTCTCGGAGCCACACGCCAGGTAGCCATCCTGGGAAGTGCTGAGGCCCACAAAGTTGCGCTCGTTGAGGTGCCCCGAGTAGGTGGTGAGGCAGGAGGGCTGCACCTCCTCCCCTGTGCACAGCCACAGACACCGGAGGCAGCAGCGCGCGAGTGAGTGAGTGAGTGAGTGAGTAGGTGGTGAGGCAGGAGAGTTGTGCGTTCTTCCCTGTGCACGGTCACAGACACTGGAGGCAGCGCGGGGGAGGCAACAGCGAGCAAGCGAGCGAGCTTGCAGCGGCAGCTAGCAGCAGCCCATGAGTGGGAGAGTGAGCTTGCAGCAGCAGCGGCAGCGGCAGGATCGACAACAGCAGCAGCAGCAGCAGTAGCAGCAGCAGCAGGTGGCTCTTGGGGGGGCTGTACCGCTCCTCCAGGAGGGCTGTTTTGATAGGAGGGGTACCACCGCCCTTAGATGCAGCCTTGCTGCCTCCTTAGATCCCCCACCTCCACCTCCCAACACGTTTGCATAATCCATTCCCAGGGACGAGTGGGCACGGCAGGCACCACCGTCGCCTGTGCCCTCCATCCCAGCCCTCCTGGCCGCAGCTGCCTCATTTCCCTCAGGTGACAGACGGTGCTGCTGCTCCCTTGCGCGCACTCACACCAAACGTGGGTGCGCACACCGAGCATGCGCGCACACACACCAAGCCAGGGAGCACACATCAAGCATGGTGCACACATAACAATTGTGCGTGCACATACCAAGCGCAGCGTGCAGGCACACACCAAGCATGCATGCACACACCTGCACGTGGGCACACAAACCAAGCGTGCATGCACACACCTGCATTGTTGAGGTCCCACAGCTTCAGGGAGTTGTCGGTGGAGGCGGTGACCAGCTGGCTGCCCGACAGGAAGCGCACGTATGATACGGCCTTAGAATGGCCTGCGCAAGCGGGTACACGCGCGTACACACACATATAGGGACATGCGGTGATCATCAGAGGGCAGCAGGGGGTAGGGGCGTGCAGGCATAGGTTGTGGATGACCCCTTATCCCTGGCATACATCGGCACACACAAGCATAGCTGCCACAGCGGGCTGGTTGGTTGGCACAGGGCGCAGGGGGCACACGCAGATGCGCTGATGATGCATGGGGGGCGTGGGGGCATCTGCGGGGTGCCATCAGCTGGTGGGGCGGGGGAGCACCATGCGGCGACAGTGTGGGAGCTCGGTGCAGCAGCGCAGGGCTCGGCGTTGCCCGCTTTTGACAGACCCTGTGGGAGCCTCTGTGAGCCCCGGCGCCTTCGCAACCTGCAGCACGCTGATGGCTCAGGAGGTGTGCACTTGGGGCTAAGGAGGTGATTACTTGGGGCTCAGGAGGTGTGCACTTGGGGCTCAGGAGGTGAGAACTTGGGGCTCATTGCGCATGCAGCCTGCCCAGCAGTTCGGGCCTTGGCTGTGACCTGTGCCCAGGTGAGGATGGTGCACAGCGTAGAGCACCCAAAAGCACCGTGCAGCGCGCAGCTGGATGCAGCACTGCAGGTGAGGCGCACGGATGAGTGTGCGTGCGAGTGTGTGCGAGCGTGCATGCATGCGTGCGTGTGCGCGCGCATGAATGAGAGTGTGCGCGTGAACACATGTGCGCACAGGAGTCAAAAGAGCATGCTTGCTGAGGCCGGTGCGCCTACCGTTAATTGTGCACGACAGCGGGGAGGATGGCTTGCGCAGGTCGTACAGGTATGCGCGGCAGTTGGCGGTGCCCGCGGCGATAAGATGCGGGGAGGTGGGGTTGAACTGAACGCTGCACACATTGGCCTGCAGGCAGGAACGGAAGGGGGTGGATGAAGGCGGAGGGGTGTGTGGTTAGATGTGTACAGGTTAGGCATGTACACGCAGCTGCCCGCTTCCTATTTCCTGTTTTTTCGCACACGCGCGCACACACATCCTACTTCACAAGCACACAGCTGCGAGAGGGTGGCTTCTGGATTTGTGCACTCAATGCAAACAAGCTGGGAGGAATGAAGCGGGCATGGGCTGGGCAACTGCCCCACCTGGCAGCGCGCAACACGCCCAGCAGTCAAAGCTAAACACCAAAGGAGTCCTGGTTAAGGGCCCAGGCCTTGACCTGCAGCATGCACGCGTTGCAGGCGGTCGAGCTTGATCGGTCGCACGCTCACCTTGCAGTTGATGCTGGCGACCGAGGAGTCCTGGTTCAGGGCCCAGATCTTGATCAGGCCGTCGTCCGAGCCGGACACCAGGCGGGTGGGGTCCACGCTGGAATAGTCCACGCTCCACACGCGCTTGCTGTGCTCCTCAAATTGCATGACCTGGGCACGACCACAGACACCACGCGAGCCGAGCGGGTCAAAGCCCCCCAAAGGGCTGCGCAGGGCCCCCTCGTATGCGAGCACAAGCTGGTGTGTCTCAGGCGAGGCGTGGTGGTGCACGAGGCGCGCCCGACCAGCAGGACAGCGCAGAGTGTGGGCATATGCTGTGCTTTAGCTGCTGCCACTGCTTCTTGTGCATGCGCAGCACGTGGGCGTGTGAGATGCCTGCAGCGCGATGTTGACATGCCGTGCTCAAGCTGCTGCCACAGGCTTGTCCATGTGCTCTTGGTGGTGCCGCGGCGGTTTTTTCCGGCTGCCATATGCCGTGGCTCGCTGCACAAGCTCACAGGCCAGCTCAGGCAGAGGTTTGCTCAGACAGGGGCCCGCACGCGCGTGACACACATGAGAGCGCGTGCCACCCAGCAGGCCAGGAAAGCCCCACCCATCACCAACACACCACTGCGTCAACTTCTTGTGGGGGTCAGTGTTGTCAGACAAAATGATCCCCAAGGGAACCTGACACAGGGGTGGGTGCGCTCGCCCTGTGCAGGGTCAGTGTGCGCTCGCCCTGTGCTGAGGGTTGGTGACACAGGCGTGCATAGGCGGAGCCCTTGCGGATCAAATGGGCACCCCAAAAGCTTTTGCCCTGAAAGTCAGCCCTCAGCCCTGAGCGATCCAGCGTTGGCTGTCAAGGGAGCAGCAGGGCATGCAGGCCTAATTTCTGCTGACGCCCTAGAACAAGGGCACCTGTCTCTCTTCGCCTCCTCTCTCTCAAAAAGGCATTTGTGGTGGTGAAGTTGAACGCTGCGCGCTCGGTGCGGACCAGGCTCAGCACACGCCCATGTGCTCGCTTGCTTGTGCCAGCTGAATCACATGAGGCTTCAAGCCTGCCCGCTCTCCAGCGCGCGTCAGATGTGACCCTCTGCCATCCCTGCCCCTCACCTCGCTGTTGGCGTTGGCATCCCAGATCTGCACCACACCCTCATAGTCAGAGCAAGCCAAGTGCGCCTGCAACGCATGTGCATGTGTGTGTGCGTGTGTGCATGTGTGCGCGTATGCAAGCGCGTGTGTGCCTGTGTGTGCGTATGCAAGTGCGCATGCAAGCGCTTGTTGCAGAATTCCATCGCCCTGCTTGAGCCAAAACGTCCTGGTTACCAAAACGAGACCCAAACAGCTTCTGAGCAGCAAGCGCGTGCCAGGCACTACTGACATGCATGCAACAACAGGACAAGCCCCATTTCAGACCAGAATTTTGTCAGAAGGTCATCCAAAAAGGTCATTTTGAGTGCTCGCAGTGTGCACCTGGCATGCTAGAGATGTCATGGAGCTGCTTGCGGCGTAGCAGCAAATCTTGGCTGGGCTTGCGCTTACAAGCAGGCTGTTGCATGCCGAGCTGATGCCAACTCTGTGGGGTAGGTAGGTTTTGCCTTTGGTCATAGCTTGAACATATATGCATCGAATAGGCTGGTGTCAATCGCCAGCCCAGCCTTCAAAGACAACATAAGCCGCAAGGCCGCCATATTTCAGGGGGAAGTACGTGCACCAACAATCCGTCCAGGGCACACGCTCACAAGACAAGCTGACGGCAAACACGGCCCTGGCCCAGTAGGATGTCCACGCACCTTGATGTAAGACGACCAGCACACAGAGCTGAGGCGCGAGCGGCTGCTGATCTCCAGCACAGGGTACTGTGTGTGCAGGGGTGAAGTGGGTGCAAAATGCGGAGTGTTTGTATGTGCACGCATACTCACGTGGGTCACTGTGAAAGCACGCGCGCGTCCAGGAATGGGCGCCTGCCTGAGACTTGGCGCGAGGTTGCAGCAGGCGCGTCAACCAGCCAGTCACACGTGTGCAGCTGTTCGTGCACCACGCAAGCAGCACACGGCCCAATCAGCAGGAGCGTGCTCATTCCAACCACTGACCGGCATATGGAGCCCCATATGTGCCACGGCTGCCAGAGCTGCCACAGGGCTCACCACACGTGCGCGCTCAGGGCATATGCTGCCACATGCAGCACTTACCCTTTTTGCTGTAAAGGGTGGTGCCCGTGGCAGCTGTGCCACAGCCTGGCGCTTACCCTGCCCTGCACATGGTGCCTGCATGCTTGGGCCTCTCTTAGCGCTGACATACTTGGGCATCCGCGTGCGGGCAAACACAATTCAATTTCCTCAAGGACAAGTACATACTTGCAACCGCGAACGAACACACACAGTACACACAAGGCATGCACATGCACGCGACTGTAGGCGAGCACACACACACACACACACACACACACACGCACACACACACACAGACACACACACGCACGTACGCACGCGCGCGCGCTCGCACCTGGCAGGCCCCTAGCAGTGGGTTAGCGCCGGAGGTGACAAGTGAGCTGAGCTCAAAGATGCGGATGCGCTTGGCCACGCCCACTGTTGCAAAGTACTCGTCGTCGCGGTCAAACGCAGCGCAGCACACCATGGAGGGGCTGGCCGCCTAGCAATGGCAGGCAGGCAGGAAGAGGGTTGAGAGGGGGCTCGGAGCTGACCCCAAAGGAGCCAGTCATTAGGAGCACACAGACACACAGCGCGGCTAGGGTGTGGGGCAGCAGCGCGAGGGGTGCGCTGCTTGGGTGCTGATGCAAGCACACAGGCTCGTTCTTGTTTGTGAGCGTGTAGCAGGGTAGGTTGCACCTGCCTGGGCCCATGCACATGCGCTTCCGGGTGGGTGGAATGTGTGCGTGTGTGCGTGCACATATGTGCGTAAGTGTGAGCACGTGCGCACGCGTGCGTAGCATGAGTGGTATGCACAAATGCGGTTCTTGGATTTTGATAGCGCTGCCCCCCCCACCTGCTGCGACGCCGTGCGTGGATCACCCTGCTGCAGCGACGCCATGACCTCCAGCCGGTCGTAGCGCACATAGCTGGACAGATCATCGGCAAACGTGGCCACGTGGGCAGGCAATGCAGCCGCAGAGGTGGCAGCGCCAGCCGCCGACGCAGCTGGCCGTTCTGCCCTGCTGCCGGTGGCACTGCTAGGACCTGCGGCCCCCTGTGTCACTGCCTGCCCTCCCTGCTGCTGCTGAGGCGGCGCCAGCTGGCCCCCGCCGCTGCCACCGCTGGCCGCCGCTGGGCGCTGTGCGGCCGCGCGGCGCTTGAAGTACTCCAGCTCCAGCTGCGGGTAGCTGCTCTCAATGCGCGGCCACAGCGCCATGGCCGTCTCGGCCGCCGTCGCGTCCGCTTCGTCACCGCCGCTGCACTCCATGGCGCCGCCGGCGCTGGCGCTGTCGTTGCTGGGCGGCAGGGGCAGGGGCGGGGAGGGCGGGCAGGGCTGGATGGAGGGCGAGGCATGCGGGGAGGGCCCGCTCAGGCCCAACCCACCCGAAGTATGCTGGACGTCGGTGCTGTGGCTTCGAGCCGACCATCGGCTGTGCAGCTGCAGGTGGCCCTGTGCGTCGCTACCACTGGCGTGCAGTGGGGGAGCAGGCCCATGGTGCGAGTGCGTGGGGTGCACCAGCGGGCTGTGGCTGGTGCTGGTGCTGCCCAGGCGCAGGAAGCTGGCAGAGCGGCTGGGGATGGCGCGCACACGGCGCCGCGGCGGCTGCGCGGGCTGCTGTGCTGCGCCGCCCTTGGCTTGGATCCCAAGGTGGGCCTCTAGCTGCGTGCGAGGGGGGGCAGAGTGCAGGCACCCCGTCAGGGCACAAAAGGGGCGGGCGCACAATAGGGGCGCGGAGACTCTGGGCAGCGGCACAGGCTGGCCGCACATGGGAGGCAGGCCACGGGCAGCTCTGTGTACACAGGGGACACTGGCGGACGGGGCCACGTGCCCCGTCTAACAGCGCAGGGGCAAGGGCGGCAATGAGGACCGGGCGAGAGATGCCTTGCCTCACACACACACACACACACACACACTTTTGTGCATCGTTGTACACGCCTGTGCATGTGCTGTACGTGGGTGTGTAGCGGGCACGTGGATGTGTGTGTGTGTGTGTGCGCGCGCGGTGTCAGTGAATGTTCGCGAGCGCACGCACGCGCGCACGCACACTCACACACTCACACACGCACACACGCACACACACACACACACACACACACACACACACAGAGGCTGGCATGAAGTGCCGCCACGCACCCGCTGAATGTCTTGGGTGAGGTCCGCGATCTGCGAGGTCACATGCTGCACCTCCTCCTCCTTACGCTGGTGCATGAGCCGCAGGAAGTCAGCGAGGACCTGCTCGGGCGGGGCAAGGGGGAGGGGGGAGGGGGGACAGCGCACAGTTAGCAGCCATGACCATCCATGTTGTAAGGCTGCAGTATGCCTGCAAGCCTGTTGTGTACATATTGCCTACTGGAAAGCCTGCGTGCTTTTGTCCCGCGTGTGGCAGGGTGTCCCGTTCTGCGGTACACTCAGGTCAGGGCAGGGGCACGCAGCAGCAGGCATGCCAGCATGGGTCCCCGTCTACGCACTCACGCACATTCAAAAGCCCCCTTTCAGCTCAAACACCCCACCCCACCCCACCCCAATGCACATGGGAGGGCCCCCTGAACACGTACAACAAAGGTTCCCATTCACACATGCAGGAGGCCCCCCCTATGCACAAGCAAAGCTCTCCCCAATGGGCACACCCCCGTGCCAGCATATGACCTCGCGTTTCAAGGATGGGGCATTCGCAGGGTGCGCGGCAGCAGCGTGCAGCAGGCAATGTTGCTGCGCACTGGAGGGCTGCGCAGCTGCACACACCTACAGGGACTCGCCCGCACAGCACGCCCACACCCACGCACCTGCGTCTCCAACCCTGCCCTCACGCGCACACCTGCACTCACACAGGTACTTGCCCACACCCGCGCGCCTGCGTCTCTAAAACTGCGTCCTTCAACTGCATACCCTACTCCTTCACAGGCACCTGCCCACATCAATTCACCTGCGTCTCCAGCACCGCCTCCTCCGCCTCCATCATGGCGTGCCGCACCCGCAGCGCGCTAGCTGCGTTCTTGAACATGTCGCTGTCCAGCAGCTCCGCCACAGACGGGCGTGCGGATGGGTCCGGGTGGAGGAGAACCAGCGTGAAGGCCGCCTCCTTGGGCTGCACCACATGGCATGCACGTGTGTGTGTGCGCGCGTATGTGTGCGCACGTATGCACGCGCGTGTGTGCGTGTGTGTGCGCGAATGCACACGCATGTGTGTGCGTATGTGCGTGCGCGTATGCACACGCGTGTGTGTGCGTATGTGCGTGAGTGTACTTGTTTGCGTGTGTGTGCATATGCTTTCAGGGCATATGCTTTCAGGCACATGCGCGAGTGCAGAGAATGATGCTGCTAGCAGCCCACAGGTACGACGCGCACTGCGAGCGACAATCGCAGGCAGATAGTGCCTGGCTCATTTGCACGCAAGTGCAGGCCTTTGGGGGAATGGGTGTGCATCCAGGCTTCAGGAGATGGAGCGTGCACCTGCACCCACACACCCACCTGGTGCTTCAGAAAGGCGGGGGGCAGGATGCGCTGCCGCAAGTCCTTGAGGGTGTGCAGACGGCGGCTGTAGCTCTCGGGTGGGTGGGCCTGCATGCACGCGTTCGCCAGGCTCGGGTCACAGCCACTCCTCCATGCGTTGGTACACGCTTGGGGAGGGGGGGGG
>LKMJ01006139.1_pt1 | contig 11321 bp, 11 predicted proteins | sample 643391 | NCBI WGS metagenome assembly LKMJ01 (sample SAMN04112250, study PRJNA286221) | soda lake metagenome | biome: soda lake; feature: Kulunda Steppe; material: water; isolation source: sample PL-Br10 brine of Picturesque Lake | place: Russia: Kulunda steppe | collected 2010-07
CGCCGAACAAGGGCAGCTTAGCCGGTTGTGGCCTCCAGTGAGGTTCGAACCCCGAACCCACAGGTTGCGAGGGTGGATAATCGACTTTCCATCGCAGGTGCCCCGCCGCCTGCTCGACTATCCGGAGTCAAGCTGATTGGTTTGTTGCTGGTCTTCGCCAGCCAAAAAATAGTCCGAAGTGTCATCGAGAAGGAAAATCAAAGACAGTCTGACAAGGCAAGGCATGTGGAATAGAAGGGGCCTCAATAGAAAAGGATTGGCAGAAAGGGAAGAAAAGGAAAGAGTACTTCATCTGAGAGAGCACACAAACAAGTCTTGACAGTGAAAGAGAACATGCACCTCATTTTGAACAGCAGCACAGGAACGCTTGTCAGTGAATGTCACTGTGGCAGTTGTCACAGTGGCCATTCCACCGCGCCAGATGGAGAATTCCAACGCGAGAGTATGTGCTTGCTAAAGATCAGCAAGGACAAATTTTCAAAATTAATCAATTGTCTATTTGTCTTATCAATATTAATACATCTATGGATCCCCCTTTCACGTGGAAAGGACTTTCGCTTTTGTAAGAAGCTTCATGTAACTACATAGCACGAATTAGGCAAGCTGCCCTTTCGAAAGAGAGTGCAGCAGAAGTAGAGGCCATCGTGGGGCCTGCAGGCCGGCCAAGGCTTGCACCATGAGTCTGATCGCATTGCTTTGAGCATACGTCTGTCTGCGAAGGAGGAGTCTTAGATGGGGTGTGCAGCATCCACTGCTGTCACCAACGCGCAGCAACCCCAGCTAGCAGCACGCCAACCCGCTGCCCCAAAGCCTACATATGCAGCAGGCGTACAGGAAGCCCCTGCTTTAGCTGCAAGCACCCCCGCTACTGAACAGCAGGGCAGGCATGCTTGTGCTGTGGAGCAAGCAGTCGGTATAGCCCAGTCAGTGGCAGCGGGCGGGCTCGATACCGTTGGAACGCAAGCACAGGAAGTGGCCAAGGAGGTGGCTGCCCGTGCTGGCTCCATCCAAGGCCTGTCTGATGTAAATGAAGTCATGAGCGGCAGCGTAGAGGCACGTATTGAGGCAGCGGCCCAGGTTCGTGATCGGTGGATGGCGGGCATTGGGGAGAGCGCAGATGACCTGGCAGGGGATGCAGACGTGGTGCTGGAGAGCATGGAGAAGGTGGTGGGCCTGTTCCTCAATGCCAAAAGCAAGGATGCACAGCCGGTGGACATCCAGAGCCTGGAGCTGTGCAAGCGCTCCCCCCTGGAGCAGGGCTTCGCCAAGTACTCAGCACTGGGCCAGGTGGGTGAGGGATGCCTCCGGTTGAGATTCAGTCCGAGCCATTCATTTCAGGCACCCAAGACCGTAACATGTGCTGCACCAGAGTGCTCACCCAACTCATCCACGTCATCCCGAGCTGCGCCATGGGTCAGAGCTTCAGCATTGCATTTTGAGGTTGCAGCTGTGCAGGGAAGAAGCGCAAGGAATGTCTGCACCCACGGTGCAGGTGCTGATTGACATTGCATTGCCCGCCATGGAGGCTATGCCTTTTGGAGCACCAGCAGCAGCGGTGATTGGGGCGGTGTATGCAAGAGCAGCCCAGGCAAGTTAACCTCAAGGCCCTAACACAATTTGTAAGCCTTAAGCCTGAGAGGCCTAAGAGCCTTCGCATGATGTAGTGTCCAGCTTTCAAGCATTTAAGGCCCGATGTGACATGTATTTATCTGGCACTGCTCAACACAAGTCATGTATGTGCACCCTTCACAAGACATTTCTGTTTTCAACTACGCGGCCTCGGCAAGGCCGTTGAATAATCATTTCCAAAGCGAGTTTTGAGCAACCCAGAATTAAAGGAGCTCGGCCTTATCCAGCACGGTGGTGCCGCTAGCTCTCTTAGGCTTGCCTTGCCCCAGATTCTCATGTGCCTCCACACTGTCAATTGGTCTATGCTCCTCCACTTTGCATAGTACTAGTTTGTCCAAGGCCGGTTGTGCCACTGTTCTTTTCACAACAGAGTTCTAAGGCGTGCACTTACCTCCGCAGGCTCCCATGTACGTTACAGTCATGTCTGTGCTGAGGCACAGAAGCATTGTATGATACAACGGCTGCAGGCTGCGCGGCTCAGCAAGAACTGCCAGCGTCTGCTTAAAGTTATCAAAGACGTGGATGCTCAGCTTGCGCGGGTGCTGGACAGCATGGTCAACAAGAAGACGAGGCCGCCAGCCAGCGTGGAAGGTGCCCTGCTCAATCTCACTGCTGAGGTCGTGCAATGTGGCAGGCTGATGCAGGTGTGCTGTAAGGGTGAAGTGAAAGGCATGTGCTAGGTTTGCTGATGGCTCTGGTTGTTAAAATTAGCAGGCTGGTAAAGACGAGCATGTGCAAAGTGCATCCTTCCATGGCTGCAATGACCAGGTCAAACTGCCTCACTCGTTGTACTTGAACAATTGAAGTGTCAGACGCACTGCTTGGGCTGGAAAAGTGCATGCAACATCTGATGGCAGTGCCTGTGCTGTGAGCATAAGCAGACACCAGAGATGCTCGCAGCGCAAAGATTGTCCCTTTTCTTTGCATCATCTGATTGACGGGTAGCAGTGTCTCTCTGCTGACGTGCCACATCCCCAGGACTATGCCCAACGCGGCTTTGTCCTGCGCTTTATCCTGAGCAAGGGGGATGCCAAGAAGTTCCAGGACATGGATGTCGGCATCCACCGCGCTATGGAGGTGAGGGAGGTTTGCCTCCAACCATGCGTTTACCACACCAGAGCTAATGCTTTACATGCTGGTTGATCATTGTCAACTTCTGGAAAAGCAATGTGTGATTTAATACACAAATACATGTGTAGCAATGAAACAGAAGTGCGGCCTCATTGTGTTTCATGAATCAATGGTCATACCCTTTGCAGCTCTCTAAGGCTCATGTGTGCCTAGCCTCTCAGCAACTTATGCTCATGCAAATTTGGCAGCCGCTTAGTGTGCAAGCTCTTAGCAAGAGATTGACACTGGGAACTTGCCATCTTCCTCTTCCCACCTAATCCTTTAGAGCCCATACATTCTGCATCTGCAGTGGACTGCTTTTTGTGTGAGCATGGACCTGCTGGCCAGCCCAGGCAGCTACCAGCCAGATGAGTCAGCAGCCCTGCGGGCAGCGGTGTGTGCAGCAGCAGGGATGCTAGAGGACCAGGCCCAGGAAGCCATACAGCAGCTGAGCACAAGCAAGCCAGGGGTGCTGTGCGAGCTGTTGCAGCAGCACGGCAACTTCAGCGCGCAGGTTATCAACGCCGAGCTGGCTGCCGTCGCAGAGCGGGTGGGGGTGCTCGAGGTGAAGGTGGAGGAGGTGCATGTCACTTTGGCGCAGATACAGGTGCAGCTTGCCAGGGCAGCTGTGCGCCAGGAGGAGTACACACAGCTAGCCGGTTACCTGAAGGACTGGTGGACACAGGCACTAGGCAAAAAAGCGCGGAGCGCGCATGTGGACACCTTCTGCGCTAAGCTTGTCCAGTGGTTCAAAGATAACGAGTGAGTGCCGATTTGAAATGTTCAGCCCTTATTGGAGTGATGCCTGCATTGCTTCGAGTGATGATTCACTTGTAATGTGCCTGGCTGCCACGCGTTGCAAAATGCACTGTCATTGTTCGTGTCGTGCATGTACTCTGCACAGTCTGTTGGATGAGCTGCTCGAGTATGAAGAGGAGCTGAAGAAGGAAGGCATCTTTGATGGCATGTTGGACGCCTCGAAGAAGATTTGCTTTGAGGAGGTTGGCCCACTTAACTTCTTGTCCCTTATTGTCATCCCTCTGCTGGACACAAACCAGGACGACATTGTGGATCGAACAGAGCTGCTGGGGCTCCAGGTGACATTCTTTTAACTAGCTAATCTTACACCCGCTCATGCATCATGTGTGATGACCTCATGCCAGTCTGCCTACTTGGAAGCTGCCCACGATGCCTATTTGAAATGTCATGAAGTTACCGCTTGGTGGATGTCAGTAACTGAAGTGTTTCATGTGCTATACCTTCAAACAAGGATGCACACCAGTCAGAAATGAATGCTTTGGCTATCATATCTCTCCTGTATCTTGCAGAGGATAGCTGAGGAGTTTGCAAAGGCGATTGGTGATCCTATCCCTGCTGCATTGAACGACCTGCTGGACGTCATCTGGGCGGGTTGTGACTTGAAGACAATCCTAGGAAAGACTGGCCTTGCTGCTCAGACTCCAGAAATTGACACCGTGGCCGGACGATTGCAGGTGTGTACAGGCAAGAGAGCCAGTTGCAGTATCTCAGATTCATTATGACTGTACTTCTTCTGCTAATTGCATAGAGCATGCCATGGTCATTTGTGGAACACCTGCCCCATTGTGCTTTGAGAACGTGTTTCAAACCACAGCCAGCTCAAATGCCTGGCCCTCCCCCGTGTATTTTCCGAAATTCATCCTGCACATTCACATCAGGGACATGCACCCTCTCCTCCTATATACCTTGTGTGTGTACAAAGACTCAGTAATTCTGAGGGCTTCATCGCTTATAACATGACTGTTCGCAATCAGCCTCAGTATGTCAGACCCTTACATGCTGATAAAAGCTGCAGTATGCTTCTTGAGCACAAACTAAACAACTCAACACTTTGTTTCAAACATGCACCTGCAGGTTAAGCACATCATCCAAAGCTATGGCATTTCCTTGCTCTTAGAGAGCTACGTGTCTGGTACACGCCAGTGGCTTTTTGACAGGGTCAACAGCTGGCTGGCTGTTGCCATTCAAGCTTCAGGAGCTGAAGCTGTCGTCCACAGCCGCATGTTTCTTCTGCTAGCTGGCCCCGGCATGGTCAGTGTAGTTTGGCTTGTTACGGAACTTGAGTCAAAGATATGTAGGTTTGTAAGGCAGTAAATGTGAGAGGGCCTTGGCTGCATGGTCAGTAGGTCACACTGAGAGCAAGTCCAAGCACATGCAGCTTAGTGGAGGGCGCCTGCGCAGAGGGACAGACCGACTGGCTGGTCCAAGGTGTCTCATGCAAGCACGTGCATCGGAGCACCACGCTCCGCCCCTCTTGCACCCGCCTCTGTCACCAGAAGGCCACCACAGACAACACTGGCACCTGATCCCATGCGTGCGGCGCGGGAAGAGGCGCAGCGAGGCACTTGTGGGTTGGCAGCACTCAGCCCAAGTGCACCGTTCGGCAAGCCTCGACCACTAGCGGAGTCCCCGCGAATTGCTCTCCCCAGCCAGCATTGCCTTGTGACACACTGCCATGTTTTCACATTAGTTTGGTTGTCTTGGGAAACGGCGGAATTACCTGTACCAATGCTTGGCCAACCAGGGCCTTGACTAGATCTCGCGCAATGCACCCTGTGGCTTGGTCAGTGCCCTATTTCCTCACACACTCAAAGCACCATTACTAATGTTGGCCTGTTGCTTTTCCTTAGGAGGGCCAATCGATGATGTCTAAAAGTTGACTACATGCAGGGCAAGAGCGTGTTTTCGGCAGAGATGGAGAAGCGCCTTGTAGTGCACTCCTACCGTGGTCAAATTGTGCAGGTGCGTGACTTTTGATTAATGGCAGTGGCAGCGGTGCATTTAGGTGATGCCAGGGGTAGGTCAAGTGTAGATTTAATCGCCTTCAATGCATTACCAGAATTGCCTAAGAATTGCAAATTGAAACCCCCAATGAAATGCCTCGTACTCTCCAACCCCCCGCATTCCTTGCGTCGCACCCCCCGAACGGACCCCACGTCGCCTAAGAGTCTGACCCCCGGGCCTGTGCGTTGATGCAGCAGCTCGCACTGTGCGTTGCAAGGCCTTAAAGTTGGAGAGTTGATGCCTGGATTGTATCATCTACAAATGTACCTATTGACTTACTCTGATAGGGCCTGGCTTGAGCAGCTGTTCCATTAGATTAGAGGGGCACCACAAAACCGACCAAACTCTCCAGCTGTAGACCATGTGATTCAGAGTGCTCCAGATGTTAGGGATGTGTTAAGTGGGCCTGGAGAGTCGTGCTAGGGGCTATAGGAGGCTTGGGCAGTATTTTCCAGATGGGCTCCCTGCTTTCCTGCCCAGTTTCTCTGCGCTCAGGCCACCATTCCGCGTGCTCTCAACGCCACATATCATGATGTGGTCCCTGCTGCTATGCCTGCTGTTGCGCCGCTCGTCCCTGATGTGCGCTAGCTTGCAGAACAGTCGCTTTTCCTCCATTGAGCCAGGCACTTGCACCAATCCAATGTGGGCTAGCTTCATCCACTTGCTGATCTTCATGTTGAGGTCCACACAGCTGTTAACGCTCTCCCAAAAGGCAGCTGTGTACTTGCCCAAACTTGCTGCTGAGCTAAGCAGGCACAGGGCATCATTTGCTTGCTCAAGCAGAGCAGGGCATCATCTGCTCGCTCAAGCAGAGCAGTGCCACTCAATGGCGCTGTGAGGGGCAATGTACCAAGCACTGCAGTCATCCCTGCCCCAAAGCGCTCTCCGGTCCAGGGATGACATTCATGTCCCCGTGGCACTTCCGCTGCTTCTCCTCCTCCTGCTCTGAGCCCTCCACATGGTTTAATTCTGCATCCTCCCCAGCTGTAGCAGGTGGTGTGGCAGAAGGGAGAGCTGCAGCTGCTGTGCTTGCTGGGGGAGCTACTGCTGCTGGTGCTTATACTTCTGCTGCTGATGATGATGGAGGAGGAGTAGGGCTTGCTGCTGCTCCTGCTGCTGTCTCTGTGCCTTGGGACTGCACGCTTGCAGGGGGCGGCATGCTTGCATGGGACTGAGGACTTAGAGCTGCTGCTGCTGCTGGAGCTGCTGCTGGAGCTGTTGCCCTTTCTGTAGCTGATGCTGCCAGGTCCCTAGAGTTAGGACGGGGAGGGGGCTGTCCCCAATTTGGGAATTCACTAATCTTCCTCACTTTCACCATCCCGAATAAAATTTCATATGAATGTTTGGCTACGCGGGGTAGTCCCCAGCAATTTTATCCGTCGCCACTTGGCTACACAGGGTGGTCAGCGACGCCCATCTGTGTAGCACCAAAATGCGACGCAAAGTGCTTAAAATGCGACCGTCGCCACTAAGAAAAACGCTGACACAAATGCAGTAGGCAACTCTAAACATTTATAGCACTGACCGAGGTAGAGAGCAAATATTTACTTGTTTGCAAGATGTTTGAACGCATCTCCTCACCCACCGCATTGATATTGTAACCAGGGATGTGAAAGTTTGGTAGACGGTTAGCTGTACGATTAGAGCGGGACGGCACCGTCCTTCAATTTTTACCATATTTCTAGACGGTGAAAAAACGGTTCGGTGTATCGTTCGGGCCTGGGATTTGGGGCCTGTACCAAAAGCAGCACATGGAACCCCTTTTGCCCCCCCCACTGCTGCACCATGCACAGCACAAGCACCAGTGGCCTCTACATGGTGCCATGCCAAGCTGCAGGAGCCAAGGGTTGCCCATGGATGGCAGGAGTGGCCTCACTTGCATACGCATAAGCATACGTGCTGTGCTCCCTTACCCTAGCTTCACCCCTGTGTTGTCTCCAGGTTTGTGCTCGTGCGTATGTGGGTAGGCCTATGCCGAGGCCTGATGTGGGGGAAGTCCTCAGGCTTGGCCAATGGGGAAGGGCCTGTCAGCTGACCTGCAGGCTACTTGGGGAGGGCAGGCTCGACCCTGCCAAAGCCTGCTGTGCTTACTTTTCATTATTTTGCATCAAAAGTATTTTTGTAATATATATTTGAAGCAATTGAAATCGAAGCTGCTAGCCCTTGCAAGCACGCTGGCAGGGCCAAGCTGGCAGACGGTGCCTCCATACTGGTCGGTTTGCCACCGTCTCTCCCTGACCTCCTGACCGTGTTTTTACGATTTAAACTGAACTGTACCATCACCATACCATTTAGACGGTCAGAAATCTAGAAGATGGCGTGGATTCACAACCCTGATTATAGGATGGATTTGAATAGTATAATTACATTCCTTGGATTCAATATTATAATTACATTCCTTCCCAATCTGCGGATGCGCTGGTGAAGTGACCCCATAAGATGACGCCATGGAAAGCACTTTGATGTCAGCAGCCTGCAGGATTAAATAAAAATAGATTTCTATATACATGTGCTTTCCTCTGGTGTAAATGCACACATATGTTGTGCTTGCTCATCTGACGAGGCAGGGTGCTAGCAATGGCAGCAAATTCCACTTCGTGCTCTTAATTGCAGGCGCTCTCATTCACGGCGGCATGCAGGTAGTCGGCACCTCAAATGGTCCCTTTCAGGTTGACAATGCCCTTAACAGCGCCGTAGCAGACCGCTGTGGATGTTGATTGCCGGAAACGGGCTCTAGGCACCCCATCATGGGCCAAGTTGATGATAACAATTTTAATTCATTATCAGTGACAATATCCATTTGACTGAGCTGTGATAGAGTTTGAGACCCACCCGATTTTGCATGGAGAGCTGGCTGATATTTGGCAGGTTCTTCCCGCCTTATGGCAGGCTAGAGGGGTTGCAACCCGCTGAACGGCGGGGGGGGATCCAGAGGGGTGAAAGAGGGTCGCTGAGGCTTTGGAATTTTGCGAAGGGGTTCACTGAGGCTACCCGCCCTCATTTAGTATAAATCTTGCTCCCCCACCCAAGAGGCAGGGATGAAAATTCTGAAGGACATTACATTGGAATTATGGGCTGGACTCCCCTAGCCCACCAACACCCCTCTTAACCCATTCCGGTGCTTGGCTGCGTAGGGAGCTGCCATGCTGAAGATCCAAACCACCAGCTTGCGCCCAGCTGCTGGGCACTCCACGGCGTGTTTGTTGCACTGCCGCCTATCCATCTTGCATGGGTTGCTCTTAAACTGCAAGATGCATGTGTAGCCATTCAGCTTATCTGACTGCTCGTTTGTGGTGAGAATAGGGGTGCATGAGGGACCACTGCAGAACCCACATACGTATCCTGCTGGCATGCCGCTGCAGCACATAGGAGATAATATGCTCATGCATGCTCCTTCAGTTCACCCTCATCCTTACTTCTCTTCTTCATCATCCTTAGCGCACTTCTCATTGACAAATGCTTCCCTGTTCCGCCTATCATCAAACAAAAAGCACTACTCAAGACAAGCGTCAGTGCTTTTTGACCATTGCAACGTGTCAAATGTGACATCAACACCCTGGCCCACCCTTTAATCCTAAAAACCCCAAAAGGTGCCAGTAGCTGAGCTTAGACAGGAATTCACAGAAGAACGACATCATCCAAGCCTACTGCATGAAATGCTAATGGGCCACTCATGGAGTTGTAGACTGTGCACTCATACATGTATGTAAAAAGGCCAGCAAGCACTGGACATGAAGGGCGTCACGCTTGGCAGCGCTGCTGTGCTTGTCTTCAATCCTTCCTGCCACCAGTACATGCACAGCGCCTCCGGAGTACCATGTGTGCTTGTGCTGCGGTGTTATTGTGCTGTTCTTTGTTGTAGCACTTGCGCCCTGTGGGGACCTGGCGTCCCAATGTTTTCCTGGGTCAACAGCCTTGGATTAGCTTTCCGCTGTAATTTGGATTAATTCCAGAGCAGTTTTTGGCTTGTGGGTGTGCCCAGAGGGTGGATAGCTTTATGTAGCCACTATGCCCATTCCGGACAATGCACGTGGCATCAGCCATGTGATTGTCTTGCTTTGTAACAAGTCCGTTGCCTTGCTTTGGCGGGTATTTGCTTGGAACTTGCAGGGTCTGGGACCTGGCCACGGGCGAGTGCAAAAGCACCCTGAAAGGGCATAGCAGTGAGTGTGCAGGCTATGGACAATGAGCAGTGAGTACCATTGCCTTGGTGTGACACGATTGACAGCTTGTTGAAGGAAGAGGGTAACAACATGGTCAAGCTGCCTGGCTGATTGTTATAGTGCTGCGATGATGCTCTGGGAGGGGCATGAAGGACGACCTGCCCCTTTGCTCTTAATCTCTTATGGTCTGTGCAGTGAATGTAACCAGCGTGGCCATCAGTGCGGACGGCTCGACTTGTTTGTCAGGGTCTCGGGATTATACCGTAAGGTGCGCATGTGCTCAAGGGACGCAGGCCCTTGCCATGGATGTGACCTGATGCAAGGCTCATGCTGCGTGCGTTGCTGATGGGCCGCACTTAAGTTGGACAATGTATATACTTTGCCGCCATAAATGTGCGTCAAAAGCCAGCTTGCACCTGACATGAAGGTCATTACGCTTGGCAGTGCTGCTGTGCTTGTCTTCAATTCTTCCTGCCACCATTACATGCGCAGCGCATCCTGAGTGCCATGTGTGCTTGCGCTGCGCTGTTATTGTGCTGTTCTTTGTCATAACCCTCGCGCCCTGTGAGGACATGGTGTCCAATTTCTTCTTGAGTCATCAGCCTTGGATGCGCTTTTTGCTGTAACTTGGATCAATTTGAAAACAGTGCTCGGTTTGTGGGAGTGCCCGGATGGTGGCCTACTTCATGCAGCCATTAAGCCCATTCCGGACTTTTCACATGGTATCGCCCATGTGATAGTCTCGCTTTGTAATAAGTCTGTTGCCCTGCCTTGGCGGGTGTTTGCATGGAACTTGCAGGGTCTGGGACCTGGCCACAGGCGAGAGCAAAAGCACCCTGAAAGGGCATAGCAGTGAGTGTGCAGGCTAAGGACAATGAGCAGTAAGTACCATTGCCTTGGAGTCACACGATTGACAGCTTGTTGAAGGAAGAGGGTATCCAACATGGCCAAGCTGCCTGGCTGATTTTTATGGTGCTGCGATGATGGTCTGGGAGGGGCATGAGGGACGACCTGCCCCTTATATTTTAATCACTTCTGGTCTGTGCAGGTATTGTAACCAGCGTGGCCATCAGTATGGACGGCTCAACCTGTGTATCAGGGTCTTATGACAAGACCGTGAGGTGTGCATGTGCTTATGGGACGCAGGCCCTTGCCAGGGACGTGACCTGATGCAAGGCTCTTGCCGCGTGTGATGCTGTTGAGCTGCACTTGAATTGGACAATGTATAAACTTTGCAGTCATAACTTGCGTCAAAAGTCAGCTTGCAACAGACATAATTGGCGTCTCGCTTGGCAGTGCTGCTGTGCTTGTCTTCAATCCCTCCTGGCAACAGTACGTGCACAACGCATCCTGAGTGCCCTGTGTGCATGCACTATGCTATAAGTATGCTTTTCTTTGTTGTAACCCTTGCGCCCTGTGGGGACCTGGTGTCCAAATTTCTTCCCGAGTCTTCAGGCTCGGATGCGCTCTATACTGTAACTTGGATCAATTTAAAAGCAGTGCTCGGCTTGTGGGAGTGCCCGGAGGGTGGTTAACTTCATGCAGGCATCAGCCCATTCTGAGCTATGCACATGGCATTGCTCTTTGCCCATGTGA